>Ga0075428_100002466_pt1 | contig 20075 bp, 16 predicted proteins | sample RhiMetdeltSRZDD2_FD_75291 | JGI IMG/M metagenome (GOLD analysis project Ga0075428, IMG submission 75291) | Populus rhizosphere microbial communities from Tennessee, USA - Rhizosphere MetaG P. deltoides SRZDD2 | ecosystem: Host-associated > Plants > Roots > Rhizosphere > Soil | place: USA... | reverse complement strand
ATCCCACTGCCACCGCCAGTGACCGCGGCAACTTTGCCTTCGAGTAACATGACTACCTCCTTCCAGAGAAAACAAAGCGCACCGTGAAGGCGTACCACGTCTCAGTGGCAGCGCTCTGCCTCCACGATGCGTCATGTCAACTCATGCGCACATCAACGGCCCACAAGGAATTCCTGCCGATTCCGTTCCTCGATACGAATGACGCCATAGCGGTCTGTCGAGGCCTGGAATTGTGCCCCGTTCGTTTCCTCAGAGATAATCTCCAGGATGCGCGGGCATTTGTTTTTACCGATGAAGATGGTATGGATAGCCACGCCGAGCTCTTTGGCCAACTCGCGCTCAGCCTTCACCTCCCAATCTCCTTGCGTCGGCACGCCGTCCGTCAGGAAAAGGATGTGCTGGTTCCCCGATCCCAAACGCTTAAACTCCGTGAGGGCATCTTCCAGTGAGTTCTGGTAATTCGTGCATCCCGAGCAATGCAGATGCAGGGCCCGTTGCGACATGCGCTCGTAATCACGTATAAAAAATTTCCCAGCCACCTGGTATTTGGTGGAGAGGTGGTTAAACTCAATGTAGCCCACGCGCATACGCTTCTTGCGGGCCATTTCCACGAGCCGCAAGATCACCGATGAGGCCCATTTGGAATAAATGCCCGCCATGGACGAGCTAATATCGCGCAGGATGGCGAGCTCTCCGCCACGATCAAAGCGCTCACGCAGCAACACACGCGGCAACTGTGGCGTGACGTGGTCGTACCAGATAGAACTCTCCACAGGATCTGTGTCGAGGAGATCCGCAAAGTTCGTCATGCGGCGCCACTTGCGCGGTTGCCCACCCGGGTGCGCCACCTTCTCTGCCATATTACGGTCCATACGACCTTTGAGGACTTTGAGCAGCACCTCGATATTCTCAATGGTCTCGTTATCGAGATTCAACTCACTGTTATCACCACCATCCTCAGCATTGGGGCTGAGCGTCTGCTGCACCATATCGCCCAGCTCCAACTGCTGTTTGCGGTGATCCACCGTGGCTTCCTGGGCACTATAGTCCGTACGCGGCTGTCCCTCGGTGCGCTCCTCAGACTGCGCTTGACTCATCTGCTCCACATCTTCCTGTTCTTCAGGCGCTACTTTTTTTTTTCGCAACAGCTCGTTGATGATTTCCTCGAGACGCTTGTGCAGCTCTTCAGGAATACGGAAGGTCGTGAGGTACTTGAGTACGAAGAGGTCTTCTGGGACACAGCGCATGCGTCCTTCGAGCACTGCCTTCGACTTGAGGATTTTGACCGCTTTCACCAGGAAGGTGCGGTCAGTCAGCAGAGAGTTGCTATCATTGAGGTGGTAGTCATTGAGCAGCACATTGAGCAACTCGAGCAGTAACTGCTTCACCTCTGCCGTCAGGTCGACCTGCGGCACGGTAGTATTGGCCGCATCGAGGACGGCGCGATTGACTTTCGGGGAGAGCAGCCCACTCAGGTGGTTGTCCGCGTACAGGTCAATAACCTTGGCCGCTTGTTCCCACTGATTCCGCTGCAACAGCCCCAGAGTGCGCATCTGGATGGTAAAGCGGTCCAGATTGGCCGGATCCAGAGGCTCGTTGTAATACTCGTCCTTGGTGGGATTGCCTGTAGCAATAGCTGTTAAGAGGGGGATATTGTCGTCACCGAACTTGCGCTCATTCAAGATGCGTAAAAGGATGTTCAGCGCTTCCCCTGGTGCCCGCGAGATATCGTCGAGGACGCAAATTTCGGCAGTCAAAATGCCACCCTTGCGGTTCACCTGCCGGATGAGTTCGCCACCTGATGTCTCTCGCTCGCGGAAGATCACTGTATCCCCAACGAGTTCAGCCAGACGCGTATCACGATGGAGTTGGTAGAAGAAAAATTTGAGATCAGCCGCCTCCGAGGTAATCTCTGCCAGCATGGTTTTTGCGGTACCTGGCGGCCCCTCCAGATAGATATGCTCCTGCGCGATGAGCCCGAGCATGACGGCTTCTTTGACATCGTCATGCCCAACGACATACCTATCCATCTCACCCCGTATCTGTTGCAACCCTTCCAGAACATCCATAGAGGAACCCTAACCTGCTAGTGTCATAACCTGTTAGCCCTGGACACACTATCAGCACTGTATAGCGCACAAACCTAGCATACCTAGACAGTAAAGGCAAAGTAAATTTCCCCTGAAAATAGCGCTTGGGACTAGTACCCCTTATAAGGCTTGCATGACTAGTCGCTTGTGTGGTACGGTGAATAGCGTTATCCAAGACTTTTCAAGGAGGAAGGACCATGAGCTACAGACCAAAGTATCTGGGTCATGTCAACATTTATGTACGCAACGTCGAGCGCTCCCACAAGTGGTATGAGGATGTGCTGGGACTGCACACCTATGACTACATGCCTGGCCGTGCGGCCTTCATGTCAGCGGATCAGGAACAGTCGCATGAGGTGGCGCTGATGCAGGTGGGTGACGACGCTCCCCCGCAACAGAAGAGGCAGGTGGGTCTGAATCACATGGCCTGGATGATGCACAGCCTGGACGATCTGAAGGACGCTTACCAGCGGCTCAAAGAGCTCAATGTCCTTATCGAGCACGTATCCGATCATGGGATCTCTATTGGCATTTATTTCCGCGATCCCGATGGCAATGGTATTGAAGTATCTTATGAACTCCCCAGAAATCAATGGGCGCGCCACGACAAAGTCTTTTCTGGCGAAGGCCGGTCCAAAGGCCTCTTCCCTGGTCCCTGGGACGAGGAACTGGCCCCACAAATGGCTACCGCCAGGTAGCTTCCGAGACGGACGCGGATGGGAACCCCCTATTCCCCTCCTATCCGCGTTTATCTGCACTGAGCTATCGCATACCCCGTCTGACTCTATGTGCTGATACGACTCAAGCCATGTCAGGAAGCGGGAACCGCGTGAGAGGCGGGCCGGCTCACCTAGGGACGTCGAGAGTGTGGTTGCGTCTGATGCAAGGCGTTGTGCAGGAAGCTTTTGCGCTCCTGCTCCGTCGATAATTGAGCGGCGAGTGCCTGGCAGAGTTCATGCAGATCTTTTGTGTGATGTGCAGCTCTCCCTACCAAAATTTTGGCGACTGGACCAATGTATTCGGCCAGGTTGTCTTCGATAATCTTGAGCACACGCGGATCCCACGGCCCCGTAGAAGCCGCATGCTTAGGCTTTGTCGGGGCGCACTCCTCTTGCCCTGCATCCTGAGCTAGCGATAGAGCTTCTGTGAGCTGCGGTACTGTCGAGTTTGCCGTTTTGTGCCCCCACGGCCACTTAATTTCCCACTTCCAGATCGATAATTTAGCCGGCGCACTGGCCGGCGCGGCGGGGGTAGTGTGGTGCGTAGCAGGGGGGCGAGCAGCCCGGGTGCTCTCAGGTAGCCGCGACGGCGCCGTCGCGGCACTGCGTTGCGCTTTTGCCTCAGAACGGTTCTCTACAGGCGAAGCGGTTGGCGCTGGCAGCGGCCCAGACGCCTCTGTGGCCTGGATGCGTGTAGGTAGGTGTTCCGCCCCATGTGGGGCACTATGTGCTGGCGACGTGTTGCAGGCCTCAGGACGTACATCCTCCTTGACGATCAGGCGTGCCAGCAACACGGTGACATTGTCGGCTCCCCCCGCTGCGTTCGCCGCCTCGACGAGACGGCGGCAGCGTATATGCTCGTCCTCACCCGAGGACAGAATCTCTTCGATGCATTCGTGCGCCACATAAGACGACAAGCCATCCGAACATAACAGCAGGTAATCATTATGAGAGAACGGCAGAGTCTGGAGTTCCGGCAGGACAGATTTGTCTTGACCCAAGGCCTGCAGAATGATGTTGCGGTGCGGATGATTTTGCGCTTCTTCAGGCGTCAGCATGCCTTTCTTTTGCATCATGTGCACGACGGTCTGGTCATCCGTCAGGAGCGTGAGCTTCCCCCCACTGAACCGATATGCGCGACTGTCACCCACCTGCGCAATAGTCAGCACGCCATGCCCCACATGCACCATGGTCAGTGTCGACGCCATATGGCGCGTCCGCCCACTGGCCCCGTGATGCTGACAGATTGCTTCATGGGCCATGTCCACAGCGCGCATGATCTGGTCAGACATTGGCAGGGTTGGCTCTGCAGCATTGACGAGCGCCTGGGCCACGATATCGACGGCTAGTCGGCTGGCAACCTCCCCTCCTTCATGGCCGCCAAGGCCATCGGCCACCACCAGTATAGTCCCGCGCGTACCAATATCGTGGTGGAACAACTCTGGATGCAGTTGGTTATCATGGACACCGATCACTTTACGGGTCAGATCGGCCACCATGAAATGATCCTCGTTGTTGTCGCGCTGTAACCCCCGGTCGGAGAGGCCGAAGACCACAATCTGATGGATTGCGCAATTGGTGTTCATACGTTCTGCCATTAGCGCATGTCCTGTTTTGACAGAGCGATGATACTCCTGCGCAAGTCATCCATACTCTGGAAGCGCTTGGCAGGGTCAACCCACATCGCCTTGAGAATGATGGCCTCCACCGTTGCAGGGATATCCGGCTTGAGCTGCCGCGGTGGGGTGGGATTGCCTTCGACATGTTGGAACAAGATGGCCATGGGATCGTCCGCTATATAGGGCGGCCTCCCGGTGAATATTTCATACATAATGACGCCGAGACTGTAGATATCCGTCCGCGCATCGATGGTACGCGCCCGCACTTGCTCCGGTGCCATGTAGGTGGGTGTCCCCAGCAGCACCCCGGTTTTCGTCAGGCGCGCATCCGCATGACTCAGCGCCGCTAGACCGAAGTCGACAACCTTCACCAGGCCGCTATCGTTAATCAAAATGTTCGGTGGTTTGATATCACGATGCACCACCCCGACCTGATGGGCAGCGCTCAACCCACGGCAGATGTCCCACACAATCTTGAGGCCACGCTTGAGGCTGATAGGCCCCTGTTTGAGTTCATCAGACAGGCTGTGGCTGGGAAAATACTCCATCGAGATAGCATAGGATTTCTTCAGCGTTAAGAAATCGTGAATGCGAATGACGTTTTCGTGCGTGATCCGTCTCGCATACCGCAACTCATGCTTGAAACGTTCAATCATGTTGCCGTCTGCCGCGATTTCACGGTTCAAGAATTTGAGAATAATCTCCTCGCCAACCACGGTATCTTCCACGAGGATAACCGCGCCGAACCCCCCCTTACCCACGGGACGCATGACCCGATAGCGCTCAACCAACATATCGCCTGGTTCAAGCGTGTCGGCATCGATGTAGCGATCCGTCTCGTGGTCATCCGTAATAATCGCTTCCACATCGTGCTCGTGGGATTCGGAGGTCAATAAAGCCAAGGCCCCAAGGTCATGCATATCGGGCAGTGCCGGCTGTAATTGTACCATGGTCGAATTGGTGGAAGGCCGCACCAACACTCCTTTGCTCACCAGGGCGTTCGCTGTGGTATTGGCCGCCTCCTTGAGTTCGGCATCGTCAGCCGTCTCACGTACTGCCATGACTGCCTTCCAGATCTGTTCAGCGTGCGTCGCATCTGCCAGGGACGAGAGTGCCCGGAGAGCTGCAATACGTACTGCCTTGTCAGTGCCTTGCAAACACTCGATAAGGGGTAGAATAGCCTGGCGTCCCTCGAGCTTCGCCAACGCTGGGATGACGAGAGTGCCTAGCGTCGGCGTTTCACGTAGCAGACGCAGGAACACGGGTACGGCCCGTCTATCCTCCAGCGTCACGAGTGCCTCTACGGTACGCGCCCGCACTTCCGGGTCCGTGTCATCGAGGGTCTTGACCAAATGGTTAAAGGCACGCTGCTGCTGCTTCAAAATCTCCACAGCGCTGCTGCGGATATATTCATCTGTATCCTGGAGGAGGGTCAAAACGGCATCGAACAGGTTCGAGTTACCCGAAGTGCGCAGCGCCTCAAAGGCTCGCACCTTCACCCACCATTCCTTATTTCTGAGAGCTTCCAAGAGCACACGAATAGGCGCACTATCCTGCACTGCATTCAGCACCTCCACGGCGCGCTGCTGCACGTCTTCAGCTTCATCTTGCAGGAGCTCAACGAGAGAGCGCGCTGCCTGCGGATCATGCGCCTGGATGAGGATTTCCTTGGCCTTCGTTTGGACATCCGGGTCGAGATCTCGCAACATCTGGCAGACCGAGCCAACTTCCAGCGGCATCTTCAAGCTCGCCAGACCCTCCAGGGCTGCCTGCCGGACCTCTTTGCGCGGATCATTGAGGAGGCTCGACAAGGTGTCGCGCACTGCTTCCGTACTAAAGCGCGCCAGGATGCGTGCCATATTCGCACGGATTGTCACATCCTCATTCCGTACCGCCCGCATGAGGTCAGGGAGCACAGCCTTGGTCGCAGACCGTTCGATTAAACGCAAGAGCACAGCACGGTTTTCACGATCGGCAGTGCCAAGTAAAGCGATCAGAGACTTGACATTCAAATGATCCTTACGCTGGGTCAAAATCTTGCCGATGGCAGCTTTGGGAGCCTTGGCATCGGTCAACAGCGCGAGCAGCCGATTGGGGTCGTATTTCGTACTTTTCACAAATACCCTGGCAATGCCTGTCGCTATCTGGGTAGTCGGGTGCGTCAGGTGGCTCATGAAAAAAGCAAAGGTGTCATTATCCAAAAAAGTCGCGAGCAACTCTTCAATCATCGCAGGGTGTCTTGCACTGCCCAGGGCTTCCACAAACTGGGCGAGCGCTGGCCGCCCGATCTCCTTAGAGTCGCGCGAGGGCCTGCACGGTCTGGGGACTGGCAGGGTTCTGCGAGGCGAGTAGCACGGCAAGAGCTTTTTTAATCTTGTAGCCATCCAGGAAGCCCATACCTACGCACCTTCTGGCTTACTCTGCCATTGTGACAACTTGCGGAAGCAGGGACAGATCATAGCATTCACACTGATTGCCTTATAACTGAAAAAACGTACCTTATTTAGGCATTGTAGGAAACATAACCAGGCTTCGCAAGTCAAAAACGTATAAATTGGCCGAGAAGATGCGGGAGCTTCCGCCTAGAGGAAGCCACCAGCGCACCCTCACCGTGTCGACTGTTTGAGCAGCGGCACCAGGCTCTTGCTTAATGCCTCCATACTTTGAAAACGCTGCGCCGGATCAATGGCCATGGCCTTCAGGACGATGGCCTCCAGTTCCGGTGCCAGGGCCGCGTTCAACTCACGCGGCGGGGTCGCTTTCCCTTCAAGATGCTGATACAGAATGGCCATAGGATTATTGCCACAGTAGGGCGGCCGGCCCGTGAACATCTCATACATCATGATCCCCAGGCTATAAATGTCGGTACGGATATCGATTTTACAATTCTGGACCTGTTCTGGCGCCATGTACAGCGGTGTGCCGAGCAGTGCACCGGTCCTGGTGAGCCGTGTCGCGGTGTCGCTCGCTGCCGCGGCAAGGCCAAAGTCAACGATCTTCACCACCCCAGCGTCACTGATTAACACGTTCGGTGGCTTCAGGTCACGGTGAATAATCTTGACCTGATGGGCAGCGTGCATGCCGCGGCAGATGTACCAGAGGATGCGCAGAGCGCGTTGGGGATCCATGGGCATTTGTCTGGGCATCTCAGCGCTGAGGCTGTGGCTGGGAAAGTACTCCATGGAAATGGCGTAGGCTTTCTCAATGCGTAGGAAGTCATGAATGCGAATAACGTTCTCATGGGTGACGCGTCTGGCGTAGCGCAGCTCGTGGATAAACCTTTTGATCATATGCGCATCCGCTGCCATGTGGGGATTGAGGAATTTCAGGATGAGTTGTTCGCTGACCATGGTATCTTCCACGAGCACGACGGTGCCAAAGCCGCCCTGGCCAATCTGGCGAACGACGCGATAGCGCTCTGCTAACACCGTGCCAGGGGCCAGGGCGGTCGCGTCCACAATCGCCTCGGCAACTAGGGTGTCGGAGTCTAGGGCAGGCCCACTGCTCTCAGGCCTTGGCGTGCTCACCAGGGTTGACTGAAGGCTGCTATTGGGCATCGCTTCATAGAGGAGCGACTGAGGTGCTGGGCGGCTCATACTGATGTCCTGTATACTACTGCGGCCTACAGCCCGCACACCAAAACGTCGAATGATCGCACTCGCTGTGCTATTCGCAAGGGCCTTGAGGTCTGCATCATCGGTGCTGCGCACTGCCATCACTGCTTGTAGGACTGCTTCAGAGTGTTCAGCGTCTGTCAGAGTCGTCAGGACCTGTAATGCCTCGCGTTGCAGGACGGGGGTGCCCTGGTGTAGATGGGTGAGCAGGAGGGGGATCGCACGTGTATCTCCCAGATTGGCGAGCGTACGCAGGGCGACCAGGCACATGTCCGTAGACTCGGTCTGCGCGAGACGGAGCAGGGCTGGGACCACACGTTTCTCGCCTAGGGCGCCGGCCACTTCTGCCGCGCACGTCTGGAGCCAGGAGTCCTGCGTGTCCAGGGCTTCCAGCAGAAAGGTCAGCACTTGCGGATCCTGGGTCAGCTTCAGAATCTCGATGGTACTACGACGTATGCCCGCATCTGTATCCAGGCTCAGCTTCAGGGCTGCATCAACGACCTTCGCCCCACCGCCTCGTCCAAGGGCATCCGTGACCCGCATGGTTACCCACCATTCCTTATCGACTAAAGCACTCAAGAGATGCTTGAGGAGGGAGACGTCCCCAATTGTGTTCAGGATGGTTACGGCTCCCTGGCGCACGTCGGGCGCGTCATCCTGCAGGGTCTCAATGAGGACAGGGAGCGTGTGGGGATTATTGAGTTGGGTGAGGAGGAGTGCCGCCTGTTGCCGTACCATATGATCCGGATCCCATAACAAGCGACACAAAGCTTCAAAGTCTAGAGGCACCTGGAGACTCGTTAATCCCTCAAGAGCCAGCTGGCGTACACGTGTCTGGGGGGCCTCGAGGAGCCGCATGAGGGTCTCTCGCAGAACCGGTGTGTCGGTTCGTGGGGTCACCACAGCCTGGATGCTATGCGTATCCCCCACTACGGCCAGGAGTTCTACAGCCTCCTGTTGCACTTCTGGAGAGGGATCCTGTAAGACGTCAAAGAGATACGATACGGTCTGTGGGGCTTTCCATTGGGTCAGAACGGCGCTGGCCTGGCGCCGCACGATTTTCTCTGGATCCCTGAGCAGGCGACAGATCGGTTGCACATCCTGTGGTAATGGCAGGCTCGCGAGCCCTGCAAGCGCCGCCTCACGTATGGGTGCATGCGTGTCGGTCAGCAAGCTCATGAACGCGTCCCGTACCTCCTCGGTATGAAAGCGCGTCAGCGTGCGGACCATAGCCAGACGCACAGTCTCATCTGTACTTGTGGTGCGGCGGATGAGCGCTGGCGCAGTCGCTACAGTCGCGACCTGACGCACCAGTCCTAAGAGCAGCGGACGATGTTCAGCCTGCACCGTATCGAGACACCGCAGCAAGAGTTCAGGCTGCAGCATTGCTTTACGGGCGTTCAGGAGCTTGCCGAGCGTCGATTTAGCAATACGGGGATCCGTGAAAAAGTCGAGGAGCCGATTCGGGTCATAAGCGGTGGCCTGGGTCAACACCTCCACAACACCGGCGACTACGCGTGGGTTGGCACTCGCTAAGCCATCCCCAAAGAGGGGCAGGGTAGCATTTTGCACGAGGGCCGTTAGAGACGCTACAATGGTGTGCGGCGTGCGTGCTTTGCCCAAGGCTTCGATAAGCTTCGGAATAGCGGACGCTCCGAGGCGCTTGAGTGTTGCCACGGCCTGCATCGTCTCGGCGCTTGCCGCGTCCTGGGACGTAAGCAGTACAGCAACAGCTTTATTGATTTTGTACGTATCCAAGAGACCCATACGTCCGCGCCTTTCCCTTCCAGCCAGCCAGGGGTAACGTGTATACGTATCGGTCGAAAGCGGGGAAAGGTTGAGTTGCGTGGTACGTAGCCTGCTCACCAGCGGCTATAGTCATCGTCGGCATAGTAAGATCGCTGATAACGCCCGGCTTCCCGTCGACGCAGAGGGAGAGCCCACAAGAGCCCGACCAGAAATCCACCAATATGTGCCCACCAGGCCACGCCCCCAGCTCCCGTGTGGGCGGCGAGAGACCCAATGCCACTCAAGAGGTTGGTCAAAAACCAAAATCCCAGGAAGAACACCGCCGGGAGCTCAATCGTCTGCAAAAAGATAAAAACTGGCACCAGCGTCAGCACTCTGGCATAGGGAAAGAGCAACAAGTAGGCGCCCATGACGCCAGCAATAGCGCCACTCGCACCTACAGTAGGCACGCGTGAGGCAGGATTGAAGACAATATGCAGGACGCCAGCGGCAAGGCCACTGAGCAGATAAAAGCAGAGAAAGCCAACTCGGCCCATACGGTCTTCCACATTATCACCAAAGATCCAGAGGGACCACATATTTCCGATGATGTGCATCCAGCCACCATGCAGAAACATCGACGACAGTATGGTGAGGTAGGGTGGGTGCTGTGGCAGAAGCAGGAAGCCGCCAGGGATGCGTATGCGGGGAGGACATGTGCTCGTAAATGTGCACGGCACAATGCCCCACTGATAAAAGACAGCGTCAAGTCCTCGCGTGTTGCTGAGTTCGAAGAGAAACACGAACGCGTTGACCACAATGAGCCCTATGGTCACGGCGGGAAAACGCACGGAAGGGACAGTATCACGCAGTGGAATCATACAAGCCTTCGTTCAGGCTAGGCGCTGTCCCGCTGCGGCCGCAGCCGGGTGAGCCCCTCGTCTAGGTGGGAAATATGGTGTTACAACACCGCCAACGTGCTATCACGTCGATCGCTGATGAACATGTGTCCCGGGGCGTGCGTCAGGGCTAGCCCAGGTTTCGCCTGCATGATAACTGCCTGTGGGGTTACACCACAGGCCCAAAACACCGGTACTTCTCCCGGGGCCACAGGGACCGCATCGCCAAAGTCGGGGCGTTGCACGTCACGAATGCCAAGAACTGCGGGATCACCCACATGAATGGGGGCGCCGTGCACGGCTGGAAAACGACTGGTGATTTGCACGGCACGCACAACATCGTCGGCTGGCAGAGGGCGCATACTGACTACCAGAGGACCATGGAACACACCGGCAGGTTTGCACGGACGATTGGTAATGAACATGGGAACATTCACGCCCAGTTCGATGTGCCGCATGCGCATACCGGCCTCCATGAGGGGGTGTTCGAAGGTAAAACTACAGCCGAGGAGGAAACCGACGAGATCGTCTCGCCAGTGGGACTTGAGATCGTCGACCTCCTCGACGAGTACACCATCCCGGTACACACGATAGCGTGGGATATCCGTACGAATGTCAGCACCTGGTGCGAATTCTCGCGGTTCAGGACCGCCAGCGTCGAGCACTTCAAGCAGTGGACATGGTTGAGGGTTCCGCTGGCAGAAAAGCAGAAAATCATAGGCCAAGGCACGTGGTACCACTACCAAGTTGGCCTGCGTATAGCCAGGTGCCAGGCCAGCGGTTGGACGGCGCCACTGCCCGGCCTGAATACACTGGCGGATCTGGCGTGGCGTCGAATCGGCCAGGTCGTGTATGGAGCGTGTAACGGTTGCCATAAGACCTTCTTTGCGTGCACCACGAAGCAACAACCTGTACGCTAATGTTGCGCCGGCATTGTTTCCGTCTCCTCGAGGAGATGGTCTGAGCGCTCGACCGCAGCGGCTACGGAACCGTACCGTGGCCAGAAACGAAAGAGCAGGGCAAGGATAACACTGGCACCAATACAGACACCGGCAAACGTCAACAAAATCCCGCCCGTCTGCATAGCATTGCTCCTCTCAGACAGAGTGGTCCTCTACGCCTTCCCACGGGGCTCATCAGATGCCGCGCTGAACGTGCCATAGCCTCTATCCCTGGTGAAAACGCCGCGCAGATTTTACGCGGGTTCATCATCGTCCAATTCCAAATCATCCAAATCAAGTAGCAGTTCTTGCTCATCGTCTGCCTGATCGTCGCGAGGAGGCATGTTTGACTGTACGTCGCCAGACGGATTTTCCGGCTGCAGATTGTCCAGGATGATAGATGAAACCTCCGAGGCCATTTCAGAACTATCCAATTCGAGGGTTAGATGGCCTGGCAAGGTGATATCGTCAAGGTCTTCGAAAGATACAGCCTCTACAACAGGCAAGCCAGGCTCTGGGCCAGCGCTGGTAAGCAGTTCAGGTATTTCAGGGGTGGTGGGCAATGGTGTATGAGGAGCATTTTCGAGGAGGCTTGACGCCAGGTCCGCTGGCAGCACGGGTGGCTCCAGCTCCAGGGTGAGATGTTCCGGAGGTACGGGGTCTTCGAGGTTTTCTAAGGCAAACATGTCCGAAGAGGTTAGTAGGCCTTCGGGCGGGGTCTCCGCGGCAGTGGGTGCCCATTCGCTGACCGACGGCGGACGAGGCCCTGGCTCGTCTGCAAATGTGAAGGGTGCCTCATCGCGTGTTGGCCTAGCGGGCTCTGACAGCGTTGCCGCGGCTTCTGCAAACGTTGAGAGATCGAACTCAAGGGACGGCAGAAGCCCCATAGCCTCCTGATGCGGATCATCACAGGCCGTGCTGGTAGGTGCGCTCACGTCTGCCATATCACTTCCCGAAGGTGCTTCGGAGGCTGTAGACAATACGGGGGCATCTACAGATAACCCAACGCTATCGCGGCTCAAGCCCATAGCCTCCTCGGTCGCTTCCGGGGCAGAGGGCCTTGCGGCCTCGGCCGGGGCTAACGCCGTCGTGGCATCGAGCAGTTCGATAGTCGGAAGGGTGGGCTCGACACTCTCGGGAACAGGCTCCGCTGATGCTATCGCAGTATCTTCAGCGAGCACGACGTCCTGGAGTGGCAACGACGCTAGAGTGCCCGAGAAGTCTGCCACACTGCCAGCTTCGTCAACACTCTCAGCCTGCCGAGACGGGACATCCGGCGTTTCTAGTGATTCTGGCGCATTCTGGGGCGGCGGGGGTGCGGATGGCATCATATGCTGGAGTATAGAGCTCGGGAGCTCACTCGAAATACTTTCAGGCTCTATTTCGAGGGTGACATGTCCAGGCAGAGTGATCGCCCCCGGCTCTGCTGGTGGTTGCGTAGGAGGGGTTGGAGGTTCACCAGAAATCGCCTGCGCCGCTCGGAGGCGAGCCGTCATTTCCGGTGGAAGCTCCGACGCGTCGAGTTCCAGCGTCAAATGGTCCATACCAGCGAGATCCGTCTCATTCTCCGGTCGCCCAGAGCGTGGGGCCCCTGCGGGAGCCTGCCGTGTGCCTGGATGCTCAGCGTAGTCATCGAGGCTAATATCGAAATCGTCGTCGTCACTGGCATGCAGGCTGACGCCCTCTTCGACGCTCTCGAAGAGGGCGTCAGCTCCTGTCCCACCCAGCACGAGACTCAAATCCAGCACGCCAGGTTGAAGAACCAACAGCCCAATATCCTGTTTGAAAGACACCAGCTCAATGCCGCACTTGCGACAGTCATCAAGGTAATCATGGCTGACGTAATTACACTTTGGGCACTTCATGACATTGGGCTCCCCTTGCGAGGCATACGCACTTATGTCCCCGTCAGGACAATCTGTTCTTGATGTTCGCCGAACACTGCACGCAGGGTATCGGCAATCTCCCCGAGGGTGGCATAGCATTCCACCGCCCCAATGAGTAGCGGCATGAGATTCTCACTGCCGCTTGCAGCATACTCTAGACGCTGCAGTACAGCCTTGACCTGCGCGTTGTTGCGCTGCGCCCGCAGCGCTTGCACGCGGGCTACTTGCTGTCGCTCGAGATCAGGATCGATACGCAACAGAGGTGGTACGGGCTCGTTCTCGAGCATATACGCATTCATGCCCACGACAATCCGGGAACGCGCTTCAATTTCTTGCTGATATTGATAGGCGCTCTGCTGAATTTCGCGCTGGGGAAAGCCGAGTTCAATGGCCCTGACCGCACCACCCATGGCGTCGATTTGGTCGAGATACGCCTGGGCACGCTCCTCAATCGCTTTCGTCAAGGCCTCAATAGCATAGGCGCCACCGATCGGGTCGACGCTGTTAGCTACGCCGGTCTCATGGGCAATAATTTGCTGTGTACGCAGGGCAATCTGGACGGATTCTTCGGTCGGTAAGGCTAAAGCTTCATCGCGGGAATTCGTATGCAGCGATTGGGCCCCACCAAGGACTGCAGCCATGGCCTGCAGTGCTACCCGCACGATGTTATTATCCGGCTGCTGTGCCGTCAATGTGCTCCCCGCCGTTTGCGCATGAAAGCGCAGCATTTGCGCCCGTGGGGCCGTTACCTGGAAGCGATCACGCATAATCCTGGCCCACAAGCGACGCGCTGCCCGGAATTTAGCGATTTCCTCCAAAAAATGGTTGTGTACATTGAAAAAAAATGAGAGCTGCGTGCCAAACTCGTTGACGTCCAGCCCCGCTTCAAGCGCTGCCTCGACGTACGCGATGCCATCGGCCAACGTAAAAGCCACCTCTTGCACCGCCGTCGAACCAGCTTCGCGGATGTGATAGCCGCTGATACTGATGGTATTCCAGCGCGGCAGCTCCTTAGCAGCATAGGCAAAGACATCAGTAATCAGGCGCATCGACGGTTTCGGAGGATAGATGTACGTGCCGCGCGCCATATACTCTTTCAAAATATCGTTCTGAATTGTGCCCGTGAGCTGGGCTAGCGCCACCCCCTGCTTCTTCGCTACGGCGATATACAGCGCCAAGAGCGTCGCGGCCGTAGCATTAATCGTCATGGAGGTGCTCACCTGATGCAGAGGAATGTCTTTGAACAGGGTCTCCATATCCTGGAGGGAAGCGATGGCAACCCCAACTTTGCCAACCTCGCCTGCCGCCATGGGATGATCCGAGTCATATCCCATCTGGGTCGGCAGATCAAAGGCCACACTTAGGCCTTTCTGGCCATGCTCGAGGAGAAATTTATAGCGCTGATTCGAGACCTCCGCAGTGCCAAAACCGGCATACTGCCGCATCGTCCACAGACGCCCTCGATACATCGTAGGATGTACACCACGCGTGAAGGGGAACTGCCCAGGGAAATGACTCTGCTCCAGATAGTCCGCATCTGAGCTGTCGAGTGGTGTGTACAGCCGTTTGAGGGTGAGCCCCGCTGACGTCGTGAAGTCCGCCTGGCGCTCAGGAGTACGTGCCAGCACTGGCTCGATGACCTCTGTCTGCCAGTGTTGTTGCTGTGCAGCAATTTCCTCGTTATTATGGTGTGGTGCCATCCAGAGCTCCTGGCAATGGGGCGCGGTGTCTCACGGCTGGGGCGCAGGCTTGCTTGCTCAGGAGGTAAGCGACGCCAGGTTATGAAACGATGCCCTTGACAAGAGGCGATATGCTTTGTAAGTCAAAGATTTATTGACTTAAGTATTAAGGCATTGTGCCACACAGGGTGGGTGAATGTCAAGAGCGGCAACAGGCTGTGTCCTGGGAGGCATGTTGCCGTGGAGACAGGGAGAATAGATGAGATGCGGCTGGGAGTTCTTGGAGATATCCATGGATATCTGCCGGGCAGTGACAGGATGTGTATTGACTTTGCCGTCCACTTAACGGCCACACTGGCCGTGGACGCCTTTCTGCAAGTCGGCGATATGTGTCATTACCGGTCGTTTGCCCGGCCAGTGCACTGGATTTATGGCAACAATGATTGGCCAGACGTAGTGCGACAGGTGGAGACTGGCGAGCGCCCACTGCAGCACTTCTATCACATCAAGACTGGCGAAGTCCTCATACTCTCGCACGGCAGCGAACACGTCCGCATTGCCGGGCTCAATGGGGCGTTTGATGACCTCTACTACGATCTCGACCCCAAGACGGAGCGTCCTCTCGAAAGTCTGGCCTTCTTTGGGCGTGCTGACGTGGAAAAGTGTCTCACGCTGCACCACATTGACGTGTTCCTCGCGCACGGCTGCCCCGCTGGGTTGGGCTATGGTCGTGAACCGGATCACGGGGTTCCGGCTATTCGGGCGATCCTGGATGTGGTCCAGCCGCGCTTCATGCTATGTGGTCATGCCCATTTTTTCCGAGAAGCGCATACTGCGACCAGCACAGTCTATTCCCTGAACCAACTGAAGGAGGAGTACTATATCCTCGATACCAGCAGTTGGACGCTCGAACGTTTTCCCAGCAGGAGTCTGGCGTGAAACGGGATGCGAGGCCCAAGCGCGTCGAAATCCAGTTGGCACCTATGCAGCCAGAGGATATTACAGCGGTGCTCGCCATCGAACAGCATTCCTTTACCATGCCCTGGACCGAGGCCATGTTTGCTTCTGAACTCCGGAATGAGCCCACGTCGCATATGCTAGTGGCCCGCGTCGAGGCGGCCGATGGTTCCATTGTGGGCTATGTGGGGTACCGAGTCGTCTTAGACGAAATGCACGTGATTCTGCTCGCGGTGGCGCCAGCCTGGCGGCAGCGGAGCGTCGCCAGGCAAATGCTGTCCCAAGCCATGGATGAGGCGCGTGCTGCAGGTTGCACCCGGGCGACCCTTGAGGTCCGCGTCTCCAATACTCCGGCGCAACAGCTCTACTATAGTCTACACTTCGCCCCGGTGGGCACACGCCCGAAATACTACGTGCGTCCCACAGAAGATGCCCTGATCTTGTGGCGTGATCCGCTCTGAGCCGCACTGGAGTATGGACGTTGGCCCCATCCTTGTCGCCCCCACTACCATATATCCCACGACCGTTCCAGTATGGACATGTCCGTGGTTTCGGGCATCCGCAACTCGGACCGTTTTTCCAGTCGATGCTACGGCACAAGCCTCTGCCAGATGATCCTGACTTGCGCGTGTATCGGGAACGTCCCAATGTTGTACGTGTAGTCCGTTTACCACCGGAGGTGGACCTGCCGTGGACGTACGTGGTGGTGAAACGTTTTGGCTGGCGCGGGGTCCAGCATTACCTGTCGAGCCCCCTCAAACGCTCACGGGCGATGAAAGCCTACCATACTGCCTGCCATCTCCTAGCGCATGGTTTGTGTACTCCTCTACCCCTGGGTGTGCTCGAAGAACGGCGTTGGGGCTTTGTGCAGTACAATGTCTATATCACAGCAGCCCTGACAGATGTACTCACGCTCCAGGAGTACTGCGCGACTTTACCCGATGGTCCTGCTGGCCTGGAGGATGTGGTGCGTCTGGTAGCGGCTTACCTGCGCCGTATGCATGACAGCGGCCTGTGGCATCGGGACATGGTAACCTCCAATCTATTATTGACAGGTGTACCAGGCAACCGGCAAGTGTCTCTCGTGGACCTTAACCGGGCGTGGCGTATGCCATATATGCCCATGATGCTACGCGCTATGGACCTAGCCCGCATGGGGTGGTGGGAACGGTTGCCGCAGTTGTGTGCACTCTACAGCGTCGGACGGTTTTCAGCCACGCGTCTGTTGTGGCTGGTGCACCTGTATGGGCACTGGCGCACCTGGCGCTGGCATATGCGCAGGGCGTTAAAACCTCTGCGTGCCCGGTTGCATATCTAGGGTGGCGATCTTGCCACGAGATCGCACGTGTGAACTCGTAAAGGGGAAGGCATGGACGACACAGAACTGGCACGCTTGCACCAGGCTGTGCAGGCCGATCCTGCAGATACCACAGCCCGCCTGGCACTGCTCCACGGACTCGTCACGGCTCAGCGTTGGCACGAAGCCGAGCAGGTGGGAAGTGCCCTGCTCCAGACTGAAGACACTCCAGCTGCCGTGCATACTTGCATGGGGATTGTCTTCGGTAAGCAAGGACGGTTGGACGAGGCTGTGCCGCAGTGCCGTCAGGCCATCGCCCAGGACGCTGACGACGTCCTGGCCCTGTGCAATCTAGGGAGCCTCTTGGCACGCCAGGATGACTCGAAAGCCGCCCTGGAATGCCTCGACAAGGTCGTGGATCACGCCCCAGATTGGGCAGAGGCGCACTATACCAGGGGCACTGTTTTGCTGCGTCAGGAACGCTATCAGGAAGCCATCAGGGCCTTCGATCGCGCCCTCGAGTGCCGTGCGACATATCCAGAGGCCCACTTCAACCGCGGCAATGCGCATGCCCTCCGTGGTCTCGAAGCCGATGGCTCGTTGAACTATTATGAACTTGATTGTGCCATCAATGCCTATAAAACGGCCATACAGCAGCGTCCTAGCTATACGGCGGCCCTGTATAACCTGGGCATGGTGTATCAACGGATGGGCTCAGCAGAAGGCGTGCGGGTATGGACCCAGTATGTCGAGGCCGCACAGGAGCTGCCGGATGAAGAGATCTGGCGCCTCCGAGCCCAGGAGTACACACGTGACCTGCAAGATCGTCTGCGCTAAGCGGAGGTGATGCGGCAACGCGGTGAGGGATGCATCTGTCGCCGCGTTGCCGTGTTGCTGCTGGACGGAGTCGCGAGCATGCACCAGGAGCCTGAAACCCCACAGCCTGATGCTCGTCTCAGATTTCTGCGCGTGTTGGGGAGCATCTGGCTGGTCATCATGGCCCTCACCCTGGGCGGGGCGGCGTTAGCGCCGTATCTGGGGCAGATTGCCGACTTCGTGCTGCAGCACACCCTATACCGTCAGTGGACCCGTTTTACTCTGGATGCCGAACAACCGTTTTTTGATCTGTCCACCCCGACTCGTGCAGTGCAGAGTTACTATAGTGCGTTGTACCAGGGCAATGTCACCAGTATGGAACGGCTCACCTGGGGGGCGTTTCGCGAGCAGATGCGCCTGCGGGTGACGACTACGGCCACCGCGCCAGCGTTCACACCCTACCGCAGCTTCGTGCGAACTGAGATGCAGGGAGACCGAGAGGCGGTCGTGTTTGAAAAGTTTCACCTCTTCTGGAAGCATGGCTTGCGCTTTCTGCTGCGGCGCGAGGCAAAGGATTGGCAGATTGTGGACGTCGAGTCACTCCTGGGCCTCGTACAGCCCTAGGCATTGAGGCTGGCTACGCTATACCGCCGCCCCTGATAGGTCTCACGGCGCTCCAATTCCTGTGCGATACGCTGTAAGGCTGTGCGCTTGTCCAGCGACCAGGTAGGCGCCACGAGCATGCTCCGCGGGGCGTCACCCATCAGGCGCATGATGATCATCTCTGGAGGCAGGATCTCCAGGCAATCGACCACCAGCGGGGCATAGTCCTCAAGGCTGAGGAGAGGCACTTTCCCCTGATGATACAGCTTTTCGAGCACGGTGTGACGCACGACATGCAGGTGGTGTAGCTTGATGGCGTCGAGGCCGAGGTTTGCGAGATACCGTACAGTCGCCAGCATGTCGGCCGGTGACTCTCCAGGGAGGCCAAGAATAACATGAGTGCAGAGCTGCAGATGGCGTTGTTGCGCCCGCCGTACTGCGTCGTTAAAGGCCGCCACGGTATGGCCGCGGTTCAGCAAGGTGAGCGTGTGATCGTACCCAGATTCGAGCCCTAGTTCGAGCCACAGATAGGTGCGTGTGGTATAGTCGGCTAAGAGATCCAGCACTGCCTCAGGCACACAGTCGGGACGTGTGCCAATGGCCAAACCGACGATGTCCTCACAGGCCAGCGCTTCGTCATAGAGGCTCTGGAGTACCTGTACGTCACCATAGGTATTGGTGTAGGCTTGAAAGTAGGCAATGAATTTTTGCGCTCCATAACGTTGCCGCAGAAAGCGCTTGCCTTGCTCGAGTTGCACGGTGACAGACAGCCGCCGATTACCTGGGCTGAAGCTGGCATTGTTACAGTAGATACAGCCGCCTACCGCCACAGTGCCGTCCCGGTTCGGGCAGGTGAAACCAGCGTCGATGGAAATTTTGTGGACGCGGCAGCCAAACATACGGCGCAGATGATCAGTAAAACGCGCATAACGCTGGCCTAAGACCGGGGTGTGCGGTAGCATGATCAGACCTTTCTTCCGTCCAACGGCAAAAACATGACGTACATGTTGCGGAGTATAGCAGGACACCCGCGCGAACACCACGCACATGGTCGTCACACACGGTCTGCAAATGTGCGTGTCTTGCGCAACGGTAGAGACCCATGGTCAAGAGGAGAGCCATTACCATGGAACAGCCCAGGGTCCTGGTCGTCGTAGACGATCTGTTTTTTCTGACGAAGATTCAGACCACACTCAAGCATCTCGGACTGACGGCCCAGGTGCTGAC
>Ga0075428_100002465_pt1 | contig 20076 bp, 10 predicted proteins | sample RhiMetdeltSRZDD2_FD_75291 | JGI IMG/M metagenome (GOLD analysis project Ga0075428, IMG submission 75291) | Populus rhizosphere microbial communities from Tennessee, USA - Rhizosphere MetaG P. deltoides SRZDD2 | ecosystem: Host-associated > Plants > Roots > Rhizosphere > Soil | place: USA... | reverse complement strand
GGACCGCTTCATCCGGTGTTGACTGGAATCGACGTGCTCCAACGCGACGGGTTCAAACAACTCGAAGGACGCCGAATCGGATTGATAACCAACCATACCGGCCGCGACCTGGCCGGGCGCTCGACGATCGATGTGCTTGCCGCGGCAAAGAATCTGAAGCTGGTGGCGTTGTTCTCACCCGAGCACGGCTTGCGCGGGATCGAAGACACCAACGTCGAAGATACGCGCGATCAGAAAACCGGGCTTCCGGTCTACAGCCTTTACGAAAAGAACCGCCGCCGGCCGGCGCCCGAAACGCTAAAGGGCATCGACACTCTGGTGTTCGATATTCAGGACGTCGGGGTGCGCTTCTACACCTACACCTCAACGTGCGGTTATATGATGGAAGAGGCGGCAAAGAACAAGATCAAGTTTGTTGTGCTCGATCGCCCGAATCCCATCAACGGCTATGACATCGAAGGCCCGGTCGCGGATCGGGAGCTCACCGACCAGCCGTCGTTCTCATTCACTTCTTATCATCCGGTGCCTGTGCGGTACGGGATGACCATCGGCGAGCTGGCGATGCTTTTTAACGCCGAGCGCAAGATCGGCGCCGATTTGACGGTGATCAAGATGGAAGGCTGGCGTCGAGCGGATTTTTTTGACGGCACGGCGTTGACCTGGGTCAACCCATCGCCGAACATGCGCAGCCTGACCGAAGCGGTGCTCTATCCCGGGATCGGTTTGCTGGAGACGACTAACCTGTCGGTGGGGCGCGGCACGGACACGCCGTTCGAGGTGATTGGAGCGCCGTGGCTCGACGGCCGGAAACTGGCAGAAGCGCTCAATCGAGCCGGGCTGGCGGGAGTCAGGTTCGTGCCGGTGAGATTCACTCCTAAGTCATCGAAGTTCGCAAATGAAGAGGTTGGCGGAGTGAACATCGTAATAACCGACCGTGGCGCTTTCAGGCCCGTTGCAACCGGCGTGGAAATCGCCTTTCAACTGAACCGGCATTATTTGGGCACCTGGAAGGTTGACGATTACTTGCGTTTGCTTGTCAGCCGCGCGGCGCTTGCTGCGCTCAAGGAAGGAAAGACGCCGCCGGAAATAATGGCGACGTGGCAGGAAGGACTTGCAGAGTTCGCAGCAGTGAGAAAACGATTTTTGCTGTACTAATGCTAACGATTCCGTATCACTCGAGGAAAAATGATGAAAACGCTGAGAAGGGGAATGGCTGTTCTGCTTGCATTAATACTGACGTCAATACTGACGTCGGTTCTGGCAATCGCGTCTGCATTGCCTCAAGGAACAACTTCGCGGGTCGTAGGCAACGTGCTCGACCCAAATGGCGCCGCGGTGTCTGATGCAATCGTCACACTCACGAATGAGGCCACCCAGGTTTCCTTCACAACTAATACAAGTTCCGGAGGCACTTATGTCTTCGATTCGGTACAGGTCGGAACATATTCCATCACCGTAGAAAAAGCCGGCTTCAAGAAGTTAGTCAGTGCAGGCAACGTGCTCTCAATCGGCCAGCCCACGACGGTAAACATTACATTAGAGTTGGGGCAGGTAGCAGAAACAGTTGAGGTTCGCAGTGGAGCCGAGCTTGTACAGACCAGCTCTTCGGGCAACTTCGGCAATATCTTAGAACAACGTATGATCGAAAGGTTGCCGATAGTTGGAGTTCGCGGGCGCAATCCGCTCGACTTCGTTTTGCTTCAGCCCGGCGTTGTTAACGGGGCCAACACGGGTGGCGGCATTCACGTACACGGCGCTCGGGACCGAGCGTGGAACTTCACTCTCGACGGAATTGATAACAACGATCCCAGCGCAGGAGGCTCGAATTTCGCGCCTACCAGGGCGAACCCGGATACCTTAGCTGAGTTCCGCGTAATAACCAGCAACGCCACAGCCGAATACGGGCGCAATAGCGGGGCACAGGTCGCTATGGTCACTCGGTCCGGCTCGAATAGTTTTCACGGGAATGCATTCGAGTTCTACCAGACGCCGCGCTTTCACGCCAATGAGTTCGCCAATAATCTGAACAAGGCTGTGAAACCGCAGTTCGTACAGCACATTTTGGGTTTCAGTCTTGGCGGACCGGTGTGGATCCCAAAGTTATATGATGGGCGCAACCGGACCTTCTTCTTTACCAACTTTCAGTGGCTTCGCACGCGGCAGACCGTCACTGTCACAAGAACCGTCTACACACAACTTGCTAGGCAAGGAACCTTCCGCTATGTCAAAGGCGGGCAGAACGGCGCGGCCGGCACTTCAACCGCTTCAGTGGACGCGGCTGGCAATGTACTGGCGGGCCTTAATATCGGCACCTACAGCATAGCCGCAAATGACCCGGCAGCCAGAGGCCTCGATCCTACAATCGTTGCGCTGATCGGCGTGACGCCCTTGCCTAACAACTTCACTACCGGCGACGGGCTCAACCTGGCAGGTTATACTTTCTCGCCGATCCAGCGGGAAAACCAACAAGACGCAGTCGTCAAAATTGATCACGTGATCAATTCGAAACACAGCGTCTACGCCCGCTACGCTCAAGGGCATCAGAATACAATAGGTGACAACGTCAACGGCGGGCTCTCACGATTCCCTGACACGCCGCGAATCGTGGATACGTTTCGCAATCCCAAGAACCTGTCGACCAATTGGCGCTGGACTCCTACCGCGCACGTTACCAACGAATTCGTTTTTGGGATAAGCCGATTCGCTTTCAACTTCGCTAATCCCGATCCGAGCTTCCCGGACATTCCCCCTTTCATCCTCAATGACGTGACTGACCCGTTTAACAACGAGTTGGGCAACATTCGCAGGTTTTCCACTTATCAGTTCGTGGACAACGCTACGTACGTTCGGGGCACTCACACGCTAAAGGCGGGGATAAACTTCCGCTACCAGCAGCACGTCGACACGCGCGGATCGGTGGCGGGCATGAACGTGCAGCCTACCGTCAACTTCAGCACTTCGATAAACACGGTTGATCTGGCCGCATTCAAGATACCGACAGACATCAATACTTCGAGCGATCGCCCGAGACTGCAACGCACGATAAACAATCTGCTCGGGCGGATCGGTCAGCTCAATCGGGGCTTCGTCGCTGCTGGAGACCAGTATGCGGCGCCCGGAACAGAATTCAATTTTGATGCCCGCTACGGTGAGTACGATTTTTACGGACAGGACAACTGGAAGATTCGTCCCAACCTGACGCTGGAATTCGGACTCAGATGGGAGGTAAAGCGGTCGCCTCGCTCAAGCGGTAATCCGATCCTGCGACCTTCCGAACCATTCGTTGTGGACTCGCCGCCTACCGACGCACTGAAATGGACCGAGGGCGAGCTGTTCGGCTCCGATTGGAACAACTTCGGCCCGTCAATCGGGATTGCCTGGGACCCGTTCAGTTCGGGCAAGACCTCGATTCGTGCAAACTACCGAATCGCCTATGATCGAATGAACACTTTTGTGGTTTCTTCGACCATCTATCAGAGCGAGCCAGGATTGACGCTTGGTGTTATAAACACGCAATTCGGCCAAAATGGCGGCCGGCTACGGGATGGTCTCCCGGCGCTTGCCCCGCCCGCAGGACTGACGCCAACCCAGTTGCGCCAGCCGGCGTCTTTCTCGACGAATACTTTCCACGTAATAGATCCGAACTGGCAAGCACCAAAGACCTACCAGTGGAGCTTGAGCATTCAGCGGGAGCTGGGATGGAAAACGGTCGCCGAGTTGAATTACATAGGGCGGCGGGGAGTCAATCTGTTTGGCGCTTACAATGCAAATCAGGCAGAAATCTTCGGCAACGGGTTCCTCGAGGCTTTCAAGGTTGTGAAGGCAGGCGGTGAAAGCTCGTTGATCAATCAACTATTGCAGCCCGACCCGAGCCGTAGGTCAAATGAGACCGGCTCGGCGGAGGTGCGTCGATTGTTTCCAACACAATTGAGTCTGAATTCTGTAGCCGAACTAGCGGCAACGCTTGGGAGGCGCACTGGCGCGGGCGGGCGGCCGCTTCCTGAACTGAGCGGGTTGGGTCGGTTCTTCTTCTTCCCCTATCCGCAGTTCTCCGGCGGGTTGAACGTGCTCGACAGCAACGATGTTTCCACCTATCACGCATTCGAGGCGCAGTTGCTGAGACGATTCTCGAGCGGGCTCAGCTTCCAGCTCAGCTACACGTTCGCTAAGTCTCTCGACACCCGGTCGTTCGATCCGGCATTCACCACCGTCTCAACCGGTGCGAATCAGCAGGCATCGAGCTCGCCGTTTGACGCGCGAAATCGCGATCTAAACTATGCCCGCTCGGACTTCGATCGAAGACATTCCTTTCAGGGTGGCGCGGTATACGATCTGCCGTTCGGGAAAGGGCGACGCTGGGGCAGCGATTGGCACCCGGCGGTTGACGGAGTTATCGGCGGTTGGGCGCTGACAGGTTCGATCGTGTTGTCTTCCGGACGCCCATTTACGATCTATTCGGGATCGAACACTTTCAGCAGCGTCGTTCAATCACCGGCGAATTGCAATGGCTGCACGCCGGAAATGATAAGACGGATATTCGACGCAGCCTCGGGCACCGAATTCTACTTCGACCTTGCAACCCGTGGAGCGGCTTTCGACACGGCAACCAACACCCGAGGGATATTCTCAATTCCAGAGCCGGGCGCTCTGGGCAACACTGGCAGAAACTTCTTCACGACTCCCGGGTTCTTCAATTTGAACCTGTCGGTCGGCAAGAGATTCCGGATATCCGAGAACCATAACTTCGAGTACCGTCTCGAGATGCAAAATGCGACCAACACGCCATCATTTGGGTTACCGGAGAATGGCGGAACGGCCGGCAATACAATCACCAACACGTTATTTGGGCGAGCGCGCGGCAATACGACCAGCAGCGCGCGCAAGATCCAGATGGCGCTGAAGTATAACTTTTGAGAGAAAGCGAACCGCGCGGGGCTGGCGGGCATCGGGTTCGTAGTTGTAAGATTTACGCCGAAATCATCACTGCTGGCGAATGAAGAATGCGGCCCCGTGAACATAATTGTCACCGATCGCGGATCCTTCCGTCCGGTGTCTAGCGGTGTTGAGATCGCTTATCAGCTAAATCTGCTGCATTCAGGAACCTGGAAGGTGGACGACTACCTTCGCTTGCTGGTCAATCGTGCTGTGCTTGCGGCTCTCAAGGAAGGAAAGACGCCTTCCGAGATTGCCGCGGCCTGGCAGGATGGGCTGGCTCAGTTCGCTCGCATCAGGCAGAAGTACCTTCTCTACTGAAACGTGTTGAGAAGGCAAACGAAGAGACGCATACGCTGCGCGAAGACTCACATCAGTGGAATCTCGTCGAAGCGTTAACGATTGGAATAATCAGAAAAGAGGGAGGCAACCTTATGGCAGGAATCAAGAAAGCGATCAGCATGCTGGCGCTGCTTGGGCTTGTTCTTGGCGCGATTCCGGTAGCCGCGCAAGACATCACCGGCAGCATCGTTGGAATTGTTAAAGACCCAAATGGAGCGGTCGTGGCCGGGGCAACCATCACGATCAGGAATACCGACAGAAACATCGTCGTTCGAACGATCAATGCGAACGAGGAAGGGAGCTACGCAGTGCCCTTTCTTCCCGCGGGTCATTATTCAGTGACCGTCGAAGCCGCGGGGTTTAAGAAATACGTCAAGACCGACATCGAGATAAACGTCAACGATCGAATTGCCGTTGACGCAACGCTCGAGGCCGGGGCCGTCAGCGAAGAGATTGTTGTATCCGCCGGAGCGGTTCAGATTGAAACCCAAACGGCGACCGCGGCCGGTCTGGTCTCGGGTATCGAGATGCGTGAGCTGCCGATTAATAACCGCAACTTCGTTCAGCTTACGACTCTTATGCCGGGCGTAAGCTCGAACCTCTCGGATCAGCAATACATCGGCACGACAAATCCCTCCGGGCAGACCAACACGGTGAACATCTCAATCAACGGGGCGCGGAGCAGTCAGAACAACTGGACGATAGACGGAGCCGACAACGTCGATCGAGGTTCGAACCTTACGCTGCTCAACTACCCGTCGGTCGATGCGATTGCGGAGTTCAAGGTGCTGCGCAATCACTACAGCGCCGAGTACGGGCGCAACGCCGCGGGCCACGTCAACGTCATTACAAAGTCCGGCACATCGGCGTTTCGCGGCAGCGCGTATGAGTTTTTCCGAAACGACAAGTTGAACGCGAACACCTTCCTAAACAATGCCAACGGCCGGTTCACCACCGATCCTACCGCCAAGGCGCCGGATCTTATCGTTCCGGCCGGCGATCCTCGCGCGGGCAAGCAGCGGCTGAACAGGCCGTTGCTTCGGTATAACAACTTCGGCTACACGATCGGCGGGCCCGTCTATATTCCCGGCGCATATAACGAAAACAAGTCCAGAACGTTCTTCTTCTGGTCACAGGAATTTCGCCGGGTGATCACCTATGCCAATTTCAACGCGACGGTTCCGACGGCGGAACAAAGAGCGGGAGTGTTTGCCACTCCGGTGTGCGTCCAGTTGAATGCGGCGGGCACTGCATGTACGCAGACGGCGACGCAGATCACAAACATTAACCCTGCGGCGGCCGCGTACATAACGGATGTCTACAGCAAGGTACCGTTGCCGCAAACCGGCAACACGCTGGTGTCGAGCGTCAAGAACATCTTCGACCACCGTCAGGAACTGCTTCGCATCGACCACAACTTCAGCGAGAGATTTACCATCTCGGGTCGCTATCTTCACGATAAGATCCCGACGGAAGAGCCTGGCGGATTGTTCACCGGTAACGTGCTTCCGGGAGTCGCAACCACAAAGACCGATTCGCCCGGATATAGTTGGGTGTTTAGAAGCGTTCAGACAATTAGCCCGACGATGACCAATGAGGCGGGCTATGCGTTCTCTTATGGCGCAATCATCAGCGACCCGATCGGGCTTAACGGCACCGAAGCTTCGCCGAATGTGGCCAAGGCGATCAAGCTGCCGTTCACTCCGTCGCTCGCGCGCATACCGAGCATAACCCCTGGTTTCAGCGGAGTCAGCGGTTTTGGTCCTTATGACGACTTCAACCGCAATCACCACGTCTATGACAACTTCACCAAGATTCTGGGTCGTCATACGATGAAGTTCGGTGCAAGCTTCCACCACTATCAGAAGACCGAGAATGCCGCCGGAAACAACGTCGGCAGTTTCGCCTTTGGTTCAACCGGCACGCCAACCGGAACATCGGTGACGGTGCAGCAGTGGGCCAACTTCCTGCTGGGTAACGTGTCGACGTTCACCCAGGTGTCCGAGGACCTTTTCCCTGACGTTCGCGCAAAGACCTGGGAGTTCTACGTTCAGGATGACTTCCGATTCAAGTCAAACCTGACTGTCAATATGGGCTTGCGCTACTCAATGTTCCGCCAGCCCTACGACGTGTCCGGGAGGTTGACGAACTTCAATCCGGCTTCCTATAACCCCGCGAACGCGGTTCAGATCAATCCGACGACCGGGAACGTCGTTCCTGGAACCGGCGATCCACTCAACGGGGTCATAATTGCGGACGCCAATTCGCCTTTCGGCAATAAGATCGCGCGCGAGGACATGAGCGACTTCGCTCCGGTGATCGGGTTCGCGTGGGATCCGTGGAAGGATGGGAAAACATCAGTCCGCGGCGGCTACGGTCTAAGCTACGACACGGTGCTGTACGGCATCATCGAGCAAAACATCTTTGCGAATCCGCCGTATGTCAACAGCATCTCGATCAGCGCGACCAAACTCGACAATCCGGGTGCGGCAGTTCCGACCATCTCGGCCGCGCCTAAGAACATTCGCGGCACACCGTATGACTACGACACGCCTTATGTTCAGCAGTGGAGCATGGACGTTCAGCGAGAGGTCGCGAAGAACTTCATCGTCGACGTGGGGTACTTCGGTTCAAAGGGGGTGCACCTGCTCGGGTTCGTCGATCTGAATCTCGTGCCGCCCGGCGAAGCGATCGCGGCCGGCATCCAGGTCGCAGGCCAGCCTGTCGTACCGGGAGCGCAAACAAATCGGTTGAACGCGATAAGACCTTTCAAGGGCTTTATCTCAATCAACGCGCCGCAAACCTGGTTCAACTCGAACTACCACTCTCTGCAGGTGGCAAGTGAGAAGCGGTGGCGCGATGGTTCGGTGTTCAGGCTGGCGTACACCTGGTCCAAGGCGCTCACCGACAACCAGACCGACCGCAGCACCGCGCCGCAGAACTTCTACAACCGCGCAACTGACTACGGCCCGGCCCAGTTCGACCGCCGACAAATACTGACAATGAGCTACGTCTATCAGATTCCTTTCTTCAAGAACCAGACCGGGTTTACCGGGCAGGCTTTTGGGGGCTGGCAGTTGTCGGGAATCGTAAGCCTGGCGTCGGGACTTCCTTTGACAGTGACCACAGCTAACCTGGATCCGGCTGGACTTGGATTCCTTGGACCGAGCGCTTCCGGGCCGCGACCCGATGTCATCCGCGATCCGGAGCTTGGTTCTGGTCTGCGCACGCCGTCCAAGTGGTTTGATACTACGGCGTTTATCGAGGTACCTGTGGGTCAGAATCGCACCGGCAGTTCGCCGCGCGGGGTGATTTATGGACCCGGATACCAGCGGTTTGACTTGACGCTTGCCAAGCGTTTCAAGATTCGCGAGGGCGTGTCGATCCAGCTCCGCGGTGAACTGTACAACGCACTGAACCACACCAATCCGTCGGGCGTGCAAACGCTACGAACGAGCGTGCAGTTCGGGCAGGTGACAAGCTTCCGTGATCCCAGGACTGCTTCTATCGGATTAAAGCTGAACTTCTAAACCGAAGTGGTTCAGCAAACGCTTGAAGGCCGCTGCAATGATTGTTGCAGCGGCCTTTTTTAGCTTACACGTACAGATCGACTACCCGTTCAATGGCGCGGCGGCATACGGCGCAGAACGACATGCTGCGGGTGAACATAATGCAGTCAACCTCAGGTCGGTAGTAACCCTTCGCTTCATACATTGCGCCTTCGAATGCCCCGACTTTGCCCGCATACTTTTCGGCGGCGAAGAACTTTATCTCCCACTCGCGGTTCTCACGAAATAGAGCCTCCATCTCGGCTTCGGGGCGATTCTCCGCGCGAATCTTAGCGCGACGCTCGCCGTATCCACGGGAATGCTTTTCGTATTCTTCCTTTTGCCACGGAGTGGGAATCGGCGTGCCAGCTGAGACCAGATCCTTCCACTTCAGGTTCTTGGGATCGAGAAGCGCGGTTGCGTTCGGCTCCCACGGTTCGGTCTTTATCGCTGGCGACGTGTATGCAACGGGCGACGTATAGTACTCGTCGGCAAGCCCCGCAAAATGATGCCCGAACTCGTGGACAAACACGTAAGGCGCCTGCTCGCTGTCGGCCGCTACGGTGCTGTACAAGCCAAAGATTCCACCGCCGCCGTAGGTGCGCGAGTTGGTGATTATCTCGATGAACTCGTAGGGCGCGAACTGCGCGACGTTGCGAAGCGCGCGATTCTCGAACGTAAGGACGTACCGCTCTGAGCCGAACGCATCGTAGGTCGCGCCCAGGGGTGACGCCAGGTGAATTCCAGTCGAGGGCCGGGATATGCCCGATGCTGCGGCGGCCGGGCACAGCGCCCACACATTGAAATCTCTTCGTCGTTCCTTGTACGGCGAGGTGGCAAACAGAACGTCGACCAGCCGGCGCGCATCCTTTTCGAATTTGCCTCGCTCGGCGGCCGTATAGCCGTCACCGAGTATCAGGAAGTCGACTTTGACGGCGGGGTCGCCGCTCTTCTGAATCTCGATCAACGGGCCGGGCACCGGGTGCTTTGAAGTGTCTACAAAAATATCTTTGGGATCGACGATCGTTGACCATATCTCGCGGAATGCGTTATTCGCGTCACGCTTCTTCAGCACGATCTGGACGGGTGCTTGCGGCGCAGGAAATCGCAATGACTCGTGAAAGGATCGATTCACGTTCCTGGCTTCGTCGGTTGTCTCCCATTCTCCGTAGATCGAGGCGAAGCCGCGCGAATAGAGCAACCGATTCGTCGTTCGGTCGCGAACTTCGAACAAGTATTTGCCCAGGTTTGTTTCGTCGATGTTCTTCTGCGGGTTGCCGGGCCAGGGGAGTGGTTCGATCGCTACCCGGTCGAGGCTGAACATCTCCTGAGCCGCGTTGCCGGTGTGGTAATAGTCAAGTCGCATCGTAGACGAGGCCGCCTCCGCGGTTCCACCGGCAAGCAAAAGGGCAAGAAGCAAGGTCGAGAGCGAGAGTTTGTTGATCATGGAGGTGATTGTACCAACACGCTTTAGGATGAGGTAGCTGGTTGCCGATATTGACCGTCGAGGCTGGCTCTCTTAGAATTCCAACCGTTAACCGGGTTCCTGGGTACCCACCGCGAGGCTGCACTTGCTCAACCTGTCAACGCCCCTCTACGAACTGCACCTTCACGAGATTCCGCGCGTCGCAATAAAGACCTCGCAAAAACTCGCGCAAGGAGCTGCCGGCGCGATGTCTGCGGCTAATGCCCATCAAGCTACGGTCGAGGACCTGATTCACTATCTGCCGATGCGCTATGAAGACCGCTCCAACCTTGCACGAATCCGCGACCTTCAGAACGGGATGTGGGCGACCATTGAAGTTGAGGTTCGGATTGCCGGAACCTATCCGGTAAAGGGCGGCAAGCTTCGGATTTTTGAGATCTCAGCTACTGACGGCACGGGCCAGGTACGGGCCTTTTGGTGGAATCAGGGCTATCTTCAAACCACGCTCAAACAGGGACGACGGGTGCTGTTGTACGGACAATGGAAGCGCAGCCGCCGAGGCTTTTATGAAGTCGAGAACCCGGACTACGAGTTTGTTGTTGATGACGACGATGTTGATCCGATCCACACCGGGCGGCGCGTGCCCGTCTATCGCAAACTCGGCGAGTTGAGAACCAAGCAGCTTCGTTCGATTATGCATCACGTGCTTGCCCGCATTGATGTATCTGAGATCGAGGAGGTTATTCCAGAAGAAGTGCTCACCCGGAACAAGCTCATCTCAAGGCTGGCTGCTTTTCGACAGGTCCACTTTCCGGCTGACGATGTGCCCCTAGAGGTCTACAACAGGTTCGCTTCACCCGCTCACCAACGGTTGATCTTCGAGGAGTTTTTTTGGTTGTCGCTCGCCGTTGGGTTGCGCCGCCAGGGTCGCGAGCAATCACCGAAAGGAACAGTCATCGAGGTTAACGATCACATTCGCACCGCGGTGCGTACGATCTTGCCTTTCAAACCAACGAACGCGCAGAAGCGAGTGCTCCGCGAAATCGTCGGCGATATGACCGGTTCAAAGCCGATGAACCGGCTGCTGCAGGGCGACGTCGGCTCCGGTAAGACTATCGTAGCCGTTCAGGCAGCAATCGTAGCGATCGAGAACGGCTATCAAGCGGCGATCATGGCGCCGACGGAAATTCTGGCGGAACAGCATGCGAAAAACGTCAAGCGGATGGTTGCGGCGACATCTTATCGAGTCGAGTTGCTGACCGGTTCGCTGACTGCGGCGCGCAAGCGGCAATTGCATTCCGACATTGAGGCCGGCGAAATTGATCTGGCAATCGGCACTCACGCGTTGATCCAGGAAGCGGTCAAGTTTCACAAACTCGGATTTGTCGTGGTCGACGAGCAACATCGCTTTGGTGTTTTGCAGCGGGCGGAGTTGATCAATCGTGGCTACCATCCCGACGTACTGGTCATGACCGCCACGCCGATTCCTCGCTCGCTGGTGATGAGCGTTTACGGCGATCTCGATCTGTCGGTCATCGACGAGATGCCGCCCGGTAGAAAAGAAGTGATAACCAGAGTTCGCGGCGAGGAAGCGCGGCGAAAGATCTATCAGTTCGTCGACAAGAAGATACGCTCGGGTGGCCAGGCGTACATCGTCTACCCGTTGGTTGAGGAGTCCGAGAAGCTGGACCTTCTCAACGCGAGTCAGATGGCTGAGCATCTGCAGACAACCGTGTTTCCCAACTTCCGGGTCGGGCTGATTCACGGCCGGATGAAACAGGAAGAGAAAGACGCGGTGATGGATGAGTTTCGCGACGGCTCGATTCATATACTGGTTTCGACGACAGTCATCGAAGTAGGCGTGGACGTACCCAACGCCAGCATTATGATCGTCGAGCACGCTGAGAGGTTCGGGTTATCACAGCTTCACCAGCTACGGGGCCGCGTCGGCCGCGGTGACGAACAGAGTTTCTGCATTCTGCTGGCTGGCGACAAGCGGTCGGTGGAAGCTCGCGAGCGCCTCGCGATAATGGAACAGACCAGTGACGGCTTCAAGATTGCGGAGAAGGATCTGGAGATTCGGGGTCCCGGGGAAGTTATGGGCACTCGTCAGTCGGGGCTGCCGGCGTTTCGAATTGGAAACATCGTGCGGGACTATGCTGTTTTGGAGGCGGCCAAGCGCGAGGCCGATCATATGCTGACCACTCGGCGCAATTCGAGGGAAACGGCGCGGCTTGTTGAGATGGTTCGAGGTCAGAGGAAATATGGGTTGGGGGCCGTGGGGTAAGAAAGAATAGGACGGACAGGAACCCATAAGGACCAATAAAAGAATAGGACAGATAGGTCCGATTGGTCCTATCTGTCCTATAAATGTTGTCCTATTCACTACGCGGCGATGCGCGGCTGTTCAGTCAACCTCATGGTACGCGCGGCTTCCATCGCAGCTGCAGCCTGTGCTGACTCGGAGTCGTCGCGGTAGAACGCCAGCTTCTGCGTCTCTTCGTTAATATCCACTACGACTACATCACCCATTCGCACCTGGCCCGTTGCGGACAAGTTAGCGATCGGGTTAACCAGAAACCGTTCGATCGCGCGCTTCAAGTGACGCGCGCCGTAGCGATACTCGATGCCCTCGCTCAACAGAAACTCTCTGGCGCCCTCGGTCAAAGAGATCGTAAACCGCTCACCGGCGCCTTCATCAACCCGTCGCTGCACCAACCCCAGCTCGAGATCGAGTATCCGGCAGAGCTCCTGATGCTTGAGGCTTCGGAACACCACGACCTTGTCTATTCGGTTCATGAACTCGGGCGAGAATTTCCTCTTCGCCGCTTCCGAGGCCGTCCGATAGATCTTCTGATCCAGATCGTCAGAGGCGAGCTTCTCGGCCCTGGCCGGAGCAAACCCGATAGCGCCGGTGATCAGCTCGCTCATTTCCTTGGCGCCCAGGTTCGAGGTCATAAAAATCATCGTCTGTGAAAAATCGACGCGGCGATTATCACCCAGGGTAAGCGTTCCCTTGTCGAGTACGCCGAGCAGCAGCTGCCACAGCGAGTCCGACGCCTTTTCGATTTCGTCGAAAAGGACCAGGGTGAATGGATCGCGTTCGGTGCGATATTTTTCGAGATTCTCCTGCGTCAGAAGCGGAGCGGTCTCGCGGTGGCCCAGATAGCCCGGTGGAGAGCCGATCAGCTTGGCTATTTCATGCGAGTGTTGAAACTCGGCGCAGTCGATCTTTATTACGGCGTTGCGGTCGCCGAACAGAATCTCTGCGGCCGCCTCGACCACGTGTGTCTTTCCCGATCCTGTGGGTCCAAGAAAGAGCATCGACCCCAGCGGTCTTGTCGGATTGGTCATCCCAGCTTGAAATACCTGATAAAGCGATGTGATCGCGCGAACAGCGCGATCCTGACCAATCACGCGAGCACGAAGTCCCGCGTCGAACTGCTGAGCGACGGCGCTCTTGGTTGTCGGATCGAGGGCAATCATTTTTCTTTTTTGTCCGTTGCTAACCATTTTTGTTCTCTCTTTCAGCGCCCCGCGTTCCTCTCTCCTGTCCTGTTCCCGTCTCCCCAGGTTGGCTTGAAATAGCCAACTCATCTTATTTCGTTTTTCAACCACCACCGCCTATCCCTAATCGGGGTGCGGCTACAAGCCTTTTCAGCAAGTTTGATGCCTTTGTCGGTTTCCCAGTTGCAGAACCGAAAATACGCCTCTTGTGAATGGAAGGCTGCTGGAGAGTCCCTACGCAAATGTCCACGCCGTTTATGTATTTGCGAGGATGTTGCGCGAGTGCATTGACTTCCTGTTCTTGCCGCTTTACATAAACTGCCAGTCGCTAAAAGACAAACTTTGTCACCGGGTAGTTATGCGAAAACGTGTCTTCGTTCGTTTGGAATACACGTTTCGGCGCGTTTCCGATGGCGCTAAACATGAAATGCCATCCCATCCGTCTATGCTTCTTAATGTTCAAATCCCGGAAATGCGTTGAATGTTCAACTTGGCCGTTTTACTTGCTCTCCCCATTTCCGATGCAGAACAGACCCAAACTCGGCGAAAAAGTCCCGCGTGCGTTTTCCACAGGAGCTGTCCCGACACTGCGTCATAGGCTATGATAAGCGGCGATCAAAAACTAGAAATCACGACAAACTAAAGTCTGTCGGACATTTGCAAAGGAGCGCCGAATGAAACTCGAGGGTAAGGTCGCAATAATAACCGGAGGCGGTGGCGGGATAGGCAAAGCCATTGCACTTCGGTACACGCGCGAGGGCGCGTCGGTTGTTGTCGCGGGTCCAACCGAAGAGAAAATCAAAGCAGTTGAGAAAGAGATCCTGGATACTGGAGGGCGTGCTCTCGCGGTGCATACCGACGTTGCCGAAGAGGCGGATGTGGAGCGCATGGTTGGCGCGACGCTTAGCAGGTTTGGCCAGATCGATGTTCTGGTTAACAATGCCGGGATTGCCGGGCCGACGGCGCTTGTTCCCAACGTGAGCCGGGAGGATTGGGATCGCACGTTTGCGATCAATCTGACCGGAGCTTTTCTTTGCGCTAAGCACGTCTTTCCACACCTCATTGAACGGCGGAGTGGCTGCATAATCAACATAACATCGATCGCCGGGCTTCAGGCATATGCCTATCGCAGCCCGTATTGCGCGTCGAAGTGGGGCATGATCGGCCTAACTCAAACGTTTGCCGAAGAGGGAGGGCGCTACGGGATCACTGCAAATGCAATTGCCCCCGGGCCAGTGCGTGGCCCACGGATCGAGCGAGTGATTCGTAATCGCGCCGAAGAGATGAAGCTTCCGTATGAGGAAGTGGTCCGTCAATACGTTGAGCCGACTGCGCTTAAGCGGATGGTTGAAGAAGAAGATATCGCCGCAATGGCTGTATTTCTCGCGTCCGACGAGGGTTCTAATATCACTGGCGAGACTCTCAACATCTCGGCGGGTTATCGCCTGTCTTGAGCCGGGACCACGGCACCTCTAATAGACCCTTCGAGATTTCCTCAGCGAACAGGTTTCGCGCATACCAACCTCGTTCAGACGTGGGTCCTTGATGATACAGCCTACAGGTGCTACCGAGAGGACACCGCTACGCGGTTACTCTCTGTTGTGCTGGGCCGGGCCTTGAACAACGACGCTATCCTGTAGGCCGTAGCATCAAGGACCCACCTCTCACGAGGTGCGTATGCGCTAAAACATGACGCACAGTGTCGCGGCGCGACATCTTGACACTTCGCCGTCGCAAGTGGTTTCTTATTGTACTAGCATAGAGATTTACTCATCACCTGCTGCACTGCCAGATGAAGAAACTGATAATCCAGATCCCTTGCTACAACGAAGAAGAGTCGATTGGGATCACGCTGTCGGCACTGCCGCGCGAGATTCCGGGGGTTGACCTTGTCGAATGGCTGGTTATCGACGATGGCAGCGATGACGGCACTGTAGAGGCAGCTCGAAGGCTTGGAGTGGATCACATCGTAAGCCTTCCCCGAAACCAGGGGCTTGCAAAGGCTTTTATGGCCGGGCTTGAAGCGAGCCTTCGCGCGGGCGCCGATATCATCGTCAATACCGATGCTGACAACCAGTATTGCGCTGACGACATGCCGGCATTGGTGGAACCAATCCTCCTGGGCAAGGCTGACATAGTGATCGGCGCGCGTCCGATCAGTGAGATCAGGCATTTCTCTCCAATGAAGAAGTTCTTGCAACGATTGGGCAGTCGCGTTGTGCGGATGGCCAGCAATACTGACGTCGATGACGCACCCAGCGGATTCCGGGCAATGAGTCGCGACGCCGCGATTCGGCTCAACGTGTTTAACGAATATACCTACACGCTTGAGACGATCATTCAGGCGGGCCAAAACGGGCTGGCAATCGCGTCGGTACCGGTTAGGACGAATCCGTATTTGAGACCGTCACGTCTAATCAAGGGCATACCGTCCTACCTGAAGACGTCCCTTTTCACCATTCTCAGAATCTTCATGATTTACAAGCCGCTCAGGTTTTTCATGATTCTGGGAAGCTTCCCGTTCAGCGTAGGGTTTTTATTGGGCCTGCGCTGGCTTGTGTTGTATCTGGGCGGCACTCCGCGCACGCACGTTCCCAGCCTGATTCTTGCTTCGCTGTTGATGTTGATCGGGGTTCAGTTGTGGATATTCGGTCTTGTAGCCGACTTGCTCTCAGTTAATCGCAAGGTGCTCGAAGACGTACAACTGCGAATTCGACGCGTGGAATTCGACCCGCACAGGGACAAACAGTACTCGGTTAGCTACTACGGTGCAGGTCTTTCTGGCAAAGAAAAGGCATGAAAGGCTCACTAATCGGCCGAGAGCTATTCGCTCAAGCGGCGCTCGCCCAGATTCCTCACATCCTCACATTGCTCGACCGAAATCCCCACAGTCCCAGCTACGGTTGTTTCGACAGAAACTATTGGCACTATCGAACGATAGATTTCCCGAGCGGAATGGCTCAGGAGTTTGTCCTGCCTCTCGCGCTTGCATACGAGCTGGAGCTTCCGGACAACCCTTATTACCATCAGCTTTCATTACGACAGTGGATCGAAGCCGGGATGCTTTATGCGGCTCGAAGCGCTCACCGTGATGGCTCGTGCGATGACTACTATCCATATGAACGGGCTGCCGGCGCCGCCGCTTTTTCGCTGCTGGCGTGCGTTCAGAGTTGCGCTCTTCTCCAATTGAACAACCAGGACATATTCAGTTTTCTACGCCGGCGCGCAAATTGGCTGGCGGGTCATCACGAAAGCGGCCGGTTGAGCAATCATCAAGCCTTGATAGCGCTCAGTCTCGAATTGTTGTCGCACTTGTTGCGAACCGATGAGTGGGACAAAGCACGTGACCTCCGGCTGGATCGGGTGTTGTCCTGGCAAAGCGCTGAAGGTTGGTTTCAGGAATACGAAGGATGCGATCCGGGTTACCATACCCTGACGCTTTCCTGTCTTGCGTGGTTATACATACTTAGGCCTTCGCCAAAGCTGAAGGAAGCTGTGATCCGGGCCGTTCGAGTAGCCGACGAGTTTATCCATCCTGATGGTTCTTACGGCGGAGAATACGGCAGCCGGAACACCTACAACTTTTTTCCACACGGATTCGAACTCGCGGGCAAGTGGTTACCTGAAGCGCTGTCGGTCAATGACAAATTCCTGGCGGGTCTGAACGACGGCATCGGCCCCTGTTACGACGACGATCACATTATCGGTCATCACACGTGGAACTATCTGCTCGCATGGCGAGACTATGTCCGCGAGCGCCCGAGGCTCGAAAAGCGGCCATCGGGACGGGTTGTTCTGAAGGATGCTGGAATTCTGATAGATCGGCGTCATGACACCGAACTCTACGTGGCACTCAAGAAGGGCGGGGTATTCAAGCTTTTTCGTGATCAAGCGCTGATTGCGTCGGATACTCATCTCTCTCTCAAGGTGCGAAGCGGTGGTAAGATCAAGAACGCCGTCGGACATCTGGTTGGCGATTATCAAACAGACGTAAGCGATGATGAGATCACCATCAGCGGCACGCTTGGCTGGGCAAAACAACAATTCATGACAACGGCCAGGCTGGTGGCGTTGCGTTTCGCGATGGCCGCATTCGGGCGCTTCTTTCCAGACTTGATTCGCAAGCTGCTTCAAAGGAAGTTGATCACCGGAAAGAGCGACGCCCCGTTTCAATTCACTCGAACACTAAAGTGGGAAGGTGGCTGGAGAGTCGTCGACCAATTGCGAGCAAGATCGTGGCAGAACGTCGTGGCGGCTGGGATCGGCGGTGATCAAACTTCCATATACGTCGTCATGAGCCGCACTTTTCAGGCTGGTCAGCTCAGCGCGTGGCTCGATCTAACGGAAGAAATCAAAAAGCTCACCGCTGGAGAACCGCTCGAGTTGGTGCGTAAGTTCTGAGAAATGTTTCGACACATCAGCTTTACTCGGTAGCTCGCAGGCATTCGCGATTAAGCTGACTTCAGGCTCGTCAAACAAGGAGAGCACGATTGGGCGTTTCATCTGCTATTGGCGCGCAGGGCCTCAAACGAGTCTGGGATAGAACGCTGCCGCTTGTCAGTTCAAACCAGGTCGGATGGCTGATCCTCGGGTTCGGAGCGGCATTGCGCGCGGTCGAATACTTTTCGAATTCAGCATTGTATGTCGACGAAGGCGCGATTGCTCTTAACATAATCAATCGGACTTTCGGAGGATTTTTTCAGACGCTCGATTTCAATCAAGCCGCGCCTCCCGGTTTCCTGGTGCTCGAAAAGTTAGCGGTTCTGACTCTTGGAGACGGCGAATACGCGCTGCGTTTGATCCCATTTCTTTTCTCGATTGCCGCATTGCTGTTGTTCAGGGCGGCTGCACGGCGAGTCCTTGCGGCCTGGTTAGTTCCTATCGCGATTCTTTTTTTTGCGGTCTCCGAGCAGGTGATTTACTACTCGGCGCAAGTCAAGCAGTACTCGAGCGATGTTGCATTAACTCTGCTTGTGTTGCTGGTTGGGCTGGAAGTCGAATCGAAAGGACTCAACGCCGCGCGGACCGCGCTTCTGGCGATGATAGGCGTGGTCGCTGTCTGGCTTTCTCATCCGTCCGTGTTTGTGCTGGCGGGTGTGGGTTCGAGTCTGGCTTTAATCGCGTTGAAAAGAAGGCGCACGCGGCTGTTTTGGCAGCTCGCCGGTTGTTACGCACTTTGGGCTTTGAGTTTTGCCGCGTTCTATTTAATCTCGCTAAGCCGGCTAAGCGCGAATGAAAGGCTGGAAACATCGTGGATGAACAAGGGCACTTTCATGCCGCTGCCTCCAACCTCGTGGTCGGAGTTGGAGTGGTTTCCGTCAACATTCTTCAAAATATTCTCTAATCCCCTGGACTCACCGTTTCCGCTGATTGCCGGTCTGGTTTTTATCGCAGGATGTTTCGCGCTGATGTTTAAGCGAAGGGCTCATCTGATGTTGTTGGTCTCACCCGTGCTGCTGACGTTGCTGGCTTCTGGCGTGCACAAGTATCCGTTTGGCAGGAGGCTGCTGCTATTTAGCGTTCCTTTGATATTGATTGTGATTGCCGAGGGTTTCGATTTTTTCCTCAAGCGCGGATGGCTCGCCGGACTTCTCATCTTTGAAATTGCGATGTTTCAACTTATATTCGGAGGCGATCTAATACCGTCGTGGAAGAGACTGATTTTCTTCGTGGCGGTTTCAGGGTTGGTAATTTTCGCCGGCAGGACCGCCACTTCCTTAGATAAGCGCAAGCTGTACGCCGGCGCACTCTGCTCAGTGATCCTGGTTGTCTTGCTGCTCCAGCCCGTTGGAGGTGCTATCAATCGAGTGCGCTATCCGAGTTCGCGACAGGATATTCGCCCGGTTATGAGCTACGTGCGTGACAATCGGCAACCGGGTGATTTGACTTATGTATACCATCACCAATTGGAGTCGTTTTTATATTACGCGCCAAGGTACGGCTTTAGTTCAACGGAGTACGTAATCGGCAAAGACAAGCGTGAGCAGTGGAAAGACGGCGAGAACGAAGCGTACAAGCAAGAACTCGAGCAGCTTCATGGTAAACCCCGAGTATGGGTAGTCTTCTCGCACGTCCGTAGCGTGAACGGCACAAGCGAAGAGTCTTACCTGGTACAACATCTCGACCGAATCGCGAAGCGTTTGGACCAATTTAAAACAGGAAATGCATCTGTTTATCTATTCGACCTGAGCGGCAACTCAATGCGATCCACCGAATGAGAAGTGAGCAGCCGATTAAGGCTTGAGATGCACCGTCACGTCACCCCGCCATTTCTTATGCTTGACCTTACGAATATCTCCAGGCAAAGAAAGAAAGTATTCC
>Ga0075428_100002461_pt1 | contig 20100 bp, 12 predicted proteins | sample RhiMetdeltSRZDD2_FD_75291 | JGI IMG/M metagenome (GOLD analysis project Ga0075428, IMG submission 75291) | Populus rhizosphere microbial communities from Tennessee, USA - Rhizosphere MetaG P. deltoides SRZDD2 | ecosystem: Host-associated > Plants > Roots > Rhizosphere > Soil | place: USA... | reverse complement strand
ACTTTCGCCGATCTCACCAACTTCCGGATACTGCTCGCGGCAGAGTTCTTGCGAAGCGTCACGCGGATGTTTCATCAATTACGTGGAGGCAACACATGCGTGTGATTAACGTGGCGCTCTTTGTCGCGATGTTTCTGTTCGTCTCGCATTTATCGGGTGGTCTGCAGGCGTATCTCGATCCGGGGACCGGCAGCATGGCGATCCAGCTCCTGATGGGCGGGGTTGTGGCACTGCTCGCGACGCTCAGGCTCTATTGGGATCGTATGAAGACGTTCTTCACACGAAAGAACGTCGAACACGACAGCGCCTCGGAGATTCGCTGAACACGGCGGATCATCGTCGGTAAGGCATAGGAAAAGTACGAAGACTTGACCATGACGCTCCAGCTCTCCGGTCTCACGAGAATTTTGCGCGCGTCGATTGCGCCATTCCTGTTGCTGATCACGCCCTTCGCCAGTTACCTGCAATTCAATCGGCTCGGCGTCACCAACCCGGAGGTGATCCTCGCCGTGCTGGCGATTGTTGCTGTTGCGCTGGTGCTAGGCGCCGTCTCGACAGGGTCACCCGCGTTGACTGTTGTTGTGCTGGCTGCACTGCTGACGTTCTTCATCGACATCCAGGCGCGCGAGCCGGGACTGAAGCGACTGGGACTCGCATTCATTGCACTGACCGTCGTGTTCTGGGTACTCCGGCGGCATGCTGCGCGGATCGTGTCGCTCATGATGGCGACTGTGCTGGCGCTCTCATTCGTGCCGTCGCACTCACAGGCCGCTTCTCGAGACACGATGCCAGTCGGCCATGGAGCCGCTGCAGGGAGGACCGATCTTCCACTGGTCGTGCATGTGCTCATGGACGAGTACATCGGTCCGGAAGGTATTCCGGTCGATCTCGCGCCAGAAGGATTCAAGCAGCAGTTCGAATCATTCTATGTAGACCGAGGGTTTCGGCTGTTCGGGAAGGCGTACAGCGAGTACCCGAAAACAATGTGGTCGATTCCCGAGCTACTCAATTTGTCTCCCACGCACTTCGTACCGGATCTCATGTCCGCTGATTCGTCCGACAACGACTACCACTTGGCGCGCAACGACTATTTCAAGCGGATGGCCGATCTCGGCTACAACGTTCGCGTCCATCAATCGACCTACATTGATGTGTGCCCGGAGAACGGGCCCGCGATGTGTCGGACCTATTCGACAAGTTCACTGGACATGTTGCCGCGTCTGAATGTTCCGGTCACAACCAAGCTTGCGATTATCGGGGGGACCTTTCTCGGACAGTCAGAAGCGTACGCACGCACGAAGGAAAAATATCAAACGACCCGGCTACGCCTTCAGCGCGCGCACATTCCCTTGCCGAAGTGGAATTGGGAGCAAGGGACGCCAGCTCCGGTCGGGACGATGCCGATGTTCGACGCCGTCGCTGACGAGCTCTCGAAGGCGCAGCGCGGAACCTTTGTCTTCGCACATTTCCTGTTGCCGCATTATCCGTACGTGTACAACGCCAGTTGTGAGCAGCCCCGCGCCAGCACATTTCTCAACCGGAACGATTACGATCGCGCCAACGTTCCCGGGGGAATCATGAATGTTCCCGACGGCCGGGCAGAGCGCTACCGCGGCTACTTTCAACAAATGCTTTGCGCTCAGAAGAAACTCGACGCGCTCATCGCAGCGATTCCGCCCTCGCTCCGTCAGGATGCCATCATCATCGTCCAGGGCGATCACGGTTCCCGCATCAGCCTGGTCGATCCCACGACGGTCGCAAAGGTCGAGCCCAGCGCCTCCGATTACGCGGACATGTTCTCCACACTTTTCGCCGTCCGGTCGCCTTCAATCGAGCACGGCTACGATACGCGGCTGACGCCGATCACGTGCCTCCTTCGCACGCTCGTCCAGAGCGACTTCCGATCTGTGTCCGGCACCGATACGTGTTCAAGCCCCAACATTGTGTTCTTCATGGGAAGCGAGACGCCGCAGCCGCGGCCTCTTCTCGACTTTTGGACGGCGGCCGGTGCGAAGCAGTCCACCATGAATGCACCCGGCCGGTAGCCATCCTTCCACCCTTCTGCAAACTGGCGGTCCACCGGGTGACACCGGAGAGACGTTGTTTAGCCTGATTGGGCAACCAACTTCCATCTCTCGTCATGCTCGTTGGGCACGGGCGTGCCCTGGCCCCAAGTCGTTTTAGCCTAAGGGCTTGGCGAGAGACATGGAATCCGTCCACGATCCCTCTTTAGGTACGCGGTATGCAAAAAAGCCGGGCTGGAGGTTCCCCTGGGCGGCATCAATGCTCGATGGGGGAAGATACCGGTGCGCGAAGCCTACGCTCAAACGAACTTACAGTTGTACGCCCAGTTGCGACGCGCGGGGGCAACGGAACAAGATCTCGCCTTGGTGCGCGCGGGGTATGACCTCGCAATGCACCTCTGTCCAGCCTCTTTTCGAGGGTCTGGAAAGCCGTTGCTCGCGCATCTTGTCGGTACGGCCAGCATCCTCGTATCCATTCAACAGACACCGAAGGTCGTCACCGCAGGGTTGCTGCACGCCGCGTACGTGTTTGGCGATTTTGGCGATGGGGTCAGCGGGATTACTGAGGCACGGCGGGACCGGGTGAGACAGGCAGTTGGGCCAGACGTGGAGGAACTGATCGCGCGCTACACACGATTCGACTGGAACAAAAACACGATTCCGGCGATCCGGGAGCGCGTGGACACGTTGACTCCAATCGAGCGTGAAGTGCTGGTGATCCGACTTGCCAACGAACTCGAAGATCATCTCGACTTCGGCGTGCTGTATTGCGGCAATGGCGAGAAGAGGCGCGACTATATCCGGTCGCCGCTCAATCAGTCGGTCGACATGGCGAACAAGCTCGGACTGACAGAACTTGCCGACGAACTCGACGCCGCGTTCGCCGATACCTTGACCGCCACGCTACCCGAGACGCTGCGGAATACGCACGACTACACGTTCGTTCAGCCACCCGCGTCGCACAGTCCGCGTTTCAAGATCGCGGTGGGGCGTTTTCTGGACGCGAGGCCGCGGCTTGCGAAAGCCGTGCACCCCTTCGCTTCATTTGTCGGGATCCGAGGCTAACGATCGAACTGCTGCGCGGTTGCGAACTCGGTAAGTCGCCAGCGCCAGAACACCTGTCACGACGAAGAGAAATGTGCCGGGCTCTGGTGTCGGAGTCAGCGGCTGGACTGATCCGATGCCGGCACCATATATCCCTTGGAGTTGTCGAATGTCGGCGGGGTAGAGCCGCGCGCTTCCGAGTCCGTCGAAGCGACGCGACGGATACGAGGGGTTCATCACCGCAATTTCGTCGAGTTCATGCACCAGGCCCAAGGCATGACCCAATTCGTGGGTGACCGCCTCGAGATAGTTCCAGTGGCCGTCCCCGATGGTCCACGGCACGCCCGAAGCGAAGTGCACGTCACCGGACAAGCCCCCTGCTCCGGGATAGAAGCCGTGCGCGACTTCAGAAAGATCATGCTGACCAAAGCGGATTTCCGGATGGCCGTCGGCTGCGTACGGCTGATCCGATACGCTGGCCCCCGAGTCAGGTCTCTCGACGAAATGCAAAGGCGCGTAGCTGGCCCACAGGGCGAGAGCCTCTTCCGTCGCCGCGCGCAATTCCCTCGGTGTAATTAAGAGGAACGTTCCGTCGAACAGATTCGCATAGCTGTAGGTGATGACGACGTTTGTGCCCTTCCCTCGCGGCTGTGGCCACTGAAGACCGATAGGATCGGCGTTCGCGGGAGCGGCGTACAGCGTGGACGCAAAGATAGCCCCGCACGCAACGCGGATGCAGGCGATTCGTTTCCCAACCCCAGAATTCTGTCTCACACGTCCCCGATCTTTTCCCGTTGCGGTCGGGCTGACGCACACCTCTGCGAACAGCGTGCCGCATGTGACCTCCCGTCCACCGCTGCGATCACAATCGTAAATGTAGAGGTCGAAGCGGTACGTTCTTAGCAGCCGCATCCGCCGCGATCGTGCGGACGACACGAAGACGATAACCGGACAGTTATCGACTTCACGTCTCATCCCTGAACGCGCTTTCAAGTTTGCTCAATTTTTCGAGTGATTTGCCCTGCACGCTGGGAGTTGTCTGCTCTCTTGTACTGCGCTCGGAGATCTATGCCTCATCAATTCCTCAGTCGTTGGTCCTGGTCTGGGGCGATTTTTACATTGACCTTCGCCGCTGTGTTCACCGGAGTAACACCGTCCGGCAATCCGATCGCGCGAGGATGGCCCAGTGTTCCATCCGCATACGCGGCGGCGGCCGGCGCATCCGTGCCCGGTACGATCCAGGCGGAAGATTTTGATGACGGCGCGAATGGCGTGACGTATCGCGACAACAGCGGCGGTAACTCAGGAGCCCAATATCGCGCGACCGATGTTGATATCGAGTTGACGTCCGACAGTGGCGGCGGCTATGACGTTGGTTGGGTGTCCGCTGGCGAGTGGCTCAACTACACAGTTAACGTCGCAGCGGCCGGAACCTATGACATCGCTTTCCGCGTCGCATCCGCCGGCACCGGCGGAACCTTTCATCTCGAAGTGAACGGCGTTAACAAGACCGGCACGTTGAGTGTACCGAATACAGGCGGTTGGCAGACGTGGAGGAGCGTGACGAAAACCGGCGTCACGCTGGCTGCCGGACAGCAGGTCTGGCGGCTGGTGATGGACGCGAATGGATCGACGGCGGCGGTCGGAAACTTCAACTACCTGCGCGCGACCGCTGCCTCAGCGTCATCGACAACGCCGTTCGGCGGAACGCCGACGACGCTGCCAGGCACGCTGCAGGCGGAGAATTTCGACGAAGGTAATGCGGGTCAGGCATACGCCGACAGCACAACGGCGAATTCCGGTGGTCAGTATAGAAATACCGGCGTCGATATCGGATCCGCCTCCGACTCTGGCGGTGGATACTATGTCGGTTGGACGTCCGCTGGCGAGTGGTTGAAGTACACGGTCAATGTGACTACGGCAGGGTCGTACGATGTCGACCTGCGGGTTGGTTCGGGAGGCGCAGGAGGAATCCTCCACCTCGAGGTGAACGGCACTGACGTGACCGGTCCGTTGCCGATCCCAAACACCGGCGCGTGGCAGACATGGGCGACGATTCGCAAGACAGGGGTGAGCCTGCCGGCAGGTGTGCAGTCGTGGCGCCTCGTCATGGACAGCGTCGGCGCCACCGGTGCCATAGGCAACATCAACTACATACGCGTGGGGGCGCCAGCCGGCTCACCGTACGGCGGCACTCGCGTGTCGCTGCCTGGAACAATAGAGGCAGAGAACTTCGATGAAGGAGGGCCTGGCATCGCCTACGTCGACAACTCGACAGGGAACTCCGGCGGCAAATATCGATCAACAGATGTCGACCTCGGGGCTGCCGCCGATTCGGGGGGAGGGTACGACGTTGGCTGGACATCTGCTGGAGAGTGGTTGAACTATTCCGTCACCGTAGCGACGGCCGGCACATACGACTTCGACGTGCGCGTCGCCTCGGCTGCCGTCGGCGGCAAGTTCCACATCGAGGTGAACGGCGTCGACAAGACCGGAGCGTTGACCGTTCCGAACACTGGCGGTTGGCAGACGTGGACGACGATCAAGAAGACAGGTGTCGCCTTGAGTGCGGGCTCGCAGGCGGTCCGCCTGGTGATGGACACGAACGGTTCGACGGCGGCGGTCGGAAACTTCAATTGGATCCGTGTCGCGGCACCGAGCCCGCTTGGGATACTGCGTGGTCCATATCTCCAGCAGGTCACGGATATCGGCGCGATCGTAGTGTGGACGACTCCAAGTCCCGGCACCGGGCAGATTCGCTACGCGGCTTCGGGCGCGACGACGTCGGTCACCGCGGAGGCGCAGACATTTCCCGGCTCTCAGACAGGGCTTCCGTACGACTTCACACAGTACGAGGCGCGCCTGACGGGATTGTCAGCTGCCACGAAGTACACGTACGACGTTCTCATGAACGGCGTCGACGCGACGGCCGGTCAGGATGCATTCACGACCGCGCCGCGTTCTGGCACCGGCACCGTTCGATTCATCGCGTTCGGGGATAGCGGCACAGGATCGAGCGCACAGACCCAGTTGGCCGCACGGATGGCGGCCGACACGTTCGATCTCGCGCTCCATACCGGCGATGTCGCCTATGGCAACGCCAACCTGGTCGGAGGGGCAAGCTACACGCAGTACGACAACTGGCTGTTCGGCGTGTATTCCTGGATGCGGTCGCGCCCGCTGTATCCGTCAATCGGCAATCATGACGACGAGATCGGTTTTGCGCAGGCCTATCGCGACGTCTTCGTGCTGCCGGAAGAAGGCGCGACCACGACGTATCCCGACAACGCCGAACGGTTCTACAGCTTCGATTACGGCCCAGTGCATTTCGTCGCGCTCGACACTGAGCACGCGTTCATCGACACGGCTCGTCGGCAGGCCCAGCTCGCGTGGCTCGATGCCGATCTGGCCGCGACGACGCAGCCGTGGCGCGTCGTGTATTTTCATCGGCCGCCGTATAGCTCGGGGTCGGAACATGGATCGAGCCTCGACGTCCGTCAGGCCTTTGCGCCAATCTTCGAGCGGCGCGGCGTGAATCTGGTGTTGAACGGCCACGACCACGATTACGAGCGATCCAAGCCGTGGCGCGAATTCGTGACGACGGGCAGTCCGGTCACTTATGTAGTGACCGGCGGAGGGGGAGCTGCTCTCTATGCTGTCGGCACGTCCCCGTGGACGGCAGCTGCGGCATCAATCAACCACTACACACGAATCACCGCGGGCACCGGCTGTGTGATGACCGTGGAGGCCGTTCGTACTGACGGTGTCGTGGTTGACCAGGCGTCGATCGATCGCTGCGCCGGAACACCCACGAACCGACCGCCCGCCGTTAGCCTGAGCTCGCCGGTGAACGGCACATCGTACAACGCACCTGCCAGTGTCGCACTCGCCGCATCGGCGACCGACGACAAGGCTGTGACACGGGTGGAGTTCTATTCAGGCTCGACACGGCTCAAAACTGATACGGCGGCCCCCTACTCGTTCAATTGGACAGGAGTGTCGGCCGGTACTTACTCGGTGCTCGCGATCGCGTACGATGCCGACGGCGCGAGCGCGACGACGGCGGCGGCGACAATCACGGTCGCCGCTGCCGTCAGTCCGCCTACTGGCGTGGTGTTCCAGAAGTCAGCGGACCACGCGACGCTCGTCACGAGCTACGAGCTGCGAATCTTTGCCAACGGAGCAAACCCGTATACTGGGACGCCGCTCGCCAAGGTGAACCTCGGCAAGCCGACGCCAGCTACCAACGGCGACATCACCGTGAGTCAGCCGACGTTCTTCAGCAATCTTGCCGTGGGAACATACGTGGCCGCCGTCGCAGCCATCGGATCGGGAGGCGCCTCCGTCAGCACTGGAGTGACCTTCACGCGGTAGCTCTCGAGTGCGCTGTTCGTCGTCAGGGGCCGACGGCGGGTGCGACTGGCTGTGCGCCCAGGTGCCGGATACGCCCGAAGTAGCGACGCCGATCACGACTCTGCAGGCCCAAGCCGACAAACGCTGCGAGGTAAACCAGCCCGACGATCGCGCCGCCGATAACGACGTCGACGAAAGTGGATGGCGACGTGGCGGTTCTGAGTGACCAGGCGGCAGCGATGCCGGGCCCCAGTCCAATCAAGGCAGGCGTGGACACCCGTCGCAGGAACGCGCCGATGGGCATGTCGAGCAAACGACAGGCGGCGGGCATCTGCACCAAGACGTTCGAGATCGTGACGGAAACGGCGGTTCCTGCCGCTGCGCCGACGATGCCGTAGTGTCGAACCCACCAGATGCTCAACACGACGTTGAGAATGGCTTCGCCCAGACACGAGAACGCCACGACGCGATGTCGGCCGCGCGCGAGCAGTAGGTTGCCGAGCGGACCGGCAGCGACCAGCACGATTCCCGCGGCCGCCAGGGTGTAGAGCGCTGGGAGGCTGTCTGAGAAACCGGACCCCATCCACACCAATACGAGCCGATCGCCGAACGACACGAGACAGAGCGTGACGCCGACTATCAATCCGAGCGCGATTCGAGTGCCGTCGACGAGTGTGGCTCGGAGCGAGTCGACGTCGTCAGCGGCGCTGAACCGAACCACCACCGGGAACAGCAACCCGTTGAACTGATTGCACAGTTGGCGCTGATAATCCGCGAGCCTGAACGCGACCGCATAGACAGCGACAGCGCTGGTCCCGGCGAAAGCAGCGATGATCAGATTGTCGACGTTGTATCCGAATTGAATCGCCAGGCTGATGAGAAAGAGGTAAAGGCTGAAGCTCGTGACCTCGCGCGCCTGGGTCAGACTGAAGCGGCGAGGAGACAATCGCAGGCCCGGAAAGGTCGCGAGTGCGGCGGCAATGTAAGCGCCATAACTGGCGACCGCGATTAGTGTCGTCGCGCTCACCAGGGGGACGAGTCCGTATCCGGCGCGAAGGACCACGTATGTCGCCGCACCCTGCGCGAGCGCGACGACGATGGCGATCGAACCGGTGAGTGCGAAACGCTGCCGCGCCGTAGTAATGGCGCCGAACACGCTCATCGGAAACGCGATCGCCACGCGCGCACCGACAATCAACAGGACGAGCTGCGCCGTCCTGACGTCGTCGGGCGAAAGATTAGGGAATCGCGGCAGCGCGAAGGACGCGAGGAGGACGACCGCGCCGAGCGCGAGCGCCCCTAAGCCGACGTAGACAACGAGGAACGTGCTGAGGGCGGCGTTCATGCCCTCGTCGTCGCCGCGTGCATCTGCCTGGGTCACCTGACGCACGAGGCCGTTGCCATACCCGAGATCCAGCAGCTGCAGATAAGCCGTCATTGATGCGACCATCATCCAGAGGCCGTACTGTGCCTTGCCCAGATGGTGCATCGTGAACGGCATCAGAACGATGCCGATCGCGATGTTGACGAACAGCAGCGCGTAGCGGGTCAGCGTCCCAGTGAGCAGGTTCCAAGCAGGGCGCTTCATCTGCGGATCGAACTCAGTGAGAAGCCGGGCGGAGGCGCGCTGTAGAACGGCACGTGAAGCGCGGATGCGGAGGACATGACGCGGCCGGCGCGGCGCCCGGTCGCCTGATCAGCTCCAGCGAGGAGGAAGACCCTGTAATCCTCGTCGCCTTCAGACGCATCGAACTCACGCAGCAGCGTCGTCGCGTTCCGGAACTCCTCTACCTCGGCGGCAGTCCACGAGAACACCTTCCCGTACATGTACTTCTGCTCTCCAGCGCCGCCATCCAGATTGAGGGGCTCCAGCACGATGAGCACGGGGCTGCCTGTTTGACTCCTGACGTCGCGCGCCGCCTGCAACAACTCGCCGAGCGTCAGGTGCGCCTTTGAAGCGCGTGTCCAGGACACTGTCGTCCCGAACCGACCCTCTCTGGGAAGATAAACCTGGTTGTCGGCGTAGTACGGCAGCGACTCCACCTTATAGTCCGGCTCGGGCACGATCACCGCGTTCTGGAATTGTGTCGAATGATTCAAGAATTCGCCAAATGCTTTGCTGGAGCTCCTCGCCGCGATGATGTCAGCCCGGACCAACTGAGGTGTTCGACTCAGTTGCGTCAGGACGAGGACAAGCACGGCTCCATAGAGACCGCCTTGAAACATCAACCTCTTGAGGCTGGACCGGATTCGCGCCGGTGCTGATTCGATGTAGACCCAGTAAAGAAACACAAGAAATACGAGATACAGCCCCTGGTGGCGGTACCAGCCCGGATATACGACGCGGAAGAACACGCCAAACGTGATCTGCGCCCCCAACGCTGCCAGCAAGAGACGCGGACGGCTGACAAGGCCGAGAATTGCGCCGTATAGCATCAGCACGGCAAGTTTTGGACGCAACCACAACGGGATGAGCTCGGAGAACGTCAGGTCCGGCCTGAGCACGGCGCCTCGCAGCGCAGCCCCGATCTGGCCAATGCTTTCCGAGCCGCGTACGGGCGTCAAAATCGTGTTCTCGCGCGGCATGGTGAAAAGGAGGCACAACAGAACGCCGGCACCCACAACCGCAAATGGCAGGTAGCGGGAGTACTCGACCGGGACCACGCCCCTCTTCTGATCGACGACGATGTCCCAGGCCCATACCGCCGCAACGAGGCACGTGAGAATCGCCGAGTGGACGTTGGTGTTAGCCAGCAAGGCAAGGATGAACGCCAGGCGGAACGGATGCGTCGTCCGCGTCCGGTAAAGGAGGGCGGCGAGAAAGAACAGCAGCATGCTGATCCCGTAGTTTCGCGCCATCACGGAATACTCGAACGCGGGAAGCGCGCTCAAGATAAAGACGCACCGGAACCACCATGGGAACGGCGCGAACCACATGAACAGCGCTACTGCGGCGAACGCGATCAGTACGCTGGTAATCGGGAGCACGAGCGGCGTATCCACGATCGACGTGCCAAGAAAGAGGAGCACATACCAGAGGACCGGATGGCCGTCATCCCGGATCAACTCGTAAAGAGCGAACGGCGATGTCGCGGTTCGCGCGAGAGTCAGCGCGCGCACTTCGTCACGCCAGAACTCGTGCCGGCTCGTGGTAAAGACGACTAGAGCCAGCCAGATGGCGAGGACGACGGCCTGCAGAGCGCCGGTCAGGAGATCCCGATTCGCCTTGGCCAGCCCGATGTGCGTCACACCCATCCGGCCCCAACCGCCCGCCGCCGGCACGAACAGATCGGGTGCTTCAGCGACGAACTCCGCCTGAATCTCCGGCGTGAGCATCAGGTTTCCGTAACCGTGCGAAAATGTGCCCGTCCACCCGGAAGTCCACCGCACCCATGTGCGATCCCTCCTCGGCGCCATCGAAGCTCAAGGCGATGCGGCGAAAATCGGCGGCGCTCCACCCGCGCATGTGTGAACGGCGTTATCGCAGTGTTGCCTGCAGCCAGTTGAAATTCCCGGCCGAGCCCCCGGTCGCACTGTTCGTGTCCACCACGACTCGCCAGACCTGGGTTCCGGCATTCAGGGTCACGCCCCCGGAAACCCGGATGGTCCGCCAGGTCTGCCAGCCGCCGGTGTTTGGCACCGAAATCGGTCCGGTCTTGTCAACACCGTCGACCTCAATATGGAAGGTTCCGCCGACGTTGGGTGATGCGACACGGATATCGAGATCGTAGGTGCCTGCAGTTGACACGTCTACCGTGTATTTCAGCCACTCGCCCGCGCGGACCCATCCGACGTCGTAGCCGCCGCCGACATCGGTCGTGCTCTCAATGTCCACGCTCACATTCGTCCGATACTTTCCGCCCTCGTTCGTCGCGGAATTGTCGGCGTACGCCACACCAGACCCTCCTTCGTCGAAGTTCTCGGCTTGGATCAGCGTACCGGGCACGGGCGCCGGGGTTCCTCCGTAGGGCGTCGAGGTCACAGGACCGCCGCCCCCTGACGAGACCCGGATGTAATTGATGTTGCCAACGACGGTGCCGGTGCTGTCGATCACCAGACGCCAGACCTGCGCACCGGCGCTGAGACTCACGTTGGACTTCGAAATCGTGGTCCATGCCTGCCATCCGCCTGTGTTGGGGATGGTCATTGGGCCCGTCTTATCGACACCGTTCGCTTCGATATGGAAGGTGCCACCGGCGCCTGAAGCCGCCACACGCGCTTCGATGGTGTAGGTGCCCGGCGTCGCGACATTCACGGTGTAGTTCAGCCACTCGCCCGGCGCCGTCCAGCCGATGTCGTAGCCGCCGTCCGTGTCCGATGTCACTTCGATATCGACGGCCTCTGTGGTCCTGTACTGACCGCCTTGGTTCGACGATGTCGTGTCGTTGTAGGCGATGCCGCTTCCGCCCTTGTCGAAGTTCTCGGCCTGGATCGTGCCCGGCAGGGCCACTGGCGAGCCGGTGTACGGACCGGAGCCGCCGCCGCCGCCGGTGCCGGCACCGGTTGTGAACGAAAACGTGGAGGACGTCGCGATGAGCGTCGGGTCGACGTCGGTGGCGAACGTTCGCGACACCACTTTCCAGAAGTACCTCGTCGAGGGCTGCAGCGCCTCGGTCACCGTGTACGAGTATTTCGCCGGTGGATTCTCGTTGAGCACCGCGTTGACGCGGGCCACCTTCGTCATGTTGCTCGTACTGGTTCCGAGATACACGTCGAACGTGACCCCCCACGGCGTCTGCTTCCATTCAAGTTTCGGGAGCGTTGACACGTCGATGGCTCCGGTCGCGGGCGCGCTGAGCCCGGGGGCGTTCGGCTTCAACGGATAGAAATCTTTGTAGTTTGCCGTATCGTTCCACATCCGTTCGAACTCGTCCTTCATCGACATGTAGAGCGTCGGTTTCTCCGCCACCGTGATGTAGTAGTTGTGGTCCCGCTGCCAGTTCTTCGTGTAGTTCGAGGAGGCGAGGAGCGCGGTGCGCGACGTAATCAACGTCTTCATGTGCGTGATGCCGTCGTGCGTGCGGATCTTGATCGGGATGCCCGCGACCCACAATTTGTCGGTCTCGTTGCCGACGAGCCAGTACTCCGGAAACCCGGCGTTGCGATATTGAGTTGGCTCCACGAACACGCGCACCGGTACGTCCGCCTTCTTTTTATTAATGAGAGCGTCAGTGAGCGTCGGCACCGTCAAGCGGTAGCTCACCATATCGATTGCCGTGTTCTCGAGGTTGATCTCGTTAATCATCGTGGGGATGATGTTCAGTCCATCAGCGCCGTGGCTCCCGACTCCCTGTCCCCAAACGAGATTGTTTGTCGGGTAATCCGGAACGACCAGACGCGTGCGATCGACGGTCATCGGCGCTGTCCCCGTCCACGTGACTCCGGTCTCCCGTTTATATGCGTCCGGCCAGTCCATGAAATACGTCGTGTCGGCCCAGAACTGATCGAACTTCGTCATCAGCGCCTGCACGATCGCCGCGTCGTCGGTGACCATCACCGACTCGTCTTTGAAATTCGTAGCGCTCGTCGGCTTGAGCTCGAAACTCGTCCAATTGCCCGATCCAATAGTTGCCTGCCCCTGTCCGACGTAGATGCCGCACTTCCAGTGCATGATCTCGGGGAAACTCCTCGGATTGTAGCGAAGCCGGATCGGCACGCCGGCGTTCGCGAGCCTTTCGAACGATGCGCGAGTGTTGGGATCGCTTTCGAAGATACTCGCCCGGTCGCCAAGGACACGAACCGGCACATGCGCCAGATGTCGATTGATGATGGCGGTCGTAATTGCACCATCATTCAGCAGCCATATGCCGATATCCAGCCGGACCGTTTCGGCATTGATGCGGGCGACGATCTGTGCTTCGGCATTTTCATGCGAGGAGAAATATATCCGCTCCTGCGCAGAGGCCGTCGGTGTCCCCACAAAGGAGAAAACGAGCGCCAAGGCGACGGGAAGTGCCTTCCAACGTTGTCTATCGAGCACGTGATTTGCCATAGTCATGAACCGGGTTGCCACAAAGTGCGAATCTCTCTCCGTCGAGTGCGTCCGTAAGTTATTGGACGGTTCCTCGATGCCCAGAACTGTGCAAAAGCAAGTCCTGCTCAGGCGCCGCAATGCTTGAGACGAGCCGCTCGCCTCTTCTGTAGATAGGCGCGACCGAAATGAACGAGCTCGGCAGGAGCGCTACGCGCGCTCTCTTTCGAAAAGATCTTCAGGCTTGTTCGGATGTAGCTCCACTCGTGGTGGAACTGATGCAAGTAGAAGCGTGGGTCTCGGCGGAGAACCACGGCGCGGATCCAATTGTAACCGGTTCGCAGCACATTCGAATAGACGAACGCAGGAGAACCGAACAGTAAGACCACGTCGTCGGGCTCCTGCAGCGGCCCGAGGTCGGCGGGCACGAGCTCGCGCAGCCGCATCATCGCGCAGTGTCGACCGTGTCCGCGGTGCCAGCGGCGATGATAATGTCTGGTCAGGCGATCGGGTGTGACATCCGCCTCGGCGCGGAGCCCGGGATCGTAGAGACCACGCATACCGGCCTTCCACGCCCGCAATTGCATCTCGTGATCTTCCGTGGATCCGATTCCATCCTTCACTCTGCCGAGCGATGGCGTGAACACGCCGACGACATCGAACACGCGCCGTCGGAACGCGAGGTTCGCGCCGACGAGGCATACTGCACGTTCGCGGCTACTGACGATCGGCTGATCGCCGTAGTCCTGAAGCGCCAGTGGCGCCCAGTGCGCATCGGTCAGCCAGCGTGGCGGAGGCGCCAGCCAGTGGGGCAGCACGCGGCCGCCGACGTAATCGATCTCCGGGTGCGCATCGAACGTGCGTTTGAGCTGCGCGATCCAATCCGGCGCGACGCGCACATCGTCGTCCGAGAAGGCAATGATCGGACTTCGCGCGACCGCAATCCCTGCGTTGCGCCCATAAGACAGCCCCTGGCGAGGTTCGAAGACATAGCGGAGGCGCCCGTACGACCGGGCTGCCGCCTGCTCGGTCACCGTGCGCGTCGCATCTGTCGAGTTGTTGTCGACGACGATGACTTCGTACGCCGCCCCGGCGCTCTGCGAGAGCAGCGCTTCAAGCGCGGACGGCAGACGATCGGCCCGGTTGTAGGTGCTCAGTACGACCGAGACGTCACAGCCTGCGTTCACGTCAGCGCGAACATTCATTTGTCGCTCGCCTGTCCTGCGGGGCCGCGACGGCGGTATGAGGGAAGCTCCGCCTGGTGGTCATCCGGCTGCGCCAGATCTCCGAAAAGAATCCGACGTACTCGACCAGCTTGACTTCCTCGATCAGGAGGGCGAGTCCATCGGATCGCCCGACGCGGCCCAACCAACGCCGGCCCTGTTGAAGGAATTCGCGATAGACGAAGCGCGGTACTCCGGCAATCGACGGTACGCGCGTGAGATCCAGATCCAGATATACGGCATCCGCCATCCGTGCCATCGTGCGGCCGTGCCAGTAGAACCAACGCCTGAAGTAGCGTCGAGTCAACCGAGAGGCGGGGACGAGGTGCCGGACCGAGACAGCGGGATCATAAATTCCGGAGTACAACCCGGCGAGAAACAGACGGACGCACAGTTCGTGGTCTTCGCCGGCGATCAGCGTGTCGTCGACTTTGCCGAGGTCGGTGCGCCAACCGCCGATTCGCTCGATGGCGTCGCGCCGAATCGCGAGATTCGCACCAACCGGAAGCCGTCTCGTGCGGAAGGTTGACGCATCGTATCGAATGGTCTCGTCGCCATAGTCGACCAATGCAAGTGGCCCCCAGATATCCCGGGCGCGAACCGTCAGCATTTCTGGCGGAGGAGATACCGCCCAGCGAGGCAGCACTTTTCCGAAGACGAAGACGACATCCTCAGCAGTCCGGAAGTTCGAGGCGATCCGCACCAGCCAGTCCGCACTGGGAAGGACATCGTCGTCAGTCAATGCGATGACGTCGCCCTGCGAGACCGACAACCCGGCATTGAGTGCGAAACTCTTGCCCTGCTGCCGTTCGTGCACGTACTGCACCGGCCAGGGACCCAGCGCGGCGGCACGACGGACGACGGCGGCGGTATCGTCGGTGGAGTTGTTATCGACTACGACGATCTCTACGGCGCATGCGTCCGGAGCAGTGGCTCGGGACAGCGCCTCGAGTGTCTCTCCGAGTAACTCGGCGCGGTTGTAAGTGCAAATCAGGACTGAAACAGAATTGATGTTTGCCATCGCGTCATCCCGCCGTGGCGAGCTGCCGGCTCGATTCGGCCGCGGCGACCGTCGCAGCGGGCATTGGAAGATCAATCAGCTGGTATATCAGGGCAAGCGCACGGTCGGTTGCGTTCCCCGGGTCGAAGAAAAGGTCCGCGGCTGTTCGGCGCCGCTCGGCCGAGAGGCGTTGAGGTTGCTGCAGAGCGGCGAGCACCGTGTTCGTGACCGTCCGTGGATCGGTCACGACATCGGCAGCGGCGCGAAGACGCTCGACCTTCTCCCGGCTGATCCCCGCCTTGTGAATGAGCGCGGGGCGATCGAGGACGACGAGTGGCCGATCGAGGAGCATGTATTCGAACGCGATGGAGCTGTGGTCGCTCACCATTGCGTCGGAGACCACCATGAACGGACAGCCGTTTGACTCGCGCGGGATGCGCACGAGCGGGTGGCCGTCATAATGGCGCAGCTGTGCGGCCCAGTCGATGCCGCCCGAACCGCGTTCCTGCCGATCGTACGAGCGGTCGTGCAGCTTCATGATGACCTGAAGACCCGCCGCGGTCAGGCGTTCAACGACATCGAGGCCGACTGTGTTCAGCGACGACTCCGGCGACCAGGTTGGCGCATAAATAACTGTCGGCACCGACGCATCGAGTTGAAGGAAACGCGCGATTGTCTGGCGATCGAGAGAGCCATTGACGAGGCAATCCACCTTGGGATAGCCGACAATGGGTGCGCGGCGCTCGTCGTCGGCCACCAGACCTGCCTCGATGTAGCGCTGCCGGCGATCGGCGTTTACGAACATGAGGCAATCGAAGGCGGCGATCGTCGGTGCGAGATCGACGGGAGCGTCGAGGTTGTACTTGCCGGCGACGCCGTGAAAAAGGTGGATGCGCCGGGTATGCCTGTGCAGCCACGTCATATCCCAGAAGTCCGAATTGATGTACGCGTCGGTCTTGAACCAACTGGCTGCCGCGCGGCTGAGGATGTTATCGGTGATGCCGAATGCCGCGAAGATCTGGTGTGGGTCCCACGCGGTTGCACACGAGGTGAACCAGAGGTCGACTCGGGGGTCTCGCTTCAGCCGTTCGTAGAGCGGCATGAAGATCGTCAGGCTCATCGGTGAGGCGGCTTCGAAAAGAATCCGCTTCCGGGAGTGCATCCGAGCGACGGTATCCTCGAGCGCGTGAACGGGGCGGATGGCGCGCTGCCGGAGGCGACGGTACATCGTGTCCTGGACGAGCGACACCGGCGCCGCCGGCGGACGCGTCACTCGGGCTGTTTCAGGGTTCGTCGTGGAAGCGCTGCGGCGGTGCGATCTCCGGAAGAGTCGGCGCACGCGACTGCGCCAGCGCTCGTTCGCCAAGGTGGACAGATACATGCGCAGGGTCGCTGAATCGAACGGCGCCTGCGCGAGCGCCAGCCGGAACTGCGCGCGCGCGCCCCGGCCGTCGCCGACTTCGAGGCGATTGTGTCCCCAGTCGCGGTGGAGGACGTGCCGCCGCATCCGCTCGCATCGCATTGGATCCGACCGGTGACGGGCGCAGGCTTCATGGCAGAGCGTCTGGCTCTTGGCCATCACCAGCATCTGAGCTTCGTATGTGCGATCGATCTGGCGGCTCATCAGGCCACCGCGACGATGATGCGCGAGTGGCGTACTGATGTATCCAATCGGATGACGCGCGGCCGTGCGCAGCCAGAGATCCCAGTCCTCGACGTGAATCTCGCGGCGCTCGTCGAACCCCCCAACCTGTTCGAGCACTCGCCGCGGCATCATCACCGTCAGGGTGTTGATGAAGAAGTCCGTGTGATAGAGCGGGCAGAATGCTGATCTGGGAGGACCTTCGGAGGCGCCTCCATGACGGGTACCGTGGACGACCGCGGTGTGAAGCAATCCTGTCTCGGGATACCGGTCGAAATAGGCAACCTGCCGCGCGAGCTTTTCCGGCAACCACTCGTCGTCGGCGTCGAGGAATGCCACGAGCTCGCCGGTTGAGGCGGCGATGCCTGTGTTACGCGCCATGGCCGGGCCGCCGTTCGCCTGTCGGATGCATCGCACGCGACCAGAAAATTCCGCGATCGCGGCGGTCAGCGCCTCGTGATCCTCCGATCCATCATCAACGACAATGACCTCGAAGTCGGTGAACGTCTGAGCGAAGACCGATCGCAGCGCCGAAGCGACGAGCGGTGCCGCGTTGAACACTGGTATGACGACGCTGACACGTGGCATACGAAGCCGGATATCGAGATTCAGCGGAGCTTGACCGGCTTGACGGCGACGACGCGGAACCCGACCTGGTTGCGTTCCAATTGGCCGCCGACGCGCTGCGAGTCTTGCTGGGTGCGTCCAAAGAAGCCTTCCGCCGACAGCCATCGTGTCAGGTAGTAACCGCCAGTCGCCGACAGCCATTTGGTTTGCAGGCTTGGTTGACTGGTATCGAGCGGATCGTTCTGCAGCCACGAAAAGCTGCCATCGACATAGGCCCGCCGAGCGACGGGCATGCGGATGTTCGCCGTCCACTGCTGGTTCTGAAACGTTCCGCCGAATCCGAACGACGGAATGTAGGATCGCATGTAGCTGGCCGCGACCACGCCGCGGCCGGTTTTTTGAGAAAAGCCCGCGCGCCATTCGGGTCCGGTGCGAGCGTCGTGGTGCAGGCCGGCACCGAGCATGGCGACACCGAAGCCCCCGCTGATCGAGGTGCCGGCGGCGACTTGGTACTGAGCCGTCGCTGTCGCCGTCTGCATGTTGAAGCGGTCTTCGGGACCAGGTACACCGGCGAATGTCTCGCCGTTCACGATCGCGCGGCTGAATTCGTACTCGCCTCCGATCGCGAGCCGTCGCGTAAGCGCGTAATCAACTGTGGTCGTGATGTCGTGCGCGTGTCCTCCCTGGAGGGAAGTCGACGAAAACAGATTCTTGTCGAAATCAACTGTCCGCAAGGTGTAGCTGCTTCGGAGCGTGGTGCGTTTGGTGAGCGCCGCCTGAATGCCACCGGTTGCAGCGTTCGAGCGTGATCCGATGCGATAGAAAGGAACGCCGGCCAATTGAAGAACGTCGGTCGTCTGGGCCGCCGTAAACGACTCTTGTCCGAAGAAAGTCACCCGCTCGTTCACGCGTTGGTCAAGAGTTGCGTGCAACGTTTGGTGAAGGCCATTCAACTCCGTCAGCGTCATGTAACGGACGAAGGATCCTGAATAGCCAGTGGAGAAGCGCGTAAACTTCCCCGTGTAGGTCAGCCCGGCCGCGGGCGTGATCGGCGACCCGTAGTCGGACGGCGGATTTGTCCCCGGATTGACGAGCAGTACGTTGTCGTCCCAAGTGCCGCCGAAGGAGACCGACGGTGTGAAGATCCAGCCGGGGACCGGCTGCTGAGCCGGCATCGCGGGGCTTTGCGCGCGAATAACCGGCGGCGCCAGAAGAGCGAAGCCGACCACTGCCGCCGCAAAAAGCTTTACAAGACGTCGCATTTCAGAGTCCTCGCGTTAGCACAACTTGCGCGCGCGTACTTGCGTTCTACCCTCTCGTCGAACGCATGGGGCAGCAAGTGAGGTGCCACGCGAGAGTTTTGTGAAAAACGTAGACCTTCGCTGCGTTCGCGCCACTCGTCTACGCCCGCTTTAGATTGAAGTGGGAAATGGAATCGCGACTATGAGAAAACCGCGACCTCTTCGGGGAAGGTGTAATCCTTACAAACTGCTCAGTTGCGATTCATGCCACATCCAACCTCTGTGTGACCGGTATACGCGCAAATGCTTGAACTATAGGCACTTTGCTCGTTGGCCGATCAATTGCCACGCGACCTCGCTACCGCTGCGCCATTGCTGACGGTCATCTCAAACTCCAAATAGGTGCGTACTGATGCGTGTGCCGTCCGTGTGTCGGCCCGGGCTACCGGCCGTTGTTTCCATTCTCGCTGCGTGCTCATTCGTCCTTGCCTTCTCTCAACAGGCCGCGGCCGCTACGCTGACCGTGTGCGCGACCGGCTGCGCGTACTCTGACTTTCAGCAGGCGCTGAACGACTCGCAGCCTGGCGACACGATTCTTCTTCGCGCCGGCGAAACATTCATCGGCAACTTCGTACTTCCTGCGAAGAGCGGTTCCAACACCAGTCCGATTCTCATTCGATCGGACGCGCCGGACAGCGCACTCCCGGCAGCTGGTATTCGGCTTGTGCCGCCTGGTTATGCCGGGTCCAACGTGGCCTTGAACCGACTGGCACGTCTGAAGGGGCGGGGCGGTGCTTACCGGACCACGCCAGTGCTAAAGACCGCCAAGGCAGCGCACAATTACCGGTTACAGTTCCTCGACATCGACGGCGTTGCCCAGGATGGATGGGGAACGCTCGTCGAGTGGGGCAACAACTCGGACGCGCAAACAACGCTCGATGTCGTTCCGTACGGAATCGTGCTCGATCGCGTCTACGTGCACGGGCACGCGACGAAGGGACAGAAACGTTGCATCGCACTCAATGGCGCATCGCT
>Ga0075428_100002457_pt1 | contig 20121 bp, 18 predicted proteins | sample RhiMetdeltSRZDD2_FD_75291 | JGI IMG/M metagenome (GOLD analysis project Ga0075428, IMG submission 75291) | Populus rhizosphere microbial communities from Tennessee, USA - Rhizosphere MetaG P. deltoides SRZDD2 | ecosystem: Host-associated > Plants > Roots > Rhizosphere > Soil | place: USA... | reverse complement strand
CTCGACGTGGAGCTCGAGGTGGAGGTGGAGGCCATCGAGCAGATCGAGGAGGCCATCGCCGCCGGGGCGCGCATGCTGTTGCTCGACAACTTCAGCCCGAGCGCGGTGCGCGACGCGATCGAGCAGATCGCGGGACGGGTGCCGGTCGAGGTGTCGGGCGGGGTGCGGCTCGAGAACGTGCGGGACTACGCGGAGGCGGGCCCGGACTACATCGCCGTGGGCGCCTTGACCCACTCGGCGGCCGCGGTCGACATCTCGTTGGAGATCGAGACCTGACACCACAGCCGCGAGCGTCGCCGGCCGCCGCCGATCGCGTGCGCGCCCTGCTCCAGGCCCGCGGCGTCGTGTGGCCGGCCCCCATCGAGTACTTCGACCGGGTCACCTCGACCAACGACCTGGCCAGGGAACGCGCCCGCGACGGGGCGGCGCAGCTCACCGCCGTCCTGGCCGGCGACCAGTCGGCGGGCCGCGGCCGGCAGGGCCGGGAGTGGATCTCGCCTCCGGGGAACCTCTTCCTCTCGGTCCTGCTGCGGCCCGCGGGCCGCTTCGCCGATCCCGGCCTCATTCCCCTGGCGGCGGGCGTGGCGGTCAGCGAGGCGCTGGACGCCTTCGGCGTGCGCGCCCGGCTCAAGTGGCCGAACGACCTGGTGGTCGCCGAGAGGAAGATCGGCGGGCTGCTGGCCGAGGCCTCCTCGGGCGGAGAGGGGATCGAGACGGTGGTGCTGGGCGTCGGGGTGAACCTGGCGCTCGATCCCGCGGCGGCGCCCGCCGAGCTGAGGGACCGGATCACGTCCGTCAAGGCGGAGTCGGGCCGCGTGGTGTCGCCGGAAGAGGCCGCGGCCGAGACGTTGGCGCGCGTGGCCGTCTGGTATCATGCGCTCGCCCGCGAGGGCGCGGCCACGGTGCTGGCGGCGTGGCGGGCGCGGTCGGTGCCCTGGTGGGGCCGGCCCGTCGAGGTGCGCTCCGGCCAGCGCCTGGTCCGCGGCGTGGCCCGCGGCGTGGACGAGCGCGGCGCGCTGCTCCTGGACCTCGAGGGCGGCACCCGCGCGGCGCTGCTGTCGGGAGAGGCCCGGGAGCTGCGGCTGGCCGGGGATTGAATGCCGCTCCTTCTCACCATCGACGTCGGGAACACCAATACCGTCCTCGGCCTCCACGAGGGTGCGGAGATCCGCGCGCACTGGCGGCTCACGACGCGGCGCGAGCAGACGGCCGACGAGTACGGGATCCTGGTGCGCAACCTGTTCGCAACGCAGGGGGTGGCGCCGAGCCAGGTCATGGGCGTGGCCCTGGCCAGCGTGGTGCCGCCGCTGACGTCGGTGCTGGTCGCGCTGTCCCGCCAGTACCTCGGCCACGAGCCGCTGGTCGTGGAGCCGGGCGTGCGAACGGGGATGCCGATCCTCTACGAGCCGCCCGGCGACGTGGGTGCCGACCGCATCGTGAACGGCGTGGCCGCCTTCGCCGCCTACGGCGGGCCCGTGATCGTCGTGGATTTCGGTACCGCCACCACCTTCGACGTCGTGACGAAGAAGGGCGAGTACCTGGGCGGCGTCATCTGCACCGGCGTGGGCGTCAGCGCGGAGGCGCTCTTCCAGCGGGCCGCGCGGTTGCCCCGGGTGGACGTCCGCAACCCCGGCAAGGTGATCGGACGCTCCACCGTCGGGTCGATGCAGGCGGGGCTCTACTTCGGCTACGCCAGCATGGTGGAGGGGATCATCACCCGCATCCGCGCCGAGCTGGGCGAGCCCGCGCGCGTGGTGGCCACGGGCGGCCTGGCCGAGACGCTGGCCGCGGACATCCCGTCCATCGAGGCCGTCGATCCCGTCTTGACCCTCACCGGCCTGCGCCTCATCTGGGAGCGCAACCGGCCGGCGGCGCGCTAGGGCAGAGGCCACGCCCTTGTCGCACACGCTCAGCGCCGATCCGGAGGCCAGCTACTACCAGACGGTCGAGGAGTTCTTCGTCTCGCGCCGCGGCGACCCGCTCTTCCTGTCCAACGCGGACTGGCTCCTCATCAAGAAGTGGCGCTCCGCCGGCATCCCGCTGCGCATCGTGCTGCGTGGGATTGCCGACGCGCTGGACTCCCACGCCCACTCGTGGGGGCGGGACCGCAAGGTCGGCAGCCTGGCGTACTGCGCGGCGGAGGTGGACGCCGCGTCCGAGCGGTGGCAGCGGGCGCTGGCGATGGGCGGCGCGGAGCAGCAGGACGCGGCCGCCTTCCTCGCGAGCTACGCCGAGAGCCTGGGGCGGGCGGAAGGCCTCGGCCCCCTCTCGAGACCGATCGCGCGCGGCCTGGCCGACGCCCTCGTCTCGCGCGTCAACGAGGACCTGTCCTCACGCGACCTCGAGGATTGGCTGCGCGAGAAGGAGTCGCTGCTGCTCGAGGCCGTGCGACGCGACATGGGGGAGGGCAAGGTGGCCGCCATCGAGGCCGACGTGGACGCCGACCTCGCGTCCTACGCGTCCCGCATGCCCGCGAAGGTGCTGGCCCAGATCCGCACGCAGTCGATCGCGCGCCGAATCCTGGAGCTATACGGCCTGGGCCGTCTCAGCCTCTTTCACCTCTAGGCACATGGCTGCGTCCATCCGTTACTGCCCCGCGTGCCGCGAGGAGTACCAGCCTCACATGACGCACTGCCTCGACTGCGGCGGTGATCTCGCCCTGAGGCTGGAGGGCGAAGCGCCGGTCTACCGCGCCGTGCCGGAGGCCGAAGCGGAGGCCGAGGCCAGCCTGCCGCCCGGGGAATACCGGAGGGTCGGCGACGCCGGCCTGCCGGCGCGGGTCGTGGAGTCCCTGGTGGAGGGCTTTGTCGCGGCAGGGATACCGGTGAAGGTGGAATCGACGGGCTACGGCCTCTGCCTGAGCGTGAGGGACGAGGACCGGGCGGCGGTCGTCGCCGCCCTCGAGCGGGAAGGGGTCATACCGGTCCAGCCCGACGCGGCCGTGCCCGCGGTGGCGGCCGAGGGCGGTCCGTGTCCGGCCTGCGGCGCCCGCCTCGAGCCGGGGATCGTGGAGTGCCCCGAGTGCGGCTTGCTGCTCGGAGGCGTCGCCTGCGAGAAGTGCGAGGCGGAGCTGTCGCCCGCCGACGAAGCCTGCCCGCAGTGCGGACAGTCGCGGGACGAGGACGCGCGTTGAGCCGGGCGAGTCGTCCCGCGCACCTGAAGGCCGGCGACGTCGTCGAGCTGGACATCGAGAAGGCCGTGTACCGCGGGCTCGGGCTGGCCCGGCACGAGGGACAGGTGGTCTTCGTGCCGCGGGCGATCCCCGGCGATCGCGTGCGGGCGCGGATCGAATCGGTCACCCCGGGCTACGTCAGGGCCCTGCCCGAGGCGGTGATGCGGGGCGCCGCCCTGCGCCGCGCATCGCCGTGCCCGCTGTTCACGCGGTGTGGCGGGTGCGCGTATCAGGACGTCAGCTATGCCGAGCAGCTCCGGCTGAAAGAGGCCATCCTGCGCGAGTCGCTGTCGCGCGCGGGCGTGCGCTGGGAGGGCGAGATCCCGCTCCGGGCCTCGCCGGAAGAGGGATGGCGGACGCGCGCCACGCTCCATCTCGAGGAAGCGCAGGGCGCGCTGCGGCTGGGCCTGCACGAAGAAGGAAGCCACCGGGTGGTGGACGTCGAGGCCTGCCTGCAGCTCTCGCCGGCCATGAACCGGGCCGCGCGGGCCCTGCGCGCGGCCCTCGACGAGCGGCGATCCGACGCGCGGAGGATCCACGACGTCGAGCTGGCCGAGTCCCCGGACGGCGCAAAGCTGGTCATCTGCCTGGAGACCGATCTGGCGGTGCCGCAAGCGGTCGGCCTCGCCCCGCTCGCCGATGCGGTGCCGGGCCTCACCGGCCTGGGGGCCATGGCCGCCGACGGGCGCGGGCGGCGCTTCTTGAGCCTGCGCGGCGACCCGCACGTCGAGGCGCAGGTGCGCGGGCTTCGACTGCGGTCGCACGTCCGATCGTTCTTCCAGGGGCACCGCTTCCTGCTCGAGGACCTGGTGGGCGAGGTCGTCGGTCTCACGCCCAGGGGCGGTGCTGTCCTCGACCTCTACGCCGGTGTCGGCCTGTTCGCGCTGGCGCTCGCCGGCCAGGCGGACGAGGTCCTGGGCGCGGAGTTGGACCCCTTCGCCGTCGAGGATGCCCGCGCGAACATCGAGGCCAACCAGAAGACGAACGTGCGGGTGCGGCAGGGCGACGTCCAGGAGGCGCTGGCCTCGTGGCCCGCTACGCCGGGGGAGCGGATCGTCCTGGATCCACCTCGGACCGGGGCCGGCGGTCCGGTGGTCAAGGCAGTGGCCGCGCGCCGGCCCGAGGCCGTCGTCTATGTCTCGTGTGACCCGCCGACCCTGGGCCGCGACCTGGCGGCCTTCGCGAAGCACGGCTATGAGCCCGACACGATCCGCGCCTTCGACCTCTTTCCCGATACCTTCCACCTGGAGGCGATCGTCCGCCTGACCCCGCGCTGATCCCGCGGTTGTGACGCTTTCGTTAGTGGCCGCAGCCGCCGCGGCCGGGCCGCCGCCGCGCCTAGCCTCCGCGGGTGGCGGCCTTCGCCCCAACGGTCAAGCCTCGACCCGCCCGGCCGCTGCTGGCCGTCGCCTGCGCGTTCGCCTCCGGCGCTCTCGTCGGCCAGGCGGCCGCGATCGTCGCGCCGGTCCTCCTGGCCCTGGCGGCCGCGGTCCTGGTGCTTGCCTGGACGGGATCGCGATCGAGCCGGGTCGCGGTGATGGCGGGGGCCGTCGCCGGTGGCGCCGGCGCGGCAGGGGTCGAGCGGGCCACGTACGAACGAGCGCCTCTCCGGATCCTGGTCGCGGGCGCCGAAGCGGGGGAGACTCCGGTGCTCGTGCGCGGCATCGCGGCCGGCGACGGGCTGGATGCGCAGGGCCGGCGGTCGGTGGTCCTCGACATCGAGACGCTCACGACCGGTGGCATCGAGCGGCCCATGGCGGGCCGCGCGCGCATCGAGGTGGCCGGGATGGGCGCGCCGGAGGGTGCAAGGCACTTCGAGATCGCCGATGGCGACCGGCTGTCTGTCTGGGCGACGCTCCGGACGCCCCGCGGGTTCGGCAATCCCGGCTCTCTCGACGTGGCCGCCCACGCCCGGCGTCGCGGGATCCACGCCTTCGGTTACTGCAAGAGCGCGCGGCTCCTGCGTGTGCTGGGCCCCGCGGACGTCGGATGGCCGCGGGCCGCCGCCTCGCGGGTCCGCCGCTGGGCGCGCCGCGCCTTCGAGGCCTCCATGCTGCCGGGCCCCGAGCAGGGCCTGGCCCGGGCCATGGTCCTGGGCGATCGCACGGGCGTGGACGACGAGACCGCGGAGTCCTTCCGCGTCGCCGGCACCTACCACATCCTCGCGATCTCGGGCGCGCAGGTCGCGCTGGTGGCTGGAATCCTCGCCGTGCTCCTGGCCCGCGCGGGGGCGGGCCCCGGCCTTTCCGCGGTGGTCATCCCGCTGTCGCTGGCCTTCTATGCGCAGCTCGTGGGCGGCGACGCCCCGGTGGTGCGGGCGGCGGTCATGGCCGCGGTGCTGGTCGTGGGCCGGGCCCTCGACCTGGATGCCGACCTGGCGAACCTGCTGGGGCTGGCGGCCCTCGTCCTGCTCGTGCATCGGCCCTCGGCCGTCGCCGACGTCGGCTTCCAGCTCTCGTTCGGCGCGACGCTCGGCATCCTGCTGCTCACGCCGGCGCTGGTCGAGCGGCTCCCGCCACTGCCCCTCCGCCTCGAGCTGCCGCTCGCGGCGTCGTTGGCCGCGCAGGCCGCGATCACGCCGCTCTTGGTCTTCCACTTCAACCGGCTCGCTCCCGCCGCGCTGGTCCTGAACCTCGTGGCGGTGCCGCTCTCGGCGGCCGTGCTACTGACCGGCTCGCTCGTCCTGTTGGCGGCGCTGCTCCTTCCCGTCCTCGCGCCCTGGATGGGCGACCTCGCCTGGATCGCCGCCCATGCGCTGCTGGTCTCGGGCCGGCCGGGGCGCTGGTCCGCGCTCGACGTGCGCGCCCCCGCTCCCGGCGCGCTGGCCGTGGCTGTCTACGTCGCGGGCCTGCTCCTTCTCCATCGCCGCCGTCCCGCTGCCGGCGTTGCGCTGGTGCTGGCGGGGACAATGGCATTCGCACTGGGGCCGGGGGCGGCCGCCGACGGACGCATGACGCTGACCGTGCTCGATGTCGGCCAGGGCGACTGTCTCGTCCTGCGCTCTCCACGCGGCCGCTCGTGGCTGGTCGATGCCGGCGGCGGCTTCGACAGCCGCTTCGACCTGGGCGAGGCGGTGGTGGGACCGTATCTCTGGTCGCAGGGCGTGCGCCGGCTGGAAGGCGTGGTCGTCACGCACGCGCACCCCGATCACGTCGGCGGTCTTCCCTCGCTGCTGCGAGCCTTCCGAATGGGCGAGGTCTGGGAGGGCGTGGCGCCCCGCCGCGACCGCGGCTATCACGGGCTGGACGCGGCCCTGAAGGACGCGAGAGCCCGACGCCGGACGGTCACCCGTGGCGTGGTGACCACGTGGGACGACGTGGTGATGCGGGTCGTCTGGCCCCGGCCGTCAGGCCCGCCGCCCTGGACCACCCGCAACGACGACTCTGTCGTTATCGACGTCGGCTACGGCGCCGTTCACTTCCTGCTGGCCGGGGACATCGAGGATGGCGCGGAGCGGTGCCTGGGTCCGGCGCCCGCCCAGGTGCTGAAGGTCCCGCACCACGGCAGCAGGTCGAGCAGCGGCGCGGCCTTCATCGCCGCGGTGGGTCCCCGCGTGGCCGTCGTCTCGGCCGGATATCGGAACCGGTTCGGGCATCCGCACCCCGCGGTCGTCGAGCGTCTGACCGCGGCCGGGATCGCGCTCTATCGGACCGACCGGGACGGCGCCGTCACCATCGCCACCGACGGCAAGTCCATCTGGCTGCGGACGTTCCGGGACGGTCCGGAGGTCCCCGTCCGCTGAGGCGGCGGCAGTTGAACCGCCTTGACGTTGTGCTAACATCCGGCGCTTGCCGGCGCTTGCACGCGGGTTCATCCGTGCCGGTTCACTCGAACGTGTGAGAGCAGCGCGCGGTGGCCTGCGTGACCCGCCCCTCGTGGCGCCGGACCCCAGACTGATATGAGCGACGACAAGAAGTCGTTCACCGTCAACGATCGGCGGCACTTCACGGCCGAGGGCGAGACGCGTGACGACGAGGACTCGTCCCGGGCCGAGGCCAAGGCTCCGGCGGCGGCCACGGCCGCAGCGGATCCGCAGCCTCCTCGCTCTGATCCCGCCGGCCCTGCGCGCGGCGAGGGCGGCCAGCGGCCGGCCCTCGACTTCGCCGGGCTCCTGCTGTCGCTGGGCGCGCAGGCCAGCCTCCTGCTCGGCATGGCGGACGAGGAAGACGAGACGCCGCCGGACCTGCAGGGCGCCCAGGCCATCATCGCGCTCCTCGAGACCCTGCGCGAAAAGACGGAAGGCCGGCGCACCGAGGACGAGGATCGGATCCTCCAGGCGATCCTCTACGAGCTGCGCATGGCCTACGTGTCGCGGGCGAGGGCGGGCGGGGCGTGACGCCGCTGCTGGCCGCGGGCCTCCTGCTCCTGCCGGCGCAGACGGGGGTCCCGCCGACGGGCCCGCAGGAGAAGGTGATCGACGTCCGGGTCGGCCGCGCCCCCGCCGGGAACACCTTCGAGGCCATGTGGTCCGCCTACGAGAAGGCGGTGGCGAAGAACGACCAGGAGAGCGCCCGGAACGTCCTGCGGGAGATCCGGCGCCTGCGGGTCGAGCGCAACATCCTCGCGCTGGACAGCTTCGCCCTGGCGCACGTGGCGCAGGGCCTCGACCAACTGCGCAAGGGCGACCGCGAGCGCGCCGACGCCGAGTTCGGGGAGGCGGCCGCCCTCGACCCCTACCTGCCCGACGCGTACTTCGGGATGTCCCTCGTGGAGCTCGAGAAGATTCCGCTCGGGATCCTGCCCGCGGTGAAGGACATCGTCACGGGCGTGGCCGCGCCCCTGAACTCCGCGCGCGGCCGCCAGCGCGCCTTCACGCTCGGCATCGCGGCACTCTTGCTGACGTTGTTCGCCACCACGACCGTGGTGGCCCTGAGCTTCCTCCTCCGGCACGGCACGCTGCTGCTGCACGACCTCGAGGAATCGTTCGGCGGCGGCCGCGTGCCGGCGGTGCCGATCATCGTCTTTGCCGCCCTCCTGCTGCTGCCGGCCCTCACCCTCCAGGGGTACGGCTGGCTGCCGTTCTGGTGGCTCAGCCTGCTCTTCGTCTACATGAGCCGGATGGAAAAAGCCGTGGCCGCGGTCCTGATGCTCCTGGGCCTGGCCGTGGGCCCCCTCGTCACCGCCCTGCAGGACGCCTCCATGGCCCAGCAGAACCCGCTGTTCCGCGCCAGCCTCTCGTCGCTGGAGGCAGGGCCGGACGGCCGCGCCCTGCTGGACCTCGAGGACGCGGTCCGCAAGTACGCCGACGACAGCGACCTCGTCTATCTCCTGGCGCTCCAGTACAAGAAGGCCGGCCGCTACGAGGACGCCGCGGCCCTCTACCGCGACATACTGCGGAGGGAGCCGAACGACAGCATCGCCCTCAACAACCTGGCCAACATCGAGTTCGCGAACGGCGAGTTCCCGGCCGCCATCGCCCGCTACAAGCAGGGCATCGAGTCCAGCCCGCCGGCGGAGATCGCGGCCACCTTCTACTACAACCTGTCGCTGGCCCACCTGCAGCGCTTCGAGTACCAGCCCGCGCAGGAGGCGCGGTCGCACGCCGACCGCTCCGCCAGCGGACTGATCCGGGACTACGACCGGCTCTGGAAGTACGACAAGGGCGACTACGCCGTGGTGGACCTGGGCCTCGACGAGGACCAGCTGGCCGCGAAGTTCGCGGGCGTGACGAGCGGGGTGGGCCGGAAGAACCTCGCGGGGAAGCCCACCGCCGAGGGCGGGGTGGAGCGGTGGCTGCCCGTCATGCGGAACCGATTCGCCGCGTTCGTGGGCCTGTTCCTGGTGCTGACGCTGATCATCTCCCGGCTCCGCGGAAAGAAGATGTTCACCATGCACTGCGTGAAGTGCGGGACCCCGTTCTGCCGCCACTGCCACCTCGGCGCCGCGGGAGAGGGGCTGTGCACGCAGTGCCACCACCTGTTCATGGTCCGCGACGGGGTGTCCGGGCCGGCGCGCAACCAGAAGCTGATGGAGGTCCAGAAGGAGGACACCCGGCGCGCGCGCATCTTCCGCATCCTTTCGATCCTGTCGCCGGGCGCGGGCCACGTCTACGCGCAGCGCGTGCTGATCGGCTTCCTGCTGGTGTTCGTTTGGTACGGCGTCATCGCGCTCACGCTTCTGGGCGGGCGCGTGCTGCCCTTCACCGAGGTGTCGGGGACCCTGGCCAAGCCGTGGGACCTGTCCGTGGCCGCGCTGGCCCTGGTCGTCACCTTCGTGGTGGCCAACCGGATCAGCTCCGGATTCGACTTCGTGATGCCCGCGCGGCGGGCGTCCGCCCCCGCGCGGCGTGGCCGGGTGGCCTGAGGAACCGGCAGGGAAATGGCCCTCGAAGGAACCATCAAGGACTTCGGACTCCCCGACATCTTCCAGCTCATCGGGCTGCAGCGGAAGACCGGCCTGCTCACGCTCAAGCACGACAAGGAGAACGTCACCGTCACCTTCGAGAGCGGCCAGGTGGTCATGGCCGACTCGGCGGCCAAGCGCCTCGAGGACCGCCTGGGCAACGTGCTGGTCAAGCAGGGCAAGCTCACCAAGGAGAAGCTGGACGAGGCCCTGCAGACCCAGAAGGCCACGCTTCAGCGGCTCGGGCACATCCTCACCACCGGGAACTACATCACGCCCAAGGACCTGAAGGACGCCCTCCAGGTCCAGGTCTCGCAGATCGTGTTCCGCGTGTTCCGTTGGAGGGACGGCGAGTACCACTTCGAGCCGAACGAGACCGTGGACTTCGACCGCGACAACTTCACCCCCATGAGCGCCGACTTCATCCTCATGGAAGGGATCCGGATGGTGGACGAGTGGCCCATCATCGAGAAGAAGATCCCGTCGATGGACATCGTGTTCCGCACGGTGGTGGACCCGTCGATGATCGAGGTGGCGGGCGGGGCCGGGGGCGGGGCGGAAGAGGGCCTCGGAGGCATGGCCGCTGAGCCCAAGCGCAGCGCGGCCAGCTCCGCCAGCAAGGTCCGGCTCACTCCCGAGGAGGAGCGGATCTACCGCAAGGTGGACGGCACCCGCACGGTCCAGGGGATCATCGACGCCACGGGGGGCGGGGAGTTCGAGGTCTGCCGCATCCTGTTCGACCTCCTGAACCGGAACATCATCACGCCGGTGGGCCGCGGCCCCGCGCGCGACGCCAGCGCGATCGGGATGCCGGCCCGGGCGCCCTCCACGACTCCGGGCTACGTGGTGGCCGGCCTCTGCGTCCTGCTGGCCCTGGGTGGCATCTTCATCCGGCGCGGGTCGCCCTTCGCGGTGACGGGCCTGCCCCCGCTGCTCAGGGGGGCCTACGACCTGATGCTCGCCACGGCCAGCCATTCGCGGGTGGAGCGCCTGGACACCGCGATCCTCGCCCATCACCTAGTGCACGGCTCCGCGCCGCCCACGCTCGAGGTCCTGGTGGGCGAGGGGCTCGTCGACCGCAGCTACCTCCACGATCCGTGGGCCCGCCCGTATCACTACGCGCTCACGGAGAACGGCTACCTCCTGAGCGGGGTAGACGATAGCGGAAAGACGGCCCCCGGGACCGTCGTGGAGAGGTTCCTTCCCGTCGAGAAGCGCTAGCCGCGCGCCCCATGGAGCGGGTGCGCCTCGACGCGCTGGCCCCCTCCGGGTGGCCCGAGCCCGCCGTGACGGTGGGCAACTTCGACGGCGTGCACCTCGGGCATCAGTCCCTGGCCCTGGAGACGGTGCGGCAGGCCCGCGCGCGCGGCGGCACCGCGGTGGCCCTGACCTTCGATCCGCATCCGTCGCGCGTCCTGAGCCCGGACCGGGCCCCCGCCACCCTCATGACGCTGGGCCAGCGCGAAGAAGCGCTGGCCGCGCTCGGGATCGACCGCCTGGCCGTCCTGCCCTTCACCTTCGAGCTGTCGCGGGAGAGCGCGGAGGACTTCGCGCGCAAGGTCCTGCGCGACACCGTGGGCGCGCGGGTGGTCGTGGTGGGCGAGGGCTTCCGCTTCGGCCGCGGCCGGGAAGGGGACCTGGCAGGCCTCGCGCGCCTGGGCCGCGCGCTGGGCTTCGACGTGGTGGGCACGACGCCCGTCATCCACGAGGGCGCGCCCATCAGCAGCACGCGGATCCGCGAGGCGCTGGCGCGCGGGGCCGTCACCGCGGCGCGCCTGATGCTGGGTCGCCGGTTCTTCGTGGACGGTACGGTGGTGCGCGGGCTGGGCCGCGGCCGCACGATCGGCCTGCCCACGGCGAACCTGGCCGTGGCGAACGAGACGCTGCCCGCGCGCGGTGTCTACGCCGGCTGGTGCCGCGAGCTGGCGGAGGGCGGCGCGCGCCACGCGGCGGTCTTCAACATCGGCCACCGCCCGACCTTCGGGACGGGCGCGCTCTCCGTGGAAGCGCACCTCCTGGATTTCGACGGCGACCTCTATGGGCGCGCCCTGCGGGCGGAGTTTTTCGAGCGGCTCCGCGAGGAGCGGGCCTTCGACGGTCCCGAGGCGCTGCTGCGTCAGGTGCGGGACGACATCGGGCGTGCCCGTCGGATGCTTGATATAGTCGATCCGGGACCGGCCGCATGAGCGAGCTGACGGTGGACAAGCGCGACGTGGAGGACGTGACCCTTCTCTATCCCAAGGGCTTCATCAACGCCCACACCGTGCGGCTTTTCGAGGGCGAGATCCGCGAGGCGATCCAGCAGGGCCGATACAAGATCGTGGTCAACTGCTCCGGCCTCTCCTACATCGCCAGCGCCGGCCTCGGCGCGATCATGGGCGCCATCGAGGAGATCCGGGGCGGCGGCGGAGACCTCCGCCTGGCCAGCCTCAACGACACCGTGCGGAACATCTTCGAGATCCTCGGCTTCAACCACCTCTACCGGATCTACCCCTCCGAGATGGACGCGATCCTGAGCTTCGCCCGCGACGGCGGGACCGGGTCTTGAGGCGCCCGGCGAGCGCGCAGGCCCGGCGGGGGGCCAGCCCGAAGGCCGGCCCCATGCGGCCCGCCCTCGTCTTGACCGTGCCCAGCGAGACGTCGTTCCTCGGCCTCGTGCGCGAGGTGACGCGGAAGATGGCGGAGACGGCCGGTTTCGACCTCGGGACCGCGGACCAGCTCGCCCTCGCGGTGGACGAGGCGGCCACCAACGTCATCGAGCACGCCTACGGCGGCGCCTCCGACCGCGAGGTGGAGATCCGGCTGGAGGACCGCGGGCCGGACTTCAAGGTGGAGGTGGTGGACTCCGGCAACACCGTCGACCCGCGGGCGGTCCCCGACGTGGACCTCGGGCGCTACGTCAAGGAGCGCCGCACGGGGGGGCTGGGCATGCACCTCATGGAGAAGATCATGGACTCCGTGACCTTCCGCCGAAGCGCCGGGCGGAACGTCTGCCGGCTCGTGAAGCGCAAGGCCGCGGTGGCGCGGGGGCGCTGACGGGCGCGCGTCCGGCCATGGAGACGCCGGTCGTCTTCCAATACCAGCAGAGCCTCCACGAGTTTCGCGCGGGGGGAGTGCCCGACGCGCTGCTGAAGCGGATGTCGGAGCTCATCTCGCTGCTGGACCTGACCACGACGCTCAGCTCGGGGCTGGCGGGCGGAGAGATCCTGGACGCCGCGCTCCTGATCGTGATGGGGGAGCTGCAGGCGCGGCGGGGCTGCTTCCTGGTGCGCGAGCACGGCGGCGTGTACCGGCTGCGGGCCGCGCGCGGGATTCCCCCGGACGCGCCCAACACGGTCGAGCTGGGGACTCTCGTGCCCGGCGTCGTCATCACGCGCGAGTCGGCGCCGCACGTCCGGGCCCTGGAGGGCCTCGGCCTGGACGTCCTGTGCCCGATCCTCAGGTCGGGACGGCCGATCGCCGTCCTCGGCCTGGGCGGCCGGGCCGACGGCCGGCCCTACGCCCGCGGGGAGCTGGCCTTCCTGGAGAGCGTCGCCGCCTGCTCGGCCACGCCCATCGAGAACGGCCTGATCTACGACGAGCTGAAGCGGCTCAACCAGCGGCTGTCGGTGAAGGTCTTCCAACTGCACAACCTCTTCGACGTGAGCCGCGAGCTGACCTCCACGTTCGACGAGGAGGCCATCCAGGGCCTCGTGACCACCACGCTCATGGGCCACCTGATGGTTTCGCGCTGCGCCCTCTACCGGCTGCAGGACGGGCGCCTGACGCTCGCGCACGCGCGGGGGCTGGGCGGAGAGGACCTGGCCCGCCCCGTCCCGCACGAAGAGGCGAGGTCCGTCCTGGAGGTCCTGCAGGCGCCCGTCGCGGTGTCGGACCTCCCGGCGGGGCCGCTCCGCGAGCGCCTGGCCGCGGCGGGGATGGCGCTGCTGGTCCCGCTGGCCGCGGGATCTCGCGCCCTGGGCTTCCTGGCGGTGGGCGCGCGGGTCTCGGGCGTGCCCTTCACGGAGGAGGACCGCGAGTTCGCCCAGACCCTGGCCCGGCAGGCGGTGGCCGCGCTGGAGAGCGTCCGCCTCCACCGCCTGAGCGTCGAGCAGCAGCGGCGCGACCGGGAGATGCAGATCGCCCGCGAGATCCAGCAGAGCCTCTTCCCCGACAGCTTCCCGATCGTTCCCGGCTTCGAGGTCTCCGCGAAGAGCGTGGCCTGCCACGAGGTGGGCGGCGACCACTACGACGTGATCCCGCTGCCCGGCGGGCGCGTGGCCGTGGCCATCGCGGACGTCTCGGGCAAGGGCGCGCCCGCCAGCATCCTCATGGCCTCGGTGCACGCCTCGCTGCGCGCGCTGGCGGGCACGGCCGCGCCGGCGGCCCTCATGCAGCGCATCAACCGCTTCCTCTTCGAGAACACGCAGGCCAACCGCTACGCCACGGTGTTCTACGGCGAGCTGGATCCGTCGTCGCGGCGCCTCTCCTACGTCAACGGGGGGCACATCCCGCCCTACCGCGTGGGCCCGGGCGGCCGCGAGGACCGGCTGTCCGAGGGCGGGCCGGCGCTGGGCGTGATCGAGGAGGCAGCGTACGAGGAGGCATCGCTCGTGCTGGAGAAGGGCGACCTCGTGGCCATGGTCACGGACGGGGTGACCGAGGCGGCCTCGCCGGACGACCGCGAGTTCGGCGACGAGGGCGTGATCGAGGTCCTGCGGCGCAGCCACGGAGAGGGGGCCGAGGGCGCCCTGCGCAGCCTGGTGGAGGCCGTGCACGCATGGACGGGGTCCGTGGGCTGCGCGGACGACCTGACCGCCCTCGTCTTGCGCGCCCTGTGAGTTCCCCCGACCTCCGCCTGCACAACACGCTGACCGGACGCGTGGAGCCGCTCGCCCCGCGGACCCCGGGCGAGGTCCGCATGTATGTCTGCGGCCTCACCGTGTACGGCCGCGGCCACATCGGGAACTACCGCAGCCTCGTGGCCTCGGACCTCCTGCGCCGCGTGCTGCGCTACAAGGGTTTCCGCGTGACCGAGGTCATGAACATCACGGACGTGGACGACCGGATCATCAAGCTGGCCGCGGAGGCGGGCCAGGACCTGCGGACCTTCACCGCAGACCACATCCGGTCCTTCGAGGAGGACCTGGCCGTGGTCCGGATGGAGCGGCCCGAGCAGGTCCCGCGCGCCACCGACCACATCCCGGAGATGGTGGACCTCATCTCGCGGCTCATCGCCCGCGGTCACACCTACACGGCCGAGGGCAGCGTCTACTTCAAGATCGCCACCTTCCCGGAGTACGGACGTCTCTCGCGCCTGGACGTAGCCGGCATCAAGACCGGCACCCGGGTGGACACCGACAAGTACGACAAGGAGAACGCGCGCGACTTCGTGCTGTGGAAGGCCAAGGAGGACGAGCCGGCCTGGGCGCAGTGGGACGCGCCCTTCGGACGCGGCCGGCCCGGATGGCACATCGAGTGCTCGGCCATGGGCATGAAGTACCTGGGCGAGACGCTCGACATCCATTGCGGCGGGGTGGACCTCATCTTTCCGCACCACGAGAACGAGATCGCGCAGAGCACGTGCGGCACGGGCCAGCCGTTCGTCCGCCACTGGGTGCACATCCAGCACCTGCTGGTCGACAACGAGACGATGTCGAAGAGCAAGGGGAACTTCTTCACGATCCCCGACGTGCTGGCCCGGGGCCACCGCCCTGACGCGTTGCGCTACCTCCTCTGCGCCGCGCACTACCGCAGCCTCCTGAACTTCACGTGGGAGAGCCTGGACCAGGCGGCGGCCGCCCTGGAGCGGATCCACGGGCTGGCCCAGAGGCTGGCCGAGGCGGAGAAGGAGGGACCGGTGCCGCCCCGGCTGCGCCAGGCGGTGGATGAGGCGGACGCCGCGTTCGACGCGGCGCTGTCGGACGACCTCAACACGCCCGAGGCCCTGGCCGCGGTGCACGGCCTCGTGGCCGAGGCCAACGCCGTCCTCGCTTCGGGAGAGATGACGCGAGAGGGAGCGGCGCTCGTGCGCGCGGAGCTCGAATCCATGGACGGCGTGTTCGCCGTCCTGCTGCCGGCGGCGGAGGAGCGCCTCTCGCCGGGGGAGCAGGCACTCTTCGACGAGCGGCAGGAGGCCCGGCGGCAACGGGACTTCGCCCGCGCGGACGCGGCCCGGCGGCGCCTGGAGGAGCTGGGCATCGTCCTCGAGGACACGCCGAAGGGGACGCGCTGGCGGCGGAAGCGGTGAGGGACCTGCTGCAACGCCTGCGGGCCGCGGGCCCGCGCCCCGGTCAGGCCGGGGAGACGCTCGCCTGCCGGCACCTGGAGTCGCGCGGCCTCCTGGTCCTGGCCCGGAACTTCCGCTGCCGCTCCGGCGAAGTGGACGTCATCGCCCGCGACGGCGACACCACCGTGTTCGTCGAGGTCAAGGAGAGGGCGGGGGTCACCCACGGCGAGGCCTGCGAGGCGGTCACGCCCGGCAAGCGCCGCCGCATCGTGCGGGCCGCGCGGATCTACGCGGCGTCCCGCGGACTGTCCGAATCGCCCTTGCGCTTCGACGTGGTCTCGATCGATTGGATGGACGACGGCCGCCCGCGCATCCGCCACGACGCGTCGGCGTTCGACGCCGACGGGCGCTGATCGGTCTCCATCATGTGCGGCCGGGCCAGCCTCACCGCCCCTCCGGAAGACATCGAGGAGGCCTTCGAGCTGACGGCGATCCCTGCGATCTCTCCGCGCTACAACATCGCTCCCACGGAGCCGATGCTCGTGGTCCGTCCGGACGAAGCCGGCAAGCGCGAGGCCGCGCTCGTGCGCTGGGGCCTGATGCGCCCCGGTTCCGAGTACGCCAAGGCCCCCATCAATCTACCCGTCGAGCACGCGGCGCGCGGGGCCATGCGCCGTACGCTGCGCGAGCGCCGCTGCATCATCCCGCTCACAGGCTTCTACGAATGGAAGCGGGCCGGAAAGGCGAGACAGCCATACAACGTCAAACGAAAGGATGGAAGGGTTTTCGGCGTGGCAGGCTTGTGGGACCGGCTGGAGGGTGGGGACGCGCAGCCGCTGGAGTCGTGCCTGGTCCTGACCACCGCGGCGAACGGGGTGGTCAGTCCCATCCACGACCGCATGCCCGTCATCCTCGACCCGGCGTCCTATTCGGGATGGCTGGCCTCCCCGGCCCACGGAGGCCCGGAGCTGATGGCCGCGTTCCAGCACCTCTCCGAGGACCTGCTGGAGAGCTACCCCGTGTCGCCCCTGGTCAACAAGGCCGGCGTCGAGGACCCGCGATGCCTCGAGCCGGCGCGGCCGGCGACCCTCTGGTAGGTTCCAGCGGAAAAAGGCCCCGCGGGGCCCGCGGCCTCTCCGGATTGGCACAGACTTTGAAGTAGGCCATCTTCGAATGCCAAACCAGCCCTCTCCGGTCCCCCGCGTCCCCGTCGGCGTCCACGGTCTCGACGACATCCTCACCGGAGGGTTGCCGGGGCAGCGGCTATATCTGGTGTCCGGCGAGCCGGGCACGGGCAAGACGACCCTGGCCCTCCAGTTCCTGCTCGAGGGCGAGCGCCTCGGCGAGCCAGGCCTCTACGTAACCCTTTCGGAGACGGCCGAAGAGCTGCGCTCCACGGCGGCATCGCACGGCTGGTCTCTCGAAAAGATCACGCTCTACGAGCTGAGCAGCGTCGAGCAGGCCAGCGGGCTGCCCGCGGCGCAGACCCTCTTCCACCCGTCCGAGGTAGAGCTCAACGAGACCACCAAGGGGGTGCTGAACGTCGTGGAGCGGCTGCGCCCGCAACGCGTGGTCTTCGATTCGCTATCCGAGATGCGGCTCCTGGCCCGTGATCCCCTGCGCTACCGCCGGCAGATCCTGTCGCTGAAGCAGTTCTTCGCCGGACGGGGATGCACGGTGCTGCTGCTCGACGACGGGTCCGGCTCCGAGTCCGACCTCCAGCTCGAGAGCCTGGCCCACGGCGTCATCGAGATGGAGCACTTGTCCCCGGTCTACGGCTCGGAGCGCCGCCGGCTCCGCGTCAAGAAGATGCGCGGGATGGCCTTCCGCGGCGGCTATCACGACTTCCGCATCACGACGGGAGGGATCGAGACGTATCCGCGCCTGGTCGCATCCGAGCATCACGAGACGTTCCAGACGGAAACCATCTCCAGCGGCGTCGCGGAGGTGGACGCGCTGCTCGGCGGCGGGATCGACCGCGGCACGAGCACGCTCTTGACGGGGCCCGCCGGCACGGGCAAGAGCACGCTGGCCCTGCAGTTCGCGCTGGCCGCGGCGGCGGCCGGGAAACGCGCGGTGGTCTACCTCTTCGAGGAAGGTCGGCAGACCTTCGTGGCCCGTGCCCGGGGGCTGCAGATGCCCCTCCAGGACCGCTTGCGTGACGGCAGCGTCGTCGTGCGCCAGGTCGATCCCGCCGAGCTCAGCCCCGGCGAGCTGGCCCACGAGCTGCGCCGCGAGCTGGCGCAGCGGGGCGGGCTGGACCTCTTCGTCCTCGACACCCTCAACGGGTTCATGAACTCGATGCCCGAGGAGCGGTTCCTGAGCCTCCACCTGCACGAGATACTGTCCTTCCTGGGCCAGCTGGGGACCGCCTCGATCCTCATCGAGGCGCAGCACGGCCTGGTGGGAAACCAGGCGCTGCACCAGCTGGACGTCAGCTACCTGGCGGACACGGTTCTCTTGCTGCGCCACTTCGAGGCCCTGGGCGCGGTGCGCCAGGCGGTGTCCGTGGTCAAGAAGCGCACCGGGACGCACGAGCAAACCATCCGCGAGCTGCGGCTCGAGCGCGGGGGCGTGCGCCTCGGGCCACCCTTGTCGGCGTTCCAGGGCGTGCTCACCGGCGTGCCCACCCACGTCGGATCGGGCGCCGGGCTGCTGCGGGACTCCGATGCCGGCCCGTCGCGCGGCTGACCCCGCCGAGCAACGGATCCTGGTCCTGGCCCCCATCGGGCGCGACGGGGCCCTGGCCTGCGCCGTCTTGCAGGAGGCCGGGATGCTGGCCGCGCACTGCGCCGACGGTGAGGACGTCCTGCGCAACGCGGAGTCGGGCGTGGGAGCCCTGGTCCTCACGGAAGACGTGGTGGGCACCGCGGACATGCTGGTGGTGGAGAAGCTGATCCAGGGCCAGCCGACCTGGTCCGACCTGCCTGTGATCGTCTTCGCGAGCCGGGTGCCGAGCAGCCTGTCCGGGCGCGAGCTGGTGTCGCAGACGCAGCCGCTCGGCAACGTCACCGTGCTCGAGCGCCCCGTCCACCGCGCGACCCTGATCAGCGCCGTGCATTCGGCCCTGCGAGCCCGTCAGCGGCAGTACGAGGTGCGCGACCTGCTGGCCGCCCACGAGAAGGGCGTGCGACAGCGCGACGAGTTCCTGGCCATGCTGGGCCACGAGCTGCGCAACCCGCTGGGCGCGATCCGGAACATCCTGTACGCCATCGACCTGCGCGACGGGGCCTCCGACCCCGAGGGTCCCCGGTTCCGGCCCCGCGACCGGGCCCTCATCACCCGGCAGGTCACGCACCTCACACGGCTGGTGGACGACCTCCTCGACGTGTCGCGGGTCACCACCGGCAAGGTGGTGCTCAAGCACGAGCCCGTGGACCTCGTGGACCTGGTGCTGCGCTGCGTGCAGTCGCTGGAGGAGATGGCCCGGATCCACGGACAGGCGCTCCGGTTCACGGCGGGGTCGGACAGCGTGGTGGTGAACGGAGACCCGACGCGGCTGGAGCAGGTGACCACCAACCTGCTGACCAACGCCATCAAGTACACGCCGCCCAATGGAAGCATCGACGTTCGCGTGGAGTCCGTGGGGGAGAAGGCGGTGCTCACGGTGGCCGATACCGGAGCGGGCCTCGCCCCCGAGATGGTGGAGCGCGTCTTCGAGCTGTTCAGCCAGTCGGACCGGACGCTGGAGCGGGCCCAGGGAGGCCTCGGCATCGGCCTGACCCTCGTGCGGGCGCTCGTCCGCCAGCACGCCGGCGAGGTGACGGCGCGAAGCCCGGGACCGGGCCGGGGCTCGACTTTCGAGGTCCGCCTGCCGCTCCTGCGCGGCGCTTCCTCTGCGGCCGCGGCCAGGCCGCCGTCCGCGCGCCGGCGCGGCGTGGCTGCCGGCGGGGCCGTGCGCGTGCTGATCGTCGAGGACAACGACGACAACCGGGAGAGCCTGGTCCTGCTGCTGGAGCAGCTGGGGCACGTCCCGATGGCCGCGGCGGACGGGCCGGAGGCGCTGCAGCGGCTGACCGCCGGGGAGTGCGACCTGGCGATCGTGGATATCGGCCTTCCGCAGATGGACGGTTACGAGGTGGCCCGGCGCGTTCGGGAGACCGGGCGGGGCTCCGGCCTCTACCTCGTGGCCCTCACCGGCTACGGCCAGCCCGAGGACCGCGAGCGCGCCCGGGCCGCGGGCTTCGACGACCACGTGACGAAGCCGGTGGATCTCGAGGTGCTGGAGAGGCTGCTGGCGCGGGCGGCGGAGAGGGGGACGGTTTTGAAACGGCAAGGCTCTTGACCGGAGGGAAACGGCTGGTGGACCGGTTGGAGGGTAGCGAAACGACCGGTGGACCGGTTGGAGGGTTGGGAAACGACCGGTTGACGGGCTAGACAAGACACACGTCGCGCGAGA
>Ga0075428_100002455_pt1 | contig 20127 bp, 14 predicted proteins | sample RhiMetdeltSRZDD2_FD_75291 | JGI IMG/M metagenome (GOLD analysis project Ga0075428, IMG submission 75291) | Populus rhizosphere microbial communities from Tennessee, USA - Rhizosphere MetaG P. deltoides SRZDD2 | ecosystem: Host-associated > Plants > Roots > Rhizosphere > Soil | place: USA... | reverse complement strand
TCGACGAACGCGGCCGTCTTGGCCTGCAGCACCTTGAGGACGGAGGCCTCATCCTTGCCTTCCCGGATGGCGTCCACGACGGTGCGGGCGAAGATGAGGCTGCGGCGGCAGGGAGACTTCATGTCCCGGCGACACGCCGCGATCGGCATGTCGCAGCCGCAGTTGCAGGGATTCCCGTTCATGAGCCGGAGGGCCACCTTCTTCTGGCCCTCGGAGAGCCCCGTGAAATCGATGTCCTTGATCTCGGAAACGTTGGAAGCCGGCGGGGGAGCCGCCAGGGCTGGCCGGGAGGCGATCGCCAGCAGGAGGAGTCCTGTAGACCCCGCCAGGGCGAGGGAGAGTCGGCTGGTCATGGCGTCTTCCGGTCTCGGTCCAGGCCACCCCGAAAAGGGACGCCACCGAGCGCTGAGAATTCTACGCGACGATCCTCAAAAGTCAAGGATTCCGAGTCGTCTGGAGTGCCTGTTGCACCCGTTTCCCCGCCACCTATATTGCCACGCGGGTCCGTGTGGGTGCCGGGGCCCGGGAGGCAGGCATGAGCCAGGCGGCTCCGCGCCAGGGAAGGAACGTGGACCCTGCGATAGTCCGGCCGGCGCTGCGCTGGGTGCTCATCTTCGCGACCACGGTGCTCCTGCTCTCCCCGAGCGTGCAGGACAGCCCGGGCGGCTGGGAAACCGCCCTCCTCCTGTTCTTCCTCGGCAGCAACCTGGCCCTGACGCTGGCTCCGCGCTCGGTTCGCCTGTCGCCCCGTCTCGACCACATCGTCATGGTGGCCGATACGTTCCTGCTCTCGATGAGCCTCTTCCTGGTCGGGCTGGACGAGGGCCGGCTTCCGATCGCCTTCTTCCTGACCCTGCTGTTGTCCGTGATCGGATCCGACCTGCCGCGCCTCATGGTGGGCGCCACGCTGATCGCCGGGCTCTACGTCTACCTCACGGCCGGGGCCTCGGGCCAGGGTGCCGGGGCCCTCCTGAGCCGGATCCCGTTTCTGTACGCCGTCGCGCTCTACTATGGGGAGATGGCCGGCCAGGTGCGCGAGCGGCACGAGCAGCACCGCCGCGCGAAGCGGGAGACGGAGGATCTGCGCGCTTTCCTCGAGGTTACGGCCGCGACGAACTCGACGCTCGACCTGCGCCGGATTCTCTACACGGTGACGCTGCGGGTCGCCCGCCTGGTGAGCGCTTTGCGCTGCTCGATCCTGCAGATCGACGGAGGGAGCGGCCAGTGCAGCGTGGTCGCGAGCAGCGACGCCCCGGAGGTGAGCGGGCTGGTCCTGGACCTGCGCAAGTACCCCGAGGTGCGCCGGGCGATCGAGACCCGGCAGCCGGTCGTGATCCACGACGTGCGCCGGGAGCAGCTCATGCACGATGTCCGAGAGACGGTCGAGCGGCTGGGGTTCGAGTCCATCCTGGTGCTCCCGCTCCTGCATGGCGAGAGCCTCCTGGGGATGCTGTTCCTGCGGGCGGCGCGTGACGGTCGCCGGTTCACGTCCGAGGAGATCGCCTCGTGCCAGATCGTGGCGAACGCTTCGGCCAACGCCATGCGCAACGCCATGCTCTACGACGAGGTGCGCCTGGAAGCGCGCTCGCGCCGCGACACGGCCCGCAAGCTGCAGAACATCCTCGATCAGTTCCCCGACCTCATCTGCGCCATGGACGTCGAGGGACGTCTGGTGGAGTTCAGCCGCGGCGGTGAGGAGCTCCTGGGCCTGTCGCGGGCCGAGGCCCTGGGACGGGAGTGGCAGTCGATGTTCGCCGATCCGGAGGCCCGGGCGCGCCTCACCCGCCTGCAGCGGGACGGCGAGCCCCTGCAGAACTTCGAGACCGTGGCGCGGCGCGCCGACGACACGCTCCGTGACGTGCTGCTCTCCGCCAGCCCGCTGCGCGACGAATCGGGCCGGCTGTACGGCTCCGTCGGCATCGTCAAGAACATCTCCGAGCTGAAGGCGGCGCGCGGCCACCTGATCCAGGCCGAGAAGCTGACCGCTCTGGGGGAGGTCATCAGCGGCGTGGCGCACGAGCTCAACAACCCGTTGGCCGGAGTGCTGGGATACGCGCAGCTCCTCATCCGGGGCTCGATGGAGCCGGGCCAGCAGCGTGCGGTCGAGCGCATCCTCGAGTCGGCGCTCCGCTGCCAGCGCATCGTGCACAACCTGCTCGCCTTCTCGCGGCGCTATCCATCGGAGAAGCAGCAGGCCGGGCTCAACGGGCTCATCGACAAGACGCTCGACCTGAAGGAGTACGAGCTGCGGGTCAGCAACGTCCGTGTCGTGCGCGACCTGCAGGCGGACCTGCCCCAGACGATGCTCGACTCCAATCAGATCCAGCAGGTCCTGCTCAACCTGATCAACAACGCGCAGTACGCCATCGGCTCGTATCGCGGCCAGGGGACTCTGATCGTCATGACCCGCTCCGTCGCCGGGGCCATCCAGGTGCGCGTCCAGGACGACGGCCCCGGCATCCCGCGCGAGAACCAGCCGCGGATCTTCGATCCCTTCTTCACGACCAAGCCGGTCGGGGAGGGGACAGGGCTGGGGCTCTCCATCTCCTACGGCATCATGCGCGACCACGGAGGCCGGATCTGGGCCGAGAGCGAGCCGGGCCGGGGGTCGACCCTGGTGCTGGAATTCCCCATCCGCTGCGAGGCGGGGGAGTCCCGGACATCCGGCGTCTCGGAGCGGGCGGGGCTCGGCGCCGTGCCGCGGGATCTGCGGATCCTGGTCGTGGACGACGAACCGATCATCCTCGATCTGCTCGTCGACGCCCTCTCCACCGGCCGCCACACGGTCGACACAGCCGGCAGCGGGGGCGAGGCCCTCCGTCGCATGGAGCACGCCGACTACGACCTCGTGCTGTTGGACCTCAGGATGCCGGACATGGACGGCCGCCAGGTCTTCGAGACCATCGCCGCGCGCTGGCCGCGGCTCAAGGAGCGCATCGTCTTCGCATCCGGCGACACCGTGCGGCCCGACACGCGGGAGTTCATCGAGACCTCAGGCAGGCCCTGCGTCGACAAGCCGTTCCGCCTGGAGGCCCTCTCGGCCCTTCTCGCCGACGTGGTCGGGCGGGACACGACCGAGCTCCCTGCCACGGGGACGGAAGGCCGCTGAGGGCGCGGGGACGCGCCCGCGCCGCGTGCTATACTTTCCGCCCAAAACGCGCTCCCCACGGGGAGCCCGGGCGATCCTCTTGACGACACGCGCGCTGCACCAACGACCTCGCTTCGCCCTCTGCCTCATGGTGCTGGTCGCCTGCGGCGGACCGACGATCCTGAGCCGGGCCGAGACTCCCGTCCCCGAAGTCCCGCCGCCGTCCGGGGATGCCGCGGCCCCCGCGACCGAGATCCACCCGGACGCGGTCTCGTCCTTCCAGGTCCGCGTCTACCGCATCCGGGAGAAGAAGCTCTGGAAAGGGCTCCTCCAGGTGCTCCAGGAAGCGGGTTATCCCCCGGAGGAGGTGGACGAGAAGGACATGCGGGTGAAGACCTCCTTCGTCGATTTCGATGCCAAGGACTATTCCGAGGCGGTGGCCGATCCCCCCCCGCGATTCACGACCAACTATCACATCATCCAGATGACCCAGGTCAAGCAGGGGAAGGTCTCGATCGAGGGCGTCGTGTCGCGCGACGAGACGGGTACCGCGCTGAGCCTGCGGGCGCGCCTGCTCGTCGAGGGGCTGGAGTTCAGCAAGCGCATCCGCCTGCTCTCCGATCGCCGCTCCTCGGGCGTCATCGAAGAGGACTTCCTGCGGCGGCTCGAGGACACTCTCCACCTCGAGCGCGTGAAATGACCCGGGCGTCGCGCGCCCTGCGGATCCGGCCGTTCCGGGCCCTGCGCTATGCTCCGGAGGCCCCCGCCGGACGCGACGGCCGCATCGCACCCCCTTACGACGTCATCGCTCCGGCCCAGCGGGAGCGGCTGGCGCGTCATCCGTACAACATCGTGCACCTCGATCTGCCCCAGGCTAAGCCCGGCTCCGACCCGTACCTGGATGCGGCGGAGAGGCTGCGATCCTGGGTCCGCGACGGCGTGCTGATCCGGGATGAGCGCCCGGCGCTGTACCTGTGCGAGCAGCAGTACCAGGGACCGGAGGGTCCCCTGCGCCGCCGCGGCCTGTTCGCCCGCCTGGACCTCGAGGCCTACGACGCCGGCGTCGTCATCCCGCACGAGCGGACGCTCGAGCGCCCGCGTCTCGATCGCCGTCGCCTGCTCGAAGCGACGCGGGCCCACCTCAGCGCCGTGTTCATGCTGCACCCCGATCCGGACGCGCGCGTGTCGCGCCTCCTCGCCGAGGAGATCCGCGGTGAACCGGTGCTGGAGGCCTCGGACGGGGACGGAATCGGCTACCGGCTGGTGCGCCTCGACGAGGCTCGCGTCATCGACGGGCTTCAGGAGCTCCTGCGGGATCAGTGGGCCCTGATCGCCGACGGTCACCATCGCTACGAATCGGCCCTGGCGTACCACGAATCGAGGCTCGCCGAGGGCGACCGGGACGCCGGGCACATCCTGGCCTTCCTCTGCAGCCTGGAGGACGAGGGGCTGATCGTCCTGCCGATCCACCGGCTGGTCCATTCGCTCCCGGGCTTCTCACCGGATCGGGTCCTGAAAGCGCTCGCGGCCTGGTTCGATCTCGAGCCCGTCGGCGATCCTCAGCGACTGGGGGCGGCGGTCCGCGCCGGCCAGAGCCGGCCCGGCGTGTTCGGGCTCCTGTTCGGCTCCGGCGGGGGCGCCTTCGTCGCCCGCTGGAAGGACGGGGCGGGGCTCGACCGTCCGGTCATGCAGGCGGTCCCGGAGCTTCTGCGCCGCCTCGACGTGATCCTGCTGCATCGCCTGATACTGGAGGAGGTGCTCGGGATCGACAGCGAGGCGCAGTCTCGCCAGGCCCATCTCGACTACGTGAAGGACGAAGCCCAGCTTCTGGAGCGCACCGGAGGGGCCCTGCTCGGCGTGTTGCTCAACCCCACCCGCATCGAGCAGGTCGTGGAGGTGGGCCGCGCGGGCCTCCGCCTCCCCCAGAAGACGACCTACTTCCAGCCCAAGGTGCCGAGCGGTCTCGTCATCGACCCTCTCGACGGATGATCCGCCGCCCGTCGCGCCGTGGTCAAGGGGTCAGGCCCGGGCCGATGGCGCGGAGCCGACGCACCGCCCGTTCCAGACCTTCGGACGCCACGGCGGCGTCCCCGTCGGCGTTGCCGAGTCCGAACATGAACGTGAGCGCCCCGCGCGCCATCGCCGGGTCGATGCCGAGCGCCTCCAGGACGTGCGACGGCTTCCCCAACTCGGTGACGCATGCGGATCCGCTCGAAGCCTCGATCCCCAGGGCGTCGAGGTCCCGCAGGATTGCTTCCGCCTCGGCCCCGCGGACGCACAGGCTGAGATGGCCGGGGATGCGGTTGCGGAGCGCCCCCGTGAACAGCACGCCGTCGAGCGTGTCGGCGAGCCGTCGCCTGAGGTCCAGGGCGCGCCCCTCGGCGAGGCTGGCCCGCATCGGGCCCTCCTGAACGACCAGGTCGGCAGCCACGCCGAAGCCCACGATTGCGGCCAGGGGCTCCGTCCCGGCGCGCAGCCCCCCTTCCTGGGCTCCTCCCTCGATCAGCGGCTTCAGGCGCCGCTGGCCGCGCACGCACAGCGCCGCCACGCCCTGGGGTCCGTTGAAGAGGTGCGGCGTGAGCGTCACCAGGTCGGCGCGGCGACCGGAGCCGGACCATGGCAGGAGCCCGGCCGTGGCGCTGGCGTCGCAGTGGAACGGGACGCCGTGCTCGGCCGCGAGGCGGGCCAGGTCGTCCACCGGCTGGACGGTGCCGATCTCGGCCGAGGCGTGCGCCACCGAGAGCAGCAGGGCGCCGCGGGCCAGCCCGTGCGCCACGCGATCCCTATCGACGATGCCCTCCGAATCGACGGGCAGCAGCGCCACCTCGAAACCCTCGCGCTCGAGGCTCCGGAGCGGGTGGAGCACCGACAGATGCTCCGTCGCGGCAGCCAGGATCCGTCCGCGGCCCTTCGCCGCCAGCGCGACCCCTTTGAGTGCCAGGTTGTTCGCCTCCGTGGCCGAGGCGGTGAACAGGATCTCGTCTGGGGCCGCGTCCACGAGCCGTGCGACGGCTGCGCGGGCGTCGGCCACGCGATCGCGCGCCTCCCGTCCGCGGCGGTGCAGGGAGGAGGGACTGCCGAATCCTTCGCCAAGAAACGGCTGCATCGCCTCGCGGACGCGGGGATCGGGCGGCGTCGTGGTGGCATGGTCGAGATAGATCCGCGGCATGGGGGCGCCCTCCTCCGGCGCCGAATCCCTGTGGAATCCTATCCGAGTTGAGCGCCGATCCCGGGAGGGCGACCCGGAATTACCTTGACTTTGATCATCCCTCGCGGTAATTAGGGCCCGACTTCGCCGGCAACGTTGTCGAGGCGGCCCGCCCGGAGGGGGCCGGACGATGCACGCGACGCCTCGGACCGTGATGCTTGCGCTGCTACTGGGGCTGCTCCTGCCGGCCCCCACCGCAACTCCCGCCTGCGCTCCGACGCGCCACACCGCCACGACCGAGCCGACGCTGCCGCTCCTGATCGACATGCAGCTGGTGGGGATGGAGCGCGGTCGCGGACGGGCCCGTGCCCGTCTGGAGATCGAGCTGCGGGCGGACGACTCCCTCGAAGGCATCGATTTGTCCTTGTCGCTTCCCGAGACCGTCCAGGTCCTCGTCGACGCGGGGCTCCCTCAGGGCCTGAGGATGGCGTCTGGAGAGCGCCGCCGCATCGTCCTGCCGGTGGAGGGACCGGATGACCGCGACCTTCCGATTCGGCTCAGCGGCACCTTCCGCACGGACGACGGCCGCACCTTCCGTCTGGGACAGGGCGTGACGCTGGAATCCCGTCCACCTTCCCGCGGGCGCTCGCACCTCGGCGCCTGGGAGGTCATGGCGGTTCCGCTCGAGGAGCTGAAGCGGTGAGGCGTCTCCTGCCGGTCGTGGCGGTGGTCCTGGCCGCGACCCTGCGTGCTTTCGCCAATTTCACCGTGACCGGCTCGTGTGCCTACGTCGATCGGGAATTCGACGTCAACGGCTTCACCGGCAACGAGCCGGTCCAGCCGATCCGCTTCGCTGACGTGGAGGTCATCGACACGCAGGGGACCAAGGTCATCGGCACCGGCGTGACGGGCACCGGCGGCAACTTCAGCCTCGCGGTCGTCGACAACAAGACCCGGAACATCTACGTGCGCTGTCTGGCGCGCCGGCAGACGACCTTCGGCATCCCGGTGGAAGCCCGCGCCACCAGCAGCGCGAGCGACGTCTGGGCCCTGCGGGGTCCCACGCTCAACAACCACCTCCCGACTCAGAACGTGGTCACGGGGACGCTGGTGGCCGTGCCCGGTTCCGGCGGGGAGGCGTTCAACCTCTACGACAACGCCATCTATGCGACGCAGTACCTGAACTATCTGCGCGGCGGAGAGGCCCCCGCGCCGATGCTCGTCGTCGTCTACAACCCGGCCAACCCGAATCTCTCCTCCTGGGACGGGACGGCTGTCGTGCAGGCGAACAACGCCGGGTACGACGACACGGTCCTGCTGCACGAGACCGGGCACTACGTCGTGCAGAGCTTCTCCGCCGACGACAACCCGGGCGGCTCGCACCGCCTGAGCGACTGCAACCAGGACCTGCAGCTGGCTTTCGGCGAGGGGCACGCCACGTTCTTCGGCAATTCGGTCCGGCGGTTCTTCAACCTGCCGCACAGCAGCACGTACGTCCGGACGACCGGCCAGGCAGGCCCCGGCAACCTGCAGTTCTCCTTCGACACGGAGACGCAGCTGCCGTTCGTCTGCCTGGGCGCAACGAGCGAGACCACCGTCTACGCGGCGCTCTGGGACATCGGCGACGGCCCTTCCTCGACCGACGGGAGCCCGGGAACGGACGAGCCCTGGGACCTGATGCAGGGCCTCGATCGCGAGTACTGGGACGTGATGACGACGTACCTCCCGACGGCCGCCAGCATCAGCCTGGAAGATTTCTGGGACGGCTGGTTCCATCCCTCGGTGGCCAACGGCCGGGTCTCCGAGATGCGGGGCGTCTTCCGCCAGCTGGGCGTCGATTACGAGCCCGATCCCTTCGAGCCGAACGACGTGCCGGCGGAGGATCGCCTCATCGTGCCAGGCCCGGCGATCTACGAGCTGACTTACTTCGCCGATCGCAACAACGACCTTCTGGGTGAGCCGGACGTCGACCGGTTCTACTTCGACGCGGTCGGGGGAGCGACCTACACGATCGAGACCTTCGATCTGTTCTCCGACGCGAACACCTCGTTGACGTTGCTCAGCGACGACGGCGCCACGGTGCTGGCGAGCAACGACGACCGCAGCCCCGGCGACAAGTCGTCCCTCATCTCGTATACACCTCCGGTCTCGGCCCGCCTCCGGCTCAGCTCGGTGCATGGTCCCGGCCTGGGCGTCTACGGGTCGTACAGTCTCCGGGTGGCCGGGGCCGCGGCCGGAGTGGACGCCGACCAGGACGGCTACACGACCGCCAACGACTGCAACGACTCCAATCCCTCCATCCATCCGGGAGCAACCGAGGTCTGCAATCTCGTGGACGACAACTGCAACCAGGCCGTGGACGAAGGCTTCGACCAGGATGGAGACGGATACACGACGTGTGGCGGGGACTGCAACAACGTCAATGCGCAGATCCATCCCGGCGCGGCAGAGATCTGCAATGGCGTCGACGACAACTGCAACCTGGCCATCGACGAGGGGGGGTTCCCCGATCACGACAGCGACGGGATCCTCGACTGCATCGATCCCGACGACGACAACGATGGCGTGAGCGACACGCTCGACTGCGCCCCGCTGTCCTACCTCGCGTCACAGGTGCCGGAGGAGATCGCGGAGCGGGTGTCCCACGCCGCCGGGGGCGCGGCCATTCTGCACTGGGACGACGAGCCCGAGTCACACATCTACAATGTCTACCGGGCCACCGTGCCGCTGCAGGGGCCGCGTAATTTCGGTACGGCCTGTCTGGGGACCGACCTGGCCGACACGGAGTTCCAGGATCCGGCCATGCCCTCTCCCGGTTCCTTCTTCTTCTACCAGGAAGCGGGGCGCAACGTGTGCGGCGTGGGAACGCTGGGCACCGACAGCTCAGGCGGAGCCCGCGTGCCGGCCGTGGCCTGCCAGCCCCAGAATCAGGACGCCGACGCCGATCTGGTGCCCGATCTCGTCGATACCTGCCCGCTGCTCGCCAACCCGGGGCAGCAGGATGCGGACCGGGACGGGCGCGGCGATCCCTGCGACAACTGCGCGGCCGCGCCCAACCCCGACCAGGTGGACGGGGATGGGGACGGCGCCGGCGATGCCTGCGAGGACGTCGACGGGGACGACTTCCCGCTCACGGAGGACTGCGACGACGCCAATGCCGCTGTCAACCCGGACGCGATCGAAGTCTCCAACGGCCTCGACGACAACTGTGACGGCCTGATCGATGATCTGGTGGAGGTCGTCGCGATCACCCTGGCCACGTGGCAGGAGTCCAACGGACGCCTTGTCGTGGAGGCCTCGACCAACCACGTCCCGGGATCAGTGACGCTGATGGTGACCGGCTTCGGGGTCATGAGCTACCAGTCGAGCTCGGGAAACTACCGTCTGGTGGCCCACGGCGTCCCCAACCCGGGCAGCGTGACGGTCGTCTCGACGGCGGGGGGGTCCGCCACCCATCCGGTCACGCCGCCCTAGCGCGGACCTTCCGCCCGGGCCGGGCGCGCCGCACCCAGGCGGCGCGGAGTGATCCCAGCAGTTGATTCACGGGATGGTGTCGCGGCAGGAACGCGATCACCGGGCGACGCCGGAACCCCAGCCGGCGCAGCGCCTCGACCAGTCCCGGGTGATTCGGATCCAGCCGCAGACCGCGCACGAACGTCCGGAAGGCGTGCGCCCGGTCGCCCTGCTTCAGGCAGACACGGCCGAGATTCAGGTAGAGGTCGGGCCGGTCCGGATCGGATTCCACGGCGGCCTCGCAGATCTCTCTCGCGTCGCGCAGCCGATCGGAGGCCATGGCGAGGCAGAGACCATAGTGCGACATGGCCGCGATCTGGAGGGGCGAGCGGGTACGCCCTTCCATCTCCATGCAGGCCTCGAAGAGCGCGAGCGCCTCGAGGAAATCGCCCCGGGCCACCGATTGCAGCCCCTTGTTGAACGCGCTCTCCGACCGGCGCTCGGGCATGGAGTCCTCCGCCGGGGAATATAGGTCCCGCGGCGCCTGGTTCAAGTCACAGGCCGGCCAGAGGCTGGGGCCTTGTCGGAGAGGTTCGGCGGACGGGCCGGGTACCGGGCCGCCGGTCGGTCTCAACTCCTGTCGATCGAGTCCACGAGCGGCTGGTTGATCGTGACCTCCCCCTGGGCCCGGAGCCGGCGCGTGACGGCGCGCAGCAGACGATCCCGCTCCTGCTGGATCAAGGCGTCGCGCGCCGCGTCCCTCTGCGCGTCGAAATCCTCCCTGTGGTCGCTCCGTTCGCGCACCGCGAGGAGGAGGACGCCGCCCGTGGTCAGGATCGGCTCGCCGATGCGTCCCGGGGCGAGGCTCTCGATCTGGCGCTGGACGGCGGGGTCGCCAGGAAGCCCCGGGATCGGGGCCCCGCGCGCCAGATCGACCTGAGACTTCACGTCGGTCTTGAAGAGCCGGGCCACCGCCGGGAGACCGGCGGCGCCCGCGCTCTCGAGGCGCTGCTTGACCGCCGCGAGGGCGCGCTCGTCGTCGAGGTCCTTCTCCACCTGAGAGCGCACCTCGCTCAGGGGCCGGGGCTCGTCGGGCACCGTGCCCGTGACCTGCACCACGACCGGGCCCGAGGGGGTGGGGATCGCCTTGCTGACCTGACCAGGCTGCAGGTCCATCATCGCCATCACAACCGCCTGCGAGCCGGGAACCGCCGGCAACGTCCCGCCCGGGTGGACGGGGCCGGTCTCGGAGACGGCGAGCCGCTGCGATTCCGCCACCGTCTGGAGCCGGCCGCCGGAGGCCGCTGCGGCGAGCGAGGTGGCCCGCTCCAGCCCCTGCGATCGGGAGCGGGCCGCGCGGATCTCCTCGCGGATGCGGTCGCGCACCTCTTCGAGCGGCATGACGCGCGGCTCACGCGCGTCGGTCACTTTGATGATGTGGAAGCCGTAGGTCGTGCGCACCAGGTCGCTGACTGCGCCAACCTGGAGCGAGAAAGCCGCGTCCTCGAATTCCTTGACCATCTGCCCGCGGCCGAAGAGGTTCAGGTCGCCTCCGGAGCCGGCCGTGCTGTCCTCGGAGTGGGCCCGCGCCAGTGCCGCGAAGTCGGCGCCCGCCTTGGCCCGCTTCAGGACGGCTCGAGCCCTGGCTTCGATGCGCGCGGCCTCCTTGTCGCCGGCACCCGACGGGACCTTGAAGAGGATATGGGACGCGCGCCGCTGCTCGCGCGCCGTATAGCGGCTCTCCCGATCGCGATCGTAGGCCGCCTGCACCTCGGCGTCGGTGACCTCCGCCGCGGCACCGAGATCGGCCGGGCTCAGGATCACATAGATCCCGTTGCGTCCTTCGCCGCGCCGGTAACGGTCCTGGTGCTGCTCGTGAAAGGTGGCCAATTCGGCATCGCCGGGTGCTTTGCGCGCGGGCAGGCGGGCCGCGTCGACGAGCACGTAATCCACGGTCGTCTTCTGGTTCCGGCGCAGGAGCTCCTCCTCGACGGCGCCCTCGCTCACCGCCACCCCGTCTCCGACGATGCGGCGGTACTTTTCGGTCAGGAGGCGGCGCCGGATCGAGTCCTCGTACTGCTCGATGCTCAGCCGGTTGGCGCGGAACAGGCTCCGGTAACGCTCCACGCCGATGAAGTGCCCGTTCTCCTGGAAGGAGGGGTCGCGGGTGATGGACTGGGCCAGCTCCTCGGGTGCGATGCGCAGGCCCTGGCGCAACGCCTCCTGGTAGAGCAGTTCCTCCTCGACGAGGCGCTCGATCGCCTGCCGGCCGACCCTGATCAGGCCGCGCTGCTGGGCATACTGCTCGCCGAACATCGACTGGTAGGTGCTGTCGAGCTGCCGGGCGTAGGACTGGAACGTCTGAGCCTCGATCGTCGTGCCGTTGACCTGGGCGGCCCAGCCACCCGAGGCCTGTCGCGCGCCGAAGACGGCGCCCGTCCAGGAAGCGAACGCCCAGACGACGAACATGAAGACCACGACGATCAGGAGCCACTTCAGGTATCGGAACCGCTCTCGCATCTGCTGCAGCATGCTGCGTGCCTCGCGGCCGGCTGGGCCCAATGGATTCGTGAAGCCGAAGTCTACCGACCGGCCGGCCTCGGGAGCAAGTCGCTTTTCTTGCCTCCGTCGCGATGCCTCCTATATTGACCTCCTGGCCTGTGTCTCAAGACAGGTCCGTCCGGGCGCTCCGGAGGTGCAAGTGACGTGGGGCCCGGGGTTTAGGAGGCCACCGTGGACGGTCGCTCGGGCACCGGGGGGGGCAAAGGGATGCGGCGCAAGGAGGCCCCTCAGATCCTGCTCGACTGGGCGACGATCTCGTATCGCAGCATTTTGCGAACGGTCGTCCTGGTCGTGCTGGCGGGCGCCCTGGGCGGGCTATTCGTCTTCCTGAAGGCGTCCCTGCGCGGCTCGCCCGAGGAGCTCGCCCTGCTCGACATCGGGCGGGCGGAGCGCCTGCAGCGGGAAGCCGCGACCGCCGCCGCCGGGGATCCCACCCGCACGCCGGTCGCCGACCGGGCCGGCCGCCTGCTGACCGAGGCCAGGCTGTCCTTCGACCGCAAGGCCTTCCCGGAAGCGCGGGCGGCCGCGCAACAGTCGCAGGCCTTCTCCGAGAAAGTCCTGGAAGGCCAGGGGGTGGACACCTTCGCCGCCCGCATCTTCAAGTACGAGGGGGACGTGAAGGTCAAGCGCTCCAGGGAATTCGTCTGGGAATCGCTCTCGGGAAACACGGCGCTCAGGGTCGGCGATCAGATCAAAACCGCGAGCAGCGGCTCGGCCCAGGTCATCTACTTCGACGGCACGATCACGACCATCAAGCCCGGGTCGCTCCTGGAGATCCGCGAGCTGTCGGAGGACCCTGCCACCAAGGTGCGCCGAGTGCAGGAGAAGGTGAACTGGGGCGGCGTATCCGCCTCGACCTCGGGCGGGAACGTGGCGGGATCCGTCCACGAGGTCGCCACGGAATCGGCCACCACCCGCTCTTTCAGCAGGGCCCAGTTCGAAGTGGACTACAACGCCGAGAGCCGGGCCACGCGCACGGAGGTGCAAAGCGGGACGACAGAGGTCCGGACGGCCGGCGCGACGCACACGCTGAAGCCGCTGGAGCGGATCGACGTGACCACCGGGCGCGGTGTCACGCGCACGACGCTGCCGCCGGCCCCGGCGCTCCTCGATCCCATGGACAGCCGCGTCTTTCTCGCCACGAGCGGCACCCCGGACGTGTCGCTGCGCTGGGCGCAGGTTGTGCCCGCGGGGCGCTATCGGCTGCAGCTCTCGCGCAGCTCGCTGTTCTCGGCCCTGGTGCTCGACAAGCCCGACGTGCATTCGAGCAGCGTGCGCATTCCCGGCTTGCCGGAGGGGACCTACTACTGGCGCGTCGCCGCGCTCAAGGACGGCGGAGTGGAGGGGGCGTTCTCGGAGATCCGCCGATTCAAGGTCGCAGGCAAGCGGGACGTGAACCAGGACGACCGGACGCCGCCAGCGCTCGAGCTGAGCCAGTTTCTGCCGAGCGGGCACCTGGTGATCATCAACGGCCGCACCGAGCCGGGGACGCTGCTCACGGTCGAGGGGCAGTCGATCGACGTCTACGACGACGGGACGTTCAACGCCGTCATCCGGATGAAACGGGAGGGAAAGAACGACATCGAGATCGTCGCTCAGGACAGCTCCGGGAACGAGACCCGCCAGCGCCGGAGCGTCTACGTCGACACCTACTAGGGACAGGCGCCCGGCACCGGGGGGCGTCGCTTTTCCGGCCCGGCGCGTGGGCGCCGGGCTTTCGATGTGAGTCAAGGAATTGACTTTGCAGGCGCGCGAACCTAATATTAGCCGGCGTCCGACAGGGCGTAAGCTATTGCAGGACGGAACCTTGCACGGCGCGTCCCGGCTGCGGCCGGGTAACGCCGGCAGGGCGTGATCCTGAGGGAGGAGCCAGTGGGGGCGACCATGGCTTGGAGCCCGCGGTCGATGTTGAGCCTGTTTTCCAACGACCTGGCCATCGATCTGGGGACGGCTACCACGCTTGTCTACGCCAAGGGCAAGGGTATCGTGCTGTGCGAGCCCTCGATCATCGCGGTCAATCAGCGGACCGGCAAGGTCGAGGCGGTCGGCAAGGAGGCCAAGGAGATGCTCGGCCGCACGCCGGCCAACATCATCGCCATCCGGCCGATGAAGGACGGGGTGATCGCCGACTTCGAGCACACGGAGAAGATGCTGGACTACTTCATCAAGAAGGCCCACAACCGGAGCCTGGGAGTCCGTCCGCGCATCGTCATCTGCGTCCCGTCGGACATCACCCAGGTGGAGAAGCGCGCCGTCAAGGATTCGGCCTATCGCGCCAAGGCGTCCGAGGTCTTCCTGGTGGAAGAGGCGATGGCGGCGGCCATCGGCGCGGGACTCCCGGTAACGGAACCAACCGGGAACATGATCGTCGACATCGGCGGCGGCACCACGGACGTCGCCGTCATCTCGATGGCCGGGATCGTCTACTCGCGGTCGGTGAGGATCGCAGGGAACCGGATGGACGAGGACATCATCCAGTACATCAAGCGCAAGTACAACCTGCTCGTCGGCGAGAGGACGGCGGAGGAGATCAAGATCAACATCGGCTCCGCGTTCCCGCTCGAGGAGGAGCTGACGATGGAGATCAAGGGCCGGGACCTGGTGGAGGGGATACCGAAGACCCTGGTGATCTCGGACGAGGAGATTCGGGAGGCCTTGTCGGAAACCGTCTCCAACATCATCGAGGCGGTCCGCGTGGCCCTGGAGCAGACGCCGCCGGAGCTGTCCGCCGACATCGTCGACAAGGGGATCGTCCTGACCGGAGGCGGCTCGCAGCTGAAGAACCTCGACAAGCGTTTGCGCGAGGAGACCGGTCTTCCGGTGTCCATGGCCGACGACCCGCAGTCCTCGGTCGTCCTGGGGACCGGTAAGATGCTCGATGACTTCAATCTGCTCAGGAAGATCGCCATCGACTGATCGGATTGGCCTGCGCCATCCCCCGATCGGACGATCGTGACGGACGGGAAGTCATGCCTCGCGTTCTCTCCCAAGGCAAGCCCTACCTGCTGCTGTTCCTCCTGCTGTCGATGAACCTGATCCTGATGGCCTCGTCGGTGCGCGGGGTGCAGGGGAACTCCCTGCTCGAGGGCGCGGTCATGAGCATCGCCGCGCCGTTCCTGAAGAGCGCCTCCTCGTTGAGCTCGGGAGCGGGCGGCCTCTGGACGCGCTACGCGGATCTGCGGGCCGTGGAACAGGAGAACCGGCGCCTGCGTGCGCAGATCGGATCCCTGACGCTTGAAGCGCGTGCCGCGGAGGAGACGCGCCAGGAAGCCCGCCGCCTGCGGGACCTGCTCGCCCTGCGCGACGAGGCGGGCCAGGAGGCGCTCGTCGCGGCGCGGGTCATCGCCCGGGGCGCCTCGGGTGCTGCGCGCACGCTCCTGATCGGAACCGGCTCCCGGGACGGCGTGGACGTCAACCAGCCGGTCGTGTCGCCGCGGGGCGTGGTCGGCCGGGTGATCGAGGTAGCGCCGGGCGTCTCCAAGGTCCAGAGCATCCTCGACCCGAACTCCGGTGTCGCCGCGATCCTGCAGCGGACGCGCGTCCAGGGCGTGCTCGTGGGGGAGGGGGAGGAGACCTGCCGACTGGAGTTCGTGGGCGAAGGGGCCAGCGTCGAGGTGGGGGACGTCGTGGTCACCTCCGGCCTCGATGAGATCTACCCGAAGGGGAGGATCCTGGGGCTGGTGGTGACGGTCGGGGAGGCCCAGGGCCTGACGCGCTACGTCCAGGTCCGTCCGGAGGTCGATCTGCGCCGGCTCGAGGAGGTGCTGGTGCTGAGAGCGCCGCGTCCGGAAGCGCCAGGAGGCGGGTCATGACGATCCTGCGCGCCGTCCTGGCGCTCGGAGGCGTCTGCCTGCTGCAGATGCTGCTCGGCCTCCATCTTCCCGCGGTCGCCCGGCGCTGCGACCTGTACTCGATCTTCACCGTCTACATCGCCCTCACGCGGCCGCAGCGTCCCGCCCTGCTTCTGTCGAGCGGCGCCGGCCTGGCGCAGGACGCCCTCGCCGAGGCCGTCCTCGGGCTCAACGGCTTCAAGAAAACGCTCTTGGCCTACCTCGTCGGGACGCTCGGCTCGCTCTTCATGCTGAATCAGACCATCCCGCGGTTCGGGATCCTGTTCGCCACGGCCCTGTTCGACCCCCTGGCCGATCTCGCGCTGTCGCTGGCCATGGGACGGCACTTCGTTTTCCCGGGGATCTGGGACGTGCTCCAGAGCGGCCTCGGCAACGGCCTGGTGGGCCTGCTGGCCTTCTGGATCGCCGCCCGGATTCCATCCTGATGCCATGAGCCCACAGAACCAGGTCTGGGATCAGCGGGACTATCTCGAGGAGAGGCGCCTGTCCGTCCGCATCAGCCTGATCCAGGTGCTGTTCGGCGCCGCCCTGGGCGTGTACCTAATGACCTTCTGGTACCTGCAGGTGGTGCGGGCGGATTACTACCGCCGGCTGTCCGACAGCAACCACCTGCGGCGCGTGACGCTCATGCCGCAGCGGGGCCTCATCGCCGATGCGGAGGACCGCCCCCTGGCGGGCAACCGGATCGCCTTCGACGTAAGGCTCGACCGCGAGAAGGCGGGGGATCCGGCGGCGCTCCTGCCGACGCTCACCCGCATCCTCGGGATGGGCCAGCAGACGCTCGAGGAGCGGCTCGGACGCTACCGCAACCGCCCGTCGTTCGAGCCCGTGGTCCTGAAGGAGGACGTCGACCTGAAGGAGGTGGCGTACATCGAGTCGCGGCGGCTGGAGCTGCCGATGCTGTCGGTCGGGATCGAGTCCCGGCGCAATTATCCGCACGGCGCCCTGGCGGCGCACGTCCTCGGCTACGTCGGGGAGGTCACCGAGGAGCAGGTGCGCAAGGACGTGCAAGGGGAGTTCGATCTCGGCGACGTGGTGGGAAGGGCCGGCATCGAGCGGCAATACGACCCGGGCCTGCGCGGAGCCAAGGGGTGGAAGGAGGTCGTGGTCAACAGCCATGGCCGGGAGATGCAGGAGGTGGGGGAGGGGCGCCAGCCGAGCCCGGGCCGCGCCCTGCGGCTGACGATCGACCTCGATCTGCAGGCCACCCTGGAGGAGGCCTACGGTGAGGAGCAGGGCTCCGCCATCTTCCTCGATCCTCACTCCGGCGCCGTTCTGGCGATGATCTCGCGGCCCGCCTACGATCCGAACGTCTTCGCCCGCCGCTTCTCCCAGGACGTCTGGCAGACGCTCGTCGGCGATCCGCGTCACCCGCTGCAGGACCGCGTGTCGCTTTCCAAGTTCGCGCCCGGCTCGGTGTTCAAGATCGTCATGGCGATCGCAGCGCTGGAGGAGGGAGTCGCGGGCCCCAACCGCGTCGATCACTGCACCGGCTCATATCGCTTCGGGGAGAGGGTGTTCCAGTGCTGGGGGATCCGCAAGGGAGGGCACGGCTGGATCGGCATGCGCGAGGCGATCATCCAGTCGTGCAACGTCTACTTCTACCGCCTGGGAAACGAGATGGGGATAGAGCGGATCGCCAAATGGGGGCGGCTGCTCGGCTTCGGGGGCCCGACCGGGATCGACCTGCCGCACGAGGAGGGAGGCACGCTGCCCGATCCGGAGTGGAAGCGTCGCGCCGTGCCGCGGGATCCGACTTGGCACCCGGGCGAGACGATTTCCGTCTCGATCGGGCAGGGGGCGCTCGAGGTGACGCCGCTCCAGATGGCCGTCTTCGCCTCGATCATTGCGAACGGCGGCACCGTGTATCGGCCGCACCTGGTCCGCTCGCGCGAGACGCGCGAGGGGGTCGAGGAAGGTGCCGGCGACGGGTCGGTGGTGCGCGAGGTCGCGCTGCGCCCATCGACGCTCGCCGTCATCAAGGACGCCATGTGGGGTGTGGTCAACGAGGAGGGCACGGGGGTTCGCGCCCGGATCGAGGGTCGCGACGTGTGCGCCAAGACCGGAACGGCACAGGTCTTTCGCGCCTCGCGGGACATCGACGCCGACAAGCTTCCGAAGGACAAGCGGGACCACGCCTGGTTCGTCGGCTTCGCCCCGAAGGACGACCCGCAGATCGCCTGGGCGGTGTTCGTCCAGAACGGCGGCCACGGTGGTACGGTCGGCGCGCCCATCGCCCGGGCGGTCCTGGAGCGCTTCTTCGCCAAGCGGTATCCCACGGGGGGCGGCGTCCGTGCTGCAGGCGCGACGACACTTCGGTAGCTTCGACTGGGTCCTGTTCCTGACGGCCCTGGCCCTGCCGCTCATCGGCCTGGTGATCATCTTCTCCGCCACGACCGGCACGCCCGCGGCCAGCGCCTTCGAGCGGCAGGCTCTCTGGCTGGGGTTAGGGCTCCTGGCGCTCGTGGTGGTGCTGGCGATCGACTACCACACGCTGGCCGAGTTCTCCTACGTCGTCTACGGGCTCGGGATCGTCCTCCTCATTCTCACCCTCATCTTCGGCCGGGTGGTCAACGCCAGCAAGTCCTGGCTCGGAGTCGGCGGCGTGCAGTTCCAGCCCTCCGAACTGGCCAAGGTGGCCACGATCCTGATGGTCGCCGCCTACCTCGGCAACGAGCGGGTCCGCGGCCTCGGGTTCACGAACTTCGCGGCCCTGTCCGCCATCGTCGGAGTGCCGGTGCTGCTGATCCTCCAGCAGCCCGATCTCGGGACGGCGATGACGTTCATGCCGCTCCTCGCGGGGGCCTGTTTCATGGCCGGGATCCGCGTCCGCACGCTGGTCGTCCTGGCGCTCGTCGTCGCGCTGGCGCTGCCGATCGTCTGGGGGCACCTGAAGCCCTACCAGAAAGAGCGGGTCATGATCTTCCTGGAGCCGACGCGGGATCCCAAGGGAGCGGGCTACCAGCTGATCCAGTCGCTGATCGCGGTGGGCTCGGGAGGCGTCGCGGGCAAGGGTTTCCTATCCGGCACGCAGGGCCAGCTCCAGTTCCTCCCCGAGCAGCACACCGACTTCATCCTCGCCGTCCTGGCGGAGGAGCGCGGGTTCATCGGATCGGCCCTCGTGCTGGCCCTCTACTTCATCGTGTTCCATCGCTGCGTCGCGACGGCGCGCGCCGCGCGCGATCGCCTGGGATCCTTCCTGGCGATGGGAGTGGCCTGCGTCTACGGAGGCCAGGCGCTCCTCAACATCGGGGTCGTGCTGGGGATCCTGCCGACGACCGGGGTGCCGCTGCCCCTCATGAGCTATGGCGGATCCTGCCTCATGAGCACGCTCATCGCCCTGGGCCTGGTGCTGAACGTCTGGATGCGGCGTCTGGTCAACTGACGCGCCCCGCCTGCGGGCGGAACAGAGGTCGGGAGCCGTGCACCGCGGCATCTACATCGACAGCATTCCGGGCGAGGTGCGCATCGCCCTGGTCGAGGAAGGCCTCCTGGCGGAGGTGTCGATCGATCGCCCCGCGGCGCGAGGGGTGGCCGGCAACGTCTATCTCGGCCGCGTCCGCACCGTTCTGCCAGGGCTGCAGGCGGCGTTCGTCGATCTCGGTCTCGAGCGTGACGGCTTTCTCCACGTGGAGGACGTCCTGCCGCCCTCCGCCGTGCCGGGCGGGACCCGGGAGGACGCGCGCATCGAGGACCAGCTCCGGGACGGTCAGGAGCTGGTGGTCCAGGTGAGTAAGGAGCCGATGGGGCAGAAAGGCGCACGGATCACGGCGCACCTGGCCCTGCCCGGCCGCTTCCTGATCCTGCTGCCCGGGATCGACCACACCGGAGTGTCGCGCCGGATCGAGGACGCCTCGGAACGGGAGCGTCTGCGGGCGCTGGCGGACGATCTAGCGAAGGCGCTCGGAGCCCCGGGCGGGTTCATCGTGCGCACGTCGGGCGCGCAGCGCTCCGCCGGGGATCTGGAGCCGGAGGCCAGGACCCTCGTCGACCTCTGGACGCGGATCGGCTCGCGCCGGGAGGCT
>Ga0075428_100002454_pt1 | contig 20140 bp, 11 predicted proteins | sample RhiMetdeltSRZDD2_FD_75291 | JGI IMG/M metagenome (GOLD analysis project Ga0075428, IMG submission 75291) | Populus rhizosphere microbial communities from Tennessee, USA - Rhizosphere MetaG P. deltoides SRZDD2 | ecosystem: Host-associated > Plants > Roots > Rhizosphere > Soil | place: USA... | reverse complement strand
CCCGGCGTCACGCCGCCGAGGTTCGTATCCAACCAATCGAAGATCTGCGACCAGAGGTGGCGCACGTTCGCGGGCGACGAGATCACGTGTCCTTCACCCCAGTAGCGCACGAACTTCGCCCTGCGGCCGAGCCGGTAGAGACCCATGAACGCTTCTTCGCCCTGCTGGATCGGCGCGCCGTCCATGTCGCCGTGCACGATCAAGAGCGGCGTGCGGATCCGGTCCAGATACGCGAGCGGCGTGTTGCGCAGGTAGCGCCACAGGTCGCTCCACGGTGGACCGCCGAGGTTCATCGGCGTCGTCTCGGTGAACATCACGGTGGCGAGGCCTTCGTGCGCGCGGTTGCTCATGCGCTCGCCCGGGTAGAGCTGCGCGTGCAGGCTCAGCAGGTCCGGGTGTCCCGACATCGCTATGGCTGCCTTGAACCGCGTCGTGTGGGTGACGACCGCGTAGGTCGTGTAGCCGCCCGTGCTGTGGCCGAGCACGGCAAGGCGATCCTGGTCCGCGATGCCCATTTCGACGAGCTTCTCGACGCACGGCATCACGCCTTTCGGGATCTCGATCAGCGGATCGCCTTTGCCGCCCGGCGACGGCAGCGGCACGCTCGGCAGCAGCACCACGTAACCATGGCCCGCGAGCAGTTCGAGATTCAGCGGGCGCGTGCTGGTCTTGCTCGCGAGCCCGGTTGCCGTGTCGCGCACGCTGTGGCCGCCGTAGACCCACACGGCGACCGGGTATCGATGCCCTTCCTCGTAGCCGGGCGGTAGGATCGCGAGGCCTTTGAGCGCATTGCCGTCGGTGCCGCGATACTCGATCAGCAGGCGACGGCCCTCCGCGATCTGCGCGACGTGTTCGTTCAACGTGAGCAGTTGCTGCGCGTCGCCGCCGCGACCGTCCGTCGCCCAGAGCACCGTGCCGCCCGGTGTGTCGTCGCGGAAGACGAGCGTGCCGTTGCGAGGGTCGCCATCGAGCAGGCGTGCCGTCGGCGTCGGCAGCGCGATCGGATGGACCGCGACGCGCTCGGGATCCGACGCGGAAAGCGCTACGTGCGCGAGCGAGGCACCCTCGAAGAGCAGATTCGTCTGCAGCAGCTCCGGCCCCGGGGCGAGCCGCGTGAGCGATCCGCTGCCGAGCTCCTTCACCGGCGTCGAGTGCGCGAACGGTTGCTGCCTGCCGACGCTGATCATCCAGATCGCACCGTCGGCGACGCCGAGGAAACGATCCGCCCAGCCGGTTGGCACGAGTCGGGACGGAGCCCTCGTCATGGATGCCGTCACGTTGTGGGGCGCGCCCTGCGCGAGCCGCCACCAATCCCATCGCAGCGGTGAAGATGACTCTCCCTCGACGGGACGTGCTCGCGCCACGAGATGTCCGTCGGAGGCCCAGACCGCCCGGTCGACCGTCATTGCCGGCGGCGTGACGTCGTGCACGGAGCCGTCGTTCGCCGAGACTACGAGCGCGATGCGCCGGCCGCCGGCCTTGCGCGGCGTCGCATCTTCGCCAATGGCGAACGCCGAACTGTCGTTTGCCCAGCCGAGCAGCCCTCCGTCGACGTGCTCCTTACTGGCGTCGAGCGCGGCCCAGAGCATCGGCTTCTGTTCGCGCAGCGAAGCGATCCCGGCGCGGTAGGTGCGGATCGCATCGGTGATCGCGAGGTCGGGGCCCATGGCCATCGTGCCCGCGATCGCGAGCACGGCCGCGCGCTGCAGATCGGGCGAGATCGCGACCTGGATCGAGAGGCGCAGGTCCCAGAGGTCCCACCTCGGCACGTCGGCGACGGTGCGCGTGGTGTGGGACCCGACGTCGACATGCTCGAGCGAGACGGTCGGCAGCGGTGCCGCCGGTCCGCCGCTCTCGAGGATGCTGGCCGTGGGCTCGGTCCCCGAGAGCCACCGTGTCCAGGCTCGCGTCGCGTCGCCGACGCCTCGCCGCCAATAGAGGATCTGCTCTTCGGCCGAGACACCGGCCGGCAGCAGCGCTGCGAGCAGCGTCGTCGAGTCCAACCACACGATCGCGCGCGCGGGCCTCGACGGAATCTCGAAGTCGACCTGCAGATACACGCCGCGATCGCTCTCGCGGTGCAGCGTGTTCGTGGCTGCATCCCAGGTATGGAGCCGGATGTCGCTCGTGCCGGGCGGCTCGCCGGGTCCGGTCTTCGTCGACACGAACGCGAGACGCCGGCCGTCGGGCGACCACGTCGGATACCAGGAGCTGCTCGCATCCTGCGCGCCGTTCGTCAGATTGCGCCGCTCGCCGGTGCGGCGATCGATCAACCAGACATCGCCGGTTGCCTTGTAGTTGCACGTGGGGCAAGCGTTGGCGGTTCCGGGCCGCGTGATCGTGGCGGCGATCCAGGCGCCGTCGGGCGAAACCGTGACGTCGTCGAGTTCGCTGAGCGTGAACAGGTCGTCGGGCTTCATGCCGCGCGTCTGCGGGGCCGGCGCCGGCGGGCGGGACTCCAATGGGGGCTGTTGCAAGGCCGCGGTAATGCACACCAGCGCGGCACAACCGGAGAACAAGAGCGCTGTCATGCCCTCGATCTTAAGGAGGCCAGGGTCATGGGGCGCTCGTCGGCTGGAGCAGCGGCGAACATGAGCGGCCGCGTCGCGCCCTCGATCCCAGGTGGACGATCTGGCGCGGCGGCTTTCCTCGCTCGCGGCGTCCTCTTCGCTATTGCGACCGTCTCGATGCGATCCTGGCTTCGCCGCGCTTCGGCCGGCAGGCCGTCACCTCGTCCGGACCAAGCGAGTCGTCCTCGAGCTCGTCCTGCCTCTTCGCGGCGCGCGTCAACTTCGCGATCTCTTCGCGCAGCCGCCGCTTCTCCGTGAGCAGCCAGTCGTCGCTCTTCGCCTTGTGCTCGCTCGCGCTCCCCTTCACCTTGCTGCCGTCGACAACGATCGTGCCCATCTTGACCAGCTTGGCTTCGCGCGCGATCTCGACGACCTGCATGAAGCAGCGTTTGAATTCGTCGAGGTTCTCCTCGCGGAAGGCGCTGATCGCGCGATGGTCCGGCTCGTGGCCCTCAGCCAGCACTCGGAAGGCGATACTGACCTCGATATTAGCAGCTATGCGTCGCGAAGAAAAAGTGCCGGTGCAGTAGGCGTAGATCAGAAGGCGCAGCATCACGCGCGGCGGGCACGGCAGCTGGCCCTTGCCGCGTTGGCGGTCGCCGACCAGTAACTTGTCGATTTCCAGGCCTCCTACCGCATCGCGAATGAACGACGCCAGGTGCCCACTTGGTAACCAGTCACGCTTCGACGGCGGCAACTGAGCCATACGATCTCTTTACGCACGCGGGCCGTAGACTGGTATGCTCAATCGTGAGATTCTCTGATCCTTGCCGGGCGTCGCGCGGTTCTAGCGCCTTCTCGGCCGAGGCGTCGCCGTAAGCTGGCCGTAAGGTTCATGCGCATGCGCACGGTGCCGTTTGCTCTGCTGTTTGCCTGTGCCTGTTGTTCGAAGGCGCAGGTCGACCTTACGGCCCAGGATCCCGCGAGCCCGCCACAGCGGCCCGTGATTGTCGCCGGCTACGACCTCGGTGTGCCGACGCGATCGTTTCTACTGCCCGACGAGCTGCAGGAGGTCTCGGCCATTGCGGCCGCCGACGAACACACGCTGGCTTGCGTGCAGGACGAGAAGGGCTCGCTGTTCTTCTTCGATCTCGATCAGGGCCGGGTCGTGCGGCGGGCGAAGTTCGGTCCCAGGGGGGACTACGAGGGGCTGGCGCGGGTTGGTGACGACTACTGGGTCCTGCGCAGTGACGGCGTGTTGCTGCGCCTGGTCGCGGACGCGGACCGCTACGAGATCGCGGAGACGCTCGCGACTGGCCTTGGGGTCAAGGAGTTCGAAGGCCTCGCCGTCGATCGCGCCGCCAAGGGGTTCGTGCTCGCGCCGAAGTCCTTGGCCAAGGAGACCGAGGAAGGAGAACTCCGTCCGCTGTTTGCATTCGACCTCGCGACGCGATTGGCGGCCAAGGAACCGCTGATCACCCTGCACCTCGACGAGGTGCTCGATGCGGCGCGCCTGCAAGGCATCGCCGTGCCCACGCGGCTCAGCAAGCGCGGCAAGGAGAAGCCGTTGGTGCGCCTGTTCTTTGCCGAAGTAGCTGTGCATCCCGAGACCGGCGATCTGTGGCTCTTGTCCGCTGGCGACCGTGCGCTGCTCGTCGTCGACAGGAACGGCCAGTTCCGCGGCATGCACTTCTTCTCCACGGACGAGATGCCGCAACCGGAGGCCGCGACGTTCTTGCCGAACTGCGACCTTGTGCTCGGCAGTGAAGGCGCCGGAAGTCCGGCCGTGCTCCGCGTCTATGCGCGCGTGCCGCAGCCTCGCTAGTCCGAGTTCGCGTCGATAGACGAGTCAGACGCGGCGGCGTTGTCCGCACCGCTTGTGTCTGATCATCGCGCTGGACAACTTTTCGCGCTTGGCTCCGCTGGCATGAATGTGCGCGCTGGTCATGCGGCGTGCGCATGCAATCGAATGTGGAAAGAACATGGGCGCAGGGCGCAGTCATGCCTCGCCCGACCAGAACGATGACCACTTGCAGTCATAGAAGCGATGGCTCGTGTGTAGCTGGCATCGACGCAGCGCTCTGGTCATGCAGCATGCGACACTTAGTCTCATACTAAAGCGCGGCGCGACGAAATCGGATTGCGCCAAACTCGGGTCGCGGGCTTTTGTTGGCTTTTGCGAAGCCAATGCTCGATGCGCCTCGCGTATCCCGGCCTGAGTTCGACACCACGAAGCATGCATTGCCAACGATGGCGTGCAGTCATTTAGCCAGGAGACAACTGTGAGTAAGTCTAATATCCGGGCCGCGACGGCGGCATTCGTTCTGTGCATGGCATCAGCAATGCCCGCGCAAGTCGTCACCGTCACCCCGACGGTCGAGACGACTCCGGTCCCCAGTTCAGGCGACGCGGCTGACGACATGGTCGTCTGGGTCCACCCGACGACGCCGAGTCAGAGCCTCGTGATCGGCACCGACAAGAACGCCGGGCTCGGCGTCTACAACCTGGCCGGGACCCAGCTGCAGTTCCTATCCGACGGCGACATGAACAACGTCGATCTGCGCTACGGCTTCCGCCTGGGCTCCGCCGAGGTTGCGCTGGTGACCGCCGGCAATCGCTCGAACGACAGGCTTGCGGCCTACGCCGTCGACCCGGTCCTGCGCCGGCTCTACAACGTCGTCGCGCAGCCCATCCCGCTCGGCTTCACCATCTACGGCTCCTGCATGTATCGCAGCCACGTGAACGGCAACTACTACTTCTTCGTCAACTCGGATGGCGGCCACGTCGAGCAGTGGCGGCTGTTCGACGACGGCACCGGCCACCTCGGCGCACAGCAGGTGCGCACCTTCAATGTCGGCAGCACGACCGAGGGCTGCGTCGCCGACGACGAGAACGGCTGGTTCTTCATCTCCGAGGAGGGCGTCGGCATCTGGCGCTACGGCGCCGAGCCGGGCGCGGGCACCTCGCGCGTGATGGTCGACAGCACCGGTTCCTCGGGCCATCTGACGGCGGACGTCGAAGGCCTGGCGATCTACTACACGGCCGGCGGCGGCGGTCTGCTGCTGGCCTCGAGCCAGGGCAACAGCAGGTTCGTCGCCTACAACCGCACCGCGCCGCACGCGTATCGGATGACGTTCCAGATCGGCGCCAACGCAGCGCTCGGCATCGACGCGGTCAGCGACACCGACGGCATCGAGGTCGTCAACCTCGGGCTGGGGTCGGCGTTCCCGAGCGGCGTGTTCCTCGCCCAGGACGGCAGCAACTCGGGGGGGAACCAGAACTTCAAACTCGTGCCGTGGCAGACCATCGCCAACTCCGTCACCCCGCCGCTGCCGATCGATACGCTGTATGACGCGCTCGGCGTGCATCAGGCCGCGACGGCGAACGCCTACGGCCCCGGTTGCGGATCCCCAGCACTCGGTTTCGTGCCCGATGCGAACGGCAGGCCAGTGCTGGGACAGACTGGTAGCGCGACCATCACCAACGTGCCAACGCCGGTGGTCGGTGTTGCGTTAGGGTGGAGCAACCAGAACGTCGGCGCGCTCGCTTTGCCCTTGACCCTGAACGCTGTCGGCATGCCCGGATGCACCCTGCTGCAGTCTGCAGACATCATGGGGCTCGGAACCTCGCTGCTGACTGCGTCCACGCGCTCGTTCTCCGTCGCCATCCCCAGCGTGGTGAACTTCATCGGGACCCACATCTACCTGCAGGCCTACGCCTTCGCGCCCGGAGTGAATCCCTTGCAGGTTGTCATCAGCAACGGGATCGACTGGCACCTCGGAGACATCTGACGGGTCTGGCGCGTTCATCGTCGCCGCTCTTCGCGGAACGGCGACGCCGTTCGCGTGCGACTTGATGGGGAATCGCACGCGGGCGAGTTGTGGTGGGTTCTGGCTGGCGCCGCGCTACCCGAGTCTCGCGCGCGCCGCCTCGCGGCGATGGGCGTCGCCCTCACGCGCTTCGATCAGCTGGGGGCGCGAGCGCTGCAGCTGATCGTCTCGGCGATGGAGCCACAGCCGCGCGCCGCAAGCTCACGACCGAGACCGAGCCTGGCAGGACCCGGCTCGAGATGCGCGGCTGCAGCGTGATGTCGAGCGCGGCAGTGCTGCTCGCGCAACGGTGGGGGAGGCGTGTGACGAATTCGAGATCGGGCCGAAGCAGTGTGCGAACTTGCGCCGGCAGTGCTGCGCGCGCGCTCGACGAGGGCGACAAAGGGTCGGCTGGATGCAGCGCGCTTGTCACGCAGTATCGACACGTAATCTGATACCAATCGATCTCATACCAATCGCGGCGCGACGCAATCGGATTGCGCCAAACTGAGGTGGCCAAGCATCTGCCGGTTTTCGCCAAGCCGATGCTCGCTACGCTTCCACCATCTCGGCAACGGAGTTTCCAGACATCAAGAAAGCATGAATTGCAAAGAGGGCCTGCAGTCCTCAACGAGGAGACAACTGTGAGGATGACGACTACCCGGGCCGCGATGGCGGCATTCATTCTGTGCATGTCATCGTCGATACCGGCGCAAGTCCTGAGCGTCACCGCGACGGTCGAGACGGCGCCGGTCCCCAGTTCGGGTGACGCGGCTGACGACATGGTCGTCTGGGTCCACCCGACGACGCCGAGTGAGAGCCTCGTGATCGGCACCGACAAACACGCCGGGCTCGCGGTCTACGATCTGGGCGGGAACCAACTGCAGTTCCTACCCGACGGCGAGTTGAACAACGTCGACCTGCGCTACGGCTTCCGGCTGGGCCCCGCCGAGGTGGCGCTCGTGACCTCCGGCGAGCGCTCGCTGAACGTGCTCGCGATCTACGCCGTCGACCCGAACCTGCGCCGGCTCTACAACGTCGCGGCGCACCCCATCGCGCTCGGCTTCGACGTCTACGGCTGCTGCATGTATCGCAGCCACGTGACCGGCGACTACTACTTCTTCTGCAACTCGAGCGACGGCCACGTCGAGCAGTGGCGGCTGTTCGACAACGGCACCGGCCACGTCGACGCCATTCAGGTGCGGACCTTCGAGGTCGGCAGCACCACCGAAGGCTGCGTCGCCGACGACGAGAACGGCTTGCTGTTCATCTCCGAGGAGGACGTTGGCATCTGGCGCTACGGCGCCGAGCCCGGCGCGGGCACCGCCCGCGTGCTCGTCGACAGCACGGCTGCCTCGGGCCATCTATCGGCGGACGTCGAAGGGCTGGCGATCTACTACACGGCCGGCGGCGGCGGTTGTCTGCTGGCCTCGAGCCAGGGCAACAACAGATTCGTCGCCTACGACCGCGCCCCGCCGCACGCGTACCGGATGACGTTCCAGATCGACGCCAACCTGGCACTCGGCATCGACGCGGTCTCCAGCACCGACGGCATCGAGGTCGTCAACCTCGAGCTGGGGCCGGCGTTCCCGAGCGGCCTGTTCCTCGCCCAGGACGGGCAAAACCCGTCGGGGCACCAGAATTTCAAGCTCGTGCCGTGGCAGGCCATCGCGAACTCCGTCAGCCCGCCGCTGCCGATCGATTCGCTGTACGACGCGCTCGGCGTGCATCGCGCCGCGACGGCGAACGCTTACGGAACCGGTTGCGGGTCCCCAGCACTCGGGTTCGTGCCCGATGCGAACGGCCGGCCATTGCTGGGACAGACTGGTAGTGCAACCATCGTCGACGTGCCAACGCCGGTGGTCGGTGTTGCGGTGGGTTGGAGCAGCCTGTCCGTGCCCCTGGACACCATCGGCATGCCCGGATGCACCCTGCTGCAGTCCATCGACATCCTTGGGCTCGGAACCGCGCCGCTGACACCGTCCACGAGCTCGTTCTCCCTCGCCATCCCCAGCGTGCCCAGCTTGATCGGAACCCACCTCTACATTCAGGCCTACGCCTTCGCGCCCGGAGTGAATCCCTTGCAGATCGTCATCAGCAACGGGATCGACTGGCTCCTCGGGGACATCTGACAGATCTGGCGCGTTCGTCGTCGCTGCTCTTCGCCGAACGGCGCTGTCACTCGCGTGCGTCCGTCGAATCGATGTCGATCGCGACGACCTTCGTCTCGCGATGCCGACGCGCGAGTTGATCGATCACGATGGTCTCCATCTCGCGGGTTGCAGCCGCTTCGCACCGTGACGGCATTCTCGAAACGCGAGAGCGCTGGCTGCGAAGCAAGGTCGGCAGCAGAGATCGCCCCTCGCCCGGCGCACAGTCTTCACGTCGATCCCGAATCGCCGGGTTGCCAGCGATTCAGGTGAAAACCCGAAGGGGGCTCCCTGAGAGCAACACCCGCCGCTTGCATTCGACCGGGTTCAGGCAACCCACACGACTTCCTGAGGCCTCGCATTCGAGGCGTTCCTCGGCGGGAGAGGACTGCGGGCGCTCACCACCGCCCAATGCCATCGCCGGCACACCGACTCACAGGGCGACTTCGACGATCGCGAGGCACATCGGGCACTCACTGGACTCAGGTCCGAGCGCCGCACGATTCTCCGCCAAAGAAGCAGGCTCTCGGTATATTTCGACGGACACGGCGCAGGCGCAGAAGAGGCCCATACATGAACGCTCCCCGGCTCCAATACCAAGACCTGGAACTTCCGACGGTCGCGCAGGCACCGGCGGGCCGGCGCCTGTCCAAGTGGGTCGTCCTCCCCGTGCTCGTCGTGCTGCTCGGTGTTGCATACACGCTGTGGTCTGGAGACCTTGCTTCGGCATGGGGCAGCGCGCGATCGGCCTTCGCGAGTGAGGCGGGCGGGAAGAGCGAGAAGAGCGCGGGGCCGAACGTCTCGGACGTCTCTGGCTTGCTGGTGCACGTGGTGCAGCCGGCTGATCTACGATGCACTGTCCTCGACAGCGGAACGCTCGAGAGCGCAGGCAGCGTCAACGTGCTGTCGGAAGTCGAAGGCGATGTCGCCATCATCAAATTGGTTCCGGAAGGTACGCGGGTCGAGAAAGACGCGGTCGTCGTCGAGTTGGAGTCGTCGACACGCCGCGCGACCTTCAACCAACAGAAGATCACCGTGGCCAAGGCCGAAGCGACCTTCCACCAAGCCGTGCAGGCCTGCACGACAGCCGAGAGCCTGGCCGAGAGCGAGGTCGCGACCGCAGAAAAGGACCTCGATTTCGCCAAGCTGGACCAGGGCAATTACGAGAAGGGCGAGTACCCGTTGCAGCTCCGTTCCCTGCAGTCCGACACTGCGTTGGCACAGCAGGAGTTCAAGCGGGCGCAGACCCAACTGAAGTTCTCGGAGGAGTTGCACCGGGATGGCTACATCAATCTGAGCGAAGTGGAGGCGGACCGCTTCAAGTTGCAGCAGATGGACTACAAGGTCCAGATCGCGCAAGAGAAGGAGCGATTGCTGCAGGACTACACCTATCCTCGCACGAAGCGAGACTTCGAGTCCAAGGTTGTCGAAGCCGGGCGTGCGCTCGCGCGCAGGAAGGTCCTGGCCGCCGCGGCCCTCGAGCAGGCCAAGGCAACCAAGAGGGCGGAGGAGCAGAGCCTGAGCCTGGAGCAGGCCAAGCTGAAGCACTACGAAGAACAGATCAGCAAGTGCAGCATGAAGGCGCCACAGGCCGGCGTCGTGGTCTACCCGACCCCGGAGGACAAGGACCAGGTCGAGCTCTTCATCAAGGAGGGAACGAAGATCCGCGAGCGGCAGCACGTCTTCAGCATCCCTGACACCGATGTCCTGCAGGTCAACATGAACATCCACGAGGCTTGGGTGAATCAAGTCAAGCCCGGGATGAAGGCCCGCATCTGGATCGATGGTGATCGCGATCGCGAGTTGAGCGGCGCGGTGCTGGCGGTCTCGCCGTTGCCTCAGCCAGGTGACTGGCGCCGGACCACGGTCAAGTTCTACGACACCAAAGTGCGCATCGACGGTGCGACGGCGGGACTCCGGCCGGGCATGAGCGCCAAGGTGGAGATCCTGCTCGATCACCTGCAGAACGTCCTTGCCGTGCCGGTGCAGAGCGTCGTCAGCCGCGGACGCATCGGCGTTTGCTACGTGTTCACCGGCCGCCCGGAGATTCGCCGGCTGCGGCTCGGCAAGGCCAACGCCGAGTATGTCGTGGTGCAGGAAGGGCTCAGCGCCGGTGAGAGAGTCGTCCTGAGCCCCGACGTGCTCGGCTTCCCTGCCGACGCACTCGAGCAGGCCTTTGAGGCCGGATCGCAGCCGGCCGTGCTGAACGGCGACGGGTCGGTGGCCGCCGCACCGGCGGACGCTCCCCAGGAAACGAAGACGGAGACGGCATTCGAAGGTGTGCTGGCCGGTCCGGCCGGGATCACCGTCGAGGCCGAGTACAAGATCAAGACCAAGGGCACCACCACGAACTTCAAGTTCCAGATCAAGGTGCAGGGGGGGCCGCCAGGCGCCACCTGGGACGTCGTGGTCGACGGCGTCCGCATCGGCAACGTCACCGTCGACCCGACCGGCATGTGCGAGGTCGAATGGGCGACCAAGACCGGCAACTTCCCGGCCAACTTCCCGGTGGCTGCTGGTGCGGGCTCCACAGTCAAGGTCGGCACCGATTTCAGCGGCACGCTGGCGGCAGTCGCCCCGCTGAAGTGAGCACCATGCGCAGTGACCCGCGGTTCTGGTTTCAGCTCGTCCGCGTCGGCGCCCGCAGTCTGCGCGTCCACAAGCTGCGCTCGTCGCTGACCATGCTGGGCATGGTGTTCGGCGTCGCGTCGGTCGTTTCCATCCTAGCCATCGGTGAGGGAGCCAGCTACGAGGTGCAGGCTCAGTTGCGCCGGTTTGGCCCAGACCGGATCGTGCTGCGCAGCGTCCTTCCCAGCACGGCGTCGGGATCGAAGGACCGCATCGACTATGGCCTCAAACTGACGGACCTCGCGCGGATCGAGGCACTGGTGCCCGGGGTTGCGGCGATCGCTCCCACCTACGCGTTGCAGAAGGAGGTGCACCAAGGGGCCACGTCGACGTCTGCGCCGCTGGTCTGCACTACTCCGAGCTTCCTGGGCATCCACCAGCTCGGTGTCTCGCGCGGCCGGTTCCTCAGCGATACCGACCTCGACACCGCGGCGAACGTTGCGGTGCTCGGTGCGAGGGTCGCTCGCACCCTGTTCGGTGCGGAGGACCCGGTCGGGCAGGACCTCAAGCTGGGCTCCGGCCAGTATCGCGTCGTCGGCTTGCTCAATCCACGCGCCGAGCGGAGTGCCGCGCTGCACGACCCCAACGACAGCATCTTCCTGCCCGTGACCACCGGCCGCATGCGCCTGGAGAACGTCGCACGAATCGTCGGTGCCGGCAGCAGGCGATACGAGTGCGTCGAAGTGCACGAGATCGGCCTGCGCCTGCAGGATACCGAGCGGATCGATCAGCAGGCCGCCATGCTCCGGCGCTTGATCGCGGACGCGCACCCCATCGTCGACTACGAGATCAGGGTCCCCTTCGAGGAACTGCGCACGATGGAGCGCACCAAGAGCATCTTCAGCTGGGTTCTCGGTTCGATTGCCGGGATCTCGCTGCTGGTCGGCGGCATCGGCATCATGAACATCATGCTCGCTACCGTGACCGAGCGGACGCGGGAGATCGGCATTCGCAGGGCCCTTGGCGCCAAGCGCTGGCACGTGGTGCTCCAGTTCGTGGTCGAGACCGTCTTGCTGTCGGTCTGCGGAGGGATCCTCGGTCTGGGCCTGGGCCTGGCGATCCCCGCGATCGTCGAGTGGGCCGCCGGCATGAAGACCATCGTCACGATCCAGTCGATGGTCCTGGCACTCGGCATCTCCGTCGTGGTCGGGATCGTGTTCGGCCTGTATCCCGCTCGCCGGGCCGCACGCATGGACCCGATCGAAGCGCTGAGATACGCATGAAGTGGGCCGTACGACTGCAGGACGTGAGAAAGGAGTACCCGATGGGTGGCGGGGTCGTGCAGGCACTGCGCGGCGTCACGCTCGGCATCCCGGAGGGTGATTACGTCGCGATCATGGGGCCTTCCGGTTCTGGCAAGACGACATTGCTGAACCTGCTGGGCTGTCTCGATCGGCCGAGCTCGGGACGGTACTTCCTGGGCGACGAGGAGGTTTCGCGACTCGACGACTCGCGCCTCTCCGAGATCCGCGCGGATCGGATCGGCTTCATCTTCCAGCAGTTCAACCTCGTCCCGGAGCTCACGCTGCTCGAGAACATCGTGCTGCCGCTGTTCTACCGCGGCTGGATCTCTGCAGCCCACCAACGGCGTTGCCGGCAACTGGCCGAAATGGTCGGACTGGGCAGCCGGATCCACCACCGGCCGTCGCAACTGTCCGGCGGCCAGCAGCAGCGCGGAGCGATCGCACGTAGCCTGGCCAGCGACCCGACGATCCTCCTGGCGGACGAGCCCACCGGCAACCTCGACTCGGGCACCACGCTGGAGATCCTCGACCTGCTCGCCTCGCTGAATGCCGCGGGCAAGACCGTGATCATCGTGACGCACGAGCTCGAAGTCGCGCAGCGCGCCCGCCGGATCATCCGCATCAAGGATGGTCTCGTCGTCGCGGACGAGCCCGTCTCCCGTTCGCCGGCCTGACCTCGTCTCATGACAACATCCACACCCAACACATCGAACGGTAAGTGGTGCCCGGATTGTCGGCTGGTCGTCCAGCCGCTCTACGGCGTGCGACGTGTACGGCTCGGCATCTCGATGCTGCTCACGGCCTCGGTGCAGATCCTCGGTTCGTGCTCGACGCCCGCTGACTATCGGCGAGAAGCAGACACAGCTTCCTACGAGATCATCGACAAGGCGCGGAAATCACTGCTGGGGCACAGCGAACCGTTCTCGATCGAGACCCCCGCGGACACCCTGCGGCGTCGACTGCTGCTGGATCAAGTGCTGCCGCAGTCGGACCCGGCTTCTCTCGGCTCGCACGACGTACGCCGTATCGAGCAATGGCCAGACGACACTTATTTCGAGCCACACTCTGCGCAGCCGTCGATCCCGTGGAGCACAACGGGCACGCTCAAGCTCACACTCGTCGACTCGCTGCAGATCGGCGCCCGCAACAGCCGTGAGTACCAGCTGCAGAAGGAGCTGGTCTTCCAGGCCGCCCTCGCCCTCGACCTGGAGCGCGACCGCTTTGGCCTGACCTGGGCGGGACTGCTGAATGGCGAGATCGAGCGGGACCTCAGCGCCGACCCGAACACGACCTCAGCGTTCGGCACCGCGGGCCTGGGTGTGGCGAAGCGGTTCGAGAACGGCATCTTCATGACCCTGAACCTGGCGTTCGACCTGGTCAAGTTGCTCGTGCCGGGCAATGACTCCTCCTTGGGATCGTTCGCCGATGCGACCATCGGCATCCCGCTGCTGCGGGGATCGAGCACCTTCGTGGTCACCGAACCGCTCAAGCAGGCCGAGCGCGAGGTCATCTATGCGATCTACGGCTTCGAGCGGTTCAAGCGCGTGTTCGCGGTGCAGATCGCCAGTGACTACTACGGCGTCATGCAGTTGCGCCACGAGGTCGACAACGAGCTCGAGAACTACCGCTACCTGATCGAGGCCACCCGAAGGGCCCACCGCATGGTGGAGGCCCAGAGAATCGACTCGGTCCAGGTGGATCAGACCGAGCAGGATGAGCTGAAGGCCCGCGACACTTGGGTGCAGGCGATCCGCGCCTACGAGGGGAAGCTGGACCTGTTCAAGCAGAGCCTCGGGCTGCCGGTGGACGCGCGCATCGAACTCGACATGAAGGAGTTCGACATGCTGGTCGATTTCAGCAGGTTCGCGACTCGTCCGACCGAGAGGCCACGCGTCCCGGCCGATGCTCCGATCGTGGTCACGCCGCCCAGCCGCGTCGGCGGTGGTCCCTTCGAGCTGGCGCCGGAGACGGCGGTCATCGTGGCGCTTCGCAACCGGCTCGACTTGCGGGTCACGATCGGCCGGATCCTCGACGGCCAACGCGGCGTGGCGGTGGCTGCCGACCAGCTGCGGGCGGACCTGACCCTGCTCGGAAGCGGGAGCATTGGCGAGCGGCGCACGATTTCCGACGCGTCCCTACCGAATGGCCAGCTGCGCGCCAACGAAGCACGCTATTCCGTGCTCGGCGTGCTGAACCTGCCGCTGGAGCGGACTGCGGAGAGGAACGTCTTCCGCAACAGTGAGATCGAGTTCGAGCGCACGGTCCGCGCTGCGCAGCAGCTCGAGGATCAGGTGAAGTTCGAAGTGCGCGAGGACCTCCGGGTCCTGCTCGAGGCGCGTGAGCGACTGCAGATCCAGATGCAATCGCTCCAGCTCGCGCAGCGCCGGGTGGACGTCACCAGTCGCCTGCTCCAGGCCGGGGGCCGGGGGGTGGAGGCCCGCGACGTGCTGGAGGCCCAGACCGATCTGACCGACTCGAAGAATGCCTTTTCGCTCGAGCGCGTGCGCTATCGGATCGCGGAGCTGGCGCTCCAGCGCGACCTCGATCTGCTGCAGGTCAACGAGCAGGGGCTGTGGACGGAACTCGACCCCAAGACCCTGGGCACCGAAGGCGGCTGACCCACTGTCGGCGCGCGCCCAGTTGCCGCGGCCCGCACGGTCCTCCTACTGCCGCTTCTCGTTGGTGTTCGCGTCCCGGAGTTCCCCCGCGAAGAGCTCACCGACCTTGATCGTCGAGCCGACCTCGGGTTCCGGGAAGGAGGCCGGGAACGACTCCTTCTTGCTCGAGAGCTGCAGACGCCCCGTGCCCGCGGCATCGACCTGAACATCACCGACGTGCACACCAGCCAGCGCGACGGCGAGCGTAGTTTTCGCCGGCGCCCCGGCGATCTTCACCTGGAACTCCCGCGTGACGTCCTTGCCGAGCTGCTCGACCTTGAAGGTCACCTTGCCGCTGAGCTTGTCCGGACCCGCGATGCTCGCTTCGAGCTCCTTCAACTTGACCAGCGCATGGAGGTGCAGATCGATGATCTCGCCGATGCGGATCACCGAGCCCGCCTTGGGCTCCGCGAATCCATCGGGGAACCGCTGTTCCTTGTTCTCGAGGAGGTTGAGTTTTGCATCCCCCTTTGCGTCGGTGACCATCTTCCCGATCGCGGCGCCGTCGAGCGTCACGGTGTAAGTGGTGCCGGCCGCGGCATTGTCCACCTCGAGCTTGAGCTCCTTGGTGACTACGCCGACCTTGCGCTTGACAACGTAGCTGGCCTCGCCGCACAGGGCTTTTGGGTTGCCGAACCGACTTCCCAGTTCGAGCAGAGTCCCCTCCTTTTCTGCGTTGGGCTTGACCGCGGCAGGAGCATCCACGGTGTTGCTCTTCTTGCTGTCGGGTTCCTGCCCCTGCGAACATGCTGCCGACGACAGGACCGGGAACGCCATGCAGGTGACGGTGAGAACAAGACAGCGAGAACGAAGGCTCATGGCGAAACGGGTCTCCCTGCACGATCTTCACGATGAGGGAGTGGGCGGTCAACCCCCGTGCCCCGGAGCCACGGAGCCACGGAGCCGCAGCGGGTCGTCATCGAGGCCGAGTCGCAGTCGCTCTTGGGTGAGCCTCCTGCTGCGCGAACTCGCCACGAAGTGATGGTGGTCGACTTGCGACTGTGCACAAGAAGTTGGTCGCCTGCAATCGCAAGACCGATCGCTGCTTTGCGGAGTCGCTGGCGCGCCCGGCTGTCGGCGTTCCCGAGTCGATGGGCACCGCGCACCTCGTTCGTTCGAGGCAGAAGCGGATCTGTCGACGCTGCGCAGCCGCGACGTGCCCGTGCGCACGCGGCGGCAGCTGCCAGGTCCGTGGCAGCTTGAACACGTTCGGCATCAGGGTGCCGTCGTCGTCTGCTTCGGCTGCCACCGACGAGCGAGCGAACCTGCGCAAGAGCAAGAAGACCGAGGTGGCCTTTCGCACGAGCTCGACGCATCTGCTCCGTTGCCGCGACGACCGCCTCCCGCATCGCACGTCGCGCGCCGCGATGACCCACTCGCCTCTAGGGTGTCCTTCCTCGAACCAGCGCTTCTCGAGCTCTCCGAGTTCGCTGACGTCGTTGAACAAACCCAATGGCGGCTGTTCTGCGATCCGTTGACGCCTTCCGCTCCGACGAAGGATCTCCGATCGACGGCGGTCGACTGCCTCGTATCCGAATACGCTACGGCGTCGCACCCAGAACGTCAGATGTTCCCGTTCGAGGTAGGGTCCCCCGTTGTCTTTGCGTCGTTGAGGAACGCTCTCGTCACTCAGGCACAACCGAAGCCACCTAGGAACATACCATGCCGTACTTCGGGTGGATTACCGATGCCAGCAGGTCCGCGCCGCGGAGTATGGCGTGTCTCAGGTGACGGTCGCCAACAATCGAACCGGTCGCCTCCAGGAAGTGTGCATGTTTTTCGGATCGACAACTGCGCGGGGCATCCGCGGTACAGGCGGACTGGTGTCAAATCGACACGGCAGAGGTCGTTTACCGCACTTTCATGAGCAGAGAGCAGGTGGCTTGACATGGATCGGCATCCGCATGTACGGTATTACCGTGCTGTGCCGGCCGTTCTTCACGACCGCAGCAACTTCGTCTTGTGTGTTCCGGGAGGGGGTCCAGCGTCGTCGCGACCCGGGACCCTCTCCAACATCGGAGTAATGTCATGACTCAGATCAGGTTGGCCATCGCAGGTGTTGGAAACTGTGCCAGTTCCTTGTTGCAGGGGATCGAGTACTACGGCACGCGGCCAGAGCAGACCCGTGGCCTGTGTCACCCCGAAATCGGCGGCTACACGGCGGCGGACATCCGCGTCGTCGCGGCCTTCGACATCGACCGCCGGAAGGTGGGTCGGCCGCTGCAGGAGGCCGCGTTCGCCTTGCCCAACTGCACGACCGTGTTCCACGAGCGTCTGCCGGACTACGGCGTGCGCGTCGAGATGGGACCGGTGCTCGACGGTGTTCCTGCGCACATGTACGAGTATCCCGAGGAGCGCGCGTTCCGACCCGCCGACAAAGCACCGTGCGACGTCGCGCAAGTGCTGCGCGAAAGCGGGGCGCAGGTGCTGGTGAACTACATGCCCGTCGGTTCGGAACAGGCGGTGCATCACTATGCCAATGCCTGCTTGCAGAGCGGCGTCGCCCTCGTGAACTGCATGCCCGTGTTCATCGCGTCGGACCGGGAGTGGGCCAGCCGCTTCGCCGCGCGGCGTCTTCCGATCGTGGGCGATGACATCAAGAGCCAGGTCGGCGCGACGATCATCCACCGGACCCTGGCGCGCCTGCTGAGCGACCGCGGTGTCGAACTCGAGCAGACCTATCAGCTGAACACTGGTGGGAACACGGACTTCCTGAACATGCTCGAGCGACACCGGTTGAAGTCGAAGCGCATCTCGAAGACCGAGTCGGTTCAGTCGCAACTCGACACTCCACTCCCAGCGGACAAGATCCACATCGGACCCTCGGACTACGTGCCGTTCCAGAACGACAACAAGGTCTGCTTCCTGCGCATGGAGTGGCGAGGCTTCGGCGGCGTACCGATGAATCTCGAGATGCGCCTGAGCGTCGAGGACTCGCCGAACAGCGCGGGCATCGTGATCGAGGCGATCCGCTGCGCGCGGCTGGCTCTCGATCGCGGCATCGGCGGCCCGCTGCAGGGTGCTTCCGCGGTGTGCATGAAGCGTCCGCCGGTGCAGATGCGCGACGAGGAGGCGCTCGCATTGCTCGAACGGTGGATCGCCGGCGAGTCGGCCGTCGAGGTGCCGCGCGTGTTGCCGACCAAGCCCGAGCCGGTGTCGCGCAACGGGCATGAACACAACGGGCATGAACACAACGGGAATGAACACAACGGGCATGAACGCAACGGGCACGAGTCGGGAAATGGCAGGTGTGACGAACAAGCTCCGAGAGTGACGGTGAAGGCCAGCACGGGCGAGCGGGCCGCCACCGGTGACCAGCAATGAGCCGCCCGGAGAGGCCGGCCCCCGATTCGCCGGGCGGATCGGCCGCGGCATCGGGACCAGGCGGCGGCGCGCGGCTCGGCTACGTACTGAAGTGTTTCCCGCGCCTCTCGGAGACCTTCATCCTCAATGAGGTGCTCGAACTCGAGCGCCAGCGCGTCGATCTGCGGATCTACTCGATGAACGAGCCACAGGAGCCGATCACGCACCTGCTGGCCCGCCGCGTCCAGGCCAAGGTCAGCTATCTACCCTACCCGCTGTGGGCCTCGGCGTGGACGTACCTGCGCGCGCACGTCGGACTTGCCTGCCGCCATCCGCTGCGCTGGCTGGCAACGCTGATGGTGGTGATCTGCTCGCTGGATCGCGACCTGCTCGAGCGCTTCGTCCAGGCAGGGGAACTCGCCCGCCGACTGCGGCGCGACGGCGTCGGGCACCTGCACGCAGGCTTCGCGCACTACCCCGGAACGGTGGCGTGGATCGTGCACCGCATCACCGGCATGCCATTCAGCCTGGCCACGCACGCGCGCGACGTCTACTTGTCGCAGCCCAAGCTGCTGCGCAAGAAGCTGGCCGCGGCGCAGGTGGTGTTCACGTGCACCGCGTACAACGTCCCGAACCTGCAGGCGCTGGCCGCGCCGAGCGGGATCCGGCGCCTGCGGCAGATCTACCATGGCACGGACCTGGAGCGTTTCCGCTTCGGGCCGCACGGGCTCGCTGATCCGCCGATGATCCTGTCGATCGGCCGGCTGGTGAAGAAGAAGGGCTTGGATCACCTGATCGCCGCCTGTGGGTTGTTGCGCGATCGGGGCTGCAGGTTCCAGTGCCGGATCGTTGCCGGCAGCCGCGACTTGTGGAACGAGCTGACGGCACAGATCCGCGACCTCGGCCTGACCACCAGCGTCGTGCTCGAGGGTCCGCTCGACCAGGACGAGGTGCGCAAGCTCTACCCGCTGGCCACGGTGTTCGCACTGCCGTGCGTGATCGCCGACGACGGCGACCGAGACGGCATCCCGAACGTGCTGGTCGAGGCGGCCGCCTCTGGCGTCCCCATCGTGTCGACGCCCGTGAGCGGTATCACCGAGCTCGTCGTCGACGGCGAAACCGGCTGTCTGGTGCCGCCGCGCGACTCCGGGGCGCTCGCGGCCGCCATCGAGCGCCTGCTGGATTCACCAGACCTGCGCGCCGGTCTCAGTGCGCGCGCGCGCGCGCGCGTGGAGGAGCGCTTCGACCTGCGGCGCAACGCCGTGTTGGTGGCAAATGAGCTGGCCCTGTCGACGGCACCAAAGGTCGAGGCCCGGCGACCGATCCTGCGCCCTGCTGCGGAGCGAGTGTCATGAGCAGTCGCTCCAACACCATCGGCGTGCTGATGCACGGCGTGACGCTGAACTTGCGTTGTGACCACGAGCCGCTGCTGCGTTACGCGACCACGCTGCTGGGCGACCACGTCCGCGAGCCGTGGACGCACGCCGATCTCGAGGTCGAAGGGCGCTGGGTCATGCCTGCGTCCGAGCGCGAGGCCCGCGAGAGGATGTTCGACGTGACGGGCCTGGATGCCTACGGCAAGCGCATGCACATCGGTGCCGACCAGTTGGTTTGGAGCGACACCTATCGCGACAAGAACCTGCAGTTGCGCTTCCGCCGCGACGGCAGCCGCCCCGTGTTCGACGTCGCCTATCAGTACTTGCCCACGCAGAAGAAGCTCGACAAGTGGACGGACTACGAGGGCAAGAAGTTCTTCGACATGGTCCAGTACCTGGCGTTCTTTCCGATCGCCTGGCAGCTGCGCCGCACGCGCGGCTGGGAACTGATCCACGCCTCCGC
>Ga0075428_100002453_pt1 | contig 20150 bp, 25 predicted proteins | sample RhiMetdeltSRZDD2_FD_75291 | JGI IMG/M metagenome (GOLD analysis project Ga0075428, IMG submission 75291) | Populus rhizosphere microbial communities from Tennessee, USA - Rhizosphere MetaG P. deltoides SRZDD2 | ecosystem: Host-associated > Plants > Roots > Rhizosphere > Soil | place: USA... | reverse complement strand
GTGCTCGTGCCGACGACGTTGCTCGCGGAGCAGCACCATCGCACGTTCTTGGACCGGTTCGCCGATTGGCCCGTGCGCGTCGAGCTTCTGTCGCGGTTCCGCGGCGCGAGCGGAGCGGCCGCTGCAATCGAAGGGCTCGCAGCGGGCACCGTCGACATCGTCATCGGCACGCACAAGCTGCTGCAAGGCGGCATTCAATTCAAACGCCTCGGCCTCGTCATCGTCGATGAGGAGCACCGCTTCGGCGTCAAGGACAAGGAGCGTTTGAAGCGCTTGCGCGCCGAGGTCGACATGCTGACGCTGACGGCGACGCCGATTCCGCGCACGTTGAACATGACGCTCGGCGGCCTGCGCGATTTGTCGATCATCGCGACGCCGCCGGCTGCGCGCCTACCCGTCAAAACCTTTGTCGGTGAATGGAGCGACCGGCAGATTAGAGAAGCCGTGCTGCGCGAGATCCGCCGCGGCGGTCAGATCTATTTCGTCCACAATCGCGTCGAGAACATCGAGGCGACGGCCGAAGCCCTGCGCAAGCTGCTGCCCGAGGCTTCGGTTCGCGTCGGCCACGGGCAGATGTCGGAGCGCGAGCTCGAGCACGTGATGCTCGATTTCTATCACCGCGAGTTCAACGTGCTGGTGTGCACGACGATCATTGAAAGCGGCATCGACATCCCGACCGCCAACACCATCATCATCAATCGCGCCGATCGTCTCGGCTTGGCGCAGCTGCACCAGCTGCGCGGCCGCGTCGGCCGCTCGCACCATCAAGCCTACGCGTATTTGCTCGCGCCGCCGCGCAACGCGTTGACGCCCGACGCGCTGAAGCGCCTCGAAGCGATCGAGTCGCTCGAGGAGCTCGGCTCGGGCTTCACGCTCGCGACGCACGATCTCGAGATTCGCGGCGCCGGCGAATTGCTCGGCGAAGGCCAGAGCGGCCAGATCGTGAGTGTGGGCTTCACGCTCTACAACGAGCTGCTCGCACGCGCCGTCACGGCGCTGCGCGCCGGTCTCGAGCCCGATCTCGAGGATCCGTTCACGCACGGCCCCGAGATCGAGCTCGGCCTCGCGGCGCTAATACCCGAAGACTACATGCCCGACGTGCACATGCGGCTCGTGCACTACAAGCGCATCGCGAATTGCCGGTCGAGCATGGAGCTCGACTCGCTGCAGATCGAGCTCATCGATCGATTCGGGCTCTTGCCGCCGCCACTGAAGACGTTGTTTGCGATCACGGCCCTGAAGCTGCTCGCGGAACAACTCGGTATCGCGAAGATCCGGGCCGGCGCCGAAGGAGGCAGCGTCACGTTCGCCCAGCGGTCACGCGTAGACCCGACGCGCCTGCTGCGCCTCATCGAGGGCGACTCCAAGCGCTATCGGCTCGACGGGCCTTATAAGCTCAGGTTCTCGTGGACGCTCGAGAACCCCGAGAAGCGGATCGCGGCGCTCGACAAGCTATTACGTCGCCTGGGCGCCGACGATGCGGCGGCCGTCGCGGCCTGATCGCCCGGTTACGCGCTATACTCGGGCCCCAATGAGAAGGATTCTCGCCTTCGTTGCCGCATCGATCGCCGGCGCCATCGGAGCCCAGGCGCAGGCGCCTGAGCCGGCGCTGCCGAATCGCTACGAGGTCGAGGTCATTGTCTTCGCGCACCGCGACTTCGATGCGACCGAGGAGCGCTTCGCCCAGACCGCGAACGGCTTTGACGCCACGGCGGCATTGCGCGAGGCGCCGGTGTTCGACGAGACGACGTTCGCCGCCCCTCTCGCGATTCCGCCGCTACCCCTCGAGCAGCCCCCGGTTGATCCGGCCGTGGCCGCACGAGCCGAGGCGTTGCTGGTTCGCCCCCTGCGTCCCGATGAAATGAAGCTCAGCACCGAGTACCGCAGGCTCAGGGCGATTTCGGCCTACCAGCCGTTGGTGCACGTAGGTTGGGTGCAGCCCGGCTTGCCGGAGGCCGATTCCATGCCGATCGACATCGGCACGTTCGGCGTGCTCAACCCGCGCGGCACGGTGCGCGTGCACTTGGCCCGATTTCTCCACATCACGCTCGACCTTACTTATCAGGGCACGGGGTCGGCGGCGGCCGGCGCCGCGACCGCCACGGATGGCGGGAGTGCCGCAAATGCAGGGAGCAGTTTGCGGCCGACCGACGGGCTCGACGAGATCCTGGTGGCTCCGCAGTACCGATTGAAGACGACGCGCAGCGCGCGCAGCAACGAGCTGCACTACTTCGATCATCCGGCGTTCGGCGTTCTCGTGCGGATTACGCCCGTGCCGACGCAAGACGGGTCGGGACGACGGCCGGCGGCTTAGGAGGGGACGGATTTGAAATCCGTCCCCTAACCGACTCGGGCGGCCAAGTTGGCGCCGCGTGCCTCGGCGAGCGCGCGTTCGATCAGCGGCTCGGGATCGTCGTGCGCGCCGGGCGGGCAGCCGATCAAAATCACGCGGGTCTCGATGTACCGGCTCCCTTTGGCGCGCGGATTGTGCAGCCTGAGCTGCGCCACGCCGTCGGCGATGCGCTCCGTCAACGGTTGCACGTCGCTCGAATGCTGACCGATGACCGCCGCTACCAACGTGGTGTCGTCGTAGCGCGCGCAAAGATCACCCGCGCGGCGCAGTGTCCGCATGATCTGAGCGCCGATCATGCGCTGGCAGGAGTCCGCCGCTTTGTCGCCGAACGTTTGCCGATAGATTTCGAACTCGGCGATCTCGAACACTAGGATCGTCACGAAGCGACGATCGCGACGCGCCATCGCGAGATCGCGACGCAGCGTCTCTTGGAAATGCGGGAACCGAACGAGGCCCGTGGCTTGATCGATGCGATCGATCGTCGCAATCTTCTGCCGCGCGCGACCGAGCTCGCGTTGCAACAGTGCGATCTCGGCGCTCGCCTCGTTTTCGGTGGCCGAGCTCTCGGCCGTCTCGCTCTCGGAGCTCGTATCGCTTGGCTGCGCCGAGGCCTCGATTGCTTCGGGTTTCGGTTTCGGCTTCGGCTTGGGCTTAGCCGCCGCTACCGACTCGTGACTCAACAAGAAATAACGCAAATCGCCGCGCGGGCCCTGCAGCGGCGTGACGTTGATGTCACACGTGAAAGACGAGCCGTCCTTGCGGAAGTCGGGAATCGCCGCGCGGTAGGCAGCGCCTCGGCCGATCGCCGCCTTGAGCGGAGCGAACGCCTCGTCACCCTCCTCGGCGCGCGCGAGCGGCGCCCACGGGTGCCCGGCGAGCTCGCCGAGCGTAAAACCCGTCAGCTGCTCATATGCTGCATTCGCATATATGACGGGCAGCTCGGGATGGCTCGCATCGACGATCAGAACACCCGCCGAGCTTGCGGCAACGATCTGCTCCAGTGTGTGGCGATTCAGGGATCTGATGCCGACTGCGTCCCTGTCCCTAGCGCTGTCCATGCCGATTATGTTGTATGTGCACGCAAGTACCGTCTATGAAACACATCACACTGCGCCACCGACGAGCCGTTCGATGACGGCGCGGACCTTGCGCAAGCCGAGGCTCGAGAACTGCTCGATCTGCGCGAGAATCGGCGCCCCGTCAGGGGCGCGGCCTGCCGCGTAATTGACCGCCACGGCGCAAATCGCATAGTCGATGTCGAGCTCCCGGGCCAACGCCGCTTCGGGCATCGCCGTCATCCCGACCATCGCGCAGCCGTCGCGAGCCAAGCGCTCGATCTCGGCCGCCGTCTCGAGCCGAGGGCCCTGCGTGACGCCGTAGGTGCCGGCACGAACCGCGAAGCCGCAGTCCGCCGCGGCGGCGGCGACGCGGCCTCTCAGGCTCGGCGAGAACGGCTCGCCGAATTCGATGTGACGCACAGGCTCGCCGGCGCCGCCGTAGGTCGACAAACGCCCATGCGTGTAATCGATGAGCTGATCCGGCACCGCGAGCTCGCTTGGGCTAAGCGCGGCATCGATCGCGCCGACGGTGTTGATTCCGACGCAGGCGCGCACGCCGTGCTGCGCGAGAGCCCAGAGGTTCGCTCGGTAGTTGATCTCGTGCGGCGCGAGGTGGTGCTCCTCGCCGTGCCGCGCGATGCACGGCACGCGCGCGCCGCCCACGCCGAGCGTCAGCACGGCGCTGCTCGGCTCGCCGTACGGCGTCTTCGTCGGGCTTCGCGTCAGCACCTCGAAGCCGAGGCGCTCGAAGTCGCTGCCGACGATCAGCGCTAAAGGCGTCACGCGCGCTCCGCAACGGCGTAGATGCCGGCGAGGCTGCGCCAATAGCCGCGGTAGTCCATGCCGCTGCCGAACACGTACACGTCGTCGACCGCGAGACCGCTGACCGCCACGCTCGGCCGATTCGGCAATGCAAGCTGCTTGACGACGAGCGCGGCGGTCAGTTGCTTGGCGACGCCAGCGCGCTCGAGCTCCACGTTGATGGCACGGAGCGTCTTGCCGTGGTCGAGGATGTCGTCGACGACGAGCACCGTGCGACCAGCGAGCGCGCGGCTCGGCCGTTTGAGCCACCTGAGATCCCCGCCGCGCGTATTGCCGGCGTAGCGCGTGACGTGCAGGTAGTCGAACTCGTGCGGAAACGAAAAACGTTTGCAGAGCTCGATCGCGGTGAACGCTCCGCCATGCATGACGGCGAGCACGACGGGATTCGTATGTTCGAGGTGCGGCGTGAGCTCCGCGGCCATGCGGTCGAGCGCCCGTGCGACCTCACGCGCGGAGTACACGCGCCGCGCGGTGCGGCGCACGTCCTCGACGTCGGTCAGCGACAGCTGCCGCTCAACCCTGGAGCGTGAGCTTCGGCCGCGCCTCGAGGGACGCGACGAGCGCACTGGCTTTCTGCCAGTCGGCAGAGGCATGCAAACTCTCCCAATCGATGTCGCCGCGGCCGTGCAGCCGCGTGAGCCGCAGTTGCGCGGACGGGTTGACGTAGCCCTCCAACGAGTCGAGAACGCCGGGCACTTGCTCCGGCGCGTTGCAGAGCAGCACGAGATCGCAGCCGGCTTCGAGCGCGAGCCGCACGCGCTCCGCCGCGGAGCCGACGACGGCGGCACCGGTCATGCTCATGTCGTCGGAGATCACGGCACCCTTGAAGTCGAGCTCGCCGCGCAGATACTCGCCGATCCACCAGCTCGACATGCTCGCCGGGCGTGGGTCGATCGCCGGGAAGCTCACGTGCGCCACCATGACGGCGGCCAAGCCATTCGCGATCAGGTCGCGATACGGCTTCAGATCGTCGTCGAGCTCGGCGAGCGCGCGATTGTCGACGGCGAACTCCGTATGCGAATCGCTGTGCGCGCCGGCGTGCGTCGGAAAATGCTTCGCCGTGATCGCCATACCGCCTTTCTTGGCGCCAGCCGCAAATCGGCGCGCCAGCGTCGCAACGACACTCGCTTCGGGGTGCAGCGCGCGGTCGCCGATGACCGCCGCGAGACCGCGGTCGAGGTCGACGCACGGCGCGAAGCTCAGGTCCACGCCGACGGCGCGAAGCTCGGCCGCGATGAGCCAACCGCAGGCGCCCGCGACTTTGAGCGCGAGCTCGCGCTCCTCGTCATAGAGCCTGCCGATCGCGCGCGGCGGCGGCAGCCTCACGAAGGGCTGGCGGAAACGCTGCACGCGTCCGCCTTCTTGATCGACGGTCACGAGCAGCGGCGGCTGACGAGCCGCATGAATCTCGGCGACGAGCGCCGCGAGCTGCTCGACGCTCGCGAAGTTGCGCGTGAACAGAATGACGCCGCCAACCAGCGGCGACTGGAGCCACTCGCGTTCGTCCGCGGCGAGCGTCTTGCCGCGCAAGTCGATCATCAATGGGCCCAGCGACAAGGCGCCTCCCGACCTTCCGTCAAGCGATGTCTACGACCGTTCCCGCGGGAACGAGGTCGAACAGCTCGGCCAAGTCGCCGTTTGCCATTCGAATGCAACCGATCGATCCCGGCACACCCATCGGCTCCGAGTCCGGGGCGCCGTGAATGTAGATGTAGCGGCGCATTGTATCGACCGACCCGAGCCGATTCCTGCCGATTTCCGTACCGGAAAGCCACAGAATGCGCGTGAGGATCCAGTCGCGGCCCGGCTGCGCACGCCGGAGCTCCTCCGAGTAGATCTCGCCCGTCGGGCGGCGGCCGCGAAACACCGTGTTCAACGGCGCGCCGGCGCCGATCTTCGCACGCACGACGTGCCGGCCGCGCGGCGTCTTGAAGCTGCCGTGCAGCTCGCCGGCACCGTGCTTCGACGTCGAGACGGAATAGGTCTTCGCGACGGCGCCGCCGCGCAGCAGCTCCATCGTCTGCGTCGCCAACGAGACGCGCAACGCTACGGGTTGCGTTCGGCTTCGGTCCATGCGCGATACGGATGCGTCACGAGGCAGACGTTGTAATAGCGGCGCAGCTCAGTGACTTCGACTCCGAGCCATGCCGGACGTGCGAAGTCGGCGTCCTCACGGTCGAGCTCGAGCTCCGCGACGACCAGTCCCAAGTTGTCGCCATGGAACTCGTCGATCTCCCACGTCAATGCTCCTTGCTCGATGAAGTGCCGCGTCTTCTCGATCATCGGACCTTCGGCGAGCGCGAGCAGCTCGCGCGCTTCGTCGAGCGGCAACGGATACTCGTACTCCTGCCGCGACGCAACGAACCCGCCCGCCTTGATGTTCAGCCATGCGTCGTCGCCGGCCACACGCACCCGCACCGACACGTTGCCGCCGCTCGCGAGATAGCCCTGACTCATCTTCTGGCTCTGCCGCACATGCGAGCGCCAAGCGTCGCTCTTCAGCAAGAATTTGCGCTCGATCTCACGCGGCATGGGGCGATGATAGCCGCGATCCTGCGCCTAGTCGCGTGTGAACAGCGCGAGCGACTCGATGTGGTGCGTGTGCGGAAACATGTCGAAAACACGCGCCAGACTCAACGTGAAGCCGTGCTTCTCGACGAGCAAGCGCGCATCGCGAGCAAGCGTCGCGGGGTGGCATGACACGTAGACGAGGCGCCGCACGCCGTTCGAATCGAGCTCCGCGACCGGAGCCTCGGCACCGGTGCGCGGCGGATCGAGCACGACGACGTCCCAGCGCTGGCGGTAGAACCCCCAACCGAGCGCCATGAGGTCGGCGGTCACGAAGCGCGCGTTGCCGATGCCATTTGCAGCGGCGTTGCGCGAGGCACGCGCGACGAGCCCCGCATCGCCTTCGACTCCGAGCAGCGAGCCGGCGCGTTGCGCGAGCGGCAAGCTGAAATTGCCGAGCCCGCAGTACAAGTCGAGCACGCGGTCCGTCGGCTCAGGGGCCGCCAGACGCACGGCATTCGACACGAGCTCGGCGTTGATGGCCGCATTGACCTGCACGAAGTCCGTCGGCAAGAACTCGTACTTTAGGCCGAGCTCCGGTAGCACGTACGTGAGCGGCCGCGCGCGATCCAGTGGCGCGATCGTGCCGGGCCCGCCGCGTTGCCAGTACAGATCGATATCGTGCTTGGCGCCAAATGCGCGAAACGCCTCCGCGTCGGCGGCGGTCGGCTCTTCGAGAACACGCAGCACGAGCGCCACGGCGTTGTCGGCGACAGCGGCTTCGATCTGCGGCAGCCGTTCCCGCACGCTGCTCTTCTCGATGAGCTCGGCGAGCTCGCCGAGCAAGCCGTCGAGCGGCGGCATGAGCACGGGGCAATGCCGCATGTCCGTGATGTACGGCCCCGCACGCTCACGAAAACCGACGAGGACTCGGCCCTTGCCGGTGACGTACTTGACGCCGAGCCGCGCGCGCCGGCGGTAGTGCCACGGCGGGCTGAGGACGGCCGGTAGCCATTCCCGTGGCTCGACGTTGCCGATGCGCTTCAACGCTTCCGCGACAACTTGCTGCTTGAACGGCACCTGCGCCGCGTGCGCAAGGTGCTGCAGCGCGCAGCCGCCGCAGCGCCCGAAGTATTCGCACTCGGGCGTCACGCGTGACGGCGAAGGCTCGAGCACGCTCTTGAGGTCGGCCTCCTGCATCTTGCGGCGCCGCTTGCGCAGGACGATTTCCACGCGTTCGCCAGGCAGCGCGTCGGCGACGAAGACTTTGCGGCCGTCGAGGTCGGCGACGCCCACGCCGTCATGCGTGAGGTCGACGATCGTGGCCGTTACAACCGGGCCATCAACCCGCATGCCGCGAGGTCTTCCAGAGGTTCAGATAACGCTGCAAGTGCGGCCGGTCGGATTGCGCGAGCTTCGCTTCGACGACGGCGATCTCATTCTGATAGGTCGCCGCATCGAGCTCGCCGCGCACGAGCTGGAAGCGCAGATAGATCAGATACGTATTCAAGACGTCGGTCTCGCAGTAGTCGCGAATCGCGCCGAGCTCGCCGCGGCGGTACGCCGGCCATACTTCCGCGCCGCCTATCCCGAGCTTGCCGGGCAGGCCGACGAGCTGCGCCGCGAGATCGAGTGACGCACGGCCGCTCGCGCCGTAGCCCGACAGCACGTCCATGACGTCGATGTGCCGCCAGTGATAACGGCTGAGGTAATTGTTGTAGCGGAAGTCGCGATCCGACTCGCCCACTTCCCAGTAGTGGTGCGCGTCGATGCCGTGCCGCAGCGCACGATAGTTGAGCACCGGCAAATCGAACCCCGAGCCATTCCACGAGACGAGCACGGGCGTGTAACGCTCGAGGCCGTCGAAGAACCGCTGCACGAGCTCGCGCTCTTGGGACTGCTCGTCGCCGAGACTGAAAATCTTGAGCCCGTCACGCGTGCGCAGCACGAGGGAGATCGCGACGATTCGCTGTTGCGGCGCCGGCAGGAAGTCGCTTCCTTTGATCGCGCGCTGCTTGGAGAACATCGCTTGGGCGACGGCAGCATCGTCGAGGCCGTCGAGATCGTAGAGCCGCCGGCCGAGCTCGACGTCAGGCACGGTTTCGATGTCGAATGCGAGTACGTTCATGCGATTTCCCTAGCTCGCGCGCATGAGCACGGCAACGGCGACGATGAGGCCCGCCTCGTCACTGAGCGTGAGGTGCCCTTCGCCGACGCCGAGCTTCCTGCACATCGCGAGGCCGCGCTCGGAATAGATGACCTGCGGCTGCCCGAGCTTGTTCGGCATCATGCCGACGTCGCGAACCCAGATCCCGTTCGCGAAACCCGTGCCGAGCGCTTTGACGATCGCTTCTTTCGCGGCGAACCGCATCGCTAGAAAGCGCACGGGGCGCTTCGCCTTCGCGAACAACGCGAACTCCTCGTCGAGCAACAGACGTCGCGCGAAATGCTCGCCAAAGCGCTGCCACGTCTTCTCGACGCGCTCCGCTTGCAGGACGTCGGTGCCGATACCGAAGATCACGCGCGTGCCGCCACCATGAGCGCCTTCATCTTCGCCACGGCTTGCGCGAACCCGTCGAACAGCGCTTGCGACACGATCGCGTGCCCGATGTTGAGCTCGACGATGGACCGCATCGACGCTATCGGGTTGACGTTGTGATAGTTGAGCCCGTGGCCCGCGTGCACGATGAGCCCGAGCGAGCGAGCGTGCGACACGCCGGCGTCGATGCGCGCGAGCTCGCGCGCGACAGCGCCGCCGGTCGCGTCGGCGTAGGCGCCGGTGTGCAGCTCGACGACGGGCGCGCCCGCCGCTGCGCTCGCCTCGATCTGCGCGGCGTCGGGGTCGATGAACAGCGAGACGCGGATGCCGTGGTGCGCGAGCGTCTTGCACGCGTCGGTGATTCGCTGCTTTTGCCCCGCGACGTCGAGACCACCTTCCGTCGTGAGCTCCTCGCGGCGTTCCGGCACCAAGCAGCAATCGGCCGGCCGGTGCTTGACGGCAAATTCGACCATCGCATCCGTGACGGCCATTTCGAGATTCACGCGCGTCTGCACGGCGCGCAACAGGACGTCGACGTCGCGCGCTTGGATGTGACGCCGGTCTTCGCGCAGGTGGACCGTGATGCTATCGGCGCCGGACTGCTCGGCGATCAGAGCCGCGGTCACGGGATCCGGATAGCGCGTATGACGCGCCTGCCGCAGTGTCGCGACGTGATCGACGTTGACGCCGAGATGAATGGGTTCCATGACTACAGTCCGCGGCTCACGATGTCTTGCAATACGAGGCGGCTCTTCAGCGGCCGATCGCCGAGATGTGCCTTCAGCGCTCGCCCGAGCAGCCGCTGCGCCGTGCGCAGGCTTGCGTCGTCATCGAGCGTGAGATCGCGCAGCGCCAGCAAGTCCCGGCCAGGATAGTGGTCCTGGTTCTCGTCTCGAGGCTCGGCACGGCGAAAGCCCTGCTCGAGCTCGTAGACGTAACTCGCGTCGGAGCGCAGCGGCTCACCGGTTGCCGAGTCGCCGTCGAGCTCGAGCCCGTAACCAAGAGCGCGGAGCAACTCGAGCTCGAATTCGCGCAGCGTGCGAGCGACGCCCTGCACTCCGGCCAGCTGCGCGAGGCAGCGACTATAGCAGGAAAAGACGTCGGGATTCGGATCGCCACGGGCGGTGAGCCGCAGCAGCAGCTCGTTGGCATAGAAACCGGCGAGCAGCCGCTGGCCTTCGAGCGCGTGGCTAAGGCCGTCGGCTTCGACGTGCGTGAGGCGACCGAGATCACCGCGCCGAATCCACGACAGCTTCAACGGCGCGAACGGCTGTAGCAACGCGCGCTGGCCCGTCTTCGCTCGGCGCGAGCCGCGGGCGACGAGACCCATTCGGCCGTGCGTGGCCGTCATGCACTCGAGCAGTTGGCTCGAGTCGCGATACGGCCGTTGGTGCAGCACGAATCCGTGCTCGAGCAGCACCTGTTCGCGTTCCGCCATTACACCTCGAAGCCGAGCCGCTGCAGCTCGCGCTCGCTATCCGCCCAGTGCTCGCGCACCTTGACCCAGAGCTCGAGATGCACGCGCTCGCCGAGGAGCTCGCGCAGCTCTTGACGCGCGAGCGTGCCAGCCTCCTTGAGCACGCTGCCGGACTTGCCGATGACGATCCTCTTCTGACTCTCGCGCTCGATCCAGATCAACCCGTGGACGAGCCGCTGGCCCTCTTCGTTCGTGCCGAGGTGCTCGACCTCGACGGTCAACCCGTACGGCACTTCCTGGTGAACGAGCGTCATGAGCTTCTCGCGAATCGTCTCCGCGACTCGAAACGCGAGGTCGCGGTCCGTGACCATGCCGTCCGGGAACTGTTTCGGGCCGACGGGCAGGTGCGCGAAGATCTGCTCGACGAGGCGCTCGAGATTCTCTCCGGTGCGTGCCGAGACGGGCAGAAATGCTGCAAAGGGTTTGGCCGACAGCTTCTCGAGCGTGGGTATGAGCTCGGTCTTGCTCGCGAGGGCGTCGACCTTGTTCAGCACGAGGAACGATCTGTCGAGCTTGCCCTCGAGCATCTCGATCAGGGCATGATCTTGGCGTGTGAGCTTACCCGCCTCGACGACGAGCAACGCCAAGTCGCAGTCTTCGAGCGCTTGGTGAATCTGCCGGGCCATGAGCCGGTGCAGCGCGCGCTTCGTCCGCTGCGCGTGCCCCGGCGTATCGATGAAGACGGCTTGGTCCGCGCCGCGATTCAGCACGCCGAGCACGCGCTGGCGCGTCGTGTGAGGCTTGTCGGTGACGATGCTGAGCTTTTCGCCGACGAGCGTGTTCAGCAGCGTCGACTTGCCGACGTTCGGTCTACCGACGATCGCTACGAACCCGCAGCGGCCGTCGCTTGCTTCATTGCTGCTCACCGGTCAATACCACGAGCATCGCCGCGGCGGCATCCTGCTCAGCCCTGCGTCTGCTCTGCCCTCGACCGGTCGTTTGAACATTCTTATCTCGAACTTCGCACTCGACGACGAACGTCTGCTCGTGATCGCGGCCGTGCACCTCCGTGACCACATACGACGGCAGAGGCAAACCCCTGCCTTGCAACCACTCCTGCAGCCGCGTCTTCGAATCCTTGAGCGTCGCCGCGTCGGGCAGGCTCGCAAGCTCAGCGGCGAACATGAGATCGACGACAGCTTCTGCCGCCGCTGCGCCGCCGTCAAGCAACACGGCCCCGATCAGCGCTTCGACGGCATCGGCGAGGACGGCGGAGCGCTGCGCTCCGCCCGTGCGCAGCTCACCGGCACCGAGCATGAGATGCGCGTCGACGCCGATCCGCTGGCCGATGGCCGCGAGCGTCGACTCCTTGACGAGCGCGGCGCGGGCGCGACTCAAGTCGCCTTCGGTGTCGTCGCGGCGCAGCTCGAAGAGCCGACGCGCGATCGCGAAGTTCAGGAAGGAGTCGCCTAGATATTCGAGCCGCTCGTTGTTGGCCCGCGAGGCGCTGCGATGCGTGAGAGCCAGGTCGAGAAGAGTCGTGTCCTTGAATACGTAGTGAAGCTGCGCCTCGGCCCAGCGGCCGCGGGCGCTCACCGCGTGATCTCGACCTGTTTGTCGTAGGCGACGACTAGATACATGTTGGCGACGTACGCGGCACGGTCATCGTACTGCACGCGCAAGGTGAATCCGTTCTTGGTCTGCGTGATCTTGAACGCCTCGACGTCGAAGTTGATGTCCTCGATCGAGAACCGGCGCGCGAGCTCGTTGCGGATGGCCGTAGGGGTCACGGCGCCGCCGGCCAATTCGTGCTGGACGTCCGCCAAGATGGTGTTCATGCGCATTTGCTTGATGTACATCGGCACCACCTTCAGACCGGCGTAGCCGACGGCGCCGAAGAGCACCGTGAGGATCAGGAATCCGAGGGCCGTGACGCCCGCTTGCGAGTGCCGCGTCGCGCCCATCATTCGATGCCTTTGCCGATGCGATTCCATTGCGGTCCTCCTTCGGACGGCCGCCGCCAGTTCATCCAAATGCCCGTCGCGCGACCAACCAAGTTGCCTTCCGGCACGAACCCGACCTGCGGGTAGCGACTGTCTTGGCTATCGTCCCGGTTGTCGCCCATCATGAAATAGTGACCCGGCGGTACCTCGTAGCGACCGCCCTCGCTAAGTCCCCTCATCAGCAGGACTCGATGGCGGTGTAACCCAAGCTGCTCCCAGCCCAACTTCGTATCGCGCCAGTCCTCGTAGTCTCCCGCGATCTCGATCGGGACCGGCTCGCCATTGATCGTAATCCGCTTGTTGGCCGGATGATAATCGACTACGTCACCCGGTAACCCGACCACGCGTTTGACGTAGTTCACATGTGGGTCCGATGGCAAGCGGAATACCACGACGTCGCCGCGTTTCGGCTCCCCAATACCGACAATCTTGGTATTTATAACCGGCAGGCGTAAGCCGTAAGCGAACTTGTTCACAAAAATGAAATCGCCCGTCAAAAGCGTCGGGACCATCGACTCCGACGGAATTCGGAACGGTTCGAACAGAAACGAACGAATTACGAGCACGATCAAGAGAATTGGAAAGAACGACCGCGCGTAATCGACGACCGTCGGCTCCTTGACGTGCTCCCCGCGCGCGGCCTTCGAGACGCGTTCGGCGCGAAACAGCAGCGCGTCGAATGCCCAGATAAACCCCGCTAGACCTGTGAGAATCACGATGACCAACGCGAAATCGAGATTCGCCAGCATCGCCCGCGCGCTGTCGATCATTTTTTGTCCACCTGAAGCACCGCGAGGAACGCTTCTTGCGGGATCTCGACCGAGCCTACCTGCTTCATGCGCTTCTTGCCGGCCTTCTGCTTCTCGAGCAGCTTGCGCTTGCGCGTGACGTCGCCGCCATACAGCTTCGCAGTCACGTCCTTGCGGTAGGCTTTGACCGTGGTGCGAGCGATGATTTGCGAGCCGATCGCGGCTTGCACCGCGACCTCGAATTGCTGGCGGGGAATCACTTCCTTCAGGATCTCGACGATCCTGCGCCCTTTGCGCTCCACGCCGTCGCGATGCGCAATGAACGCCATCGCATCGACCTTTTCTTTGTTCACGAGAATGTCGAGCTTCACGAGCGGCGCCGCCTCGAACCGCACGAAGTGGTAATCGAACGACGCGTAGCCGCGGCTCACGGATTTCAGCCGATCGAAGAAGTCGAGCACGACCTCGGCGAGTGGCAGCTCGAACTCGAGCTGCACCTGCTTCCCCGAGTAATGCAGGCGCTTCTGAGTGCCGCGCTTCTCGATGCAGAGCTGGATCACCGAGCCGAGGTACTCTTGCGGGACGAAGATGCTCGCGAGAATGATCGGTTCGCGAATCTCCGTGACCTTGCTCTGCTCGGGCAGGTCCGCCGGGTTCTCGACCTTGATCGTCTCGCCGTCCGACTTCACGACTTCGTAGACGACAGTCGGCGCAGTCGTGATCAGCGACAGATTGAATTCGCGCTCGAGCCGCTCCTGAACGATCTCCATGTGCAGCAGGCCGAGGAAGCCGCAACGCATACCGAAGCCGAGCGCGGCGCTGACCTCGGGCTCGAACGCGAGCGAAGAATCGTTGAGCGCGAGCTTTTCGAGCGCCTCGCGGAAGCTGCCGTATTCGTCCGAGTCGACCGGAAACATGCCGGCGAACACGCGCGGCTGTATCTTCGCGAAACCGGGCAAAGCGGGCACATTGGGCACGCCGGCATCGACGATCGTATCCCCAACGGGCGCGGCATTGATCTCGCGAATCGCGGCGAGCAGGAAACCCACCTCGCCGGCCTTGAGCTCTTCACGCGGCGCCGAGCGCGGCGTGAACACGCCGAGCCGCTCGACTTCGTACTTGCGTTGCGTGGAGTGAACGACGATTCGCGAGCCCTTGCGGATGACGCCGTTGACGACGCGCACGAGCGACACGACGCCGGCATAGCTATCGAACCACGAGTCGATGATCAGCGCCTGCAGCGGCGCGTCGACGCTGCCCTTAGGCGCCGGAATGCGCTCGACGATGCGCTCGAGCAGCTCGTCGACGCCGAAGCCCGTCTTCGCGCTGATTCGGATCGCATCCTTGGCCTGAATGCCGATGATGTCCTCGATCTGCGCGATGACGCGCTCGGGATCGGCGGTCGGCAAGTCGATCTTGTTGATGACCGGCACGACCTCGAGCCCCTGCTCGATCGCCGTATAGCAGTTCGCGACGCTCTGCGCCTCGACGCCTTGGCCCGCGTCGACGACGAGCAACGCGCCGTCGCACGCGGCGAGCGAGCGGGACACCTCGTAGGAAAAGTCGACGTGCCCCGGCGTGTCGATGAGGTTGATCTGATAGTCCTGCCCGTCGCGCGCGCGGTATTGCAGCGCGACGGTCTGCGCCTTGATCGTGATACCGCGCTCGCGCTCGAGATCCATCGAGTCGAGCACCTGATCTTCCATCTCGCGCGCGGTCAGGCCGCCGCAAAGCTGAATGAGCCGATCGGCGAGCGTGGACTTGCCGTGATCGACGTGCGCGATGATCGAAAAGTTTCGAATCCGTTCCATGGTGCTGGGTAGGCCGCCTTCGCGGCGGCGCGGATTATAGCCGTATCCCACGGCAGGGGCTTGTCGCAGCTATTTCGACTCGAGATAGCGGCGCACGCGCTCGTGATCGAGCGGATAGCCCGAGAGCTCGACGTCGCCCGCCACGAGCACGGGAATGCGCAGCCCGTAGCGGCGCTCGAGGGCGATGCTGCTGTCGACGTCGACGGTCTCGACGCTATCGTCGGCGCTGAGGAGCGGCAACAAGTCCGCGAGCAGCGCTTCGCAAAGGTGGCACTCCGGCCGGCTGTACAACGTGAGCTTACGCATGCTTGTGCCTCACGCGACGGCTCGCACGGCAAGGCGCCGCAGCGTGGCCCGCTCGAAGCGCCGGCGAAGCGGCACGGCCACGAGCAACGCGGCGACCAGGGCCGACGCGGCGCCGGCCGCGGCGGCAAGGTCGGAGCCGAAGGCCGCGGACGCAACCGCGGCGCCGGCGAGCAGTGCGGCGAGCGGCCAGCCGTAGACGAGAACGGCGCCCGCGATGACGTAGCGATCCGGAAGCGTCACGGCGACGGTGGTGCCGAGCGGAATCGAGCCCCTCGCGGCGAGCGTCAGCTCGGCTCGCGGCCGAATGCGGTACCAGAGGCACGCGCCGGCGCACCCCGCGCAGCGTGGCGGAGGCGAAAGCTCGACGGTTACGGTGTCGGCGTCCGACTGGCGCACAACGCCGATCGCACTGCACCCGTGAGGGGACTTGGAGGGCTCCAAAAGAAGCTACTTGCCGACGAGCGACAGCGACGAAGCGATCGTGCGCACCGTTTGCCGCGGCACCTCGCCGATCGCCGTAGCCTTTTGCCCGGTGTCCAGCGTCAGCGAGTAGACGTTCGTGCTCCCCATCGTCGAGAAGCCTTCGCCGACGTCGGCTTCCGTTTCGGGGTCCTCGATGAAGACCGACACCGTTGCGAGCCCGTCCGAATACACGAGGTGCCCGACGGGCGTATCGGAGCCCGCAATCTGGCTCTCCGTCGCAACGGAGAGCTTGAAGCCCGGAGGCGGCGCGGCCCGCCAAGGAATCTCGGCAGCGAGCGGCTTGGCCTCCGTGGCGCGCTGCGTCACGAAGCCGGTCGTGTCGATCGTCGGCTCGAGCGCCGACGCGGGAATGTCCGCGGGGAACTCGATGGCCGTGAACAGAATCTCCTCGACGACGGTACCTTGCTCGTCGACGAGGTGGGATTTCAACGGCATCGCCGTATCGCGATCGAGCCACAGCACGTAGCCGTAGCGGAAGTCGTCGCGCGGCTTGATCTCGAGAAGCTGGACGGTGCGGTCGGCGACGCGGGCGGTGCCGCCGAGCTCGATCACGTAGTGCGGCTCGAGCTCTGCCGCGTTGGTCGGCAGCGCGGTCGCGAGCGGGCTGACGTCGCGGCGCGTCTCGAACAGCACGATGCGTCGATCGGGGAAGATTCCCTGAACGCGAGCGCCTTGGCGGACGATCTCGCGCCGAGCGCCGTCGAGCGACAGAATCCGCTCCCCGCTCTGGCCCTCCACGTGGCGATGCACGATATGCAGCGTTTCCGGCGTGCCATCGAGCACGTGCACGAATGTACCGGTGTAATTGAGCTCGTCGACAGCGCGGCTCATGCGGTCGAGCCAATCGCGGGCCGGCTGCGCCGCGGCATTGCCGCCGAGCAATACGAACACGAGCAAGGACGGAGCGGCAACCGGAAGGGCCTTCCGCATCGGCTACTCCAGGCCTTCCTCGGGGGTGGGTTTGGCGGCGGCCGTCTCGGCGGCGACAGGCTCGATCGCGCCGGCGCCGCCGAGCACGTTCGAGTTGACAGACGTCCTCGACAGGCCCGAGGCGAACTCGCCGTGGTGGATTAGATAATTCGTGAGCCTAATCGGCGCGACCGTGCGCGACAGATCGGTGCCTTGCGGCACGACGTACGACGGCGCCCTGCCGGGATCGCTGACCTGCAGCGGGAAAGCGCCGATCGCCGTGGCGGGAATCGGCGCGACGGAGGCTTCGTTCAAGGACCGCAGCGTACCGATGGCGACGACGGCGACCGTGGCGGCGATGCCGACGCCGAGCAGCGGCCTCGCCCAGCGGTCGGTCCAGCGCTCGCGAGCCTTCGGCACGCTCGGCGTGGTGGCGCCCGACAGTGCCACCGAGATCCGTTGCCGTAGCACGGATGGATGCGGCTCGAGCAACTCGCCGCGCAGCGACGCGCCGATCAGCGTGTAGCGCATCGCCCGGGAGCGTGCGTCGTCGTCGCGCTCGAAGCGCCTTACGAGGAGCGCGCTCTCGTCGGCCGAAAGCTCGTTATCGATGAAGGCGGAGATTTGGTCGTTGATTTGGTCTGTCATGTTCGGCGGGTAGCTCGGATCCGTGTACGTCCGGGGGCTTACAACAAAGGCGCGAGCGCTTTGTCGATCGCTTCGCGAGCGCGAAAGATGCGTGAGCGAACGGTGCCAACCGGGCACTCCATGGTTTGGGCGATCTCTTCGTAGCTCAGGCCTTCGATCTCACGAAGCAGAATAGCCGTGCGCAGCTCTTCGGGTAGTGCATGGATCGCACGATTGATCGTGTCGCGAATCTCTTCGGACTGCACGAGAGCTTCGGGCGTATCGAGCTCGCGCAGCTCGTTCAAGATGCCCGCCTGCTCGGGATCCTGCGTATCGAGATCGTAGCTCACGGGCTTGCGCCCCGACGCGACGAGATGGTTCTTGGCGGTGTTGATCGCGATGCGATAGAGCCAGGTGTAGAACGCGCTATCGCCCCTGAACGACGGAGCGGCACGATACGCTTTCAAGAACGCTTCCTGCGCGACGTCAAGAGCTTCGGATGAGTCACGGACGTATCGCATGATGAGCTTGACGATCTTGTGCTGGTACTTAACGACCAACAGATCGAACGCCGATCTGTCGCCCTGCTGAACGCGTCGGATGAGGGCCAGGTCCGCGGCTCCACTCCCTGGAGGGTGTCTGTCGGACTGCTCTGTCAAACGCTGCTCGGTAGACCCCATGCTGCACCAAAAGTTCGCTCGGCACCGCGAAGCCAAGTAACTGCGCGAAGCGGCTCACGATCGTGGAATGATTCTAGCTCAGATCGGGCCAAGCGGACGCAGCACGTGGTGATACGTGTCTCATTCGCAACGCGCTCGCAGCAGCAGTGCGCGGAGCCGCCTCCATGTCTCGGGCGGCATCTGATCGGCGAGCAGCACTAGGTCGCGCCGCCATGGACCCGTTCCAAGGTCGAGTCTTACCGAGAATGGCGAGATCAGCGTGCGCGGACCCAGCGGCCGTGCGCCCGTGCTCCAGTCCGGCACGATGCAGCGCCCGCCCTCGATCACGACGACGGTGCGCGGCGACGCAGGCGGCCGGCGCACGACGCCATGCACCGCGATCGCGCCGACCGCGAGCAACTTGAGCGGCACCGCCCAGCCGATGAGCAGCGCTGCGACGACGAGCAGGACATGCAATAGAAGCCACCACGCGGGAAGAACGCGGGAGCGTTCAAGCGTCAGAACCAACGCTGGCGCGAATGCGCTCGATGAGCTCGGCGGTGACGGTATCGGGTGGAGCACTGCGCCCCAAAAGGTACGAGTGCAGCACCGGATCCGGCAGCTCCAAAACGCCCTCGAACGCGGCCATTTCAGCGTCCGTGAAGCTGGCCCCACAGCGATCGACGAAGCCGATCAGTAGAGCGTCGAGCTCCCGCATGCCGCGTCGGCACCGCCAACGGAGCCGAGCGACCTTGGCATCCATCGGCCTAGAGCCGGCGCTCCGCGATCATCTTCTTGATTTCCGCGATCGCCTTGCCGGGGTTCAGATCCTTCGGGCACGCCATCGTGCAGTTCAGGATCGTGTGGCAGCGATAGAGCCGGAACGCGTCCTCGAGCTGATCGAGCCGCTCGCCCGTCGACTCGTCGCGGCTGTCGACGATCCACCGATACGCTTGCAGCAGCGCCGCGGGGCCGAGATAGCGGTCGCCGTTCCACCAATAGCTTGGGCACGAGGTCGAGCAGCACGCGCACAGAATGCACGCCGACGGCGTGTTGATCTTCTCTTGATCGTCCTTCGACTGCAGCCGCTCGCGATCGGGCGGCGGCGGCGTCTGCGATTCGAGCCACGGTTTCACCGCGGCGTACTGCGCGTAGAACGTCGTGAGGTCGGGCACGAGATCCTTGACGACGGGCATGTGCGGCAGCGGGTAGATTTTGACCGTGCCCTTGCAGTCTTCGATGTGCGTCAGGCACGCGAGCTGATTCTTGCCGTCGATGTTCATCGCGCACGAGCCGCAGATGCCCTCGCGGCACGAGCGCCGGAACGTCAGCGTCGCGTCGATCTCGTTCTTGATCTTGATCAACGCGTCGAGAACCATCGGCGCGCAGTTGTCCATGTCGACGTCGTACGTGTCGATGTGCGGGTTCTCCCCGCTCGTCGGGTCGTAGCGATAGATCGCGAACTTCCTGACGTTCGTCGCGCCATCGGCCCCGCCGTGATTCTTGCCGGCCTTGACCTTCGAATTGGGCGGTAGAAAAAATTCAGCCATCGTCGTTCCTTCCCTTACTCCTTAGTTCAATACGTGCGCGCCTTCGGCGGGATAGGGCTAACTTCGTCCGTCAATGTCGTCATCGTCACGGGCTTGTAGTCGAAGCGCACGCTGCCGCGCGAATCGACCCAGCACAACGTGTGCTTCATCCAGTTATCGTCGTCGCGCTCGGGATAGTCCTCACGCGCCTGCGCGCCGCGACTCTCGGTACGGTTCGCAGCCGACTTGATCGTGCCCATCGCTTGCAGCAGCAGATTATCGAGCTCCATCGTCTCGACGAGATCGGTGTTCCAGATCAACGAGCGATCGCTGACCTGCACGTCCTCGAACGAGGAGAACACGTGCTCGAGCTTGCT
>Ga0075428_100002452_pt1 | contig 20151 bp, 12 predicted proteins | sample RhiMetdeltSRZDD2_FD_75291 | JGI IMG/M metagenome (GOLD analysis project Ga0075428, IMG submission 75291) | Populus rhizosphere microbial communities from Tennessee, USA - Rhizosphere MetaG P. deltoides SRZDD2 | ecosystem: Host-associated > Plants > Roots > Rhizosphere > Soil | place: USA... | reverse complement strand
CATGTTCCTCCTCATCATTAGTGATCAAGTGCCACAACATCGTGAAGCCCTACGAAAGGAGAATTGCATGATAATTCCCTTTCAACGGAACTCAACAGAACAAAGAGAATGCGAGATGGCAGATAAAACCCTGCAACTTGCCACTCGGTGCTGGGAAGAAGCCCGCTAGTGACTCGTTGTTTTGTCCATCGGTACGCTTGCCAGGTCTTTCGGTGTTGCCTTCGACCTACTTCCCTATCTTGCGGGATTTGCTGTCGGGACACCGCAGTGATTCTAGTCATCGAGGCGCCCGCGCTTGCTGAGTACCAGACCACTGGCAGGCGGTACCTTTGCCAACACAGATCCTGCCTTGTCGCCAAGCGTTGACCAAAAACCAAGTGACGTATGACGGCGTAACCATCCATTACAACTCAATCGGAGGGAACTCTAGTCTTGGGCTAGCCGTGCGGAGGCGGCTGGGCTATGAGGAGAAGACTATCAGAGCTGCAAAAAAGAAACCTCACCCAAAAACCAAACTGGGACTTCCCGATCTCGATCAGGCCAAGGCAGCTGTACTTGGCAGCCTGCACTCACCTGAGTCCCAGCGCGGATATCAACATTCCATCAATGAGTGGCGAAATGGAACAAATCCAATTTCTGTTGGGTCACGTTTCGGTGCAAACAACGGAGAAGTATCTCGGCTGCAAGCAGCGACTGCGCGGAGCTGTCAACGGCGGATCGGTATTGAGCCCGCCCCGTGATCACTTGGACGTTAGACAACTATCCGACCATTGAGCCGGATCGGTAAACGCTACGGCGTTAGGGAGGACTAAACAAACAGGGTCTTAATTGGGCGACGTGCCCAAATGAGGAACGTGCAGGGGCTAAGGAATGCGCGAGGCAACCGTTTGACTCCAAGAAAAAACCCGATGACCAGACGGAGACTCTGTTGCGCACCCAGGGCGATGCTGGCGCTGCCTTTCTATGGAGAAAGAGAATTGAAGCAGGCAGAAGCCTCACTCCTATGCCGGCATGGATGGAAAACTCAATGGGAGATTTGTGCTGGGGACTCTGGGAGAAGGGTCAGGCGTCAGTCCGACAAGATTGTGTTTTTGCATGGGAGAGTTCAGCAAATGATTTTGCACACAGGCCGACCCCGCCCAACTTGGACTGGCTCCCGGGGATGTCTGCGTCGCTCCTGAATGTATCCCTGCTCAATGAGAATACTGACCACGTGTGCGTGCGTTTCGTCCAACACCCGCACAATGTCAGGGATGGAAAGTTCGTGATTGGCGAAGAGATTACAGATCGTGATTTGTCGCTTTGTGACCTGGTCAACGGCATTTGACGGATGAGTGAAGACCTTGTTCGTCACCTGGAAGCCGTCGCGCTCCGCATTGTCCGTTTGTGCCATGAGACTGGTGCCTCCTGTTTCCTTCTGCTAATGCAAGGTTGTGCTGCTCTCCCTTTTGCTCTCTGCTCGCCGATAGCCAGGGAACAACCCTTTGATGCCCTTAGTTCCGCAAGCCGTTGCTTCGCCAGGAGAAGGCTTCGCCTGGCGGAATTCCGACCCGCCCAATGGGATCTAAATCCCGTTTCGAGTTTGCACCTCAAGTTCACAAAATTCGGCTTTGGTTGTGTGGCCGTTTGATGGCACCGAACGCAAAAAGAGCCGGAGTTATCCCACACTAAGACCGAGCGACCGCCGTCACGAAGCCAGGCTCTGAAACCACTAAACCCACCACTCCCAGCGGTCGCGCCCCAGGGCCAAGCGAATTCCCATTTCTCGGGCCCGCTGGACGACGCTGTAGCTGAGGACGACATACGGACCCACCGCGACCAAGACGATCCCCACTACAGACAAAACTCTTGAGCGCAACGAATGATATCCAGGCACCTGACTAGGCTTTTTGGAGAGGCGCGAGTTCGGCATCAGACATAGGTTCCACCCAAGGTTCCGGTTGGCATTTGGCTGTTCGTCCACACTCTTTGGGGCCACCTTCAGCAGCGCAGTTGAGGCGGCACCACCACCGACATGTAAATCACAATTTCCAAAAGTAACCTGCAGTTTTCCGCTACTCCCATTCTGGCTGAGCTTCACCTGAAGGGACGAAGCTCGAATTGTCGTCTGGTCGCTAACGTGTCCTGACAGCTCGACACTCTCGGCATCAATTTCGCCCGCTGTCTCCCCTTCAGACTTAAAGTTGGAAACCTTAACCTGACCGTGGACTGAACCCGAGAGCGTGATGGTCAGCGATGGGGCTGCAATATCGCCTTTCAGCGTGCCGCTGACAGTGATCGGACACTGAGAACGAATAGAACCCTCCACCTCCGTTCCTTCCTCCAAGACAGTCTGTTTTGTTATTGGACTTTCTGACATTGTTTTCTCCTTTGAAGTTTCATTCCTTTCGAATCCTTAGACTCAACGAACAACCATGCTCAAAGCCAAATTCGGTTAGTGTGGAGGCTTGCTGGACTGCTGCGACAAATCGTTCCCGTCTGCCCCACGTGAAGCCGTCGTGGGCCCACAATTCCGGGAGAAGCGCCGCCTTCAATGAATTCGCCAGCGATCACGATGTCTCCCCTCCCGACGATCTGGCAGCCCTTCAAAACACCTCGAACGTTCCCCACGAACGCGTGCTGAACTGGAACCGCGACGACAAGATTGCCATCGGGACCCAGTCGCATTTCTGTACATCTGCGGGCCGCCTGGGGCTCCTGCGGGTCGTGGCCTTGCGATTGTTCAGTAGCTTGCTTTGCCCGCTCGATCGCGGAGTCAGTGACATGAGGAACGCCACGGTCCGACGCAACTGATTCACGAACGCGCGCTCCATCGAACCAGGGCTCGAATCGTGTGCCGGGAGGATGATAGACCCGGGATCCACTCCTTCAACCCCGCACTTTTCCGAAGGACGCCCGCAACCTGCCGTTGTCGTCACCCACGAACCGACACGACGCATACTGAACTGGAACCGCGAAGAACAAGATTGCGATCGGGACCCACTCGCATTTCTGTGGATCTGCAGGCACCTCTTGGCTCTTACGAGTCGTGGCATCGCGGTTGCTTAGCTTGCGTTGTTCGCTCAATCGCGGAGTCTGGAGGAACGAAATGGCCCGACACAACTGGATCACGAACACACGCACCATCAATCCCGGTGGGAGGTTCATGCACCTTCCGTCCGATAGTCGGGCGCCCGTACGTTGCGAACCCATTCCGGCAGCGCGCGTCTTAGTCTTTGCCCTTCTGCTCTGCCTGGGCAGTGTCCGCGGCTGGGCGCAGCAAAACGACCAACAGCAGATGAGGGACCTCGACGAACAAGTTCAGAAGATCAAATCGGACATCCTGGACATTTCGAAAGAGCTGAGCCGGCTCGAGGAGAAACTGCTCTATCCGTCAGGGACGCAGATCGCGATCTTCATCGCGCTGGCCAAGGGCGACCAGATGCGCCTCGACGCCGTACGGCTCCAGGTCGACGGCCAGCTCGTCGCGCACCACATCTACAGCTTCAAAGAGCTCGAGGCCCTGCGCAAGGGCGGCGCTCAACGGATCTACGTCGGCAACGTGGCAACCGGGGATCACCAGCTCGAGGTGCTTGTCGACGGCAAGCTTGAGGGCGGCGCGGACTTCAACCGCACAGAACGCTTTACCTTCCGCAAGGAAGTGAAGCCAAAGCTGGTGGGCCTAACACTGGCGGGACCGCGCTCCGGCAGCACTCCGATCGCGCTGGGGGAATGGTAATCGATGCGAACGTTACGACAGCTTATCGGACTTAGCCTGGCCTTGGGACTTGCTGCCCGTCCGGCGACAGGCGGCGACTTGAGGGACCTCTATTTCGGCGAGGCGCTCTATCACGCCTTTCAGGGACGGTATTTCGATGCGCTCCAGCGACTCGACACCGAGGTTGCCCTGTACCGCGGTCTCGACCAGCCGGAGCTCGATACGCTGCACTATCACATTGACAACGCCGAATTCTCGGTCGGCGACTTCGAGCTCAACTACCGCATGCACCACCGAGCCGGGCGCGCCATCAAGGCGGTGCTCGAAGGTGCTGTCGATGAAGCCGTACGAAACGAGGCCGCGTTCAGACTCGCCCGCATCCACTTCCAGAAGGATCAGCTCGACGATGCGCAGAACGCGTTGGGGCGGATCCATGGTGTGGTGCCCGCGGAGATCAGGGACGACGTCGAGTTCCTACGGGCGAACATCGATATGGCGACGGGTCGGCCAGGCGACGCCGTCAAGGTACTCCAGCAGGTGCACAGCGACGAGAGCCTGACCGGGTTTGTCGCGTACAACCTCGGCATCGCGCTGTTGCAGGACAGTCGAAGCCGGGAGGCGATCGAGCAGTTCGACAAGGCTGGACGGCTTCCTGCCTCTGATGAAGCCGGGCTTGCGATCCGCGACAAGTCCAACCTGGTGCTTGGCAGCATGCTGTTCGAATCGGGCGAATTCGAGCGGGCAAAACAGTCGCTGGAGCGCGTGCGCCTCGAGGGGCCGTTTTCGAACCAGGCTCTGCTGCGGGCTGGCTTTGCCGCGGCAACGGCAAAGCAGTATGACCGCGCGCTCGTGCCGTGGAACATTCTTGTGGAACGGGAGCCGACGGCTGCCGCAGTCCAGGAAGCCATGCTCGCCGTGCCGCATGCCTATGCCAGCCTGAACCTGCACGGCCGCTCCGCGATCAGGTACGGGCGGGCGCTCGATGAGTACAGCAAGCAAATCGAAAGAGTGGACGCCTCTGTGGGCAGCATCCGGGAGGGGAGCTTTCTCAAGGCCCTGATCCGCGAGGAGAGCCGGCAGGACGAAACCTGGGTCATCCGCCTGCGCAGCCTGCCCGACGCGCCCGAAACCTACTACCTGATGGAGCTGATGGCTTCTCACGACTTCCAGACCGCACTGCACAACTACCTCGACCTCGAGGACCTGCAGTCGAGACTCAAGGCCTGGAATACCAGCTTCGATGCCTTCGACGACATCATCCAGCTGCGCTGCCAGAACTACGAGCCGCTGCTGCCGGAAGTCGACGCGCAATTCCGGGAGCTGGATTCGCGGATTCGCCTGGAACTGGAACACCGCAAGCACCTCAGCGAGCGCTTGAAGACGATGCTGACTTCGCCGCGGCCGGATTATCTGGCGACCGCGGAGGAACGGATCGCCGGCGAGCGCATCGCACTCATCGAGAAACAGCTCGGCGATTCCGACAATCCCGAATTGGTCGTGCTTCGGCAACGCGTGGCTCGCCTGCGCGGCGCGCTTACATGGCGGCTGGAAACTGAGTACCACGCGCGGCTGACCGCTGCATATGTACACCTGAACGAGCTGAACGAACCTGTCGACGGTCTCGCTAAACAGTACGACGCCTTTGTCAGGGCGAGGCAGGCGGCGACGCATGGCTACGTCGGATACGACGCCCAGATCGCAGGGCTCCGCGAACGCGTCGGGAAAGCACTGGGACGAGTCGAAGTCTTGATGGCCCGTCAGGGACAGATGATCGAGACCGTCGCCATCAACCAGCTCGAAGCCCGCCGCGAACGCCTGGTGGCTCAGCAGACCGAGGCGCGCTTCGGCGTTGCCGATGGTTACGATCGAGCCTCGCGCACCGAGTCCGGCCCGGAGGAACATTGATGCGTCCCTTCACCATTCCGACGGTGCTTGCGCTTGCTTTCATGTCCGGCTGCGCCGCGCGTGTCAAGAAGCCGGTGGGTACGGCGGGGACGCTGGCGGAGCTGCGTAACATACGCCCGGACTTGCAGGAAGTGAAGGTTGAGCAGGGCCTCGAGCAGGCCATGCAGCAGTACCGGAGCTTCCTCGAAAAGACACCAGAAACAGCGATGACCCCGGAGGCGATGCGCCGCCTCGCCGACCTGCAACTCGAGAAGCAGTTCGGGATACGCACCGACAGGCCGCGGGCAATGGCCGCACCGCAGCTCGCCCAGGCCCTCGCGGCCGCGCAACCCAGCAGGCCCAATCCGACTGCAGCGATTGCCAGCGCCGGTTTGCGGGAATCCGATCAGGATTTCGAGCGGCGCACGACAGCGGAGGCCGGGATTCCGGCGGGCAACAACGCCGGCGCCTCGACAGCGGACGCGGTGCGCGGTGTCGCGGATCCCGAGGGTCCACTCGAGGCGATCGCTCTCTATAACCGGTTGCTCACCGAGTACCCCAGTTACAAGAACAGCGACAAGGTCCTCTATCAGATGGCGCGGGCCTACGACGAGCTCGGCCGCACCGAGGAGGCCATGGAAACGATGGAGCGCCTGATACGCGCGAATCCGAATTCCGGACACTATGACGAGGTGCAGTTCCGGCGGGGTGAGTACTTCTTTACGCGCAGAAAATATCGCGATGCCGAGAACGCCTATTCCGAGATCAGCAAGCTAGGGTCCAAGTCCTCGTACTACGAGCTCGCTCTCTACAAGCTCGGCTGGACATTCTACAAGCAAGATCTCTACGAGGAGGCCCTGCACAAGTACATGGGCCTGCTCGACTACAAAGTATCGATCGGTTATGACTTCGATCAGACGCACGAGGAGGAGGACGAACGACGCGTCGCCGATACCTATCGAGTCATCAGCCTGAGCTTCAGCAACCTTGGCGGGCCGGATGCCGTCCGAGGGTACTACTCTAATTTTGGGAATCGCTCCTACGAGGACCGCGTTTACAACAATCTTGGCGACCACTACCTGGAAAAGCTGCGATACGACGACGCGGCGAAGACCTTCAAGACTTTCGTGGCGCTCCATCCGTTCCACCGTGGTGCGCCGCGTTTCAGCATGCGCGTTGTGGATACTTTCACGAAGGGCGGGTTCCCCCAGCTGGTGCTGGAGTCGAAGCGGGAGTTCGCGTCCAAGTATGGACTGAAGACCGAATACTGGCGGCACTTCAAACCCGAAGAGTCACCGGAGGTGCTGACCTACCTGAAGACGAACCTGAAGGATCTGGCGACCCATTACCATGCCGAGTATCAGAATGCCCAGGGAGCGGGCGAGAAGCTCGCAAATTATCGCGAGGCGCATCGGTGGTACGGCGACTTTCTCGACTCTTTCCCGAGCGACGCCGAGTCGCCGTCGATCAACTACCAGCTTGCGGACCTCCTCCTCGAGAACAAGGATTTCGGCGAGGCAGCCAAACAGTATGAGCGCACGGCTTACGGATACACGCCGCATCCGCAGGCGGCAGCCGCTGGCTATGCCTCGGTCTACGCATACCGCGAGCAGTTGAAGGTTGCAGGCAAGGACCAGCAGGACGGCGTCAAGCGCGATACGGTTGCAAGTTCGCTCAAATTTGCTGACGCATTTCCGAACCACGAGCACGCCTCGGCAATCCTGGGTGCGGCAGCCGATGACATGTACGAGATGAAGGACTACAGCGCCGCTGTCAAGGTTGCCCAGCGTGTCATCGATACCCATCCCGGCGCGGACATGACCATCCGACGCTCGGCGTGGATTGTCGTGGCGCACGGTTCGTTCGAGCTCGCCCAGTACCCGCAGGCCGAACACGCCTATGCTCAGGTGCTGACGGCTACGCCGGAGGGCGACGAGTCGCGTACCTCGCTCGTCGACAACCTCGCTGCCTCGATCTACAAGCAGGGTGAGCTAGCAAACGAGGCACAGAACTATCGCGCGGCAGCCGACCATTTCCTAAGAATTCGCTCGGCAGCGCCTACGTCCAGCATCCGGTCGGTGGCCGAGTATGACGCAGGCGCCGCGTTGATCCGGCTCGAGGACTGGGCGGGCGCGGTGAAGGTGCTCGAAGCGTTTCGCAGCACTTTTCCGGAACATAAATTGCAGCTCGAGGCCACCAAACAGATCGCCCACGCGTACCGGCAGAGCGGCCAGTTGTCACGCGCCGCGGGCGAATACGACCGCATCTCATCCCAGTCCGACGATCCGGCATTACGCAGCGAGGCGCTGCTCGTCGCTGGAGACCTTTACGAGCAGTCCAAGGACCGGGAGCGCGCGTTGGTGGCGTACCAACGCTATGTCAATGAGTTTCCCCGGCCGGTAGAGAGAGCCCTGGAGACCCGCTTCAAGATCGCCGAGATGCACAAGGCGGCGCACGAGGATTCGCCCTATCGCCACGAGTTGGAGGAAATCGTACGCATCGACGCAGGCGCCGGACCGGAAAGGACCGGCCGGACCCGGACGCTTGCCGCCCGTTCGGCACTGGTCCTCGCGGAGCAGCTCTTCGGTGATTTCGTGGCCGTGAAGCTGCGGCAACCATTCGAGACCAACCTGCAGGATAAGCAGCAGCGTATGGATGCCACGATCAAGGCCCTCGGCCGGCTGGTGGATTACGAAATCGCCGACGTGACGTCGGCCGCGACGTATTACATGGCCGAGACCTACTTCAATTTCAGTCGCTCACTGGTGGAGTCAGAGCGCCCGGCCGACCTGAAGCCCGCGGATCTGGAAGCGTTCAAGATGCAGCTCGATGAGACAGCGTTTCCGTTCGAGGAGAAAGCTATCAAGGTACACGAGAAGAACATGGAATTGCTGCACGACGGCCTCTTCAACGTGTGGACCGAGAAGAGTCTCAGCAGGCTGACCGAGCTGATGCCGGGCCGGTACGCGAAACACGAAAAGAGCAAGGGCTTTCTTGCGGCGAACGAGGTCACCGATGCGGCAACGGTGCCGGTCATGGAACAAGTGCGCCCCGACTATGAGGCAGCAGTGCGCATGCTGGAGGAAGGGCAGTACGAGCCGGGAATCGCCTTGATGCGCAAAGTGAGCGAACAGGCGCCCGGATTAATGGCTGCACACCTCGCTCTCGGCATTGCATACGCGCGCACCGGCGATCTGGAACGCGCTGAGGCCAGCCTGAACAAGGCACTGGAATTGAATCCACACCTCGCCGCCTACAACGAGCTCGGCATGGTGCAGCGGCGCAACAAAAACTTTGTGAAAGCGCGTGCGAGTTATGAGGCGGCCCTGGCACAGTCCGCCGACTTTCAGCATGCGCACCGGAACCTTGGCATTCTGTGCGACCTGTATCTCGGGGATACCAAGCGCGCGCTGGAGCATTACGAGGCGTATAGCCGGATCGTTCCGGACGACGCCGAGGTTGTCAAATGGATTGCCGACCTTCGCAATCGCGAAACCAAAAAGGAGAAACCATGAGCCGAACCGTTTGCTGGATGCTGCTTGTGGTCTTTGCCTTGGCGCCCACGGCTGTTCTCGCGCAGCAAGACAAGGCTTCGCATGGCCAGAATCAGCAAGACCAGAATCAACCGGCTGAAACGCAAGTAAAGACGGAAGCGGCACAAACGCAGACTCAAGAGGTGCCGACAAAGACGGACGAAAACGGGAAGTTGGTCTCCGTCCCCGGAGGAAAGGCGCTCGGCATGTCCATTCTGGGCAATCAGGAAGCGCCCAAGGCGCTGGTCATCGTTCCCTGGAAGCGCTCGGAACTCGGCAACATCCAGGGCATCTCGACGCTGCTCGACGACTCGAGGCTACCGATTGACAAGGAGGTCTTCATGAGGATGCTCAGTTATTACGAAATCACGCAGGAAACGACGCGCCACAGCGGTGCGCCGGCCAAAACAAACGCGACGCAGCCCGCAACTGCGGCGCAGAGGAGGAAGCCATGACTTTCACGGAGCTACTAGGAAACGTTGGTTGGTTCGGAGGCGCGGTAATGTTTTGCCTCGCCGTGCTGTCCCTCTTTTCGGCGGGGATGATCGTAGAGAAGCACCGCCGCTTCCGCGCGGCCTCGCAGCAGTCGGAGATGTTCAAGTCTGAATTCAAGAAGTTCATGCACGGGGGAGAGATCTCGGAGCTGATTGACGCCGCGCGCCAGCACCAGAATTCCCATGTGGCGCAGGTGGTCGCGGCGGGCATTCACGAGTACGACGGGGTGCGTCAGTCCGGAGGTGATCCGGTCGCCTCGCTCGAGCTCGTCACGAGCGCACTCAGGGACTCCATGTCCGAGACGTTGATCCAGTTGAAGCGGGGTCTTGCGTTTCTGGCCACAATCGGATCTACGGCCCCGTTCATCGGCCTCTTCGGCACCGTCGTGGGGATCATCAACGCGTTCCGCAGCATCGCGGCCACGGGGTCCGGCGGGATGTCTGTGGTCTCGGGCGGCATCGCTGAGGCCCTGGTCTCGACGGCTCTGGGCATCTTCGTCGCGATCCCGGCCGTCGTCGCGTTCAACCACTTCACGGGCAAGATAGAGACTTTCCACGTCGAGATGAATCGGGCTTCGACCCAGCTCGTGAACTGCTTGTTCAAAATACCGGAGACCAAAATGCCAGAGCTCAAGCTTTCCGGAGTCAGGGTTTCCGACGTCAACGTGCCGGAGGTGGTTCATGCGACTCGGTGAGTCGGCCAAAATGCAGGCGGCCATCAACATCACGCCGCTCGTCGACGTCGTGCTCGTGCTGTTGATCATCTTCATGGTGATGGCGCCGCAGATGAGGAAGGGACCTGACGTCAACCTGCCGAACACGGCGAAGCCGAGCGATCAGGGCGACGAGAGAGGCCGGATTCTGGTCTCTATCGACGATGTCGGCAAACTGTGGATCAACGATCAACAGATCGCGCCCGAGCAATTCGGCGACGCCCTCCGCGCTGCGGCGGGCACTGAGACGGACCCCAGGGTCGTGATCCGGGGCGATGCAAAGCTCAACTTCCGCCAGGTCCGGGAGGCCATGATTGCAGTCAAAGAGGCTGGTTTCGGCGGGGTGGGGCTGATCGCGCAGCGCGCTGGCGCGCAGGGAGAGTGACATCATGCAATTTAACAGAGACGATTCCGGCTTAAGTCTGCAGTCCGAGATCAACATCACGCCACTCGTTGACGTGGTGCTCGTGCTGTTGATCATCTTCATGGTCGTCGTTCCCCTTCTCATGCAGGGCTACGACGTCGATATCCCTCGGGCCTCCGCCGTGGTTGTGCCGGCGCAGGCCGTAGAGTCGCAGCTGATCCTGAGAATCGAGCCCACAGAGTGCCCCATCCTGGAGCCGCCATCAGGGGAGGGGCTGCCGGCAGACTGTCGCGTGACCCTGAACGATGCAAAGATCCCTGCCTCGGAATTGTCTGCGCGCGTGGCGCAGACGCTGGGCGGTCGGCCCCCCGAACAGCGATTGCTGTTCCTGGCCGCAGACGACCGTTTGAACTATGAAGGAGTTCTGCGAATCATCGATCTTGCCAAGTCCGGCGTTGAGGATTTGAAGATTGAATTTATCGCGACCCGGTGAGGTGTTTGCTTGGTGACGACCATGGAAATCAAATGGAGCATGTTCAAAGCATTCGGAGCCCCGTCAGGCCGTAGCATGTTGACGAGCGTCGCGCTGCATGTGCCCGTGCTAGTCCTGCTGATGCTCTTGCCGGCGCAAGTGTTGGTTCGGAGTGCGGCCCGAAAAGAGATCGACATCGTCTTCTATCGTCCCCCGGAGATCAAGATACCCCCGCGCGCGGCCGCGCTTCCTCTGGCGCGAGGGACTACTCCGGGCGGCGCCCCACCGGGGGCGCCTGCACCCGCGCTGAAACCGAAACCGAACGCCGCGCCAGGCCCAGACCGGCCTGGGAGACCGGAACTCCCGCCAGGTCCGGAGGTGGGCGTTCCCGTGGACCCGCAGCCACAGCCGAAGGTGGGAAACGTGGGCATCCTGGCATTCAAGGACAAGTTCGCGAGCCTGGCACAGGACAAGATCGTGCCGCTTCTCGGAGCCGATGCGCGTCACGGTGCTGCGGATGACATCGGCCGGCCATCGTCACCCTCAACGTTGATGGCCAATGCGGCGGGATCGAGCGGCATCAACGTCGCCTCGCTGAAGCGCAGCGTGGGAGGCGGTGGCGGAGGAGGCGGTGGCGGTGGCACCGGCGGTGGTGGAGTCGGTGGCAGCGGCATTGGCGGAGCCGGAGGTAGCGGAGGTGGGCTCCAGGGTGTGGGGGTAGGCCGCCCCACGAGCGCGATCAACTCGATCAGCGGTGGCGACCGCCCGAAGGCCCGCAGCGGGCCAGGGGCTTCTCGCACCGACGAAGAAATACAGATCGTGTTCGACCGCTACAAGGCGTCGTACTACCGGCTGTACAACCGGGAGCTGCGCAATAACCCCACGTTGAAAGGCCAAATGGTGCTGCGTCTGACGATTGAACCAGACGGCAGCGTGTCGATGTGCGTGCTGCATTCGAGTGACATGGATGCGCCGGATCTCGCGGCTCAGGTCGTGGGCCGCGTCAAGACGATGAACTTCGGCGCGAAAGACGTACTGGCCGTGACGATCGTTTACCCGATCGACTTCCTGCCGGCGTCGTGAACCAGGAGATTGAAAGTGATGTGATCAGCTGACTTCAACGCGATTCTGACAAGGGCAAAGTCATCGAAAGATGGCGACGCAAAGTCACCGGTCTAAACGGGCGCTGAGCGCTCTATGACGGCGGGACCGCCGGAATCCAGTCCACAAACGTGGGCTGCCTCGGTCCCTCCAGCGACGCATTGCTTGGTAATGGAACGAGGGCGTACATGACTTCTGGCAGCAAAAACAATGGTAGGGTGGCCCACAGCTGGTTCGGAATCCTGCTGTTCACCTTCATAGTGTCGCTGCTGACCGCCACGCCGGCGCAGGCACAGTCGTCAGTCGATTGCGTTGCCGATCGCCGCGGCGTGATCGATGGCCTTGTCAACCCTGTTTCCCCTTCGCAGATCAATATCGACGGTAACTGCACGATCCGGAACTTTTCGGCGTCCAACCCGCTGACCTCCAACATCAGCTGGTACGGCAACAACCCCACGAGCTGGCTGCTCATCTTCGACAACGTCGTGTTTACGGGCAATATGTCCTGCAACTTGAACTCTCAGGGGAACTACATATGGTTCGTCAACGGCTCGACGAGCACGCTCAAGGAGCAATGCCTGAACCTCCTGATACCTGTCGAGAAAATCAACAAACAGAATCCGCCCGGCCCGCCAATAGCCATGATCGGCGTCCCTTTCACGTACACGCTGAGGATCCCAACCCTGTTCGACCCGGCAACGGGCACGGTCATTCAAACCGACGGATCGCGGAACGACCTGCACGGCATCACGGTCTGGGACGATCTCACCGCGACGGGCGTGGACCTCAGCTTTGTAAGCGAGCGCGCCTACTGGCTCAATAACGGCACCGCGGTTCCACATACGTTTTCTAACCTCGGCGGTAAGCTCACCTTCGACAACTTCCCTGTCGTGCCAGCCGGGCAACAATTCGTCATCGAGGTCACGGTTGTGCTCAATGACACTCCGTTGAACACGCCCGGGAAGCAGTTCGTCAACACGGCGAAGTGGGACTTCGGACGGCTCATCGGCGGCGTGTACTACGAGCCCCTGCCGGGTGAATGGGGTATCTCACCACCGCTGACGATCGCTGCACCGGTGCTCAGCGTTACGAAGTCTGGACCGGCGACAATGAATCTTGGACAGTGGGGCGAATTTGCCGTCAACGTCCAGAACACCGGGACCAGCGATGCCTGGGACGTGACCCTCCGTGACCTGTTGCCGCACGGTGCAACGGGCGGCATGTGCGATCGGACACCTGAAATCCTGAGCGCGCAGGTCCTTGCGGCAGACGGCGTCACCCCGATCCCGGGCAAGGGCCCGCTCAGCCAGGGCAGCGGTTACACCTTCAGTTACAGCGCTGCGCCCAACTGCCGGCTCGACATGACGATGCTGGGAGTCGCGGCAAGGATCGGTCCGAGTGAGCGGCTGATCGTCAGGTACCGGACGCAGCTCGACGCTGACACGCAGAATGGCGTCACACTCACCAATGTGGCCGGCGCCATCCAGTGGTTCACTGGCGACAGCAGCAATGCCAACCGTAAGCCTTACACGCGCACGCTGACCAACGGCACGCCGGGCATCCTTGACCACGAGGACGCCCACACCGTGACGGTGGCCCTCACCGGCTACTACTTCGAGAAGACGGCCGCAAATCTGACAAGTGGGGCAAATCCCGCGACGACCGCCGCACCCGGCGAGAAGTTGCGTTACACGTTGCGCCTGCGGACCACCGATCAGGCTCTCACCACTTCGAACATATTCGACGAACTGGACGCACTCAATGCACAACCGGCGTTCGTGCCGGGCACGTTCACGCTCGTCACGTCCCCGGCCGGGGCCGACATCAGCGGCACCAGCAGCACAGGCGGCGCCAAGGGCACTGGCGTCATTGACATCCGTAACCTGAACGTGCCGGTCAATAGCCAGGCCCTGATCGAATTCGACATCACCTTGGCTTCGAGCCTTTCCAACGGCACCGTCGTCACCAATCAGTCAACGCTCCGCCTCGCAGACGGCACGGTCCTCTTGAGCGATGACCCGAACGTCAATGGGACGGCCAACCCCGCCGTCCCGGGAGACGAGGATCCCACGAGGGTGACGATCGTATCGGCGGCCCGCTTCCTCGTGCAGAAAATCTCCACCGATCTGACGGGTGACCCGAACGTCCTGCTCGCCGGCGAGACACTGCGCTACACGATTACGGTGAAGAACACAACCAGCAGTAATGCCGTAAATGTCACGTTGCGCGATGCAGTGCCGGCAAACACGGCCTACGTCGCGGGCAGCACGAAGCTGAACGGTGCCGCGGTCGCGGATATTGCGGGCATGTCGCCTCTCGTGAATGGAATGTCGGTCAACTCGCCGGCCGACACGGCGCCGGGCTCCATGCTTGCCGGCGCCACTGCAACCATCACGTTCGACGTGGTCGTGAACCAGAATGTCGTCAACGGTACGGTGATCTCGAACCAGGGCTTTGTCACAGCCACCACAAGCGGAATCACCGACCAACCTTCCGATGACCCGGACACGTCGGAGGTCAATGATCCGACGCGCGACATCGTAGGAAATATGGCTTTGCTCTATGCCGAGAAGCGGGTTGCGCTGTTCGGCGATCTCAGCTCGCCAGGTATCGTCGATCCTGGCGACGTGCTGCGTTACACGATCACGGTGAGGAATTCCGCGGCGGTTGCGGCGACAGGCGTCACCCTGCGCGACATGGTTCCAGCGAATACCACGTACGTCGCGAATTCCACACTGCTTAACGGACAGCCCGTCGGCCAGCCGGACGGCGGCGTATCGCCGCTCGTCTCAGGCGTCAACGCCGGCACGATCTCGGCCGGGGCCAACGCAGTACTCCAGTTCGACTTGCGCATCAATCCCGGCACGCCTACGGGCACCGTGATTAGCAACCAGGCTGTAGTCGATACCGTTGAGTTGCCGGACCTTCTCACGGATGGCGATGGCAATCCGGCGAATGGTCCACAGCCGACAGTCGTTGTGGTGGGTGCCGGTCAGCAGCTTTCGATCTCCAATCAGGTCACCGTCGTCGGTGGCGGCGCTGCAGTCCCCGGCGCCCAACTCGAATACGTCGTCCGCGTGGTGAACATCGCGGCGGTTCCCGCCACCAATGTCGTCATCGCCGACAACCTCAATGCATCGCAACCTGGCCAGCTTGCATACGTGAACGGATCCGCGACGGCGAACGGAGGGACAACGGGCGTCACGTTCGCCGGCTCGACCATCACCGTCGACTACGGCGCAGTCAGCGGACCGCTGCCGCCGGGCGGAGTCGTGGAGCTCAGGTTCCGGGCTACTCTCGCCGCCGGACTCGCGAACGGCACGGTCGTCACCAATACCGCCGTGGCCACCTGGAACCAGCCCACACAATCCACCAGCGCCAGCGTGTCGTTTACGGTCGGCAGCATCCCCGGGACGCCCGGCACCCCAAGCTTCGCCGTGCTGAATGGGTCAGTCTGGCATGACGCCAACTTCGACGGTGTTCGGGATTCTGGTGAGCGCGCTCTAGCCGGTTGGGCGGTGGAGCTCTACCGCGATAACCAGCTGTCGCAATCCGTTCAGACGGATGCAAACGGCGGCTATACCATCAATGGCGTCGAGCCGAACGACCAGACCACCATTCGCTACGAGTTACGGTTCCGCGCGCCGGGCGCGGGCGCCAACACCGCGATGCTGGGCCGCGCTGTCTCGTCGTTCACAAACGGAATGCAACGGATCACGGACATCGTGGTGCGGTCCCGCGACAATCTGCAGGGCTTGAACCTGCCGATCCATCCGAACGGCGTCATTTACAACTCGATGGCCCGTACACCGGTTGTCGGGGCGACAGTCACCCTGCTGGATGCCCGCAGCGCCTCGCCCTTGCCGGCGGGCTGCTTCGACGATGCGGCCCAGCAAGGACAGATCACGCTCGCTGACGGCTATTACAAGTTCGACGTCAACTTCAGCGACCCGGCCTGCCCGAGCGGCGGTGATTACCTCATCGGCGTGACGCCACCGCTGGGAACGACCTACGTTGCGGGCAATTCGCAGATCATCCCGCCGACGTCCAACGCTTCGACCGCAGCGTTCTCGGTGCCGGCCTGCCCGGGCAGCACCACCGATGCCATTCTGGGCACAGCCCGGTTCTGCGAAGTTCAGCCTTCGGAGTTCGCGCCGGCTGCATCGATACCGTCACGCAGCGCCGGCACGACTTACTACGTCCACCTGATGCTGGACGGCAGCCAAATGCCAGGCTCGAGCCAGATCTTCAATAACCACATCCCGGTGGATCCGCAGCTCCTCGGCGCGGTCACGATCTCCAAGACGACGCCGCTGGTCAACGTGACCCGCGGGCAATTGGTTCCTTACACGATCACCGCGAATAACCGTTCCGGCATGTTGCTCACGGATGTGGGCATCGTCGATCGCTTGCCTGCGGGATTCAGCTACATCAAGGGCTCTGCTCTTCTCGATGGCGTGCCAACCGAGCCGTCGGTCGCGGGCGGGGCGCTCAGCTGGAACGGGCTGGTTATTGCGGGCAATCAGGTGCGCACGGTGAAAATACTGCTCGCAGTGGGTGCCGGCGTCACCGGGGGCGAATACGTGAACCGCGCGCAGGCGTTGAACGTCGTGACCGGGGACGCGATGTCTGGGGAAGCAACCGCTACTGTGCGCCTCGCGCCCGATCCTACGTTCGATTGCAGCGATGTGACCGGCAAGGTCTTCAGCGACGCCAATCGCAACGGGCGGCAGGACGACGGCGAAGAGGGGCTGCCCGGCGTGCGTGTGGTAACACCACGGGGTTTGCAGGCAACGACCGATAAATACGGCCGGTACCACATCACCTGCGCGATCACGCCAAATGAGAACCGCGGCAGCAATTTCGTGCTGAAGCTCGACGACAGGACGCTGCCGAGCGGCTACCGGATGTCGACGGACCAGGTGCAGATCCAGCGTGCCACGGCCGGCAAGGCACTGCGAGTCGATTTCAGTGCGTCAATTCACCGCGTGGTCGCCATCGATCTGTTGGATGCGGCGTTCGAGCCAAATACGACCGACATCCGCCTCCAGTGGAGGCCACGCCTCAACTTACTCGTCGAAGAACTGCGCAAAGCGCCGGCCGTGCTGCGCCTATCCTACATCGCCGACACCGAGGATTCGGCACTCGTGAAACGGCGCGTTGAAGCGGTCAAAAGGCAGCTGACCGAAGCGTGGGGTGCGGCGAAAGACAGCTACGTGCTCACCATCGAGCCCGAAGTCTTCTGGCGCCGTGGCGCCCCGCCGAAACAACCCGAAGTGCGTTTGCCGGGAAGCAGGTGAACGATATGAACAAGCACCGCCATCTACCGTTGACTTTCGGATTCCTGATGATGGCTGCCTCCACAGCCGCCGGTCAGATCAAACCGCCTGCCGATCAGGTCAACATGACCGCCAGTCCGCTTAATGGTCCGTTCAACACGACTGCGAACCCGTTCAACGCGGCTACAGGTGCATTCAACGCCGGTCAGTTCAACACATCCACCGGTCCGTATAATAGTCCGTTCAACACGACTGCCAGCCCGTTCAACACGACTACAGGTCCGTTCAACGCCGGTCAGGTCAATACATCCACCGGTCGGTTCAAAACGGTCAAGCCGGGTGAGCCGGTCGAACGGCATTTGTCCGACGACCAGAAATTCCGGGAATGGTCGCTGGATCCGAAAGTGGCCGAAGACATCAAGCGCATCAAGGTGTGCCGGGTGGAGACCGTCTGCAAGATGCGATTCAAGGAAGGCGAGACGCCGCGGATGCGCGTCAGGAACGTCGTCATGCCACTGCGGTACGAGGACGAAACCATCCCCATTTCCGAAGCCTTCACCAGACAAGTCCGGCAGGCACTCGACAACCTGCGGGACAAGCCGGGCGTGACGGTCCGGTTCATTGGCTATACCGACAACTCGCTGCTGACCGGCCACGACGAGCAGAGCTACGGAAACCACCTGTCATTGTCGAAGGCAAGGGCCCAGCGCGTCGCGCTGGCCATGCAGGAGAAGCTGGGATTGCCGGCCTCGGCGATCGAAAGCGACGGTCGCGGTTCCTCACGCCCGGTTGCTTCCAACGACACTGTGCAGGGACGAGCCTTGAATCGCCGCGTCGAAGTGGAATTCTGGTACGACGACCCTCTCCAGGCGTTGCCGGACGAGCCACAACTCTGTCCCGATGATGTCCAGGAAGTGGTGACCAAGGTTTACGATCCGCCCTGGGGCAGCATCCCGGCGCTCGAGCTCGCGAACGGCCAGCCGATCATTCCGCCCGGCTACGCAGCGAACCTGCGCCGCGCGCTGACGGACATCGCGCATCGGACCAATCCGCGACTGCGGTTTATCGGTTATACGAAGAACGAGCGCCTCGACCGCCGTACGGCGTCCGTATACGGCGACGACATCGGCCTTTCCGCGGCGCGGGCCCGCCGCACCATGGACATTGTAATGCAGGACCCAGTGTTGTCCGGTGCTAAGTCCGAACATGAGGGGCGTGGCTATGTCCAATCCGAGGATGTCGTGAACGCCGGCTTTATCCAGGGCCAGGAGTCGTTCGTGCGCGTGCTGGTCGTATATGACGAACCGCTGCCGTTGGACAATTACGAGGGCATTGACATCACGCGTCTCACCCAAGAGCTTAGTCCAAAGAGCCCTTATGGTCTTAACGTGATGCACATCACCGTGGACGGCAAGCCGATCGACGACCTAGGCCGCAGCTCTTCCGACATCCAGCGCTGCACCGACGTCGCGCTCGACAATGCCAACATCCAGTTCCGCTTCGACAATCTCGAGTCGCGTCCGCGGCTCAGCGTCGCAGCGCATCCAGTCGCCGTGTCGGTGCGCGACGTGGAAGCCGTTCCCGGCCCGGTCGTGCGTTTCCGGATGTACTCTAACTATTCGGCCTTCATCGAGCGTGCCGAAATCCGAATCTTCGCACAGGAGCAGTCATTGCAGGCCACGCCGATCGAAATCATCGCGGTCGACGAAGCGGGCCTCGCGGAATGGCTGCCGACGCCAAAGATTCTCACGGGGCCGGAACGCGAACTCAAATACTTGCTGCGCGCCTACGACTCGAAGGGTCATTTCGACGAAACGGAGGGGCGGCCGCTGTTGCTGTACCGCGATCGGTCGCCCAATCAAATTCCGGTGACGAAAGATCAGCCGGCGCCGCGCGAGCTGCTCGCCGCCTACGGTGAGAACCACCTGGCCCGCCACCAGATTCCACTCGGCAGCGGCACGGTAACGGTGCAGGGCAGCGGCATACCGGCGGACCACACGGTTTGGCTCGTGGGCCGCCAGATTCCGATCGACCCTCAGGGCAACTTCGCCGCGGAGCAGATCCTTCCGGACGGTACGCATACGGTCGAAGTCGCGGTGCTCGACGATGCGGGCAACGGCTCGCTCTATCTTCGTGACCTAGAGTTCAAGCGCAGAGACCTCTTCTACGTCGGCGTCGCCGACATCACGGTGTCCGGGAGCCGTTCGAATGGACCGATAGATCTGCTGCAGGGCCGGAACGCTCCGCAGCCCTACAATTCGTCGCTGGATGGCCGGTTAGCGTTCTACGTGAACGGCAAGGTCAGCGAGCGCTGGCGGTTGACGACGAGCGCGGATACTCGCGAAGGGCCGGTGAAGAGCCTCTTCAGCAACTTCCTCGACAAGTCGCCCGATTCGTTGTTCCGGCGCATCGATCCCGATTACCATTACCCGACGTTCGGCGATGATGGTGTCGTGACAGAAATGGCGCCGACTTTGGGCAAGTTTTACTTTAAAGCGAGCCGTGGCGAAAATTACGGGATGTGGGGCAATTTCAACGCCGGCTACATGGGCAACGAGCTGGCCCACGTCGACCGCGGCCTGTACGGAGCCAACGCGCACTACGGGTCCGAATC
>Ga0075428_100002446_pt1 | contig 20174 bp, 22 predicted proteins | sample RhiMetdeltSRZDD2_FD_75291 | JGI IMG/M metagenome (GOLD analysis project Ga0075428, IMG submission 75291) | Populus rhizosphere microbial communities from Tennessee, USA - Rhizosphere MetaG P. deltoides SRZDD2 | ecosystem: Host-associated > Plants > Roots > Rhizosphere > Soil | place: USA... | reverse complement strand
ACCAGCGCGTAGACGACGAGCGGAATGGCGCCCACGAGAAAGGCGGACAGGAAGTTCGGATGCCCCATCGTGGCGAACGGCCGGACCAGACCGGCCAGGCCCGACGTGCGCGCGTACAGGATGGGGTCGAGCCCGACCACCTGCACGAGCGCGTAGGTGGCCGCCACGCCGGCCGCGGTGACCGACGCCAGCGTCAGCCGCTGGGCGTCCGCGAACGTGGTCACGAGGCTTCGCGTGGCCAGGAACAGGATCGCGTAGGCCACGACGGTGCCGAGCCCGACATAGCTCTCGTTGGCTCCGAGCAGCGAGGTCCAGCGACTGATCGACAGCACGGTCGAGACGAGCGCCGACAGGGTGAACAGGAGGACGCCGAGCCCGAGGGGGTCGCGCAGCGTGCTCAGCCGTGGGACGAGTGCGCCGGGAACCAGCGTCGCCAGCACGATGGCGGCGGCCACGAGCAGCGCGACCTTGTTGTACTCGAAGGCCTCGATGGTCTCGCGCGAGAAAACGAGCGGCGACAGGACCAGGTGGACGAAGAGCACGGCGCGGCCGACCACGCCGTCGCGCGAGGCCTCGGCGACGAGGGCCGCCGGCGCCGCCGATGCGCTGCTGCGACCGCGCCGACGCGCTATGGGCGGCGCGCCGGCCCCGGCCCACCCGCCGGGCGGAAGATCATCGCGTCAGTCTCGCCAGCACGTCCTCGAACGCCGTGTCGGCCAGCGCCCGCACCTCGTCGCGCGTGAGCGGCTGGATCGGATGCGCGACGACCACGGTGCGGTAGTCCTCGGCGCCCAGCGCGCGGGCCTGCGCGCCGGCGGCCCGGACGAACTCCGCCGAGATGATCGTCGCGGTGGGAATGCCGTGATCCTCGAAGAACACGCCGTCGTGCACACTGCACGTTGTGCAGGACCCTCAGTCGGCGAGCGCTTCGATCAGCACGTCGGTCGCGCCGACGATCTCCTCCCGGAGTGGATCGGGCGCCGGCCGCGCAAACGTGGGCTTCTTCCGCCGCACGATCGCCTTGGGCCGGGCGCGCTCGCGCAGCAATTCCTCCAGGCGGTCGAGCAGGTGCTCGCCCTTGGCCTTGGAAATGTCGAGCAGTGTGACCACCTTGCCGTCGAGACTCGGCAGGCGCGTCGCCGTCCGGCGCGGCACCGCGACCGAGTCGGTGGGATCGAGATAGTCGCTCACGCCTCGTTCCTCCTGGACGCCGTCGTCATGCGCAGAGGCTAACACAGCCGGGTATGCTGGCCGCATGCGCTCCGTCGTCGCGCTGAGGCTCGCCGTCGCGCTGATCGCCGGGCTGGCGGCCTGCGCCACCGCCCGCGTGGCGATCGGCCCGTGGCAGGCACCGCTCGGTCGCGAGCACCCGCTGACCGGCCGCGTCCTGGACACCCGCACCGGGCGATTCGTGACGGCCGACGCGATGGTGCAGGCAGCGGCCACCGCCCGTTTCGTCCTCCTCGGCGAGAAGCACGACAACCCGGACCACCATCAGATCCAGGCCGCGGTCCTCCGCGCGATCCTCGCCACCAGCAGGCGGCCGATCGTCGCGTTCGAGATGTTCACGCCCGACGATGCTCCGGCGCTCGCCCGCTTCCTGGGCACAGCACCGCGTGACGCCACCGGGCTCGGCGCGGCGGTCGACTGGAAGAACAACGGCTGGCCCGACTGGGCCTACTACCAGCCGATCGCCCAGGCTGCCCTCGACGCCGGCGTGCCGATCGTCGCAGCCAACCTCACGCAGGCGACCGCGCGGGCCCTTGCGCGCGGCCAGCGGGCTGCGCTCCCCGCCAACCTCGCCGAACACTACGCGCTCGACCAGCCGCCCTCGGCCGCGCTGCAGGCCGCGTTGACGACGGAGATCCGCGAGGCGCACTGCGGTCACTTCCCCGCCGACCGGGTGGACGGCATGGTCCTGGCGCAACGGGCGCGCGATTCGGCGCTGGCCGAGAGCCTGGTGGCCGGGGCCGACGGCGGCGTGCTGATCGCCGGCACCGGCCACGTTCGCAACGATCGCGGCGTGCCGGCCTACCTGCGCCGGCGCGTGCCGGATGCCACCATCGCCACGCTGGCCCCGCTCGAGGTACGTACGGAGTGGACGCAGCCGTCGGACTACGCGAGGGCGTACGGCGGAGCGCTCCCCTTCGACTGGGTCTGGTTCACGCCGGGCATGGACGACGACGATCCCTGCGCCCGGTTCAGGCGGCCGCCCACTCCGCCGCGCGGCTGACGGTTCAGCGCAGCGATGCCGGGCTTCGTGCCGGCGACGCGTTCAGTGGCGGGACGCGGTCAGCCGCGACAGGCCCGAAAATTCCGGTAGTCGTCGCTCGCGGTGGACTTGGTGTCGTCGGAGTCCGTCAGGACGGCGATGCCGCCCACCTTCGGCGTGCCCGACTCCTTGAACGCCGTCTTCCACTCCTGCAGCGCGTTCACGCGCTCCTCGACCCACGCCTCGCGGGAGGCAGGAGCCCCGGTGCGGAGCACACGGCCCTGGGTGAGGCCGCCGTTGGATTCCAGCCGCGTGCCGACCGGGACCTTCTCGCTCCACACGTACTTCACCGCCTTGGGTCCGCGGACCTTCGAGTGCGGCACCGCGACGTACACGGCCAGCACGCTGTCGTTCGTGGACGACTGCCGCTCGTCGGCGCCCCTGGGGAACGCGCCGGGCCGCCACGACCACGTCAGGATCGGATACTTCTGGAGGTCCCAGCTCGGCGTCTCGCGGCCGGCCTGGATGCCGGTGCCCTTGGCCTCCGCGTGCAGGAAGCGCTGGGAGCCCTCAGCCTGAACGCGATACACCTGGCGTCCTTCGTCCTTGCGCGGCTTCCACTCGGGAGGAAACTCGCCGGGTTTCGCGTGGCTGAAGTCGTCGAGGACGATGCAGGCTTGCTCTCCGGCGGAGGGCTCAGCCGGGGGCGCGGCGGCACCGGCGACCAGGATCGCGGAGAGAACGAGCGAGCCCGCCGCCGAGAAATCCACACTGAAGCGACGTAGCAACCCGCGGGCCAGCGGACCTCAGCGGGTCGAGATCAGCGCCCCCGTCGCCACCAATGATGCACGAGATTGTCCACCACCTCGCCCAGCTGACCGATGGTGCGGCACTCGCGCACGATGTCGCAGGCCGGCGCGTAGAGCGGCATCACGCTGTCGCCGATCCCCCAGCCCCACTGCCCTTCGGGGTTCAGCCAGATGATGCCCTTCACACGCTCGCGGATGAGCCGGAGCGCCCACGCCTGAGGATCGTTGTAGTTGTTGCGCGCATCCCCGAGCAGCAGGATCGTCGTCTTCTTGTCGAGCGACTCCAGCTCGGTGGTGGTGAACCGGTTGAACGCATAGCCGAAGTCCGAGCGGCAGTGGTAGTCCACCGGCGCGCCCTTGAGGGCCCACTCGATGGCCCGCTCGACCGGATAGGTCGAGAAGGCCTGGCTGACCTCGGCGATCTCCGACACGAACACGTAGGAGCGCACCCGGCTGAAGCACTCCTGCAGGCTCCACACGAGCTGGAGCATGAAGCGGGAGGCGTTGCGCACGGAGTCGGACACGTCGCAGATGGTGATCAGCCTGGGCTTCTCGCGGTGGCGCCGCTTGAGGAAGATCTCCATCGGCACGCCGTCGTAGGCCAGGCTCTTGCGCATGGTCTTGCGCGAGTCGATGCGTCCCTTCTGCTCCTGCCGCTGCCGCAGGGCCAGCGCGTCCTTGATGCGCCGGGCCAGCTTGGCCACGACATTGCGCATCTGGGCGACCTCGTCGGGCGTCAGCGCGAACAGCGGCTTGTCGGCCAGGACTTCCCGCGTGAGCTTCTCGCCGGCGCGATACGCGCGGCGCTCCAGCTCGCGCTGCACGTGCTGCCGGATCATGCGGCGAAACGCCTCCAGGCGCAGCTCCAGGTAGTTACGGATGCGTGCGAGCTGACCGGGGTCGAGGCCGCGCGCCTCCAGCGCCTGCATGATCTTCTCGATGTCGCGCTCGATGGCCGACCAGTCGAACTGGTCGGAGATGCGGCGGCTAAAATATCCGACCTGCAGGAAGTACATCAGCCGTTCGAGGCCGGCGCCCTGCCCGCCGTCGCGAATGGCCATCTCCATCTCGCTGCCCTGCCCGCGCATCAGCAGCTCGGTCAGCTCGTCGAGGTCCAGGTTCTCCTGATCCATCACCTGGTCGAGCTGGTCCTGCACCCGGGGATCCTCGGGACCGAGCGCCTTCTTCAGCCCTTCCCCCAGCGCCTCGAGATCGAGGAAGTACAGGTTGAAGATCCGGTTGAACGTCTCCTCGTCGCGGGCTTCCTTGACCAGCGTGGCGGCCAGCGTGGCCTTGAAGGTCTCCCGGTCGGTCAGCCCCACCTCGGCGCTGGCGCCCAGTGCGTCGAGGGCCTCCGCCGTGGAGATGCGGATCTCGGCCCGGCGCAGATCCCCGATGAACTCGAGAATTCGCTCTTCCATCGCGCGCTACTTGGTCGCGACGTCGGCCAGGACCTTGTCGAGCGCGCCCTTCACCCGCTCGATGTCCTTCTCGTACTTCACGAGAATGGTCAGGGTGGACTCAACCAGCGCAGGATCGAGCTCCTTGGCGTTGAGGATGACCAGCGAGCGCGCCCAGTCGATCGACTCCGACACCGACGGCGGCTTGCGGAGCTCCAGCGCGCGGATCTTCTGCACCGCGGCCACCACCGCCCGGGCCAGGCGCTCGGGTGCCTCCGGCACCTTGAGCCGGATGATCTCCAGCTCGTCGGCCGGGGCCGGGAAGTCGATGAAAAGGTGCAGGCAGCGACGCTTGAGGCCGTCGCTGAGCTCGCGGGCGTTGTTCGAGGTCAGCACCACGAGCGGTATGTGCTTGGCCTTGATCGTCCCCAGCTCCGGGACCGAGACCTGGAAGTCCGACAGCACCTCCAGCAGGAAGGCCTCGAACTCCGGCTCAGCCTTGTCGATCTCGTCCACCAGCAGCACCACCGGATCGTCGCTGCGGATCGCCGACAGGAGCGGGCGCGGTGACAGGAACCGGTAGGAGAAAAACGCGTCGTCCTGGCCAGCGATGCGCGACACAGCCTCGGGCAGTGAGGGCGCGTCGGCGATCATCTCACCGATACGCTCGCGCAGGAGCTGCGTGTAGAGCAGCTGCTTGGCGTACTTCCACTCGTAGAGGGCCTTGCCCTCGTCGAGCCCCTCGTAGCACTGGAGGCGAATGAGCTGCCGACTGGTGACGTCGGCGAGCGTCTTGGCGAGCTCCGTTTTGCCTACGCCTGCGGGTCCCTCGATGAGCACGGGGCGGCCCATGCGCGCGGCCAGGAACACGACGGTGGAGATGCGACGGTTGGCGATGTAGCGCGCGTCCCTGAACCGCTGCTGGACCTCCTCGACGGACTCGAACATGCGGGCTCCTTCACAAGCCAAGATATGGTGCTGAACATCGGTTCATTGTAACTGATCGCTCGGCCGCAGGTGGGCGCTCGCACTACTGCCGGGTCCCACCGCCGCGGATCATGCGATCGCGAATCTCGTCGCGCGTGCGGTCCCCGGTGCGCGAATCACCGAAGGGCTGAAACGCGGGGTCGGGGGCGGCGGGGCTCTTGGGAGGCTCGGCCGCCGGCGCCGGCGGCGTCTTGGACGGCTCCGAGCCACCCGTGGGAGCCGAGGGCCCCACCTTCGCGGCGTCCGGCCACGCCGTGGCGACGTCGGCGACCAGCAGATCGGGCTGCACGCCGGCCTCCTCCGCGATCGTGCTCCACGGTGCGCCGCTGCGGCGGGCCGCGAAGACCTTGTCGATCGGGTGACCGCCGCGCGTGGCGATCCGGTGCGAGATGAACAGATCACCCCAGCCGAGCTTCGTCGAGGCGCGCTCGGCGCGGAGCACGTCCGGTGCGGTTCCGAGGAACTGCGCCAGGCGATCGACGCCGGCCGCCTCCGTCTGCGGCGTCGCCGTCGCCCGGTCCAGCGCGGCCGCCACGGCATCGAGCCGATCCTGAGCGGTGGCCACCGGCACCACCAGCACGAGCATTGTCAGGATTCCCACCCACATCCTCATACCTCCGCCAGGGCGCTGCACGCAGGGCCGAGTATGCCGTGCGGGAGCGGGCGGCACAATCGAGGGGAAGCTGGCCGGGTACAATTCCGCCATGTCCACGCCGGCCGAGGCGGCGCGCTACCACCGCCTGCAGCTCGGGCTCAGTCTCGCCAGCTTTGCGCTCGGCGTCGCGTACCTGCTGGCCATCCTGGAGACGGGCGCCGCGGCGGCCCTGGCCAGCGCGGCCGCGACGGTCACCGGCGTGTGGTGGGGCCGGGTTGCTCTCGTGGCCGTCGGCGTCGGCGTCGGACAGTCGGTCCTGGCGTTTCCGCTGCGCTGGGTGCGCGGCTTCTGGCTCCCCCGCCGGTTCGGCCTCCTCCACCAGAGTCTCGCCTCGTGGCTGACCGATCGCGCCAAGGCGGCGGCCCTCGGGGCCGTGCTCGGCCTGGGCGGCGTGCTGGTGATCTACGGGCTGCTCGCCGCCACGCGCTGGTGGTGGCTGATCGCGGCGGTGGTGTTCTTCGTCGTCGGCATCGCGCTGGCTGCGCTGTTTCCGATCCTGATCGTGCCGCTTTTCTACCGGCTCACGCCGCTGGCGAATCCCGAGCTCACCGACACGCTCCTGGCGCTGGCGCGGCGGGCGGGCGTCGCCGTGGTGGGCGTGTGGGTCGTCGACGAGTCACGCAAGAGCCGCACCGCCAACGCGGCCGTCGTAGGCCTGGGCCGGACGCGTCGGATCATCCTCTACGACACGCTCGCGACGTCGTTTCGCCGCGAGGAGGTCGAGGCCGTACTCGCCCACGAGCTCGGCCACCACGTCCACGGCGACCTGCGGCGGGGGCTGCTCGTGCAGGGCGCACTGACGCTCCTGACGTTCTGGCTGGCTGGACGGTTCATGGACGCCGGCGTCGGCTACTGGGGACTGGCGGGGCCGGCCGACCCGGCCGGGCTGCCATGGCTGGCCCTGGTGCTGCTCGGCATCGGGGTGCTGCAGCTTCCCCTGTCCAACGGCTTCTCGCGCTGGATCGAGCGACAGGCGGACGATTTCGCGCTGACCCTCACGGGCAACCCGGCGGCCTTCATCGGCGCGATGGAGCGGCTGGGCGAGCTGAACCTCGCGGAGCGTAAGCCGCACCGCCTCAAGGAGCTGCTGCTCTATTCGCATCCCGCGCTCGATCGACGGATCGCACGCGCCAGAGGAGAAGCCGCATGAGCGTCCGCCGCACGCTGCGTGGTCTGGTTGCCCGCAAACAGGGTCTCGTGGTGCCCGGCGCCTTCGACGGTGTGTCCGTGCGCCTGGTGGAGCGCGCGGGGTTCCCCGTCGTCTACATGACCGGCTACGGCACCTCCGCGTCGCGCCTGGGTCTGCCCGACCTCGGCTATGCGGGTCTCGCCGAGATGGCGGATCACGCGCGTAACCTGGCGGCCGCCGTCTCGATCCCGCTGATCGCGGATGCCGATACCGGCTACGGCAATGCGCTCGGCGTCCGGCGCACCGTACAGGCCTACGAGGCGGCCGGAGTGGCCGGGCTCCACATCGAGGACCAGGTCGCGCCGAAGCGCTGTGGGCATCTGAGCGGTCACCAGATCGTTCCGCTCGGGGAGTTCTCCGGCAAGATCCGGGCGGCGGTGGAGGCCCGGCGCGACCCCAACTTGCTGATCATCGCCCGGACCGACGCCATTTCCGCGGTGGGGTTCGACGAGGCGTTGCGCCGGGGCGAGGCCGCGGCCAAGGCGGGGGCCGACATGCTCTTCATCGAGGCTCCGCGAGACGAGGCGCAAGTCGAGCGGGTGGCGCGGGCGTTCGACACGCCGCTGCTCTACAACTACGCCGCCGGGGGCCGCTCGCCGCTCCTGCCCTTCCCGCGGCTGCGCGCGCTGGGCTACGCGATCATCATCCTGCCGGTCGACACGCTGCTCGTGGCCACCAGGGCGATGGCCGACTTTCTGACCGAGCTGCGCGCCGGCGACGACGCGCAGGCGCTGGCCGACCGCCTCCTGCCGTTCGAGGAGTTCAATGCACTGATCGGCGCCACGGATCAGATGGCGATGGCCGATCGCTACCGGGAATCGTGACCGACACTGCGCGGGCGGGGGGCCGGGCGACGGCCCCCCACCCGAATCCTTAGTTCGTGGTCGCGCAGACCATACCGGCTTCGACAGGATCGACATAGGCAGACCCGTTCGCGTTGCGAAGGAAGAACGTCCATTGCGCTCGATTGGCCGGATTCGGCCAGCCGGTGACGTCAACACCGGGCGGGAACGGATGGCGTACCCCGCCAGGAACGCGATAGATGAAGCTCGAGATGACACTGGTTCCGACCGGGCAGTTCACGACCAGAGTGGCTGTCCCAACGTTCGCCGGCAGATCGACGTTGAACCGATTCGTCACCGTGCCGTAGTTGCTCAGACCGGCGGGACCTTGAGGGCCTGCGGGTCCCGTCGCTCCCGTGGCGCCTGTCGCACCCGTGGCTCCCGCGGCTCCCTGAGGACCCTGAGATCCGATGGGACCGATGGGACCAGCCGGGCCGACCGGGCCCATGGCGCCCACCGAGCCCTGAGAACCAGGCGCCCCGGCGGGGCCTGTCGGACCAGCAGGACCAGCCGGGCCGGCGGGACCCGCCGGACCAGCAGGACCAGCCGGACCGACAGGACCGCGCGGCCCTGGAGTGCCGTAGGCGGTATGGCCGAAGTAGACCGCGAGCGTATCGTACTGACCCGTCAGTCGACCGCGGGCCACGATGACGTCATACGTCCCGGGCGCGAGATCGTGCGGCAAGCCGACCGTGATCTCGTGCTGCGTCTGCTTGATGAGGTCGAGCCGGACCTCGCCAAGCCACACCGTGACCGAGCGAGACCCAAAGTCTCCGCGCAGAGTGAGGACACCCTGGGCGAGATCAGGATGAGCGCTTTGCAGCGCGATGGGACCGTTGTAAACGCTAGGGTGATGCGCAAGCGCCGGAGCAGCCGTGCTCAGGAGAAGCGCGAGCGCAAAACCGAGTGCTTTGTTGTGTGGCATCTGGCTCTCCGCATGAGAGACGGCGCTCCAGACCGCCCGCCGAGCCATGTTGCCACTCGAGGCGCGGAGACCGCAGCCCTGCCTTGTGCAACGATCCGACCAATTTCCACTGTCAGAAAAAACAGTGATTTGACACTTGTGTTCACCCGCTAGAGGTGTCGGGCTGTCACCCGTGCCCTGACGAGTTGCGCCACATGTAGAGAAGGTGCGTTTTTCGGTAGCGAGATTCCCTCGGAGGACGTCATGCGAATTTCTCGAGTCGCCGTACTGCTGCTCGTGACCGTGCTCGCGTCGACGCCCGACAGCGCCGATGCCGCGACGACCGTGTCGGTGCGCGATTTTGGTGCCGCGGGCGACGGAACTATCGACGACACGCCCGCCATCCAGCGCGCGATCGACGCCGTCGGCGACGCCGGAGTCATTTTCTTCCCGCCCGGGAGCTACCGTGTGACCCAGCTGCGTGTCGGCAGCCGGATCGCACTGGTCGGGGCCGCACCCGGGGCCGTGACACTCCGGAATACCGCGCCCGCGGGTCGGAACTTTTCCGGCATCGTCACGAGCGCCGCGGCGGCCGGAGGGGTCACCGACGTGGAGATCCGCAATCTGACCTTCGACCGCACCATCGAGACGGATGCCTTCGACGAGCACGTCTATCTGGAGAACTGCCGCCGGGTGGTGATCGAGAACTCGCGCTTCGTGGGGCGGATCAGACGCCCGCATCACGCCCAGAAGGGCGTGCACCTACGGGGATGCCGGGACGCGCGCATCCTCAACAACGTCTTCGAGGACATCGCGGACAACGCGCTCGCCCTGAACTGGCTCGACCCGGCCACGGTGGCTGGACACCACGTGGTGAGCGGCAACGTGTTCTCGCGCACCTCGGGCGATCCCGCCTCCCAGCTCATCGTGACCCAGAGCGACGTCACGATCGTCGCCAACGTCTTTCGCGGCCAGGCGCCTGGCGGCCCGGCCGGCAACTGGATCGAGACGGGCACCGCCAACGGTTCCGCCATCGCCGGGCTCTCGGTCACCGCCAACAGCGTCCGCGGATTCCGCAGTCTGATTCACGACGTGAACGGTCTGGTCGCGGTCGGCAACGTCCTGCACAACGCCCTGCTCAACGTCGACGCCGTGGAAGGACGGAGCCGCGATGTGGCCTTCGTCGGCAACGTGGCCATCGGGGGTGGCTTCTTGCGGGCCAAGCGCGCCGATCACGTGCTCGTCGAGGGCAACGTGGTGACGGACTCGACGGGCGACGGCATCATGGTGCAGGAGGCCTCGCACGTGAGCATCCTCGGCAACCGCGTGCGGCGCGCCCAGCGCTCCGGAGTGTTCGTCGACGCCACGACGGGTGCGGTCGTCGTGGCCGACAACGCCTGCTACGACAATGGACAGGGCGGCGTGGCCGATGCGGGGTTCGGCGTGCTCGTCCAGAACGTGGCCGACGCGACGCTGGCGGGAAACGTCTGTCACGACACCCAGGGCGGCCGGGCCACCCAGCGCTACGGTCTGGTGGTGAACGCCGCGCGGACGGTCACGCTTCGCGGCAACCTCGCCGCCGGCAATCGGCAGGGCGCGTACCGCGAGATGTCGGCGCCCGCGGAGGTCCGACGTTCGGGCAATAGCTTCGACGGGACTCGGGACGAGTCAACCGCCGCGCGACGCCTCGTCGCGGCCTGGTCGCCGCCCCGCCTGGCGCCCGGCGCCCAGACGATGGCGATACTCGCGCTGCCCGGCGCGGAGCTCGGCGATCCGGTGATCGCCGGCTTCTCGCACGATCTACGGGGATTGCAGCTGACTGCCTACGTGAGCGCGAAGAACAGCGTCACCGTGGTGCTCCGCAACGGCACTGAGGACACCGCGACGCTCCCGCCCGGCCGGATGAAGATCCACCTCCTGAAGTGACGCGGTCTCGCGGCCCCTCATCTCAACACGCCGCGGGCGGCAACGCGAACAGGAGGCGGGCGCTGCCTGGCCTGGGTGGGCCGGCGGATTCGAGGCCGATCACGCCACTCTTGGGCATGGCGATCCGGACGGCGCCCTGCGGATGCAGCAGGAGTGCGGCGAGGCCTGAGAGACTCGGCTCGTGGCCGACGCAGGCCACGAGCGCGTCATCCCCCTGCTGCGCCAACACATCGAGCACGTGCACCATGGAGAAGTGGTCGCTCAGCGCATCGAGCAGCTCGGGTGCGGGGCCACCGAGCACCTCGCTGGTGATCGCCGCCGTCTCGCGCGCTCGCAGCAGCGGACTCGTGTACAGCCGCGTGGGCCGCAGATCCATCCGGACCAGCGCCGTCGCCACCGCACGATGCTCGAGGCGGCCGCGGTCGGTGAGCGGACGGTCACGATCGTCCGGGTAGCGTCGGGGATCGGCCTCCCCGGCGTCGGCGTGGCGGATCACGAGAAGGCGCATGAGCAGGCCGACGCGGTCAGACCCGCGGCGCCAGATCGGCGGCGATGCGCTCGAGCTGCTCCGCCTCGTCGAACACCGGGTTGAGCATCAGGAACCCGGCGCCGGCTGCCGCAACCGCGCGCAAGCCCTCCACGCAGGTATCCACGTCGCCCCACACCGACACCTCTTCGGCCAGCGCCGGCCGGCCGTAGAAGGCGCCGAACCACTCGGCCAGGCGCTTGCCGGCGCGCGCGCGGTCGCGGTCGATGGCGAGGTAGACGCGCTTGCCGATGGGAAACGCGGAGGAATCGCGTCCGCGCTCGGCGAGGAGTTCGCGCAGCACTTTCATCTGCTCGGCGAACGCGGCGGTCGACGCGGAGCCGGCGCCGATGAACCCGTCGCCCAGCTCGACCGCGCGGCGCAGCGCCAGCGGATGATGGCCCCCGAACCACAGCGGCGGGTGGGGCGTCTGCAGTGGCCTCGGCTGCAGCGACGCGTTCTCGAGCCGATAGAACTCGCCATCCGCCGTCACGGCGGGCTCGGTCCACAGCCGCTTCATCAGGCGTAGCCCCTCGGCGAAGCGCGCGGCGCGCCGACTCGCCGTCAATCCGAACGCGGGATAGATCTTGGGGTTGCCACCGAGACCGACGCCGACGATGAGCCGGCCGCCGCTCAACTGGTCGAGCGTGGCCAGGCTCTTGGCCGTGTGCACCGGCGTGCGCAACGCGGTAAGCAACACGGCGGCGCCCAGTCGCAAGCGTTCGGTCACGGCCGCCGCGTACGTCAGGAGCTCGACCGGCGCCAGGGCTGGAATCGTGCCGAACATGTGCTCGACCACCCACGCGCTGTGGAACCCGAGTGCCTCGGCACGCTGGAGAAAGTCCCGGAGGCCTCGGGGATCCACGCGACCGTCGGGAAACGTCTGGGGAATGGCCACGCCGAGCGTCAGGCGAGAGTTCACGCCGAGCCTCCTTCGTGCATCGCGCGTCTGGCTGAACTATACGCCGTCACTCGGGGCGGACGCATTGCCGGCCCGTGGAGCCGGGCGTATCGGTGGCACCACGGTTGCTCAATAGCCACGGCATGGCGATATGGATCGCGCCGTCGCTGGTGGCCATGCTCATGGTGGCCCAGGTGCAATCCCAGGCCCCGGCGGCGTGGCCGCCGCCGCCGGTCACCGTCCCCAGTCTCGGCAGCGCCGGCGCCCCGCCACAGCCGGCAACGGCGCCGAGCCTCGGGATCCGCGATACACCGTATCAGCCTCCGAGCGTGCCCACGCTCGGCCGGCAGGGCGCGCCGCCGCCACCGGCAACGGCTCCCAGCCTCGGTGTCGGTACCGAACGCGAGCAACCGGCCACGGTGCCGAGCCTGGGTCTCGGCACCGAGCGGAGCCAGCCGTCAATCGCGCCGAGTCAGGGGCTCGGCACCCAGGGCGAGCTGCCGCTGACCGTTCCGTCCCGGTGATATAGTTCTCCCCGCGCGCCGCGCCACCCGCCCGGCGCTATGGACCGCAACAGGGAGAACTGTCATGAGCGCCATCAAAGAACTCATCGGCCAGGCGGTGGACCGTCTCGCCGACGATCTCGAGTCGATCTCGCGCAAGATTCACGGCAATCCGGAGCTCGCCTATCAGGAGGTCAAGGCCGCCGGCTGGCTGGCCGACTTCCTCTCCGCGCAAGGGTTCAAGGTGGAGCGCGGCGTCGCCGGGGTGGACACGGCGTTTCGCGCGACGCTCGAGACGGGCCCCGGGCCCACCATCGCGATCCTCTGCGAGTACGACGCGCTCCCGTCCATCGGGCACGCGTGCGGTCACAACGTCATCGCCACCTCAGGGGCCGGCGCGGGGGCGGCGCTGGCCGCCGTGCGCGACAAGCTGCCGGGCGGAAAGATCCAGGTGATCGGCACGCCCGCCGAGGAAGGTGGCGGAGGCAAGATTCGCCTGATCAAGGGCGGCGTGTTCCAGACCGTGGACGCGGCCATGATGATCCACGGCTTCGACCGCTGGATCCTGCACCAGGACCTGCTCGGCATCACGCGCGCGGGCTTCGAGTTCCGGGGCAAGGCGGCGCATGCCTCGGCCGATCCGTGGGAGGGCGTCAACGCGCTCGACGCCGTGATCCAGACGTTCAATAGCGTGAGCATGCTGCGGCAGCAGATCCGGCCCGACGCGCGCATTCACGGCATCGTCACCAACGGTGGCGCGGCGCCCAACATCATCCCGGAGGTCGCGGCCTGCACGTTCTACGTCCGCGCGGCCAAGCTCGACTACATGTGGGAGCTCTACAAGCGCGTGGTGGCGTGCGCCGAGGGCGCGGCCAAGGCGACCGGCTGCACGATGACGGTGATCGACATGGAAGCGCCCTACGAGCCGCTCAAGCGCAACGACACGCTGCTCGGGCTCTTCAAGGCGAACATGACGAGCGTGGGCGCCGCCGAGTCGCCGGCCCCCGATCGCCTGGGCTCGTCCGACATCGGCAACGTGAGCCAGGTCATCCCGGCCATCCAGCCGATGGTGCAGATCGCGCCGACCGGGACGCCCATCCACTCGCGCGACTTCGAGGCGGCCGCGGTCACGCCGCTGGCTCGCCAGGGCATGTGCCAGGCCGCCAAGACGATGGCCATGACCACGTACGACCTGCTCGCCGATCCCGGCCTGGTCAAGCGGGCGCGCGCGGAGTTCGAGGCGATGAAGTGAGCGCGGACGGCGCGCGGAAGCACTCGCCGGCGCCGGAGCGGGCCCGGCGAGACTCCGCGGACGGAGACCGTCAGGCGTGAGACGGGGAGCCGCGAGCATCGTGCTGGTGATGCTCGCGGGCTGCGCGTCGCTGCCCGGCTCGCCCACCGGCACCATCGCCACCTCCGAGCTGCGCAACGTCAGCGGCCAGCCCGTCGCGACCGCGACGCTCACTCAGGTCGGCGATGTCGTCCGCATCGTCCTCGAGGCGCAGGGCTTGCCGCCGGGGGTCAAGGCCGTGCACATTCACGAGGTCGGCGCCTGCGAAGGGCCGACCTTCACCTCGGCCGGTGGGCACTTCAACCCGCTCGGCAAGCAGCACGGATTGCTCAACCCCCAGGGCGCACACGCCGGTGATCTCTCGAACATCACGATCGGGCCCGACGGCAAGGGATCGATGGAGACATCGACCCAGCAGGTCACGCTGGGGGCGGGCGCGACCTCGCTATTCGACGCCAACGGAAGCGCGCTGGTCATCCACGCCGCACCCGACGACTTCCGCACGGACCCTACGGGGAACTCCGGCGCCCGCATCGCCTGCGGGGCGATCTCCAAGAAGCAGCCGTAGCCTCGGGAGGAAGCGAGCCGCCGCTCGCCTCCTCCCGCCGTGTTCTCCCTTCCGTCTCGGTCCAGCGCTATCGACGGTCTCGTCGCGCCCCCGCGCGGCCCATCCGGCCTCCCCGCCACGCCGACGACTCATCGCGCGCTCGCCGGAAGTGGGCGCGGCTGCGGACCCGTGTAGTCAGCCCGCGGACGGATGAGACGGTTGTCGGCGTACTGCTCCATGGCGTGGGCGCACCACCCGGCGACGCGACCGATGGCGAAGATCGACGTGCACAGGTCCGGCGGGATGTTCAGCGCGTCGTAGACGACGGCCGAGAAGAAATCGACGTTCACGGGCAGCGGGGTGCGGGCGCGCATCGTGTCGTAGACGCGCTCGGCGACCTCGAACAGCCGCTGTCGACCGGTGGCCTCGGCCATCGACTTGGCCATGCCGCGCAACACCCGCGCCCGGGCATCATCCACGCGATAGACGCGATGCCCGAAGCCGGGCACCCGGCTCTTGGGGTCGGTGCGCTGCTGCCGGCTCAAGGAGCCGCGCGTGCCGAGCCGCGCCTCGACGAACCCTTCGGCTTTCGCGGGGTCACCGATCTCGCGCAGCATCAGGAGCACGTCCTCGTTGGCGCCCCCGTGGCTCGGTCCCTTGAGCGTGGCGATGGCGGCGACGATGGCGGCGTGCAGATCGGCGCGAGTGGCCACCGCGACCCGGGCGGCGAACGTCGAGGCGTTGAATTCGTGGTCGGCGTGCAGCGTGAGGGCGAGATCCATGACGCGCGCCACGTCGGCCGACGGCGCCTGCCCCTCGAGCATGGCCAGGAACCAGGCGGCGTGAGAGTCCGCGCGCACGATCGTGACGGGCTCACGTCCGGTGCGGATGCGATGCCACGCCGCCACCACCGCGGGGATCAGGGTCATCAGGCGGAACGCCTTCCGGAGATTCGCCTCGGGGTCGCTGGCCGCCGCGTCGGCATCGAGCAATGCCGCGAAGGACACCGCCGTGCGCAGCACGTCCAGCGGATGGCTGTCGCGCGGCAGTGTGCGGAGCAGATCGACGACCGGCACCGGCAGCGGGCGCCCCTCGGCCAGGCGGGCCCGGAACGTTGGCGCCTCGGCGGGCGTCGGCAGCTCCCCGAACCACAGGAGGGACGTGACGTCCTCGAAGGGCACCGCGCCGGCCAGGTCACCGATCTCGTAGCCGCGATAGTAGAGTCGCCCCGCCGCTCCATCGATCGTGCAGACCCCCGACCGCGCCGCGACGACGTCTTCCAGCCCCGCCTTCCACGCCTCGTCCATGGTGATCCTCCCGCCGGCCCTGGGCCCGGCTCACAGATTGATACTACATGATTTATATTGATTCAACTGAACACGGCTGGGCGGGCCCGAGCGGGAGGCGACGGCTTCTGATAGCCTCGGTGGGGATGGTGACGCTCGACGGCGAGGAGTACCTGACGGTGGACGAGGCGGCCGCGCTCCTGGGCGTGAAGCGCGAGACCCTGTACGCCTACGTGAGCCGCGGCATCCTCAAGAGCTATCGCCAGGGCATCAAGCGTCAGCGCCTGTACCGGCGGGCGGAGGTGGCGGCGCTGATCCGCCTCGATCGCGGTGTCGGGCCGGCGATCCCCCACGCGGAGGACTGGATCAGGGACTGAGCGGCGGCCGCGGCTCAGGCCTTCTCGCCGGCCGCCAGCACTTTCTTGAGCTGCTTCAGATGATCGATGGCATGCAGGCGCCAGACGATCGCGTAGGCCTTCCAGTCGAGGTCCTCGACCCAGTGCAGCGGCACCGCCACACCGTCCGGACCCGGAACGTTGACGACCATCACGATGGGACCGCGCGCCTCGGTAGGCGAGTCGGGGGGTACCGCGGCGAGGAGATCCAGGATCTCGCGGTGAACGCGGCGCAGCTCGTCGAGCAGCCACGACCAGGGCCGCAACCCAGGCGCCTTCGACTGCAGCGCGGCCGGGATGGGCTCGCCGGGAGGCCGCTGCCCGGCCAGCAGGCAGCGCAGCTCGTCCACCCCGGGCCGGTGCGTCTCGAGCAGATGATCCACGATCTCCTGCGCCGACCACTCCCCCGCGATCGGCCGGCGCGACGCCTGCACGGCGGTCACCCCGGTGAGCGCCGCGTCGAGGGCGGAGAATGCCGCGGCAACGCGCTCGTGCACCTGCGCGGCGGACGCCTGGGTACCGTTGGCCGCGAAATATTCGCGCGCGCGGGCGCGCGCCTGATCCTCGGGACTGATGGTGACCTGGCTCATGGCGTGGCCTCCCGGCCGAGATAGCGTTCCAGCGCGTCGCTGCAGAAGCGCGTGGCCTCCGCGACGCTGAATGCCTCCGGATCGAACGTGAGCTGAAGCGAGAGGCCGTCGACGAGGCCGAGCACCACGGCGGCGGCCCGGGCGGGATCCACGGCGCGGAAGCGCCCGGCCCGCACGCCCTCGGCGATGAGGCGTCCGATCAGGCGACGCGTGCGCGTGTACACGGCGGTGTTGAGATCACGCAAGCGCCGATCGTGCAGCATCTCGCCCCAGAACTCGACGAACACCACCCAGAACTCCGGGCGCTGCACCGCGACCTCCAGGCAGGCCCGCACCAGCGCGCGCAGGCGGGCCGCCGGATCGCGACCGGTACGCGACTGGGCCACGGCCACCCGACGATCGAGATCGCGGGTGACCACCTCCAGTGTGGCGGCCAGCATGGCCCGCTTGTCCTCGAAGTAGTAGTGGAGAATGCCCTGGCTCACGCCGGCCTCGCGCGCGACCTTCTTCATGGTGAGCCGCGTGTAACCCTCGCGGGCCAGACACCGGATGGTGGCGCGGACGATCTGCTCCCGCCGCACCGGTCCCATGCCGACCTTGGGGCTCACGCCGCGCCTCCTATATTTGATTGGCCGACCAATTATGTCCCGACGCCCACCACCGGGCAAGTGGACGCGCCACACCCCTAGATCAGCTGAGCGAGCGGGCCGGCGGCGAGCCGAACGAGGTCAGCGCCCGGCGCGACGGCGCTCGGCGGCGCGCTCGGCTTCCAGCCGCTCGAGCGCCACCTCCGAGTGATCGGCGAACGTCATCGCGGCGGCGAGAGCCCGGTGGCCCGCCTGCTCGGCGATGAGACGGTGCATGCGCTGACAGACGCGGCGGTAGGACGGGTGACCCTGCGGCGCGGTCCGGAGCTCGATGACGTGCATCGCCTCGCGCGCGTTCATCTCCATGTAGAAGCGCACCCGGTAGGCCATGCTCACCGGGTAGGACGCGACCTCCGGCAACCCCGACGCGGCGATCGCGTCGTGCAGCGCTGCCGCCGCGTCCATGACCGAACGCCACGCCTCGGCACCGCCGGCCTCGCCGACGACCTCGGGCATCACCCAGCCGTACCGGGGCGAGAGCCGCTGCCACTCGAGCGTGAGGAGCCGATGGCGCTGCAGATCGCGGAACGCGCCGTAGTCACCGAGAATGTCGAAGCGGTACGAGGTCCGCTCCAGCGCGCGGCCGGGCTTGTGGCGCCGGTTGCTGCGCTTGCCGATGTACGCGCGCAGCACGTCGGCGCGCTGCTCGGCGGTCAGCGCACGTGCGATCGCCTGCAGATCTCCGTCGGGGCGATCGGTGACCGCGTAGAGCGCGGCGGCCACGACCTTGATCTCGCCGTCCGGATCGAAGTCGGTCAGCGCGACCTCGACGTCGTCGCCCGCCACCGTGCCCCGCGCGTGCGCCGCGCGCGCCTCCGGCGTCGCCAGGACGCGCTCCGCCGCCTCGCGCGTCGCGATCTGCGTCTCGGCCAGGTAGGCGGACCACACGCCCCCGCGCTCGGGCATGTCGACCCGGCGCAGGAACGCCGGCATCACCCGGCGCAGCTCCACCAGCATCAGATCGGCGTACTCACGGACCTCGGCCAGCGCGTGGGCCCGCATGCGGAGCAGGAGCTGCTCGTAGGCCTGGCCGGTGGCGTAGATGCCGACGTTCGAGGCGGTGGCGGCCGGCAGCAGGCCGCGGAGTGTGTCGAGCGCCTTGGCGCGGATGGTCATCCGGTAGACGGACTCGGACTCGCCGGGATCGCGCGGATGACGGGCTTCGAAGAACGCACGCATGCGCGGGAGCCATTCGCGATAGACGTCGAAGGCGTGATCGAGCGTCGCCACGTAGCGCTCGCGCAGCCCGCCGGTCAGCTCGGCGGGCACGTGGTAGCGATAATGGCCCGCCGGGCGATCGTCGTAGGGGATGTAGCGGGTGGACTGCTCGAGGTAGGCCATGAGGCGGCTCCACTCCAGGACCTTCGTCAGGATATTCGACGCGCCCTCGCACGCGAGATGGACTCCACCCAGCTGGGCCACCGAGTCGTCGCCGTACTCGAAGAACACTCGCTCGTAGAGCCGCTCGGCCCGGGCGGTGTCAAAAGCCTCCCCCCGCGTGGCGACACCTTCGGGCGAGACGAACTCGTCGAGGAACAACCGCCGCAGCGACTTCGGCGAGCGCGAGTAGCGCGCGAAGAGCGCGCCCTTGACGACCTCGGGGAGATTGACGAGCGCGAACACCGGCCCGTCGAGATTGGTGAAGTAGGGGGCGAGGACCGCACGCTCCTCGGCGGTGAACTGCTCCATCGTCCCGGCGATAGTACACCGCGCCCCCGCCCGCCGCAGAAGCCTCAGCCCAGCGCACGCAGGACCGCAACGGTCGCTACCGCGGCCACCACCGTTGCCAGGAAATTCACGCGCAGCGATGCCAGGACGACGACGACGATCGCGCCCCACAGCGGTGGATGCCCGAGGCCGAAACCGACGGGCGTGCCGTCCGCGTTGCGCACGACCAGGACCAGGGGCAGCGCCAGCGCCGGCAACACTGCCAGGGGAATCATGCGCAGCCAGAGCCTCAGGCGTGGCGCCAGGGGCCGCCGGGCCAGGATCATCAGCAAGGGCGCGCGCGTCAGATAGGTGACGACCGCCATGCCCACGATCGTCGCCCAGACCTGGCCCCTCACGCCCGCTCCGGGTCGAGAACGAGCGCGGCCACCGCGCTCACGGCCACGCCGGCGATGATGATGTGCCAGTTACCCGGAAGCACGAGCGCGATGGCCACCGCCAGGACACCGCTGGCCAGCGCCACCAGCCAGTCGGCGCGGCTGTGAAGCTGGGCGCCGACCAGCGCCAGGAACACCGCGGGAAAGGCGAAGTCGAGCCCCCAGCGCGCCGGATCGGACACCAGCCCTCCGAGACCGGTCCCCACGACGACGCCGACGAAGAACGAGCCGCCCACGGCGAGCACGCTGCCGATGAAGAACCACGGGTCCGGCGGGTTCCGCCGCGCGACCGCCACGGCGAACGACTCGTCGTTGATCCCGTGAGCGATCAGAGCCAGCCAGGCGCGTGGGAAGCCCGAGAACGCCGGCGCCAGGGTCGCGGCCATCAGGTAGTGGCGCATGTTGACGATGTAGGTCGTGAGCACGATGGCCAGCGGCGACACACCGGCGGCGATCATC
>Ga0075428_100002444_pt1 | contig 20185 bp, 16 predicted proteins | sample RhiMetdeltSRZDD2_FD_75291 | JGI IMG/M metagenome (GOLD analysis project Ga0075428, IMG submission 75291) | Populus rhizosphere microbial communities from Tennessee, USA - Rhizosphere MetaG P. deltoides SRZDD2 | ecosystem: Host-associated > Plants > Roots > Rhizosphere > Soil | place: USA... | reverse complement strand
TTCAAGCAGCGCTATCGCCACTACGACGTCCTCCTGATCGACGACATCCAGTTCTTCGAGCACAAGGAGCGGATCCAGGAGGAGTTCTTCCACACGTTCAACAGCCTCTACGAGGCCGGCCGGCAGATCGTGATCTCGTCCGACCGGCCGCCGCGCGCGATCGCCACCCTCGAGTCGCGGCTGCGCTCGCGGTTCGAATGGGGGCTCATCACCGACATCCAGCCCCCGGATCTCGAGACGCGCATCGCAATCCTGCGCAAGAAGGTGAAGACGGACGCGATCCACATCCCGGACTCGCAGGTCCTCACCTTCATCGCCAGCCGTATCTCCACGAACATCCGCGAGCTTGAGGGCGCGCTCACGCGCGTCGTCGCCTTCTCCTCCCTAACGGGCCGGCCCATGACGGTCGAGCTCGCCCAGGAGGTGCTCAAGGACGTCTTCCCCCAGGGAGAGATGCCCGAGATCTCCGTGGAGCAGATCCAGAACACCGTGATCGAGCGCTTCGGAATGTCGCTCCAGGAGCTGACGGGCGACCGGCGCTCGCAGGCGATCGTCTATCCGCGCCAGGTGGCCATGTACCTCTGCCGCGAGCTCACCGACAGCTCGCTCCCCAAGATCGGCAAGAAGTTCGGCGGCCGCGACCACACGACGGTCATCCACGCGACGTCCAAGATCGCGAAGCTCATCCAGGAAGACAGGAATGTCTACAACCTGGTGCAAGAGCTGACGGCGCGCATCAAGCAGGCCCGTTGACAACGCCTGTGGAGAACGCTCTCGGACTGGGGATGCTCCCGCTGTCCACCGCAAGCCTGTGGGAGACCGCGACTTCTCCCCAGGACCTGTCCACCGTGGACAGTCAGTATCCAAGCGGAAACGCGCCGTCTTCCCCGTCGTTCACACTGCTTACTACTACGACGAGGTTTTTCTTTAAATGAGTTCCATGGATACCGTAACCCTCACGTCGATGAAGGTTGTGTGCGGAAAGGACGAGCTCGCTGAGAAGCTCGGTGTGGTCGGCCGAGGAGTGTCGACGCGCACGAGCGTGCAGATCCTCGCCGGGATCATGGTGCGCGCCTCGGCAGGGAAGCTGCACCTCAGCGCGACCGACATGGAGATCTCCATCCGCGACTCCGTCGACGCGCAGGTCGAGGAGGAAGGCGCTGTCGTCGTGCCGGGCCGGCTTCTGGTCGACATCGTGCGGCTGCTGCCGGCGGGCGACGTCACGCTCGAGCATCGCGCGGACGAGGGCATCGCGCGCCTGACCTGCGGCTCCGCCTCGTACCAGCTCAACACGTACGCGGCCGAGGACTTCCCCCGCCTACCCGAGATCGAGCCCGAGAGCGCCTTCACGGTCGACCGCGAGGTCTTTCTCGACACGATCGCGCGCGTGGGCAGGTCGGCGTCGCGGGACGAGTCGCGCCCGGTGCTCACCGGCATCCTCGTGCGCTTCGAAGGCGAGAAGCTCGTCATGGCCGCGACGGACTCCTACCGGCTGAGCGTCAAGGAGACGTCGCTGCCGGGCGGCCCCGGCCTCGAGCTGGAGGCGATCGTCCCCGCCCGCGCGCTCCAGGAGCTCGCCCGCGTGGGGCAGAGCGGCGAGAGCGACACGATCGAGGTCGGCGTCCAGGAAAACCAAATCGTCTTCGGCGTCGACGGCGTCTGGCTGACAGCGCGCCGGATCGACGGGCAGTTCCCGAACTACCGGCAGCTGCTCCCCGAGCAGTTCGAGGCCGAGGTCCAGCTGCCGCGTGAGGAGCTCCTCGACGTCGTGCGCCGCACCGGCCTGCTCGCGCAGCGGAAGTCGCCGCTGAGGCTTCGCTTCGCGGAGGGCGAGCTCACCGTGTCGGCGCAGACGCAGGACGTCGGCGAGGCGCGCGAGTCCCTGCCGGCCGGCTACGACGGCGAGGCGATGGAGATCGGCTTCAACGCCGAGTTCCTGCGCGACGGGCTCGAGTCGGTCACCGACGACACCGTCCGCATCAAGCTCATCAGCCCCCTCCGCCCGGGGCTGCTCCACGGCGAGAGCGACGACTTTCTCTACCTGATCATGCCGATCAGGTTGGCCGGCTGATCGTCGCGCGGGTCTCGCTCCGGAGCTTCCGCTCGTACGCAGCCCTCGAGCTCGAGCTACGCGAAGGGCTCGTGGTCGTGGTCGGGCCGAACGGCGTCGGGAAGACGAACCTGCTCGAGGCGCTGCACGTCGGGGCGCAGGGCTTCTCGCCGCGGACGCGGTCCGAGCCGCGCCTCGTGCGCTTCGGCGACCAGGCGGCCCGGGTGCGGCTCGAAGGCGTCGAGGCCGGCGCTCCGATCGACGCCGAGGTCACGATCGCGCCGGGCGAGGGGAAGCGGATCAAGCTGAACGGTGCCGCGCTCGACTCGTCCGAGGACCTCAGGCTGCGGCTGACGGCGCTCGTGTTCGTTCCCGACCGGCTTGCCGTGGTCAAGGGCGGGCCCGCGGTTCGGCGCGCGTACGTCGACCGCATGCTCGGCCGCGTCTACCCGGCGCGTGCGGCGCTTCCCGGCGAGTACGGCCGCGCTCTTGCGCAGCGGAACGAGGCTCTGCGCCGGGCCCGCGCGGGGATCTCCGACCGGGAGGCCGTCGAGCCGTGGACGGAGCAGGTGGCCACGCTCGGCGCCCGGCTCGACGTCGCGCGCAGGGAGCTCGTCGAGCTGCTCGAGCCCGGGTTCGCCGAGCACGCCGGTCTGCTCGGTCTCACCGAGGCCCGCCTTGCCTACGAGGCCGATCCGCTGACCCTCGCCGACCTGGAAGCGCGGCTCGAGCGCGACTTGGAGCGGGGCACGACGAGCGCCGGCCCGCACCTTCGGGACGTGTCCATTAGAGCCGGCGACCGCGACCTGCGCGGCTTCGGCTCCCAGGGCGAGCAGCGAACCGCCGTCCTCGGCCTGCTTCTGGCCGAGGCCGTTACCCTCGCGGAGCTCCGTGGAGCGCCGCCGCTCCTTCTGCTCGACGATGTGCTCAGCGAGCTGGACGCCGACCGCAGGCGCGCGCTCCTGGCGGCCCTGCCGCCCGGCGGTCAGACAGTCGTCAGCGCCACGAGCGCCGCCGCTCTGCCTGACGTCGCGCCCGAGCCCGCGCTCGTCGTCCAGGTGCGGCGCGAGGACGGTGCGAGCGTCGCGGAGGCGGCGTGAGACCGAGGGGGCTCGAGCCACTCGGTGACGACGTCCGGCGCGAGCTCGGTCGCCTTGGGCCCGCCGGTGCGATCGCCGACGTGGTCGCGGCCTGGCCCGATGCGGTAGGCCCGGCGATCGCAGCCAACGCCTGGCCGGCCCGGATCTCCAGGGACGGGATGCTCCACGTCTCGACCAAGTCGAGCACGTGGGCCTTCGAGCTGACTCAGCTCGCGGCGACGATTCAGGAGCGTCTGGCGGAGGCTCTCGAGCCTCCGGCGCCGACCTCGCTCCGCTTCGCTCCGGGCCGCCTACCGGAGCTCGGCGCGGAGGATGTGAAGGTAGAGAGACGGACCGCGCCGAGCCCGTCACCGGCTGCCCTCGCCGCGGCCGAGGAGATCGCCTCCGGGATCGCCGATCCGGCGCTTCGAGAGGCGGTCGCGAGGGCTGCAGCAGCTAGTCTGGAGACAGCAGAAGCGGGCTCGTCCGACCGTCCGTTCTGGTAGACTGCATCTGAGACAAAAATCCCCCAGGAGCAGGGATTTTTTTATGGCCAAGACCACTTACGACGCCAAAGACATCACCGTTCTCGAGGGTCTCGACCCGGTTCGTAAGCGACCCGGTATGTACATCGGCTCGACCGGCGCGCGAGGCCTCCATCACCTCGTCTACGAGGTGGTCGACAACTCGGTCGACGAGGCCCTCGCGGGGCGCAACGAGCGGATCGAGGTCACCCTCCGCCCGGACAACTCCGTGACGGTTCGCGACTGGGGCTCGGGCATCCCCGTGGCGGTCATGAAGGACCAGGGTCTGCCGGCTCTCACGGTCGTCCTCACGAAGCTTCACGCCGGCGGAAAGTTCGGGGGCGACGGGTACAAGGTCTCCGGCGGCCTCCACGGTGTCGGCGTCTCCGTCGTCAACGCGCTCTCCGAGTGGCTGATCGCCGAGGTTCACCGCGACGGGAAGATCTACCGGCAGGAGTTTGCCCGCGGCGTCCCCACGACCGACCTGACCGAGGTCGGCGAGGCCAAGAAGGGCGACACGGGCACGACGATCAGCTTCCTCCCCGACGCGGACGTCTTCGAGGAGCTCGACCTCTCGGCCGAAACCCTCGTGCAGCGCCTGCGCGAGACGGCCTTCCTCACGCGCGGGCTGCGCATCGTGCTCGTCGACGAGCGCGAGGGCGAGGAGCGTCACGAATTCCACTACGAGGGGGGCATCCGCGACTTCGTCGCCTTCGTGAACGAGACGAAGGACTCCGTGCACCGGCACGTCGTCTACTTCGAGAGCGAGAACGAGCAGGGCACAGTCGAGGTGGCCATGCAGTGGAACACCTCGTACGTCGAGTCGGTGTTCTCGTTTGCGAACAACATCAATACGCACGAGGGCGGGACGCATCTCTCCGGCTTCAAGGCCGCGCTCACGGGGACGCTCAACCGCTACGCGCGTGACAAGGGCCTGCTGAAGGAGAAGGAGGACAACCTCGAGGGCGAGGACGTTCGCGAGGGGCTCGCCGCCGTTATCTCCGTCAAGCTCCGAGAGCCGCAGTTCGAGGGCCAGACGAAGACGAAGCTCGGCAACCCGGGCATGAAGGGCCTCGTCGAGCAGTCGGTCAACCAGAGGCTGGCCGAGTTTCTCGAGGAGAACCCCACCGACGCCAAGCAGATCATTTCGAAGGCCATCTCGGCGGCGCGGGCCCGCCTCGCCGCGCGCAAGGCGCGCGACCTGACCCGGCGCAAGGGCGCGCTCGACACCGGCTCGCTGCCCGGCAAGCTCGCGGACTGCCAGACGCGCGACCCGGCCGAGGCCGAGCTCTACCTCGTCGAGGGCAATTCGGCGGGTGGATCGGCCGTCGACGCCCGGGACCGCAACTTCCAGGCGATCCTCCCGCTGCGCGGCAAGGTCATCAACTCCGAGAAGAACCGCATCAACAAGGTGCTCTCGAACACGGAGATCCAATCGATCATCACGGCGGTCGGCACCGGGTTCGGCGAGGAGTTCGACCTCGAGAAGCTGCGCTATCACCGCATCATCGTCATGACCGACGCCGATGTGGACGGCTCGCACATCCGCACGCTGATCCTCACGTTCCTCTACCGGCAGATGCCCGAGCTCGTCGAGAACGGCCACGTCTACATCGCCGTCCCGCCGCTTTACCGCGTGAAGCTCGGGAGCCAGGAGCTCTACATCGAGAAGGAGTCCCTCTTCGAGGAGCTGCTCGTCCGAGAGCGCATCAAGGACATGGAGGTCACCGACCGCGAGGGCGAGCCCTACAAGCTCACGGAAGCCCGCTGGGGCCGCTTCACGAAGGCCCTCTACGAGTTCGATGGCTGGTCGGCGAAGCTCAACGCCGAGTACCCGCAGGCCGCCAACTTCGTCGTCAAGCACCGGTTCGTCGAGCTGCCGATCGAGGCGTCCGCCGATGCGGTCAAGGCGCTCGTCGACCTGTCCAAGAACGGCTACGAGCTCGAGAACGTCGCGCCGACGAAGGACGAGACGCTGCGGATCAGAGTGATCGAGCGCGCGACGAGCGCCGCCCATCACGTCGATCTGCCCGAGAGCCTGTTTGCGTCGGGCTCGTTCGGGAGCCTTCAGCGCGCCTACACGAAGGTCACCGGCGTCGTCGGCTTCCCGCCCTTCCGCATCTCCTCCGGCAAGAAGGAGCGCCGCGCCGAGACCTTCGAGGAGCTGCGCCGCGCGGCCATCGACCTCGCGAAAGAGGGCATCCAGGTGAGCCGGTTCAAGGGCCTCGGCGAGATGAATCCCTCCGAGCTGTGGGACACGACGATGGACCCGGCCCGCCGGATGCTCGTCCGGGTCGAGGTCGAGGACGCGTCGAACGCCGACCGGATCTTCTCGATGCTGATGGGCGACCAGGTCGAGCCGCGGCGCGAGTTCATCGAGCAAAACGCCAAGGACGTGAGGTTCCTCGATGTGTAGGCCGCTCGTAGTGATCTTGAAGGCGGGGGCCCACGGGGGAACCACGGGTTCCCCCGTGCTAGACGCGAGGTTCCTCGATGTCTAGCGTCGAGCCGCTCGGCGCCGGCCGCATCGAAGCGCGCGAGCTCGAGCAGGAGATGCGCTCGAGCTTCCTCGACTACGCGATGAGCGTGATCGTCGCGCGGGCGCTGCCCGACGTGCGCGACGGCCTCAAGCCGGTGCACCGGCGCGTGCTCTTCGGCATGCACGAGGCCGGCATGCAGCCGAACCGGCCGTACAAGAAGTGCGCGCGCATCGTCGGCGACGTGATGGGCTCCTATCACCCCCACGGCGACACGGCCATCTACGACACGCTCGTGCGCCTGGCGCAGCCGTTCTCCCTGCGCTACCCGCTCGTGGACGGGCAGGGCAACTTCGGGAACATCGACGACTACCCGGCGGCCGCGATGCGGTACACCGAGTGCCGGCTTGCGCGCCTTGCGACCGAGATGCTGCGCGACATCGAGGCCGACACGGTCGACTACGTCCCCAACTACGACGAGTCGCGGAAAGAGCCGTCGGTCCTGCCGTCCCGCTTTCCGAACCTCCTCGTGAACGGCTCCTCCGGGATCGCGGTCGGGATGGCGACCAACATCCCGCCGCACAATCTCGGCGAGGTCATCGACGGCATCGTCGCGATGATCGACGACCCCGACATCGACGTCGAAGGGCTCGGTCGCCACATCAAGGGCCCGGACTTCCCGACGAGCGCCATCATCGTCGGGCGCAGCGGGATCAAGGACGCATACCGCTCGGGCCGAGGCCGCATCGTCATGCGCGCGCGCGCCCACGTCGAGGAGCTGCGCGGCGGCCGCACGGCGGTCGTCGTCAACGAGCTTCCGTACGGCGTCAAGAAGGGCGGCGACACCGGCGTCATCAAGAAGATCGCCGATCTCGTCAACGACAAGGTGCTGACCGAGGTCGCCGACATCCGCGACCTCTCGGACAAGACCGGGATGCGCATCGAGATCCACCTGAAGCGCGACTGTGTCCCGCAGGTCGTCCTCAACAAGCTCTACAAGCACACGCCGCTCCAGACGACGTTCGGCTACAACGCGGTCGCGCTCGTCGAGGGCGTCCCGCGGACGCTGTCGCTGCTCGAGATGGTGCGTTACTACCTCGACTTCCAGCGCGAGGTCGTCACCCGCCGATCGAAGTACGAGCTGCGCAAGGCCGAGGAGCGCGCGCACGTCCTCCAGGGCTACCTCGTCGCGCTTGAGAACCTCGACGCGGTCATCGCGCTCATCCGGGCGTCGGCCGATCCCGATGAGGCCCGCACGGGCCTGCAGGAGACGTTCGGTCTCTCCGAGATCCAGGCGCAGGCGATCCTCGACCTGCGCCTCCAGCGCCTCACCGGTCTCGAGCGGAAGCGCATCGAGGACGAGTACGCCGACCTCCAGGAGCGGATCGCCGAGCTCCGCTCGATCCTCTCGGACGAGGCCAAGATCGACGGGCTCATCCGCGACGAGCTGACGGAGATCAAGCAGATCTACGGCCGGCAGGACGAGCGCCGGACGGAGATCGTCGCGGCCGAGGAGGAGCTCGAGCTCGAGGACCTCATCGCCGAGGAGGACATGGTCGTCGCGGTCACGAGCTCCGGCTACGTGAAGCGCCTGCCCGTCGACACCTATCGCGAGCAGCGACGCGGCGGCATCGGCGTCATGGGCATGGACCTCAAGGAGGACGACTACATCGAGCACCTCGTCGTCGCCTCCACGCACGACTACCTCCTCTTCTTCACCTCGGTCGGGAAGATCTACCGCCTCAAGGTGCACGAGCTGCCGCTCGGAAGCCGGCAGTCGAAGGGCCGCGCGATCGTGAACCTGCTGCCGCTGGCGCAGGGCGAGTCCGTGCGGACGCTCATCGCCACGCGCGACTTCAAGGAAGCGGAGTACCTCGTCCTCGCGACCAAGAACGGCACGGTCAAGAAGACGCGCTTCGCCGAGTACAACACGCCCCTCAAGGCCGACGGGATCATTGCGATCAGGCTGCGCGAAGGGGACGAGCTGGTCGCGGTTCTCCACTCATCGGGCGAGGACGAGATCCTCATGGTCTCCCGCAAGGGTCAGGCGATCCGCTTTCACGAGAAGGAGGCGCGGCCGATGGGTCGGGCGACCGAGGGCGTCCGCGGCATGAAGCTGCGCTCTGGGGACGAGGTTATCGCCGCAACGATCGCCCGCAACGACGCTGATCTCCTCGTCGTCACCGAGAACGGCTTCGGGAAGCGCACGCGCATCGACCAGTACCCGACCAAGGGCCGCGGCGGGCTCGGGGTCAAGACGGTGCAGCTGACCGAGGCTCGTGGCCAGCTCGCCGGCTCGCTCGTCGTGGTCGAGGGCGACAACGTGATGCTCATTTCCACCGGCGGGACGGTCATCCGTGTCCCGAGCGGCGGCATCAAGCGCAGCGGTCGGTCGACCCAGGGCGTGATCGTCATGCGCCTCCGCGACGGCGAGCAGGTCTCGACGCTGACCGGCGTCGTCGAGCAGGAGAACGGTGACGTTCCCGAGGGCACGGACGGCGAGCCGCCGGTCGCGGTCGCCGCCGAGGGCGAGGAACCGGCCGATTCCGAGGCCGAGCAGGGCGACACCGAAGACGAGCCCGAGCCGGCCGCCTAGGCCCGACATGCCCCCAGCGCGCCGCCCGGAGGAGCTGCTGGAGCCGGTCGACGTCGTTCGCCAGCTGCGCAAGCTCGATCTCTCGCTCGGCCAGGTCTGCCGGGTAGCCGGGGTGACGAAGATGCAGCTCGACTACTGGACGACCAAGGCGCGCATCCCCACCAAGGGCAAGAAGCAGCGCCTCTACGACCTCGATGCGGTCGAGACCGTGATGCTGATCAAGCAGGGCAAGGACAAGGGCCTCTCGCTCCAGGCGGCAATCGAGGCTGCGCGGCGCTTCAAGGCGGGCCGTTCGGCCCGGATCCCGCGGCGGAACTAGCGGTCAGGACTCGCGTAGCACGCCGGCCGCCGACTCGGGTGCCAGCGTGTTGACGAAGTAGCCGGCGCCGAGCTCGACGCCTGCGAGCACTCCGAGGCGGGGGAGGATCTCCAGGTGCCAGTGCCCGCCGGCATGGAGCCAGATGTTGAGCGAGACGGGGCCCTCCGCCTCGCGAAGTCGCCGGACGCCCTCGGCGGCGAGGACGAGCGCCGAGGCGAGGCCCTCGCTCGTGAACGGGTCGTCCTCGCACCCGAGCGGCGCAGCGAGCATCTCGTAGGGCTGGCGGCCGGCGAAGGGGCAGAGCAGGATGACGCCGTCGCGCTCCTCGACGACCCGCATCCGCTGGGAGCGCTCCTCCTCGAGCATCTGGCACAGGAGACAGCCGCCCGACGCCTTCATGAGCCCGTGCTCCTGGGCGACGAGCGGAGGCACCTCCTCGAGCCAGACGAGCTGGGAGTGCGTGTGCGGGAGGCTGGCTCCGGCCCCCGCGCCCTCGTTGACGAGCGCGTGCACGTAGGTGAAGCCGGCTTCCCGCGCGGCCTCGGCGCGAGCCTGCCAGGCCTCGGCCACGAGCGCGAGCTCGCGCACGCCTAGGTCGGCGATCGTGCGGACGTGGCGTGGAGTGTGGACGACGACCTCCTGCCGCCCGACCGCGGCCCGCCGCGCCAGCAGGCCTTCCGGGCGGTCGCCGTCCCGCGGCCACGGCCCGAAGGCGGGGAACTTGTTCGGGACGACGCGCACGCGCCACCCCGGGGTGTCGGGCGGCCGCCCGGGCGGGCCGAGGGCGAACGTCTCCGGCGGCGTCGCCGTCTCGCGGCCCTCGTCGAAGGGGCAGCCGACGGGATCGTCGTCGCCGTCCCGAACGGCGGCACGCGTTGCGCCCGGCCGGCGCGCCCGCGCCGGCGCGACCACGACCCAGCGGCCCGAGATCGGGTCGCGACGAAGCTCGGGAGGCGAGTGGTGCTCGGTCAGCCCGTGTTCTCGCCCTTGCTGAGGAACGGGCGAAGGAGCTCGAGGGGCAACGGCAGGATCATGGTCGTCGAGCGCTCGCTGGAGATCTCGAGCATCGTCTGCAGGAAGCGGAGCTGAAGGGCGATCGGGTTCTCCGCCATCACGTTGGCGGCGTCCTTGAGGCGCTCGGAGGCCTGGAACTCGCCCTCGGCCGCGATCACCTTCGCGCGCCGCTCGCGCTCGGCCTCGGCCTGGCGCGCCATCGCGCGCTGCATGCCGCTCGGGATCTCGACGTCCTTGACCTCGACGATGGAGACCTTGATGCCCCACGGGGAGGTGGCCTCGTCGATGATCTCCTGGAGGATCGCGTTGATCTTGTCGCGCTCCGACAGGAGCTCGTCGAGGACGTGCTGGCCGAGCACGCTTCGCAGCGTCGTCTGCGCGATCTGCGACGTGGCGACCATGTAGTTCTCGACCTGCACGATCGCCCGCTCCGGATCGATGATCCGGAAGTACGCTACAGCGTTCACGCGCACGGGGACGTTGTCCTTGGTGATGACCTCCTGCGGCGGAATGTTCAGGGTCACCGTCCGCAGGTCGACGCGCACCATCTTGTCGACGATCGGGATGAGGAAGAAGATGCCCGGCCCGCGCGGCGGCGAGTTCAGGCGGCCCAGCCGGAAGATCACGCCGCGCTCGTACTCCCTCGTGATCCGGACCGACGCCGAGATCAAGAAGATCAGCAGTAACGCGACTACGGCAGCGGCGATCAACGCGGCGGTCATCGGGCTCCTTTCGGGCGGGGCGAAGGCATCCTACGGCACCACCCAGCCTAGGCGGGAACGGTCGCGGGCTCCTCCGAGCGCGAGACCTCGAGGACGAGGTCCTCGCCTATCGATTCGACCTTGACCCGCTCGCCCGTCTCCAGGGGGCCGCTCTCTGTGTGGGCGCGCCAGAGCTCGCCGTGGACGAACACGGCGCCGTCGGGGTCCAGACGCTGGCGGACGACGCCGATTTCGTCGAGCAGCTCCTCGCGGCCTGTCTTCGTCGGCGCCCTGCGGGCCTGGACGATCTTCGCCACGGCCACCCCGGTGATCAGCGCCATCGTCCCGGCGACCGCCAGGGCGACCCAGATTGAGACCTGGTACTCCTCGCCGGCCGGGTCGAAGAGCAGGAGCGACCCGACCACGAAGCTGACCGCTCCCGCGAGCGCAAGGGCGCCGTGGCTCGTCACGAACGCCTCCGCGACGAAGAACGCGAGCGCGAGGATCATGAGCAGGAGCCCGGCCCAGCTCACGGGCAGCACCTGGAGCCCGAAGAGTCCGATGATGAGCGAGATCGCGCCGACCGTCCCCGGGAAGATCAGGCCCGGGTTGAGGATCTCGATCGTGATCCCGAGGACGCCGAGCGACATCAGGAGGACGATGATGTTCGGGTCGATCAGCGTGTCCAAGATCCGCTTCCAGAGCGACATCTCGACCCGTTCGACGTCCGCGCCGGCCGTGTTCAGGACGAGGTCCTTCGGCTCCGTCGCCAGCCCGTCGATCTCGTCGAGCAGCGTCGGAAGGTCGGGCGCCACGACGTCGACGACGTTCTCCTCGAGCGCCTCCTGCGCGCCGAGGTTGGAGGCCTCGCGGACCGCGTCCTCGGCCCAGTCGCCGTTCCGCCCGTGCGTCTCGGCGAGCTCACGCGCGTAGGCGGCCGCGTCGTTGATCACCTTGCGGCGGAGGTCGGAGGGAATCTCACCCCCGCCGACCGCGACCGGCGTCGACGAGCCGATGTTCGTGTTCGGCGCCATCGCGGCGACGTCGGCGGCCAGCGTGATGAACGCCCCCGCCGAGGCCGCACGCGAGCCTTGCGGCGCGACGTAGACGACGACCGGGATCGTGGCTTCGAGCTCCTTCTTGATGATGTCGCGCATGGCTGAATCGAGCCCGCCCGGCGTGTCCAGCTCGATGACGACTGCGTCGAACCCCTCGTCCTCCGCGCGCTCGATGCCGTCGATGACGTAGTCGGCCGTCACCGGGTTGATGTCGTTCGCGAGCTCGACGACGAGCACCCGCGGCGTGCTGTCCTGGGCGGTCGCTCCGCCCACGAGTAGGAGCGCCGCGGCGAGCGCGCAAATCGTGAAAGAAAATCCCCGCATGCGCGGCACTTTGGCTGTAAAGATTCTATCAGGGACCTGCCGATGCCCTTGAGGGGAAAGGAGTCCTCTGGTTCGGTAGCGAAAGAGCCGATCGCCCAGGCATCACCCTCATGAAGTTCCGTCGTACCCTCGCGCTCGTCATCGCCGCGGCCGCGCTCACTCCGAGCACGGCGGGCGCTGCCGACGTCCAGGTCGTCGCGCGCGACGTGCCGCCCGCCGCCCTTCAGGCGTCGTTCGCGCGGGCGGCGCCGATCGAGTTCACGATGGTCGGGACGCACTGGCAGGGCGGCGGAGAGGTCTGGTTCCGCACCGCATCCGAGGACGGGACGTGGAGCCCCTGGCGTCTGGCGCGGCCCGAGGAGGACGACCTCCCTGACGCGACGAGCAGGGAGGGGAAGGCCTCCTCGGGCTGGAACGTCGGCAACCCGTGGTGGACCGGCGCGTCGAGGTCGATCCAGTACCGCGTCTCCGGGCCGGTCACGCGGCTGCGGACGTTCTACATCTCGAGCGAGCCCGACCCGGCCGACGCGGCGCTCTCCGCAGCCGGCCCCGCGGCCACGCTGCGGCCCGACCAGCCGCCGATCGTCCGGCGCCCGGGCTGGGGCGCCGACGAGACGATCGTGCGCGCCACTCCCTCGTTCGCCGACAGCCTCGAGCTCTCGGTCGTCCACCACACGGCCGGGACGAACAGCTACTCGGCCTCGCAGTCGGCCGCGATCGTGCGCGGGATCCAGCGCTACCACGTGCTTTCGAACGGCTGGAACGACATCGGCTACAACTACCTCGTCGACAAGTACGGCCGGATCTTCGAAGGCCGCGGCGGGGGCCTGATCCAGAACGTCATCGGCGCGCATGCGCAGGGGTTCAACACCGGCAGCGTCGGCGTGGCGGTGCTGGGGACCTACGGCTCCGGCCGCATCTCCACGGCCGCGCGCAACGCCGTGCAGCGCCTGCTCGCCTGGCGGCTCGACGCGGGTCATGTCGACCCGGTGTCGCTCCTCAACTTCACCTCGTACGGCAACGACCGCTTTCCTCCGGGCCGCGTGGTCCGCCTGCGTGCGGTCTCGGGCCACCGCGACACCGGCTACACGAGCTGCCCCGGGAACGCCCTCTACGGCCAGCTCGGCGCGATCGCGCAGAACGTCTCGAGCATCGGCCTGCCCAAGCTCTACGACCCCGAGGTGGACGGCGGGGTCGGCGGTCCGGTCCGCTTCACCGCACGCCTCTCCTCGGCGCGCGCCTGGCTCGTGCAGGTCAAGGACTCCGGCGGCGCCGTGGTCGCCCAGGGGAGCGGCAACGGCACGGCGGTGGACTGGACCTGGGACGCGGGCGCGGCGCCCATCGTCTCGTACACCTATGAGATCAGCGCGGGGCCCGACACGCGCCCGGCGACCGGGCCGGTTCCCGGGCCGCCGCCGCTGGCGATCACCGGCCTGACTGCGTCGCCGCGCATTCTCACCCCCAACGGCGACTGGAGCACCGAGCGGTCGAGCATCTCGTTCAGGCTCTCCCGCCGCGCGATCGTGGCCGTCAGGGTCGTGAACGCCTCGTCCGGCGTGGTCACCCGAACGCTGCTCGCCAGCGCCGAGCGTCCGGCCGGGCCGCGCACGGTCACCTGGGACGGGACGACCGCGTCCGGCACCGGCGTCGCCGACGGGACGTACCGCATCGTGATCTCGGCCGAGTCGGGCTCGGAGCAGGTCAGCCGCTCGGTCAACATCGTGGTCGACAGGACACTCGGCGGCTACTCGCTCTCGCCGGCTGCGATCTCGCCCAACGGCGACGGCCGGAACGAGAGCCTCCGGATCGGGTTCCAGCTCACCCGCACGGCAACCGTGCGCGTCGAGATCCGCCAGCGCGGCAAGACGATCAGGACCGTGCTCACGGGCTCACTCGCGGCCGGCGCGTACGCGGCGTCCTGGGACGGGCGCCTCCGGGGCGGCGCTCGTGCGGCCGAGGGGCCGGTCACGGCCGTCGTGCTCGCGACGACGTCGTTCGGCACGCGCTCGCTCGCGCAGATCGCCCGGGTCGATCTCACGCGGCCCGTCCTCAGGTTCCTGTCGATGCGCAACGTGAACGGCGTGAACCGGCTGAACTTCAGCTCGAGCGAGGCCGTTCACCTGAAGATCTGGTACGGGACGAGCCATTGGAGCGACGGGGACATGATCGAGGTCGACAAGCCGGCCGGGACGAAGTCGCACTGGCGTCGGATCACGGCCAGGGTCGTCCGTATGCTGGCGACCGATGCGGCCGGGAATCGCAGCCGCCTGGTCTTCGGCCGCGCCGGCTAGCGCTCGAAGAGGACTTCGCCGCTCTCCACGACGCGCCGCTCGTGGCCGACCGCGACCTCGAGCCTGCCGCTGCGGTCGATCGCGACCCCAACGGCGCTCTCCCCGTCGACGAGCAGCCGCCTGCCGCGCAGGAAGTCCCTCGCGCCGAGCCCGTCGTAGACCGCGTTGAGGCCGCCGCCGCTCCAGAGGTCGTACGCGCGCTCGAGCCGCAGGAGGAGGTCCGCGAGGATCGGAGCCCGTTCGCGGCGGACACCGTCCGTCGTCAGCAGCGAGCCGGCCGCGACTGTCGTCTCCTCCGGGAGCTCGCCGCGGGTCTGGTTGACGTTCAGGCCCATGCCCAGGACGACGCGGCCCTCGGAGGCTTCCGCCAGCACGCCGGCGACCTTGCGCCGGTTGACGAGGACGTCGTTCGGCCACTTGATCTGGGCGGCCAGGCCAGTTGCGGCCTCCACGGCCTCGGCGACGGCCAGCCCGCCGACGAGCGAGAGCTCGGCGATGCTTCGCTCCGTCGGCGGCTCGAGCACGACCGAGCAGAGCACCGCCGTCCCGGGCGGAGCGCTCCAGGTGCGGCCGAGGCGCCCGCGCCCGCCGGTCTGGACGTCGCAGACCGCGGCCGCCCCCTCGGGGTGGGAGTCGAGGAGCCGCTGGGTCGACTCGCAGGCGTCCTCGAAGAGGTAGGGATGTCCGAAGCGGCCTGAGAGCAGGGGCTCGACGGTCTCTGGGGTCAGCGCGTCGGCCATCGGCGGAACTAGACTAACCGGCGCCGTGCAACCAGCCGCCACGCCCACGCGTCAGACCGAACGTGAGCCGTCATACGGACGGTCTCTCGCATACCGGAAACTCAGCGACGTGGATCTCGTCAGCAAGGCTCGGAACGGCGACGGATGGGCGCTCGACGCGCTCGTCGAGCGGCACGCACCGCGCGTGAACCGGCTTGCGGCCCAGCTCATGGGTGACCTCGAGGAAGCACGGGACGCCGCCCAGGAGTCGCTCGTCAAGCTCTGCACGCGCCTGCGCCAGTTCCGCGGAGAGGCCCAGTTTGCGACCTGGCTCCACCGCCTCGTCGTGAACACGTGCCGCGATCGCCTCGCGCGCCAGCGCATCCGCCAGACCGAGCCGCTCTCGCTCGACGGGGAGCCCGCCGGCGAGGACAGCGACCCGTCGCGGGCCGCGCTCCTCGCCGAGAAGCGGCGGGAGTTGACTGCCGCGCTGGCCCGCCTCTCCCCGAAACAGCGCCTCGCCGTCGTTCTCCGCGACGTCTCCGGCCTGTCGTACGAGGAGATCTCCCGCGTCGCCTGCATTCCGGTCGGCACCGCGAAGTGCTACGTGCACCGGGCCCGCGCCCGGATGCGCGCGCGGCTGGAAGAGACGGCGAGCGGATGAGCCGGCCTCGGTGAGCTACACGCCACCGCTCGGCCGGCGGGAGATCGAAGAGATCCTCCCGCACCGCGACCCTTTCCTGCTGCTCGACGAGGTGATCGAGCTCGAGCCCGGGGTGCGGGTCGTGGCGCGCAAGCTCGTCCGCGAGGACGAGTGGTACCTGGCGGGGCATTTTCCGGGACGGCCGATCATGCCCGGCGTCCTCATGGTCGAGGCCATGGCGCAGACGGGGGCGGTCGCGGTCCTCTCGGACGAGGAGAACCGGGGCAAGCTGGCGCTCTTCGCGGGCATCGACGACGTGCGCTTCAAGCGCATCGTCGTTCCGGGGGACGAGCTCGAGCTGACCTGTGAGCTGGAGCGCGTCCGCGGGCCCGTCGGCCGCGGCAAGGCCACGGCCACCGTGGATGGGAAGCTCGCCGTGCGCGGGACGTTGACGTTCGCCGTCACCGAGGGCGACGAATGATCGGGAGCGTCTCCGGCAACGGGATCACGGTCGGCATCACGGGTGTCGGCGCATACGTCCCGGAGAAGGTGCTGACGAACGCCGACCTCGAGGCCATGGTGGACACCTCCGACGAGTGGATCACCAGCCGGACCGGGATCAAGGAACGGCACATTGCCGCTCCGAGCCAGGCGGCCAGCGACCTGGCGCTTCCCGCGGCGAGGCAGGCGCTCGAGCGCGCCGGCGTCGATCCTGCAGACCTCGACCTCGTCGTCGTCGCCACAGCCACGCCGGACATGCTCTTCCCGGCAACGGCGGCGCTCGTCGCGGACGAGCTGGGCGCCAGGAAGGCGGCGGCCTTCGACCTCCTGGCGGGCTGCACCGGCTTCGTCTACGCGCTTTCGCAGGCGTACGGGATGGTGGCGACGGGGCTCTCCAAGAAGGCCCTGATCGTGGGCACCGAGGTGCTCTCGAAGATCACGAACTGGCAGGACCGCTCGACCTGCATTCTCTTCGGCGACGGCTCGGGAGCCGCCGTGCTCCAGCCCGTGGAGTCGGGCGGCATCGCCGGGTTCGAGCTCGGCGCCGACGGCGCCGGCGGATTGGATCTCTGTGTGCCGGCGGGCGGGTCCCGGCGGCCGATCTCGCCCGAGGCGATCGAGGAGGAGGCCCAGTTCATCAAGATGAACGGCGCCGAGGTTTTCCGCTTCGCCACGCGGGTGATGGTCACATCGGCGGAGGAGCTGCTGTCCGCGTGCGGCGCGACGGTCGACGACGTCGACCTCTATGTGCCCCACCAGGCGAACAAGCGCATCGTCGACCACGCGGTCAAGAACCTCGGGCTTGATCCGCAGAAAGTGCTCATGAACATCGACCGGTACGGAAACACCTCCTCTGCGTCCATCCCCATCTGCCTTGCGGAGGCGCAGGAGAAGGGGCTGCTGCAAGAGGGGACGCGCGTGCTCGTGAGCGCGGTCGGCGCGGGCCTCACGTGGGGCTCGGCCTACATGACGTGGACGTCGAGGAACTGAGTAGGAGAGGAGAAATGAAGATCGCATTCTGCTTCCCGGGCCAGGGCTCGCAGATGGTGGGGATGGGCGCCGCGATCGCCGGGCAGTTTCCGACGGCGCGCGCCGCGTACGACGAGGCCTCCGCGGCCGTGGGCTTCGACGTGGCGAGGCTCTGCTTCGAGGGCTCGGAGGAGGAACTGACCCGCACCGAGCTCCAGCAGCCGGCGCTCGTGGCGACGTCCATCGCGTGCCTTCGCGCGGTGGAGACGCTCGGTATCCAGCCGCATTACGTGATCGGCCATTCCGTGGGGGAGTATTCGGCTCTGGCCGCCGCGGGCTCGATCCAGACCGGCGAGGCGGTCGCGCTCGTGCGCGAGCGGGGCGAGGCGATGGCCGAGGCGGCGCGTGAGACGCCCGGCGCGATGGCGGCGATCCTCGGGCTCGAGGACTCGATCGTCGAGGAGCTCTGCAGCGAGATCGAAGGCGTGTGGCCGGCGAACTACAACTGCCCGGGCCAGGTCGTCGTCTCCGGCGAGAACGAAGCGGTCGACAAGCTGATCGCCGAGGCGACGGAACGTGGCGCGCGCAAGGCGGTGAAGCTCCGCGTCAGCGGCGGCTTCCACAGCCCGCTCGTGGCGAGGGCCGCGGAGCGGCTCCGCCCGGCGCTCGCCAAGGTGCCCTGGCGCGATCCCGGCACGCCGTATATGTCCACGGTGTCCGCGCGCATCGAGGACGCCCAGCGGATCGCCGGTCTCCTCGCCGAGCAGCTGACCGCGCCCGTGCGCTTCACCCAGGCCGTTCGCGGGCTGGTGAAGGTCGGCGTCGAGACCTTCGTCGAGATCGGCCCGGGCCAGGTGCTCGGCGGCCTCCTGAAGCGCTGCGACCGTTCCCTCCGGACGATCTCGGTCGGCGATCCGGAGTCCCTGCGCAAGCTCGAGGAGACGCTCTCCGCCGCATGAGCGGTTACGCCTCACTCGAGGGCAAGGTCGCGCTCGTCACCGGCGGCTCCCGCGGGATCGGAGCCGCCATCTCGCGGGAGCTTGGCCGCGCGGGCGCCCGCGTGGCCGTCAACTACCGCTCCGGCAAGGACGCGGCCGAGGAGATCGCCTCCGAGATCGGCGGCATCGCTCTCGGGGCGAACGTGGGCGACCCCGGCGAGGCGAAGGAGCTCATCGAGCGCGTCGAGTCCGAGCTCGGCGACGTCGACGTCCTCGTCAACAACGCCGGCATCACGCGCGACACCCTCATCGCCCGCATGAGCGACGAGGAATGGGAAGAGGTCATCGAGACCAACCTGCGCGGGACGTTCAACACGTGCCGCGCGGTCGCGAGGAAGATGCTGCGACGGCGCTCCGGGGCGATCGTGAACCTGACGAGCGTCGTGGGGATCCACGGCAACCCGGGCCAGGCGAACTACGCCGCCTCCAAGGCGGGCATCATCGGGCTCACGAAGGCGCTCGCGCGCGAGCTCGGCTCCCGCGGCGTGCGCGTCAACGCCGTCGCGCCCGGCTACATCGCCACCGAGCTGACCGGCGTCCTCTCCGAGGAGATCCGCGGGGCGATCCTCGGGAACACGCCCATGGGCCGGCTCGGCGATCCGGAGGACGTTGCCGCTGCGGTACGCTTTCTGTGCTCTGACGAGGCCGCGTTCATCACGGGCGATGTGCTGCTCGTCGACGGCGGACTGGGGATGTAAGTGGCTTCGGAGAACGGACGCAGGGTCGTCATCACAGGCATGGGGGCGGTCACCCCTCTCGGCAACGACGCCGAGACCTTCTGGGAGAACCTGACCGCCGGAAAGGGCGGCGCCGCTCCGATCACCGCCTTCGACCCCTCCGAGTTCGCCGTGCACTTCGCGTGCGAGCTGAAGGGCTTCGAGCCGACGAAGTGGATCGAGCATCGCAAGGCGCGGCGGATGGACCGCTTCGCGCAGATGATCATCGCCGCCGCCCGCATGGCCGAGGAGGACTCGGGTATCGATATCGAGGGCGAGACCGAGCGGACCGGCGTCTCCGTCGCCACCGGGATCGGCGGCCTCCAGAGCTTCCAGAACTGCTACGACCAGCTGCTCGAGCGCGGTCCCGACCGCATCAACCCGCTTGCGATCACCTCGATCATCCCCAACATGGGCGCCGCGTGGGTCTCGATGGAGCTCGGCGCGCGCGGCCCGCTGACCTCCGAGTGCACGGCGTGTGCCGCATCCAACATGGCCATCGGGGACGCGATGGACGCGATCCGCCTCAACCGCGCCGACGTCATGCTGGCCGGCGGAACGGAGGCGGGCATCACGAAGGTCGGGATCGGCGGGTTCTCGGCCATGCGCGCTCTCTCGCGGCGCAACGACGACCCGGCCGCGGCCAGCCGCCCGTTCGACGCCGAGCGCGACGGGTTCGTGATGGGGGAGGCGGGCGCGATCGTCGTGCTCGAGGAGCTGGAGCACGCGAAGAAGCGCGACGCGAAGATCTATGCCGAGCTCGTCGGCTACGGGCTCTCCTCGGACGCGCAGCACATCACGGAGCCCGACCCGACCGGCCGCCACCCCGCGCGGGCGATGCAGATGGCGCTGGACGACGCCGGCATGTCTTCCGACAGGATCGACTACATCAACGCGCACGGGACCTCGACCCCGCTCGGCGACTCGGCCGAGACGCGAGTGATCAAGGTCGCTCTCGGCGAGGAGAAGGCGCGCAAGACCCCCATCTCCTCCACGAAGGGCGCCACCGGCCACTGCCTGGGCGCCTCGGGCGCGATCGAGGCGATCATCACGACGCTCGCCGTCCAGCGCGACGTCGTCCCGCCCACGATCAACCAGGAGGTCGCCGACCCCGAGTGCGACCTCGACTACATCCCGAACGAGTCCCGGGAGTGGAAGACCGACGTCGCGCTCTCGAACAACTTCGGCTTCGGCGGGCACAACGCC
>Ga0075428_100002442_pt1 | contig 20186 bp, 12 predicted proteins | sample RhiMetdeltSRZDD2_FD_75291 | JGI IMG/M metagenome (GOLD analysis project Ga0075428, IMG submission 75291) | Populus rhizosphere microbial communities from Tennessee, USA - Rhizosphere MetaG P. deltoides SRZDD2 | ecosystem: Host-associated > Plants > Roots > Rhizosphere > Soil | place: USA... | reverse complement strand
CGGCGAGTAGCCCGACTCCGGCCACAAGACCACACATCATGAAGCCCGCTGCCAGGTTGGGATACTCGGAGAACGCGGTGGCTCGGCGCGAGCCGGCCAAGTCGAACGGCATCTCGCGGAAGCGATCGAGGAGGGGATCGATAGAACGCAGGCCGGCCGCCTCGAGAGTCGCGACCGCTGCGAGCAGACACGCAACGCCCGCGAGCGACCTGAGCGCCGGCCGATGTCCGGCCGGCGAGCACGCAACCAGCCATGCGAAGCCCGCCATGACCACCATACGCACGGCGAAGACACCCGCCAGGTCGGCATACGCCGGCGCCTGCGCGGCTGAGAGCAGATACACCAAGGCGAATAGCGTCATGAAGACGAGCGGTAGCGGCGGGCGGCGCACGAGCGCCAGTAAGGGACGCCTCACGGACCAAGCTAGCGGGACCGCAAGGGCCCCCACTACCAGCTCCAAGAGAGTCAGCTCAATGCCAAAGAAGGGAATGGTCGGCCGACGGGGCTCGAACGGAAGCACGCAAGTTAGGCCGATCAGCAACTGAGCTTGGAGCCTTCGAGCGTGTTCCGTATGGACGGGCGAAGCTTCCGTTTCCCCGCGGTCAACCAAGAGATCGAGCCGCCCGGTCGCGTGTAAGAAGAGCCTTCACTTTCGGACAAAGGCCCCTGCAGGAGCCGGGCGGCAAACCGCGCTCTCGTCGTTTGAGATCGTAGAGCATCAGCGCGCCTTGGAGGGGCGATTCCTCGATCCTGCGTGTTGCTGCGGCACTGTGTCCGCTGCCCGCATCGCGAGACGTGGCGGATCCTAGGGCTTAGCCGGCCCTCGGTCAACCGGGCCATTGAGAGCAAAGACCTCGAGCGTGCGTTCGTCAGGGCAACGGAACGCAAAGATGCGCTCGTAGCCCGAGCCGTGACTCGACAACCGGCGCCTGAGAACGCTCATTTGGCTGTTGTTTTTCTCTGCCACCACGATGGCTTCGAACGCCGGCGTCCAAGGAGGCCCGGGCGTGTTGGGGAGCGCTAGGAAGGATACCGTTGCGCGCTGAAAGGCCGCGTAATAGTTGAGCGTGGCGGCGTTGATCAACGGCTCATCGGGCGCTACGGCGACGCGCAGTGGGCGGCGGCGGAACTCCTCCGAGGACACGATCTCCCGCAGGAATTCCTCGGCCGGTCGGGCGGCCTCGAACTGTTGCGAGTAAGCCCGCAGGGCGCCGAGGTCTGGTTCACGTGCCAGCAGAGCGAGGAATGCGGCGCGAACCTGTTGCTCAGGTTCGGCCCGAGTCGCGTGGCGGGACGCATACTCCGCGCTCGAGCGCTCCTTCAGTGCCGGCGTCAGTGCCGCGAGGCGCTGCACCGTCTCCGCGACGGGCCACTTGCCGTCGGGTATGCCCTGCATCGAGCGGATCCAGACATGGCGTGGCGAAAACGCCTGCAGACTCACCGGCGGACGGTAGAAAACGACGGGCGGTGTCCAGGGGCCGTCCAGCGTCCAAGCCATCCACGTCCAGATCCCCGCGAGGGCGGCTCCCGCCGCCAAGGCCCGCCCGTGTCTCATCCCAGCAATGCCAGCAGCGAGCAGGACGGCAATGGGCGTCAGCAGGAAGATGGTGTAACGGTCCGGTGCCTTGTTGAAGGACAGCGTGAGCAGAAGGTAGCCGGTGACGAGCCAGACCTCTAGCAAGCGTCGCGTCGAGCTCGACGATTGGTCCGTCTGTGGGCGCCGCAGCCGGATCAGCCCCGCCACGACGGCGACCAGAGCCAGCTGCAACGAGGTGCCTTCGTTGACGAGGGCGACCGCGTAGTAGGTGACGTTGCGAACGCTCAGCAGACGGTCGCCGGCCGGAGCAAAGGCGGATGCACCCGCCCCCATTCCGTAGTGCCACAAATACCAAACGGCCGATCCCGCGTGTCGCCCCCACCAGGGTATGGTGACGACCGCGAAAGCCAACGCCGCCAGTGAAACCGCGGCCGCCCGAGGCCACAACCCGCGCCGTGCTCGAATGGCAAGCACATAGAGCAGCGGGCCAACGATGAAGAAAGGAGCCATGCTCTTGGTGACCGCCGCGAGGCCCGCACACAGGCCAAAGGCCGCTGCCGAGCGAAGATGCGACAAGCCTTCGGATCCTGCGAGAGCGAGGAGCGCAAGCGCAACGAACGCGGCTGCGGGGAAGTCGTGAAGGTAGTCGCGCGAGAGGTTGATCGCGGCGCCGAACGTCGAAAAGAGGAAGACGGCAAGGAGAGCGGTGCGATCGCCACGAAGCCGCCGCGCGAAGAGGAAGACGGCCGCAAGGTGGAGGAGCAAGTACAGCGAGGTCGTGAAGTGCGCGACGGCGCGGGTGGTGCCGAACGCCCAGTAGAGTGGAATGCTGCTCAGCGGGAAGAGGACGGGACCGAATGGGCTCCGGGCGTGCATCTCGTTCCATGCCGCACCCCAACCGGTCTCCTGGAACGCCTGGAAGACCCGCAGCCCGACGAGCTGCTGCAGAGCCGGGTCCCACGGCGGCGGCAACGCGAGGACGTGGCGTTCGACCCAGCGCGCATTCGCGATGGCCAGCAGGCACCACCAGGCGATGACCAGAGCCGGTGCGGTGCAGGGGCGCCACGCTCGGCCTGTCATAATCTCGGGCCGATGCGACGTGTCCTCCGGCATCTGGTGACCGCGATCGTAACCCTCATCGCGGGCCTGGCCGGAACTGAGATCGCGCTCCGTGCGATCGGCTACCGCTACTCGCCGCTGTCCCTCCTGCCCACCAGGACTGCCGGTGACTTTCGCGGTGCGCACCAGGTCGGGACCGTCTTCACCGTTTTCGATCCCGAGCTATTCTGGCGCCTCGATCGCGCCGGCGTTTCCTGGTTGAACGCACAGGGCTTCCGGGGCTCGCTTGCCCCGGTCGAGCGCGATCCGAGCGTGACGCTCGTTTTCGCAATGGGTGACTCGAACACTGCGGGGCCGTTGAAGGAGTCCTACCACTGGCCGCAGGATCTCGAGGACCTGGCCGCACTGAACGTACCCCGGGGCAGGCAGGTTCGCGTCGTGAACGCCGGCGTATTTGGCTATACCTCGTTCCAGGGTCTCCGTCGGTTTCGCCAGGTCGTTCGTTACCATCCTGACGTCGTCTTTTTCGGATTCGGATCGAACGACGCACAGGTCGTGCGCCTGAGCGATGCCGATTACGCAACGCGCCTGAACGGGCTCGGCTGGCTGGGCTCGCTGCGACTCGGGCCGCCTCTCGCCCAGGCGCTTTGGAGCCGCTTCGGTCCCGATGCTGTGGAGGTGATGACGCAGCGAGTGCCCCTCGAAGACTATCGGCAGAACCTCGAGTCCTTCGTCGCAGAGGCCCGAGCCTCGAAGATCGTGCCCGTCCTGCTGACGCGTCCCTACCATGGGGCCTCCGGCGATCCCGAACAGTGGATAACGCACATCGACCGCTATAACGCCGTCGTTCGCGAAGTTGCCCAGGCGCGACGCGTCGAGCTCGTCGACGTCCAACAGGCCTTCGCACAGAAGGGCGATCTGTTCGTCGACGAATCGCACTTGGGCAGAACGGGCTACCGCGAGATGGCTCAGTTGATGCTCCCCACTCTGGCTGCGCACGGAGTGGTCAAAGGCGACCTCCATTTCGCGAGCAGCATTGAGCCCGGCCGCCTGGACGACGCGCGCGCCGAGCTGCGCTCCGGTCTCTGGGCCCGGGAGCTGTGGGACGGGCAACATCCCGGACGCTGGACTGCCCGCGAAGCAGAGGTCGTTGTGGAGCGGCGCGGAAGCGAGGGCGGGCTGGAGATCGAGGGCAGGTTCTACAACCCTGCGGGAGAGTCTTCGCTCCGGGTGGCGGTCAACGGCGTGCCGGTTGGCGTGCTCAGGGGGCAAGACGGGCCGTTCCGGCGAACGCTGGATCTACGCTCGGCAGGCGGCCGCGAAATCGTGGTGCGCCTCGTCTCCGAGCACGCGTTCGTCGGGGTCGGTGACACCAGGACACTCGGTGTCTTCCTGCAGCGCCTGGCTCTCGTTGCGTCTCCGTATTCCGGAGAGGTGCGCCTGGCGGATCTTCCGTCGGGTGCACCTGAGCTGGGAGATGGCTGGTGGGAGCCGGAGGATTGGTCCTTCGGGGGAAGAGGGCGTTGGACGAAAGGTGCAGCCACGCTGCACCTCGGTCGGCACGCCGACGAAAGTCGGGTCATGCTCGAACTGTCGGGCAACAACCCCGAGGGCTACGTCGCGCTTCACGTGGAAGCTGACGGCAGGCTGCTGCGTGTTCTGCGGGTGGACAACTCGCGAGCCAGCTACTCCGTCGACCTCGATCCGGGCGGCGCGTCGGACGTCGAGATCCGCCTTGCACCGGAGAAGGTGTTCGTTCCCCGCCGAGTCTTCGGCACATCCGACGTGCGGCAGCTCGGCGTCTTCGTTCACTCCGCTCGCCTCGCCGGCGACTCCGCTTCCTGAGCCGAGGATGCGGGGCCGCCACAGGCGCGCGTGGCTCGTGGCCGTCGTGTTGGGCGTGGCTGCCGAAATCGGACTGCGCCTTGCCGGCGCCCACTACCTCCGGCAATTCGATGACGCTGCGGCTGGCTCCGGTGACGCCGTGCGGATCGTTTGCCTGGGCGAGTCGTCGACAGCAGGCCTATGGCTCGAGCGACCGGACTCGTACCCAGGACAGCTCGAGTCCGCGCTGCGCCGCGCGTACGCGAGCGACCGCATCCGTGTCGTCGTGCCGCCGCACGTCGGCCAGAACACCTCGCAGATGGCCCACCGCATCGATGCCTATCTCGACCGTTACCAGCCGCGCCTGGTCATCGTGATGGCGGGCTACAACAATGAATGGTCTCTCGCTGAGAGCGACATCGGGCGCTTTCTCGGGGCTACGGACGAGCGCTGGCGCGCGCAGCTGCTGGTGCGGCTCGAGAGCCTCCGGCTGTTCCGCGTGCTGAGGTGGATGTGGCTACGCCTGTCTCGCGCCGCCGACGATCTCACGCGGAGCCCGGGATACGTCTGGGGCGCGCCCGAGCTCGTGCGATACCCGCCGTCCGGCGAGGTCTACGCATTCGCCGCCGCAAATCGGCCCGCCTTCGTCGCGCTCTGGCGGCACGACGTGGGCCGGATCGTGGCCCGAGCACGAGCGCGCGGCGCGAGTGCCCTGCTGATGACGTACCACATCAACCCGAGCTACCTTCCGGCGGAGGAGTTCGAGAGCTTCGCGCGCGAGTTGGACATGCCGCTCGTTCGCAACGACGTCGGCTTCGCGCATGCCATTCAAGAGGAGAACGCCGCGGACCTGCTCTTCCACGACGACTGGCATCCGAACCGAAAAGGTTACGCCGTCATCGCGCGCGGCGCCTTCGAAGCGATCTTGGGACGCGACCTGCTCCGTCTGGGCGCGCCGCGAAGCGCTTCCTGGTCCGGTGAAACCGATCCGCTCTCGGTCCCGGCGGCTGGCATCGCGATGGGCCAAGTCGACGCTGAAGAGTGGCTCGGGCGGGGCTGGAGCAGGCCGGAAAGCGGGTTTCGATGGACGGACGGGCCGCGTGCCGAGCTCGTCTTCGCGAAGCCGGAGTGGGGCGCGGCCGTCCTGAGCCTTCGCGCGAGACCGTTCCTGGTGCCGCGTCGCCTGACGGCACAGCGAGTGGGAGTCGCGGTCAACGGCAAGCCCGTGGCGAGGTGGGTCCTCGCCCAGCCAGAGCCGCAGACGTTGCGCCTGGAACTCGACGGAACCGCGCTGGGCGAACAGAACCGCTTAGAGCTCACGTTCGAAAACGCAGCTTCGCCGCGTGCTCTCGGCGCGGGGGATGACGACCGCCGACTGGCCCTCGCGGTCGAGCGGGTGTTCCTCGGTCCTCCTTTGCTCCCGGTGCGCGGCATCCCGGCGTCGGAGCTGGATGCCTATGTGGGGGACGGCTGGGGCGCGGACGAGGGCGGCTTTCGGTGGACGGTATCGCGCAGCGCGGAGATTCGGTTTCGAACCGAAGCGCACGGCCCGCGCCACATCCAATTGCGTCTATCTCCCTACCTTGCGGAGGGCGCGCTGGAACGGCAGCGGGTCACGTGGACTCTCGATGGACTCGCGCCCAGGACTGAGGAGCTTCGCCGATCCGAGCCATCGCTGCTCGACGTGCCGGTGCCCATGGGCGCCACGAGCCATCGGCTGACGCTCCAGCTGCCTGACGCAGTTGCTGCATCAACCTTCGGCGGCGACGACGTGCGCTTGCTCGGCGTCGCTCTCCATGGGCTCGTCGGGCGTCCATGAGCCAAAAGGGTGGCGGCGATCTTTCCGCGGGAAGGCTCGAGGAGGCGGGTGCGTTGTTGCGCGGTCGGGAAGAGCTCGCCCGTCTGATGGCGCCCCCTGGAGCAGCCGCGCGGCTAGGTTGCCTGCGTTCTCGAGCGTTCGAAGGCTTCGCGGTAGGCCGCCGCGGTCTGTCGCGCGGTCCGCTCCCACGAGAACGCCGCCGCCCGCGCCCGACCACGACAGCTGAGGTCCACCCGAAGCTGTGCGTCGGTGCACACGGCGCGCATCGCCGCGGCCAGCTCGCTTTCGCTCTCGGGGTCCACGACGAACGCAGCATCTCCGGCCAGCTCGCCGAGCGAGGACGTTTTCGAAGTGATGACCGGCGTGCCGCAGGCCATCGCCTCGATCACCGGAAGGCCGAAGCCCTCGTAGAGGCTTGCGTAGACGAACGCGTCCGCACTCGAGTAAAGCGCCGGGAGCTGGTCCTCGGCTACGTATCCAGCGATGACGACGCGACCACGAATCTCAGGGCGTGCCGCTTCGCTCAGCACGTCTTCGTACATCCAGCCCCGCTGGCCCACGATCAGGAAGCGATGCTCTGGGAGCTCTGCAGCGACACGGGCGAAGGCACGCAGCACCCGCAACAGGTTCTTGCGCGGCTCGATGGTGCCTACGAACAGAAGGTATGGAGCGTTGCCGAGCAGGGCGGCGGCCGCGCTTCGATCCGGAGTCGGCTGGAACTCGGGACCCGCGGCGTGGGGGATCACCCTGACTCGCTCGGACGGGACGCCGAGCAGGCGCACCACATCGCACCGCGTGGACTCCGAGGGCGCGATCACCAGCTCGGCCTGGCGCGCGCAGGCCGGCACCAACGTCGAGGTGAGCAGGCGCTTCTTCAGGGTGTGGTAGTGCGGGAAGAGTGTCAGGCTCAGGTCGTGAACTGTGACCACGTACGGCACGCCTCCTGCCAGGGGCGCGAGGAAATTCGTGTAATGGACGACGTCGGGTCGGACCCTGCGCAGCACGAATGGCAGCATGAATTGCATCCACACCGCGCGAATCGGGAAGCGACCCTGACGGCAGATCTCGATGCGTGATGAGGCCGGCACTTTCGCGTCCCGATTCGAAAGGATCACGAAGCGCTCGATGAGCCCCCCGTCGGCTCCGTTCACGAGGCTTTCGATCAAGCGGGCCGTGTAGTAGCCGACGCCGCTGATCTGCCCGACGAGGGTCGTGGCGTCGATGCCGACGATCACGCGCTCTCATCCCGCGCGCCGAGGGCACCCACCAGGTACGCGAAGGCCACGTAGTGCCCGGTGAATGCGAGAAGGTAGTCCAGCACGCCGTGCGCCACGGTCGCCGCGAAGAGTGCGAGCAACCCGGCAGCCTCGGCCTGAGATCGGGCCGTCGTCGCGGCGAGCAGCCGGCGCCAGGCCGCGCGCCCGCAAGCCATGAGCAGCATCGCGAAAGCGGCGAGCCCCACGAAACCAGTGGTTGCGGCAGCCTCGAGGAGCGTGTTGTTGGCGTAGATGCGCGGATCCCAGGTCGCCCTTCCGGCGAAGGGGCCGTAGAGCAAGCGGAAGTTGTCGGAGCCGACGCCGAAGAGCGGCCGGGCTGCCCACATCTTCAACGCCAGGCTCCACAGCTCGGCGCGTCCTGGACGCCACACCGCTTCGGACGAAACCAACAGTGAAGCATCCGTTGCAGGCGCCGCCTGCCCGGATGGAGCCGTGCCTTCGACGATCGCCACCACCCGGCCCACCGGGACTCCCTGCTCGCTGAACCACGTCGTGTGCTCGTGAACCATGTCCCAGTCGAGGTCGTACCGGCCCTCTTGCAAGGGGGCCTTGACCTCGGCGCCAAGCAGGACACCCTGGCCCGGAAGAAGGTCGCTGGGGAGCGGCGTGCGTTCGCCGTCGAAACGCAAGATGGCGCCGCCTGCGTGACGGAGGTGATAGGAAAGGCGGAAAGCCTCCGTCACGGACCACGTCTTGGTTCCGACGTTGGTCAGCTCGACCAGGGTCTTTCGCGTTTCGCCCGCTCTCAGGCGCAGCGGGCTCTCGAGAGGCCGGTAGGCGGCCCGGTACCACCTGGCCATGCCTTCTGTCTCGAGGCGAAGCCGGAACACCTCGCGGCTGGCCGAGAACGCGATGGCACACGTCGCGAGGATCGCGAGCGCGACGCCTGGGGCAGCGCAGCGGCTTCGGTCAGTTCGGCGCAGCGCAGCCCACAGCGTGGCAAGCCCGAGCGCTGCGGCGAGCAGCGCACCGCGAGAAAACGTGAACAGCAGGCCGACGGAGAGCAAGACCGTCCCCGGCACGACGACGAGCGTGGGCCGCGCTCGGGCCAGAGCGAGACCGGTCGCAGCCGCGATGCCCGACACGAGGAAGGCAGCTGCGTTGTTCGGATACTCGGTGGTCGCCGTGGCTCGACGCGTGCCGCCCACGTTGAAGGGCGACTCGCGGAAATGATTCAGGAAGGGATCGAGGCGAGCCACACCGACGCCCTCCGTCACTGCGAGCAAGGCCACCAACGCTCCTGCCATCGCGATCGCGAGGAGGCCCGCGCGGCGGGCCTTCGCCGGCGCCGCGGCGACGGTCCACGCGAACGCAGCCATCGCGGCCATGCGCGCGGAGAAGCGCAGCGCCTCTCCAGTGTGGGCCGGTGCCTGCAGGGCTGAAAACCCATGGGCAGCGGCGAAGAGCGATATCGAGAGGAGCGGCAACGTGGGGCGCGTGATGAGACGAGCGAGCGATCTCGCGTTGACCACCACGAGACCTGCCGTGGCCAAAGCCGCAGCGCCCTCGAGGAGCGTGATTCGCACTCCGAAGAGCTCGGCGGTCGGGTGCCTAGGCTCGAAAGGGAGGATCAGGATGAGGCCCGCGAGCAGAGCGATGGAGATGCGCTGGGCCGCCGTCGTTGACATCCGGGAGCCGCCGGAGCCTATCCGCGCGTGACAGGAGTGTCAACGGTGCCTCCACTCCTGTCGTCGGGCCTGTTCGAACTCAGGTTTCGCCAGCCCGTCGTCTTCAGCGCCAATGGCTATGGCATGAGGTCGAGCCAAGCAGGGCTCGCACCCAGTGAGGCCCAATCGATCGCGACACCGAGCGCTCGAAGGTCCCTGCTCGAGGCATCGAAGAACGCGGGGGCGAGAAGCGGAGACACTTCGAGCTCGAGACGTTGAGGCGGCTGTTGTAGGGCCGACTCTAGCACCGCGAACGACAACGTTGAGATCCGCGCCGGTAGGGCCGCGCTACCCAGCTCGTGCCCGTTGAGGCGCACAACGATCTTTTGAGGGGGCGATTCGGTGGAGGAAGCCCAGCAACGAATTCGCAGCATTGCGCTGCTCGCAGGGGCAGCGGGAAGCTCCAGGCGCGCGATGCGGTCGGTCGTCCAACGATAACTGTCGGCCACGGGATTCTTCTCGCGTGCGCCGAAGCCGCTGTCGCGCGGCCCGAGAGACTCGAAGTCGCTGAACCAGGTGCCGATATCGTCGCCCTTCTCGACTCGAAAGAGAACGACCTCAACCACCGGGCCGCCGAGCACAGCCAGCCCTCGAACGCGGCCCACCTCCTCGAGGATATAGCCTTGGGCCGCAGCCGCCCGGAGTTCTCCTTCGTATGTGTCGCTCGTCAGTGCCAGCGTGGGGCCGCCGCCGGGGGCCGCGGCCAAAGTGGCCGCCAGCTCGACACGACTCATCGTCATGCGCCAGCCACGAACGCCGTAGGCAACGAGGTACGGCCGCTGGTATTGGTGAGCGACCAGCTGACGTGTGGATCCCGCCGCGTCCCGAACCATGCGGGCGACGGGCTCTTCGACAAGTAGCCTGTTGGCGTTCGGAAGGCTCATGAAGAGCAACACGATTCGGACGGATAGCGTCACGCCAACCCAGCCGAGCCACGACTGCGGTTGCCACCGTGCCGCCTCGAGGAAAGCGAGGATCGGGCACGCTGCAGCGGCCGTCAACAAGATTGGGCGGGCAGCGCTTGGCACGAGGCCGCTGAGAGGTGGCGCCGGCCCCCAGTAAACGAGCAGTCCGAGGGCGAAACCGGCAGCGATGCCACCGAGAAGAATCGAGACGCGGAACCCGGGAGGAAACGAGCCGTTCCACTGCTCGGCGGCGGAGCGGCCGAGTGCCACTGCAACCCAAGGAAGAAGCGGCAGGAGATAGTGCGGCAACTTGGTGGCTGAAAATGAAAAGCCGAGCAGCGCGACGGCCAGAGCCGCTGCTTCTGGCGGAGCCAGCAAGCGCCGCAATCGCGTCGCGCTCAGGGCCGCCTGTGTGCCCCAAGGGAAGGATACGAGCCACAAGACCGGCAGGTAGTACCAGAACGGGCCGCCCTGCTTGTCGGCTGTCATGGCGCGCAGCAGCACGTGCTGGCCGAGGAAGACGCTCTCGAACTCCTTCCACAGACCGCGCGAGGCGAGCAGGAGGTGCCACGGGGCCGCCACTGCTGCCGCGACCGCGATCACCACCAAGACCTTGCGCACGGCGCGTCGGGGGGAGGGCACGCCCGCTGCGATGATCGCAGGGACGACGACGAGAGGTGCAACCGGGCCCTTCGCAAGCACGCCGAGCCCCAGCAGCGTGCCGCACGACACGGCGGCGCCGCGGCGATTGCTGAGGTAAGCCGCTACAGCGGCCGTGGTACACAGCGTCAGGACCGGGTCCGTGAGAGCCGTGCCGGCCGCGGTCAACGGGCCGAGCATCGTCAAGTAGGCGCACAGGGTGAAGAAGCCGGCTAGATCCCCGTCCGTGCGTCTCACGTGAGCTCCGACGACGATGGCGGTCGCGAGCGTCGCTGCCAGGTTCACGAGGGCCGCTGCAGGAAAGCCCCAGCCGAAGAGGGCAAAGGCGCCGACGAGCAGCCAGGCGAGGAGCGGTGGCTTCTCGAGCCAGGGCTGGCCGTCGAAGCGAGGAACGACGAAGTCGCCTGTCTCGGCCATCTCGCGCGCCACCTGAGCGTAGAAGGCTTCGTCGGGCGAGAAGAAGGGGCGAGGCGCGAAGAGCGGGAGGAGGCTTCCGAGCACGATGGCCCCCAACGCAATGACGAAACCTCGCCGCGCAGACAGCGACGAAGTGCCTTCTTCCGCTGGGCTCAGCCGCTCAAGCGGGGGGCGGAGCAGCGCGCGGACAAGAGAAGTTAGCAACGGTCGGCGCAGGCAGCCAGGGGTGCGACCCTCGTAACGATGCTCGGACCGCGCATCCGAATGCTCCGAGCGGATCCTAGGGCGCTCTCTCGGACTCGGTCAACCTCCTTACCCCAAGAGCCCGATAATGCCCGTGCTGCGACCTCGTGACGATCTCGACTGCCCGGCGGCGACTCGGGCTGGCAATCACTGCCAGCTCCTTCGCCATCGCCGAGTTCATCCTGAGCCTTGCGGGATACCGGATTTCGCCCCTGGACCTCCTCCCTCAGCCGGCTCACGACGACGTCCGAGCGGTGTATCTATCGGGGACGCGGTTCACGCGCTTCGACCCGGACTTGCTCTGGCGGTTGGACGACGCTCTCGACGCGCGGATCGACAAGGAGGGCTTCTGCGGGACGCCGCCCGGACCGCACCGCGAACCGGAAGCCAAGCTGCTCGTCTTCCTGGGCGATTCGAGCTCGTGCGGACCGCCAGCGGCCCATTGGACCGTACAACTCCAAACGCTGCTCGACCTCAATGCTGGCGAGGGGCCGAGACACCAGGTCGTCGATGCCGGCGTATGGGGCTACTCGAGCTTCCAAGGCGTGCGGCGCTTCGAGCAGATCCTCAGTTACCGGCCAGAGTTCGTCTTCTTCGCGTTTGGAGTCGGCGACGCTCAGGAAGCCCGGCTGAGCGATGGCGCCTATGCGGCTCGCCTGCGGAGCTTGAACTGGCTGTCCCTTTCGCGAGTCGCAGCGGTCGCGGGGCGGTCCTTCGGCTTGCTGCAGATTCCGGCTGCCGTGGCAACGAATGCGGTTCGGCGGGTTTCTCATGAAGATTATCGAAGGCATGTCCGCGAATTCGTGGCCCACGCAAGGCGGGCTCACGTCATTCCCGTGCTTGTCGTCCCCGACGATGCGGATGAAGCGGTTGCACCATACGCCGCAATCCTCCGGGAGATCGTCGCAGTTGATGGAGTGCTGGGGTTGGATCCAGCACGGCGCGGACTTCAGCCGGGGATGCAGGAAGCCAGCGATCGCGCCGTCCGGACCGCTGCCTCGGCGATCGAGCTGCTGCGCACGCTGGGTGTGGTGGCCACGGACCGAGTCTTCGAAGCCGTGGTGGAGCCTGGTCGCCTCGAAGACCATCGTGCCGAACTGGGTCGCGGGTTTTGGGGCCGAGAGACCTGGAAGGATGGCCAGACAGGGCGTTGGACGGGGGAGACCGCCAGCGTCTCTTTGGAACGGGGTGCCAATGAAGGAGGGCTTGCCCTCGAAGCGACCTTCCTGCATCCCGAGAACCAGACGCGACTACGCATCGAGGTCAACGGCGTGACGCTCGGGGTTCTCGAGAGTCCCAACGGGCGTGTTCACCGCACTTTGAACGTTCGAAGCCTACTGGGTCGGCATCTGGCGGTGCAGCTCATCGCGGAGCGCCCGTTTGTTCCAGGCAAGGGGGACGCGCGGAAGCTGGGCGTGTTTCTGCATCGTCTCGCTCTGGTGCCCAACCCCGAGGAAGCCGACCTCCTGCTGGCCGGCTCGCCCTCGGTCGCTCCCGAACTGGGAAGCGGTTGGTGGCCGCCCGAGCAATGGGGAGACGGCCAGCAGGGTCGTTGGACGCAGGAGACAGCGACGTTACGCATCGCGCGCCGGCCATCCGACAGCCGGCTCATCCTCGACCTGTCAGGTGGCCATCCCGAGGGCCATGCGTCGGTGCGGGTGGACATCAACGGCGTCCCAGTGAAGCGACTGGAGGTACACAACACCGCTGCCACCTATTCGATCGACCTCCATGGCGTGAGCGGAAGCTCGCTCGACGTGCGGCTGGTGGCCGAGCGGCCCTTCGTTCCGAACCTCGTCAAGCGAGAGTCGAGGGACGAACGGCGACTGGGCATTTTCGTTCGCGCGGTGCGGCTGGCGGCGGGCTGAAGGGCCATCGTGCCGCCAATGCCAAGCGCCGTGAGGGAATCGCTGGAGCGCTTCGCGGCTCCATTTCGCTTCGATCGCCTCATAGCGGCGAATATCGCGATCAAAGCGGCCTCCGACGTCGTGGCCAAGGCAGCTCGGTTCCTGTTGGTGGTCGCAGCTGCGCGCCTTCTCGGCCCGAGCGACTTCGGCCTCTACTCCCTCGCCTTCGCCATCGGCAGCATCCTCGCCATCCTTTCCGATCTCGGCCTGCAGCTCCACCTCGCGCGGGAGGTCGCGCTCGGCGGACGAAGCGCTGGCGCGAGCCTGGGTGAGGCGGTGGCCGGCAAGCTGCTCATGAGCGCTTTGGTGCTCGCGGCGCTCACGGCGACCTTCCTTCTCTATCCGCGTCCCGCGTCCGTGCGTTGGCTTCTGGTCGTCGCAGCGGCGTACCTGTTGGGCCAGTCCTGGTGCGAGCTGTGGAACTACTTCTTCCGCGGCATGCAGTCGCTGGGCGAAGAGGCGGCTCTCAACGTCTTCAACGCGGTGCTCGGGACAGGAGCGGGTTTGGCAGCGCTGTTGGCTGGCGGCGGACCACAAGCCCTTTACGCCGTCCTCCTCGCGACGGCGATCGCCACGAACGTGGCCGCCATCATGTTGGTGCGGGGCCGGGGCATCAGGCCCGCCGGCCTCTCGGTAGCGGCGGCACGCCACGCGCTCCGGCGATCGCTTCCCGCGGGCATCGCGATACTCCTCTCGATGGTGTATTTCAGGATCGATCTCGTGCTGCTGGAGCGCATCAGCGGCGATGCCGAGGTTGGGGCATACGCTGCAGCCTATCGGCTGCTCGAAGGGTTTCTATTCATCCCGGCCTTTTTCATGGCGGCGCTGTACCCGGCGCTCTCGGGCGCCTCCCGCCACAAGCCCGACGACTTGAAGCGAATGCTCAGCGTCGGGCTTCGTTGGATGTTTCTGCTCTCTTCATTGCTCGTGCTCACGCTGGTCGTGGCGGCGCCCTGGGCGCTGCGCATCCTGTACGGCGATCCCTTCGCGGAGGCGGCGACCGTCCTTCGCGTGCTGTCGGTCGCCCTCCTGTTCATCTTTCCCAACTACGTCCTCACCCACCTGCTGGTCGCGATCGGCCGGCAACGCCGCAACGCTCTCATCGCCGGCGTTTGCGTCGTGGTCAACGTGGCGCTCAACCTGCCAGCGATCCGCCGCTTCGGCGCGTTGGGGGCAGCCGCGACGACGGTCGTCACCGAAGCGGTTCTCTTCGCCCTCGCCGTCCACGCTGTCTCTCGCCAGAATCGGGAAGGTCAGGCGCCGCCGCAGGCCTCGCGATAGGCGGCGACCGTTTCGAGAGCAGTCCTTTCCCAGGAATAGAGACCTGCGCGAGCCAAGCCGCGGTTCCGCAGATCGGCGCGTAGCGCAGCGTCCGCCAGCAGTTGCTCCAGTGCGCTCGCGATCGCGTCCTCGTCGAGCGGGTCGACGAGCAGCGCCGCATTTGCGCCCAGCTCGGCCATCGACGAGCCATTCGACGTCACCACCGGAGTCCCGCACGCCATGGCTTCGACGACGGGAAGGCCGAAGCCCTCGTAGAGGCTGGCGTAGACGAAGGCCGTGGCGTGCGAGTAGAGCGCGGGCAGATCGATCTCGGGCACGTAGCCAAGGAGCGCGACGCGGCCCGCGAGCTCAGGACGCTCGGTCTCGCGCAGGATCTCGGCGTACTTCCAGCCGAGCGGCCCCACCATCACGAAGCGCAGGTCGGGACGGCTCCGTGCGATACGGCCGAAGGCGCGCAGGGTTCGCGCGAGGTTCTTGCGGGGCTCGATCGTGCCCACGTAGAGCACGTAGGGGGGTCTCACGCCGTAGGCCGCGTCGAGATGCTCCCGACCCGACTCGACCGGCCGGAACGTGGGCGCCGCCGCCTCCGGGATGACGCGCACGCGCGCGGGGCTCACGTCCAGGAGCCGTACCACGTCCCGCCGAGTGGATTCCGATGGCGTCAGGATCAGTCGCGCGTTCCGCGCAGCGAAGGGCGCGAAGTGGGCAGTCAGCAGCCGCTTCTTCCAGGTATGGCAATGCGGCAGGAGCGTGAGGCTCATGTCGTGAAACGTCGTCACGAAAGGCACCTGTAGCCCTAACGGCGCGATGTAGTTCGTGAAATGGACGATGTCAGGCCGGGCACGGCGGAGAATGCCAGGGAGCACGAACTGCATCCACAGCGAACGCACGCGGATGGCGTGGCGGTCGTACCTCTCGATACGGTCGCTGTCCGGAAGCGCGACGCTGCGGTTCGAAAGGACGAGCAGCCGATCGACGGTCCCCTCGCCCGCCCCGTTCAGCAGGTTGTCGATCAGCCGAGCGACGTAGTGGCCGACCCCGCTCAGCGGCTCCCGGAGGACGGTTGCATCGAGACCGACGATCACCTGAGCATCTCTGAGGACGAGGAGACGCCCTCGGAAGGGAAGTGGGCCCCTGGTCAGTCGCGAGGCTAAGCCCCGTCCCACAGTGCTGTCAAGCAAGCTGCGTTCGCAGGCAACCATGTCGCAGCGACGGCGTTTGACTTTTCACAGTCCCCGCGCCACGCTCCGTTGCCGCCGTCCCGGACCAGGAGGGTATCGATGATCCGTCAAGAGAAATTCGCCGTCGCGGCGCTGGCCCTGGGTTTCGCTGCGCCGGCGTCGGCGCAGGACGTGCCGCTGTCTCAGCTATTGCAGCAGTTCTTCTCGCCGAACAATCCCATCGTCTTGACGGGCGGGTTCCACCAGGGCCACTTCACGACACAGCCGGAAGCGCAGGCTACACTCGGCCTCCTGAACACCAACATCGCATCCCAGTTGACGAGCTTCCCGCTCGGGTCGTCATCCGGCGGTTTCACGTACACCCTGGACCCGACCCTCGGGGTCCTGTCACGCAACGCGGTCTCCTTCGGACCGCTCTTCGCCGAGCGCGCGATCACCTCCGGCAAGAAGAAGTTCACCGTGGGCGTCAGCTACCAGCAGAACATCTTCGAGAAGCTCGAAGGCTTCGACCTGCGCGGCGGAGACATCCATCTGACGCTGTTCCATGAGGACCTGCCCCCGGTCGACGGAACGCACCTCAACCCGTTCTTCGAAGGCGACATCATCGATTCGAGCCTCTCGCTGCGACTGGAAACCAACACCCGCGTCTTCTACGCGAACTACGGGGTCACGGACCGCTTCGACGTCGGCGTGGTGGTTCCCTGGGTGAGCGTCAACATCGATTCGAGCATCACGGCGACGATCAACGATATCGCCACCACCACCTCCCCCTTTCCAATTCATCTCTATGGGGACGGCACGAAGACCCATGTCTTCACCGAGGACGGCGTAGCGGACGGCCTCGGCGACGTGGTGGTGCGCGCCAAGTTCGTCGCCGTGCAGCAGGACAACTTCGGCGCGGCCTTCGCCGCCGACGTCCGGCTGCCCACTGGGGACGAGACCGAGCTCCTCGGCGCCGGCACGACGCAGGCCAAGCTCTTCGCGATCCTGAGCGGATCGCCGAAAGCGAAATTCAGCCCGCACCTGAACCTCGGCTATACGATCACGGGCACATCGGACGTCTTCGGCAGCCTCCCGGACGAGCTCAACTACACGGTGGGCTTCGACGCCGCGCCCACCGCCAAGTTCACGGTCTTCGGCGACGTCATCGGACGCACACTGATCGACGCCGACCGCCTGGTAAGCGAGCCGCGACAGCATCAGTATCGAACCTTCACCGACCCGACGGTGCGTACGTTCGACACGACTCGCCTCGTGTCGGAGACCGGCAACCTGACGCTGCTGCTCGGCTCGGCCGGCTTCAAGTTCAACATCGTGAGCCGGCTCCTGCTCTCCGCGAGCGCGCTCTTCTCGTTGACGCGCGACGACGGGCTGCAGGACGACATCACGCCCGTGATCAGCCTGGACTACACCTTCTAGGCCGCTCGCGACTTAGAGCACGAGCAGGTCGCGGACCTGCATCGGTTCGCGCGTGACGAAGCCCTCGCCGTAGGTCACTCCGATGCGCTGCCCGGCCCGTCGCGCGGACAGCTCGGCCGCGGCACGAAAGCCGTCGATCGGGTTGGGGGCGTCTCCCGGCGGCGGGCGGAACTGGCTTGCGAACGCGTCGAGCGCCTTGAGCTTCGTCTCCCAGGCCGGCGTCACGTCGACCACGAATGTCGGAGGGACTTCGACCGCCTCGGTGACGGCCGGGACGTAGACGAGCTTCGCCGGCCGGAACGCCGCTCCCAGCTCGGGCCGATAGTTGCGCAGGCCCGCGACGAACCAGGCATCATAGACCAGCCGGCTCGCGGCTGTATGGTCGGGATGGCGCTGCTCCCAGTGAGGCAGCAGCACCACCCGCGGTCGCAGTCGTCGCAGCGCCGCGACCACGGCGTCGCGCGGTTCCGGTTCGGCCACGAGCCGCGAATCCGGCAGCCCGAGCGACTCACGATGCGCGGCACCGAGGATGCGGGCGGCGGCCTCGGCCTCGGCGGCCCGCGTCTCCGGCGTGCCGCGGCTGCCGCTCTCGCCGCGTGTGAGGTCAACGAGCGCGATGCGCCTCCCTCGCGCGGCCTCGAGCGCGAGCGTGCCGCCGCAGGTCAGCTCGGCGTCGTCGGGATGGGCGAAGACGGCGGCGATGTCGAAGTCGCTCACTGCCCCAGCACCCGCTCGTAGTAGCGCTCGTACTGGGTGACGATGGCCTCGACGTTGAAGTGCTCCTCCGCGCGCCGGCGGCCGGCGCAGCCCATCGCCTTGCGCTGCTTCTCGTCGCGCAATAAGCCGAGAACCCGTGCGGCCATGCCATCGACATCGCCGACGGGCAGCAGATAACCGCACTCGCCGTTCGTCACGACCTCGGGCAGTCCTCCGGCGTCGGATCCCACCACTGGCACCTCACAGGCCATGGCCTCGAGCGCCGACAGCCCGAACGACTCGAGCTCCGAGGGCAGCAGGAACACGTCCGCCAGCGCCGCGATCTCCTCGACGGTCTCGCGTGTGCCGAGGAACTTCACGCGGTCCGCGAGACCCAGCCGGCGCGCGAGCGCCTGCGCCGAGGAGCGCTCCGGACCGTCGCCGACCATCAGCAACACGGCCGGCACGTCCTTCACGACGCGCTCGAGGATGCGAACGGTGTCGAGCACGCGCTTCACCGGTCGGAAGTTCGAGATGTGCAGCAGGATGCGCTCGTCGGGCCGGGCGAATGCGGACCGATCGTGATAAGCGCGCGTGGGGCAGTGCAGGGTCGGGTCGATGAAGTTGTAGATCGTCTCGATGCCGTTGCGGATCTGGAACTCCTCGAGCGTCATGCGCCGCAGGAAGTCCGAAACGGCGGTGACCCCGTCGGACTTCTCGATGCCGAAGCGCGTGATCTCGAAGAAGGACCGATCCTGGCCGACGAGGGTCACGTCGGTCCCGTGCAAGGTGGTGACGAGCTTCGGCGCCGCGGCGCCCAGCATCTGTTTCGCGAGCAGCCCCGTGATCGCATGCGGGATCGCGTAGTGGACGTGGAAGAGGTCGAGCCGATGGTCGCGGGCGCACTCGGCCATCTTGGCGGCGAGCGCCAGGTCGTGGGGGGGATACTCAAAGAGGACGTAGGACGACACGTCCACCTCGTGAAAGGACACGTTCTGCTGGAAGTCGCCGAGCCGGAACGGCAGCCGATACGAGACGAAGTGGACGTTGTGGCCCCGCTCCGCGAGCTTCTTGCCGAGCTCGGCCGCGACGGCGCCGGAGCCACCGATGGTCGGGTAGCAGGTGATGCCGATGTTCACAGCGCGATCACCTGGTGGACGCGGGCGTGGACGTCGAGGCGCTCGAGCAGCTCGTCCACGAGCGAGACGCCGTGGCGGGCGAGGAACGCGACGAACGCCAGGCGCCGCTCCTGCGGCTCGCCGGATGGAAACAGCAGGTCGCGTGTCCGGTGCAGTCGGTCGGCGCGCGCCTGGTCGCGCTTCTTGAGCGCGCGCGTGGTCTTCTCGAGCAGGCCCCCGAGCTGGTGAAGCGCACGGCCCTTCGCGGCGTCGGCCGCCGCGCGCAGAGTGGGGTCAACGGCGCCAAGGGCTTCCTCGACGCCGTGAAGCTCGCGCTCGATACTGGCGCGGGCGCGCGCGAAGGCCTCGTCGACCTCGGGATGCGCCTCACGCGCCCAGCGCGCCAGCAGCGCCTCGGGGTCGCCCTGCAGGTCCTGCAGGCTGAGGCCCTCGGCTTCGAGCGCGCGCGCCTGCGCCGGTTCGACGAGCGTCGCCCCCGGGCGCGGAACGAGCGCCGGGCGCGGGACGCCGAAGTGGGCGTATGCAGGGCCGATCTGCGCGTGGTAAGCGAGCTCGGCAGGCCCCCCGACATAGGCCGCCGTGGGAAGCAGCGCGTCCTGGACGAGCGGTCGCAGTAGCGCCCCCGCGCTGAAGGCCGTCGGCTCGCGCTCCAGCCACGCGACGGCGTCGGCGACGCTCAGGCGGCGCTCGGTGCCGCGGACTTCGATCACGCCGTCCTCGAGCGCCAGCGCGCGCCGCGCGCCGCCCTCGATGACGAAAGCGTTGAGGAACCCATCGCGTACCGCGACCTGCTCGTGATAGCCCCCCGCCTCGAGGGCAGCGCCGGCGGACAGGGCGAGCCGAGTGGTGGGCGAGCCCTCCTCGATCTCGCGGCGCAGCACGGGCACCATGAGCGCCTTGAGAGCGGCGTCGGCGGGATCGAAGATGACGAGCGAGGGGAGCAGGGATGCGAGCAGCCGGGCGAATGCGTCGGAGAGGGAAGCGCCCGGCCGATAGCAGCGTTCGACGCGATCCAGGACGTCGTCACGCCCCGGGCTCTCCGGGAGGGTCTCTCGCAGCTCGGCGACCAGGGTCTCGATGCTCGGATCGAGGGCGATGTCCCACGCAGGTCGTCCGGAAGGATCGACCGCGGGCGAATAGCTCACGCGCTTCACG
>Ga0075428_100002441_pt1 | contig 20196 bp, 18 predicted proteins | sample RhiMetdeltSRZDD2_FD_75291 | JGI IMG/M metagenome (GOLD analysis project Ga0075428, IMG submission 75291) | Populus rhizosphere microbial communities from Tennessee, USA - Rhizosphere MetaG P. deltoides SRZDD2 | ecosystem: Host-associated > Plants > Roots > Rhizosphere > Soil | place: USA... | reverse complement strand
TAGGGGCCACTCATAATCACGGCGTTGCTTTCGGCTAATCGCGAACGATCCTTTGATTTTGCTTGGGTTCATGTCTTGCAAAATCTGTCAAGGCGAAAAAACTTGAACATCGAGTATCAGGTGGCTGCGTTTGAGTCCGTTGTCAGCGTTGCCGATTGGGAGTGGTACGAGAGCCGGGTGGAGCACAATACCGAGAAGATCCTCGCTTTGCTCGATGACGCCTCGGTACACGCCACCTTCTTCGTGCTCGGCTGGGTGGCCGAGCGGTATCTGCAACTGGTGCGGCGTATCGCCATGGCACAGCACGAAGTGGCCTGTCATGGCTATGCCCACAGGCGCATCTATACTATGACCCCGCAGGCCTTCCGCCAGGACATCCGCCAGGCCAAACAGCTTATCGAGGATGCTGCGGCTGCCCCTGTCATTGGCTACCGCGCCCCGAGCTACTCCATCACGACGCAGAGTCTGTGGGCGCTTACCATCCTGGCTGAAGAAGGGTTCAAGTACGATTCGAGCATTTTTCCCATCCGGCATGATCTCTATGGCATCCCCCACCATCCTCGCTTCTTCCACCTGGTGGGGTCTCCACAAAGTCGCCAGCGCAGCCGCGGCAGTGCAATTGCCGCCACGGGCCGCCACGGGGATGGCCATTGGCGCGCAGCTTGCCCCGCCCTCGCCACCCGCGATAGTCTCCATCGGTGTGCGGACAAAAATGCCTGGAGGCATCCACCTCACGCGGGCGTCGGGTGGTTGGGGGCATCGGAGCGGGCCTTACAGGCGGCGGAGCGGTATCTATGGTCTCTTGCTCACACAACACACAGGGGGGCTTGTGCGTCCGGCCTGCACAGGGCTTGGGTGCAGGGGAACGCTGGGGCTGAGGCGTGATGGGCTCCGGCTCGGCTGGCCGCGGATGGGACGTGACGGCTTGGCTCGACCAGGCCAGATGGCGCATCATAAACAGCCATACCAGAGCCACCAAAACGAGGTGGTAGTAAAATAGGGTGAGCCCATGGCATTGTCCCCTCCGGAAGATGCATAGGGGACATTGTACCGGGTTTGCAGGCCATCGGAATGATCCGCAAGATAGCTCTACACGACCAGTAGGAGCATTGAGAGTGATTCGTGACCCAGTTGCTATTATCCATGTCTTCGATAATATCTGATGAACTAGTGCAGACATGTCTTTTCTGCTCGTTTTGATTTACTTAGCATTTATAATCTTAAGACTACATGAATATATCCCTGCTTTCAGGGATATCATGATACTACCGCCTCTTCTGGCAACAAGCTTCCTATTTTGGTTGCTTTTTAGCAGGAAGAATTTTGCAGCGCCGCAGTATCGCCTCATTGTAGTCTTCATGCTCTTGATGGCTGTATCCGTGGCAGCCACTGGATGGTTAGGAGGAGCGGTACTGGTACTTCAGGAATTTTATTCGGTCGTTATTCTTTTCGTGCTCCTTGCCAACACAGTCGATTCTTCTAAGAAAATGCGATGGCTTTTTCTGCTGTTTATTGCTTCGAGTGTAGTGATAGCACTGCACAGCGTTTGGCAAGTAAAGAATGGTATCGGATGGACCGGAATATCACTTATTGAAGGACGAGTTAGATACATCGGCATCTTCGAGGATCCAAATGATTTAAGTCTGATCTTCGTGATCTCTATTCCAATGTTAGCCTATTGGCTAGCTTCCGCACCATGGTTGATAATAAAGGTCATGCTCGTTGGTGCTTTTGGCCTGATCATGTACGGTATATATCTGACGAATTCACGGGGAACAGTCCTTAGTTTAATCGTCATGATACTAGTTTGGTCATATCGAAAGCATGGAGCATTTAAAGCGTGTTTCTTTAGTCTGTTGCTTTCACCTCTCTTTGCATTCACCCCGTCTCGTATGAGTGAACTCAATGCTAACGAGGCTTCGGCGTCTGGTCGTGTGGATGCATGGTATGAAGGTTTTCAGATGCTGAAATTAAACCCCCTCTTTGGTATTGGCAAAAACAACTTCACAGAATACCACCACCTCACCGCCCACAATTCCTTTGTACTTGTATTGGCCGAAACAGGATTGATCGGTTACTTTGTTTGGATTTCTTTTGTCGTCCTCTCGTTCTATATGTTATATCTCATCGCTACTAAAAAATCTGTGACAGGCAACCAGGCCCTTGTGCAGTGGCAGGGCTCTATAAGTGAAATACAACGGATCGCGAATACGCTCATTTTTGCCTTCTTAGGATTTTTCTCTACCGCCTTCTTCCTGAGCCGTAGTTACAATATCTTGGTCTTCATCTTGTGTGCAATGTCGGTAGCACATTACCAGAACGCCCGCCTGGAATACCCTGATATTAAGAACGTCACCTTTTCCTCCTCTTTTAAACCGCTGGTTATTATAACAATTTCCTCTGTTATTGGAATGTACCTTATAACGAAGTTTCTTCTGTTACAGCAATGATAGCTTCTAATAGAAAATTCAGTGAATTGAACAGGATCAAATACTGAGTGTACAGTAGGAGTCTCTAGCGGTGCGTGTTCTTGTGGCAGCCATTTTTTGGCTAAGCGCTTTGTTTGTTGCGTATGCTTATCTATTGTACCCAATTGTACTAGTATTAATAGGATATTTTCGACAGGTGCGAGATGATCGTTCCTATCTTGCTCACAAACGTGATAGGCGTGCTTCAGATTTGGCAGAGTTGCCCCAGATAGCTATCGTCATCGCGGCTCACAACGAGGAGCAGCACATCGAACAACGGCTGCAGAATCTCCTGAACTTGGATTATCCCAAAGACCGATACCGGATCTATATTGGTTCTGATGGGAGCGACGACGCAACGCCGGAAATCATCCGAGCCTTTGCGAGCGAACGCGTCGTGTGCCTCGCGTTCCAAGAACGACGAGGCAAGGCGGCCGTTTTGAATGATATCGTGGTGGGAGCAAAGGAACCCCTGGTTGTGTTTTCCGATGCCAACACCGAGTTTGCGCCGGATAACCTGCGTAAGCTTGTGAGGCACTTTGCGGATCCCAAAATTGGGGCAGTGTGTGGCGAGCTCATCCTCAGAGTGCAAGATGGTTCCGATAACCAGGACAGTCTTTACTGGCGTATCGAGCGTATGCTCAAGTTTTATGAAGGCAGAATAGGAGGATTGTTGGGGGCGAACGGGGCAAACTATGCGATTCGCCGCAAATTGTTCACTCTTCTCCCTCTTGACACCATTGCAGATGATTTCACAATCGTTATGAACATTGCCGCTGACGGGCACAAGATCGTCTACGATGCAGAGGCGATGGCTTACGAATCTGAAGCGCCGAGTATCGCTGCTGAGTTCACGAGGCGTGTTCGTATTGGGATGGGAAACTATCAAGCCTTCTTTCGGTTACTCAAGTTCATGAATCCGCTCGCCGGGATACGTGTATTCACCTATGTTTCGCATAAGGTATTGCGCTGGTTTGTACCGCATTTATTGTGTATCGCGCTGCTTACCAGTGCGTTGCTGTATGACATTGTCTGGTATACAGTGCTCTTCTGGATGCAGGTATGCGGTTACGCTGCATGCTATGTGTTATACGTTGTCAACCGATATTGGAACGTGCCAAGGCGTCTCCTGTTTCCGACATTTATTATGACCATGAACCTTGCATTTACAATAGGTTTCATGCGTTATCTCAAAGGCGGTAGCTCTGGTATATGGCAACGAAATCCACGATGATATCCCCTTTATACAATTCGATTGTAAGCGATCACAGGGGGTCAAATTCACAAGCCATTGACTTTGAAAGTGTAAAAATTTATCCCATCTTTACGGTTAAAATTGAAAATCCTGGAAAATCAAATACTTAGCAAAATCTATAGGCAAAATCTAAGAAATTAACCCATTGATTTTTAATGAGTTTACCCCGTGATCGCTTACATTCGATTTTATACGCAGGCTTCTAACTGTACCGCCTTCAGTTCGCTACTTCAGACTTGTTTATAGCAGGAGATACGCAGAGGTGGAACTCCGCATAAAAACAGGCATAGAATCTCCTTGGAGAGGTAAGACTCTATGCCTTTTTTATGCGAGATTCCAGGCTTGCGTATCTCCTGTTATAGGGAGAGTTCCCCCATGCTGCAGGCAGCAATACTCATACTCTTGACGGGAGGAGGATGCATGATGATCTTCTCCTTGATCGAGTTGTATCGCAAAAACATGTTCCTTTGGTTACCGGATTACATTCGTGGTGTATTGCGCAAATGGGAGAAATATGATGGTCCTGTACACGTCATGTTCTGTTTTGTGGACCACTACGAACCCGGTTGGCAGCGCCCGGACCTGGAGGTCGAAAGGGCGCGTGTGGCCTGTTGGTGCCAAGAGTATCCGTCCTTGGCGCAAAGGCATCAGGATACGGATGGCCAGGTCCCCAAACACAGTTTCTTTTACCCGGAGGAAGAATACCGTGAGGAACATCTCCGCGCGTTGAGTAATCTGTGTGCCCGGGGGTTTGGGGAGATTGAAATACATCTGCATCATGACAGGGATACCGAGGCGGGACTGCGGGCGAAAATCAATGGCTTCGTCGCCAAGCTCGTCCATGTGCATGATGCCTTACCGCGGGAACTGGCTACCGGTGACGTTCGGTTTGCCTTCATACATGGCAATTGGGCGCTCGACAATTCCCGCAAAGACGGCCGATGGTGCGGCATCAATAACGAACTGCAGGTATTGCGAGATCTCGGATGCTATGCGGATTTCACCTTACCTTCCGCCCCGTCCGATACCCAGACGGCGAAGATCAATAGCATCTATTATGCGTCCGACGATCCGGCTCGTCCTAAGTCACACAACCGAGGTATTGATGTCGAGGTGGGTAAAGCCTCCTCGGGTGATCTCATGATCATACCAGGTCCGCTGGGACTAAATTGGAAGCGGCGTAAGTTCGGCATTTTCCCTCGCATCGAGAATGCGGAAGTGCGCCGGGTCACGCCACCGACACCAGATAGAATTGACCAGTGGATCAAAACACATGTGCATGTCAAAGGCAGACCGGAATGGTGTTTCGTCAAGATTCATACCCATGGTGCACAAGAGGGGGACATGGACATCCTGTTGGGGAAAGCGGTTGATGACATGTATTCCTACCTGGAGCAAAACTACAACGATGGCTCGCGCTATGTATTGCACTACGTTACTGCAAGGGAAATGTTCAATATTGTGAAGGCTGCCGAGGATGGCCATGCAGGGAATCCCAATGATTATCGCGACTACATACTGAAGCCTCCTTCTTACTCGGTTGCGGTGGTGACCGAGTCCGCCACACAGACAAACGAGTCCCAGCTTAACGGATAGAAAATGATACAACCATTTCTCGTGCCTACCCGTCGTACGAAATCTGCTCGCGCCGAAATTGCCGGAGTTGCGAGTTCAGCAATGCCGTTGAAAACCCTGCAAATTGTTTTCAGTTTGGCCGTCGGTGGTCTTGAACGCTTCGTGATCAACCTGGCGTATGCGTTGCGGTCCTGCCAGATCGAGCCATTCGTGTTCTGCCTGTCCTACGCGGGGGCTTTGGCCCGTCAACTTCCCGCCGATACGACGACCTAGTACAGCCCGGCGGAAAAAAGTTCTCTGTTTACTTTGGGCCTATTCGAGGTACACTAGCGCAGCCTTTTACGCCATCACGGACCGTCAACTCAGGAGCCGAAGATGCCGGGTCCCAAGCCACCTGCAGTGCCGCTCTCGGAGGCTGAACGCCAAGAACTGCTCGCCCTCATCCGTGCCCATAAAACGCCTCAGCACTTCAGTTTTCGTGCCCAGATTATTTTGCACCTCGCGGACGGGCATAATGCTCACGAGGTTGCTCGTCTCTTAGAGACGAGTCGCCTGACGGTGCGGCGCTGGCGCCGCTACTGGCTGACGCGTCGCAATTGTTCCGTGCACGAACGATTACAAGATGCCCCGCGTCCTGGGACACCCACCACCTTTCATGTCGAGCAGTGGTGCCAGATCATGGCTCTGGCCTGTGAGCCCCCCGCTGACTCGGGGCGCCCTATCAGCCACTGGACACCGCGCGAGTTGGCCGACGAAGCCATGAAACGTGGCCTTGTCGAGCGCATTTCTGAGCGCCATGTAGGACGTTTTTTAAAATCACGTCGACCTCAAGCCGCACCGCAGTCGCTGTTGGCTCAATAGAGCGCCAGACGAAGCAGCCGATGAGAAAATGGCCGATGTGACCAGCCTGTATTTGCAGGCTCCTGCCTTGCACGCAGCAGGCGAACGAGTCGTGTCCACCGACGAGATGACGGGTATCCAAGCCCTGGAGCGCAAACATCCCACGATTCCTATGGGCCCAGGGCGTGTGGAACGCCGCGAGTTCGAGTACCTCCGCCATGGCACGCTCACGTTAATTGCCAACTTCGATGTAGCCCGAGGTCACGTCATCGCTCCGTCTCTGGGACCTACACGGACCGAAGAAGACTTTGTTGCCCATCTCGCCCGTACGATCGCTTCCGATCCGGAGGCGACCCGATGGCATTTTGTGACCGACAACCTGAACATTCATCAGTCCGAAAGCTTGGTCCGTTTCGTCGCGAAGCACGATGGAATCACGGCTGACTTGGGCCAGAAGGAGAAGTGTGGCATTCTCCAATCACTGGCCACGCGTGCCGCGTTTCTCTCCGATCCCACGCATCGCATTGTGTTCCACTATACGCCGAAACATGCCTCCTGGATGAATCAAATCGAGATGTGGTTCAGCATTTTGGTACGCAAGTTGCTCCGACGCGCCAGTTTCACTTCTGTGGCGGATCTGCAAGCTCAGGTGGTAGCCTTTATCGCGTATTTTAATGCGACCATGGCCAAGCCGTTCAAATGGACATATGGACGCCAACCTCTCAGTGTCTAAAGGATATGAGATTTTCGCCAGGCTGTACTAGATTGGGCATCACAGGCCAGAGGGCAAAATCCTGGATTGGCAGACCCTGCGACAAATCTTCCGCTGTATACGCAGCAAGGATATTGATGTCATCCACGCACATAGCCGCAAGGCATACGTCTATGGCACGTACGCGGCGCTGACACGGGCTGTCCGCTGGTCATCTCCGTCCATAGCCTGAGGCCAGTGCTGCGTCATAGGCAAATTTTTGAAGATATTCTCCTAAATCAGTCCACAGGAGATTCGAACACTCGATGTCACGGACACACCGATATTGCGCGTTTAGGGGGCCTACCAGTGTGCCAATGTTGTGTGGCTTGATTTAGATATACGCACCAGATCATTTCAGTCTCCTTGGCGTCAGGACACTAATGCACGGCCCAAGCGAGCCGAGAGCGATTGCGATCACGGCGTCGGTCACCCAGGCTGCCTCTGGAAGAAGCCAAAGCTTCTCAGCACCGGAGGCAAGAAGCATGTGAAGACTACAGTCTTCATCTCAAGTTGCTGATACGGTAAGTGCAGCGCTCTTTACATGTACTTGATTATCGATTGGCGCACATTGAGAGGAAAGGCAGAAGTCATCCGATGAACACGAAATACGAGTTCAAAGCAACCTCTATGATTCTCAGGGTTCTTATTATCGGCAGCGGCGTCTGTTGGGGGCTCTTTCTCACCTGTGCCTGGAGCCTGGTTTCAGTCTCAGCGGTCTAGGCCGCCAAGAAACCAGATGCTGAAAAACACACGGGAATCGTCATCGCCTCGGCGGCCGACCTGCGCAGGACGCGGCTAGATGAGCTTCCGCAATTTTTCAACGTCCTGAAAGGCGACATGAGTGGTGGGCCCGCATCCGGAAAGACCCGAGCTCGCCGAGCAGTTGGCGATAGCCATTCCGTACTTCGAGGAGCGGATGCGCAACGTCAAGCCCGGAATCACGGGTCTGGCGCAGGGCAACCTGAGCTATAGCGGCAAACCGCTTCTGGACAGCGTGATCGCGAAGTTCGAAAGCGATCTGACCAACCCGTTCAAGTATGGAAGGGACGGAGGATACGATCGCCGATCACATGCGCATCAAGCTGCTCTACGATCTCGCCTACTCGGCCGCGATGCAGGATCTCCGTTCGTTTCTCGCGGTGGAGATCAGTATCCTCGCGAGGACGCCATTGGTCATGCTGCGGGCGCCCGGGCCTTGAAACCCGCCCCATGATCATCGCGCACGTCCTGTCATCGTTACAGATCGGCGGTGGGGAACGGATGGCGCTGGAGCTCGCGGGCGGGCAGGTCGACGCGCGGCACGACGTGCTGGTGATCAGCCTCGAGCCGCCGCCCGACGGGCCTTTGGCAGACGGCTTCCGCGCCCGCGGGGTGGCTGTGCACGGGGTGGCCAAGCGGTCGGGGGCGGACGTCGCGCTGCCGCTCCGTTTGGCGGCGCTGTTCCGGCAACGGCGGGTCGACGTCGTGCACACGCACAATCGCTTGCCCCTCATCTACGCGGCCGCCGCCGGCAAGCTGGCGGGTGCGAGGGTGGTGCACACGCGCCACGGGCCCGGGAAGGGCACGCGGCGCGAGCAATGGCTGCGGCGTGGAGCCGGTTACATGCTCGACGCGTACGTGGCGGTGTCTCCCGAGCTGGCCACGCTCACGCGCGCGCTCGGCGATTGCGCCGACAGCAAGCTGAAGGTGATCCAGAACGGCATCGACGTGGAGGCGTTCGGCGGCGCGGGCGGGGAACGCGCCGCCGTCCGCGCCGAGCTCGGCATCCCGGGCGACTCCTGGGTGGTCGGTTCGGTGGGCCGGCTGGCGCGCGAGAAGGACTATCCGCTACTCGTCCGCGCGGCGGCCCCGTCGCTCGGCCCGCAGGGGCATCTGTTGCTGGTCGGGGATGGGGGCGAGGCGGATGCGATCCGGGCAGAGGTCGCCGCGCAAGACGCGGGGGCGTTCGTGACATTGGCAGGCGTCCGCCACGATGTTCCGCGCTGCCTCGCCGCGATGGACGTGTTCGCGCTGTCGTCGCAGCTCGAAGGCTTGCCGCTGGCTGCGCTGGAGGCGATGGCCGCCGGTTTGCCCGTCGTCGCCACCGCCGTCGGCGGCCTGCCCGGCCTGATCGAGGACGGCGTCAACGGCTTCCTGGTGCCGTCCGGCAATGAACCGGCCCTGGCGGCGCGGCTGGCCGCCTTAAAAGCCGATCGGACGCTGGCACACGCGGTGGGCGATCGCGGGCGGGCGCACGTGCGCCTGCGCTACTCGTGCGACGCCATGGTGCGCCACTACCTCGATCTCTACGCCGACATCGGAGCGCGCGTGTGATTGCCTGCATCATCATTGCGCTCACGTTGCTGGCATTCACCTGCGTCGGGTACCCGATCGCGATCGGCGTGCTCGCCCGGCTGGCGCCCTAGCACCAGAAGCCGCCCGTCGCCGAGGGCGGCCCCCCGCCTCAGGTCACGATCTGCTTGCCGATGTTCAACGCGGCCGCCTACCTGCCTGTGAAGATCCGCAGCCTGCTCGCGCGGGACTACCCAGCCGATCGCTTCGACATCCCGGTTTACCTGGACGGCGCCACCGACGACAGCGAGCGCGTCGCGCGCGAACTGGCCGTCTCGCCCGAGCCCGAGGGGAGGCTGCGCGTGATCGTTGCGCCCGAGCCCAAGGGGAAGCCGACCGCGCTCCACGTCATGGGCACGGCGGCGACGGGCGACCTGGTGCTGCTCAACGACGTGCGCCAGCCGCTGGGGCCGGGCGCAATGAGCACGCTCGTTACGGCGATGGGCGATCCAGACGGCGGCGGCGCGACAGGCAACCTGGTGCTCGCGGGTGGAGCGGGCAGCGGCGTCTACTGGCGCTACGAGAACTGGACCCGGCTGCAGGAGTCGCGTTTCCGCGGCGGCGTCGACATGACCGACCCGATCGCGATGATAAGGTGGGCCGACGTAACGCCCCCGCCCGAGGATCTGATCCTGGATGACGTCTGCATCCCGATGCGCCTCGGGCTCGCCGGCAAGCGCATCGCGTTCGTGCCCGAGGCCGAGGCGCACGACGCGGCATTCGAGGACGATCGCGAGTTCCGCTGCAAGGCCCGCACGCTCGTCGGGAATTACCAGCTTTTTGCGCGCCTGCCCGCGCTGCTCAGCCCGTTTTCGAACCGAATCTGCTTCGAGACCATCTCGCACAAGATCTGCCGGCTCGCCGCCCCATGGCTGCTCCTGCTGCTCGCGTTTGCGTCAGTCATGGAGGCGTGGCGCGACGCGATACCGGCGACGGGGTTTCTGGTCGCCGGCCAGCTCGCGTTCTACACCGTCGCGGTGACGGCGATCAACAGCTATCGCTTCGTCATCAGCGGCAACGTCGAGCGACCGGGCGTATACAGCGCCAACCACTACGTGACCGTGAGCGAGGCGATGGCGCTCGCGGGCGGGCCGAACAAGTTCGCCGACCCGGGCGCGATGGTGATCATCCGCGGCGATGCGTCGGGGGCGGTGCGCCGAATCCCCGTCGACTATCCCGGCGTCATCGCCGGCACCCACCCGAAGGAGAACCTGTGCAAACTGACGCGCGCGACGGGGTAGCGCATCCCCCCAAGCTGGCCAAGCCGCGCCAGCCGCCGGGCTTGAAGAACCGGCTCAAGGCGCTGGCGGCGTGGGCCGTGCTGCGGAGCTTTCTCGTCAAACGCGGCGTCACGGGCGCTCATCGCGTGGCGCTCACGTTCGACGACGGGCCTCACGAGATGACCGACGCGTACCTGGACGTGCTCGACCGCTACGGCGCGCGCGCGACGTTTTTCGTCGTCGGCAAGGAGTGCGCGCCACGGCCTGACGTGCTGGCGCGGATCGCGGTGCGCGGGCACGAGCTGGCCGGTCACGGGTACACGCACGATCCATTCCCCACGATGACCGCCGCGGGCCTGCGGGACGAGCTGGCGCGCACGTCCGCCCTGCTGCCGGCACCGTCGACCCGGCGGCGGCTGGTCCGCCCCCCGCGCGGCGCGACGTCGCTGTGGTCGCTGGCCGTCTGCGCGCACGCCGGTTATACAACCGTGTTGTGGTCGCGCGACTCGGACGATTGCCGCACGTTGTCGAAGGACGACGTCGTTGCGCGGCTGGCCCCGGACGGGCTCGCGCCCGGCGAGATCGTGCTGCTCCACGAAGGGCAGACCTGGACGCTGGAGGCGCTGCCGCGCGCGCTCGAGGCGTTCGCGCGGGCAGGCTGGCGGGCGGTGACCGTGGGCGAGATCATCGGGGCCAGTAGGCCGTGAACATGCGACCAGGACAGCGACCATGTGCGGCATAGCGGGCCTATTCAACTTCGGTGGCGGTAGCGGCCGCGACCCGGGCACGATCGCGACGGTGATGCGCGACGCGATGGCCCACCGCGGCCCGGACGACGCCGGGACGTGGCAGTCACCCGATCGCCGGACCGCGCTCGCACACCGGCGGCTGTCGATCGTCGACCTGTCGCCGGCGGGACATCAGCCGATGTCCAACGAGGACGGCAGCGTCTGGATCACTTTCAACGGTGAGATCTACAACCACGCCTCGCTGCGGCCGGGGTTGGAGGCCAAGGGGCATCGGTTCCGCTCGCGCACCGACACCGAAGCGATCGTCCATCAATACGAGGAGAGCGGCGAGGAATGCCTGCAGGCGCTGGACGGGATGTTCGCGCTCGGGATCTGGGACGCCGCGCGCGAGCGCCTGCTGCTGGCGCGCGATCGGCTCGGGAAGAAGCCGCTCTACTACACGGTCGTTCGCGGCTGCCTGCTGTTCGCGTCGGAGATCAAAGGATTGCTCGCGCATCCCGACGTCGCGCGCGAGATCGATCCCGAAGGGCTCAACCTCTACCTGACGTTCGGCAACGTTCCGCCGCCGTTTACGCTGTTCAAAGGGATCAAGAAGCTGCCGGCCGCGTACCGCCTGATCTGCGATCGTCTCGGCAACCTGAAGGTCGAGCGGTACTGGTCGATGATTCCGGACGCGCCCTGGCCCACGCACGTCGACGAGCAGGAAGCGGTGGGGCGCGTGCGTGAGTTGCTGACCGACGCCGTTCGCAAGCGGCTGATGGCGGACGTACCGGTCGGCTGCTTTCTGTCGGGCGGCGTCGACTCCAGCGCCAACGTCGCGCTGATGAGCAAGCTGGTCAACCACCCGTTGCAGACCTATTCGGTCGGCTTCGAGGGCTTCGGCCCGGCGGAGAACTTCCACGATCTGCCATACGCGCGCCTGGTCGCCAAGCGGTTCGGATGCGATCACCACGAGATCAGCGTCACCGCCGACGAGTGCCGTGATTATCTGCCCCAGCTCGTCTACCAGCAGGACGAGCCGATCGGCGATCCGGCCTGCCTGCCCATGAGTTTCCTGTGCCGGCAGGCGCGCAAGGACGGCGTCATCGTCGTGCTGGTGGGAGAGGGAAGCGACGAGGTGTTTGGCGGCTACGGCGACATGGCGCACATGCTGAACGTCGCGGCGCGGCGGTGGGACCGCATCCGGTTGCTGCCGCGCATCGTGCGCGCCGGCCTGCACCGCGCGAGTCGCCTGCTGCGCGCGCCCGCTGGACGCACCGACGTGCTCCGGCGTGCCCGCGACGGGCATCCGCTCTACTGGGGCCTCGACGTCGTGTTCTGGGACAGCGAGAAGGAACGGTTGCTCACCCGCGAGACCTGGCAGCGCTGGGGCGAGGATCGCGCGTCACGCAGCGGCGAGATGCTCGCCGGCATCTACGCCGACCTGCTCGCGCGCCAGCCGCGCGCCGATCTGCTGCAACAGATGTCGGTGGTCGAGCTCAGCAACCGACTTCCCGAGCTGTTGCTGATGCGCGTCGACAAGCTGTCGATGGCGCATTCGATCGAAGCCCGCGCGCCGTTCCTGGACGCGGCGCTGCTCGCGTACGGCCTGTCGCTGCCGCGCGCGCTGAAGATCGACGGCAACAAGACCAAACGCGTCCTCAAGCAGGCGCTGCGTGGCGTGGTGCCCGACGAGGTGCTGGATCGATCGAAACAGGGGTTCCGCGTGCCGCTGCCCGAGTGGCTGCGCGGTCCGCTCGCCAGCTGGGCGAAACACGAGATCTTCGATAGCCCGCTCGCGGCGCGCGGGTTCTTCAACCGCGCGTTCGTCGACGAGATGTGGAACCGTCACCTGGCGAACGTCCAGGACCACAGCTTCGACCTGTGGTGCCTGGTCAACCTGGGTGCCTGGTACTCGCACTGGATCGAGGGAGGCAAGGCGGCATGAGCAGCCCCGCGAAGGTCGTCTATCTGGTCGACAGTCTCGGGCTGTCGGGCAAGACCAAGGCGATGGTGGATCTCATCGCCGGCCTGGATCCCGGGCGGTTCGGCGCAGACGTGGTCAGCTTCGACACGGAAGAGACCGGCCTCGACAGGCGCCTGGGGGGCCTCGGCGTGGCGGTGACGCGGATCCCATGCCCCGATCGCCTCAACCTCGGGGTGGTCGCGCGACTCGGCAATCTGGTGCGGCGTTTGCGGCCGGACGTGATCCACTGCTACAACCCGCGCCCGATGCTGTACGGTGGAATCGTCGCGCGCCTGGCGCGGGTGCGCGCCGTCCTGGGCACGCTGAGCGCGTTCGCCTGCCTGACACCCGAGGGCAATTACCCGTTCTTGCCGCAGAAGCTGTTCTCGGCGTCGCCGCGCAACCGACTCCGCAACCACGCTGTCAGCAGGCTGATGCGCGCCATCGTCACGGTGTCGCCGTCGCTCGGGCGGGGCTTCTGCCGCTACAATGGCATCGACGAACGGCGCCTGCGGGTGGTGCCCTACGGCGTCGACGTGGCGCGGTTCGCCGCCGTGTCCGCGGAACAGACCGCGGCGTTCCGTGCGCGCCTGGGTCTAGCGCCGGACGCGGTCGTCATCGGCAGTGTCGGGCGCCTGGTCGAGCAGAAGGATTACCCGACCCAGCTGCGCGCCTTCGCCCTGGCCGCCGCCCGGCATCCCGGCGCGGTCATGCTGCTGGTCGGCGACGGGCCCCTGCGCGCTGAGATGGAGGGGCTGGTCCAGTCGCTGGGCATCGCCGAGCGCGTGAAGTTCGCGGGCCATTCGGACGAGATTCCGATCGCGTTGCGGTCCATGGACGTGTACGTGATGGCGTCGAAGTTCGAGCCCTACGGCGTAGCGCTGCTCGAGGCGAAGGCGGCGGGGACCGCGATCGTCGCGACCCGGGTCAACGAGATCGCCGAGATCCTGAGCGACGGCGAGCCGGGCGGGCCGCTGGGCGTGCTGGTCCCACCGGCCGATCCCGCGGCGATGGCCGAGGCGTTCGTGGCCCTGGCCAGCGACGGCGCGCGGCGGCGCGACCTGGGGGCGCGGGCGTCGCGCGACACTGCGGTTCGGCACAGCCTGCCGGCGGCGATCGACACCTATCAGAACCTGTACGACGAGCTTCGCGGCGTCATCGCGAAGGAAGTTGGTTTCACCCGACTTTGACACCTGCTAGATACATGATGGCCGTAAGGCTATACAACTCAAGTGGTTGTTCGATTATTGGGAGAGAGGCGTGTATGTAGGTCTTCGAGGAGGTCGAAGAAGATCTTTCGGTGCTTCATCTTCCAAAATTACAGTCACTTGCAGGCGACTGACAGCACGCAAATCCTCGGAAAATCTCACCACACTGGTCAAACAATGCCGTGCACTTTTCTGCCCTTCAGCGAGGAAGAGCCCGCCTGCCGATAGACCGAAAAAGGGTCTCAATCATCCTCGCATACGTAGAAATATAGCAGGAGCTGTGGGCATTTCAAGTCTATCTTGGCCATGTATGTATCTAGGATTTTTGGCCATGTATCGAGGTATGAAATCCATAAAGCTATACAATTCAAAGACCCCTTTCCCGCACACCTGTTAAAATGTATCTGTTGGTGTCAAAGTTGGGTTTCAGCGCGGCGTTAGGTTGTGCCCCGGACCCCTTCGGATAATGTGTTGCGATCTCTACTCAGCCGGCTGCGCAGTATGAAGCAGCCGGGCATCAACCCGCGCAGCCGGTTTTTTGGACCTCTGGCCACCCTGTCAACCGCTCACAGGCACACCAATCTTGCCTTGCCTCCGCGCGCGTCGCCCCCCCAATGCTTTACACCGCACGAGGTTGTGGCCATGGTGGCACCCGAAACATCAGCACCTCGCGGAGCGGCCCCACGTGATCGCCCAGGCCGGCCGCCCTCGCTGGCGTACACGGCCGCCACCCCTTGGCCGAGCCACTGCCGTTGGTCGCTTCAGGAACCGGCAACGGTTGGCGCACGCCTGTGTGTGGCAGCACGACGTTGTGGTAGCCATGGAACACCGCCAGCTGATGCTGCCTGCCGTCTGCGCCCTGACACAGCGTGTTGCCCCGACGGCCTACCGCCGCCACACGCTGGCGCATGTCCAGGTTGAGGCGCTCCACGAAGGCCGTATTGCGCTTCCAGCCCCACGCCGCTCAGCCCTGTGCAATGGCCCCCCCTGTGCCGAACATCACCCGGTGTTTCACCCCCACCAGGCGCTGGCGCCGGTACTGCTTGATCACCGGCGCATAGAGCAGCCCAGGCAACGGCATCCAGCGTGGCTTGGCCTGGGGCCTTTGTCCTGGCGCCACGCGGTATCTACGGTCTCTTGCTCACACAACTCACATTCCGCACCCTTTTCCCTGGGGCTCTGAGGGTTTTTGCGAAGAGTGTCCTCACGTACGCTTGGACTGGCCATAGAGAACCACTCCAGAGCGTGTCTCTAGGCTCCTTCCTGACATCCTGACAGTCTCACCCGGATGTAGTGCCTGGTGAGGCTGCGAGCGTAGGCGCAAGAGTGCCGCTTGCTCACCCGGCAATGGCCTCTTGCCCTCGGTTTGGCCCATCTACCTCTGGCAACCAGGGAACTGTGGGCTCCTGCTATGGCCCTCATCGTCTCTCTATCCACTCTGGGGGGGGGGCGGTGAAGTAGGTGGTCGGGACACGCAGGGCCAAGAGGTATTGCTGTTGGACCGTCGACAGGGGGTGGACGAGCTGGCGGTGGCCCTCGACTTTGAGCACCATCACCCCGGCAAACTTGGTCATCATCATGAAGGCTGTCGGCTTCTGCGTGGCCTTCTTGTCCCACCCCGTCAACGGCTGTCCCGTGGTCTCCACATGCACGCGCAGTGTTCGCTCCACCAGACGCCACAGCAGCAGCGCCAGCAATAACACCAGCCCCAAGGCTTCGATCCGCTCGGGCTTTTTCAGAAACAGGCTATTAACGATGAGCGGGTCCTTCAAGAAGCCGTAGTTTTGCTCGATGCCATGCTGCTCTTTGTATGCGTGCAGCACGTCTCCCGCTCTATGGGCCATCTCTCCCGCGGCCGGGACATTGGTCAGGAGCACGAAACAGCCCGTCTCTTGCGTCTTACGGGCAATGCTCTCTGACCGCTCGTGCAGCGTGACCTGCAGGTTATACCGCAGCGCTTTGACGACACGCGGCTGCTTCGAGCTCGGCCGCCCAGGGCCATACGTGGGGCGCTCCTTGACTGCGACTTCCACCCAGTGATAGGCCCTCTGCAGTGCCCGCAGCTTGGCGGCGGCGGCGGCGGCATCTGCCTGACAGAAATACTCCTGGCGGGCCGCCGCGTGCACGGTGGCCTCTAGCATCGCATAGGACGCCCGGATCTCACGCTCCAGGTGCTGCTGCCGGCGTTGATCCTGGCTGCTGGAGTGGACCACCACCGCCCGATAGGTTTGGCCGTATAAGGTGACTTCCCCCTCGGCGACTTTATAAAAGGTCCCCGGACGGTGCTTCGTCGGCTGCGTCTGCGCGAGTATGCCTATCTCTGTCCACTGGTTGCGGGCCACCGCCTCCGCAATGACCCGCCCACATGCGCTATAGGTAGCGGGTAAGCGGGTGATGAACAAGGTGTCGCGGAGAGCCGCGAGATTGTCTGCGGTCACGAGGGCCGCGTCCGCAATGTAGATATAGGCACCTGGTTGCACCCCATACTGCGCGAGGAGTTGGGCGATCTCCGACAACAGCGTTGTATTGAGGGTCTTATCTGACGCATTGCCATCCTCGGGCTTCCCCCAGATCGGCACGGCACGATCTACGCAGAGGGTGGAGAGCACAAACTGTTTCAGGTCCGGTCGCTTATCTTTGCTAGAGCCATAGGTCACCTGAAAGGGGAGGTCCTGTGTCTCGGCAAACTGGTAATCGCCCCAGACACTGCGGGAGGTCGTATCACAGTGGACATAGCGGCGCTCCAAGCCAAATCGCATGGCCGCCCGGACCGCACAGGCCGTGAAGAGCCGCATGGTGCCAAAGTCGTAGAGGCGATCGAGGCCACGCCCGGCGGTATCGTCGTTTAAGGCCTGCGGGGGCACGGCCTTGCCTAAGAGCAGAGCGGTGTCGTGCTGGGCGAAGCACTCTTCCAGGCGGTAGAGCGGACTGCGGCCACTGAGCGTATCTAACACCAAGGCCAACACAACCGTGCCCGCGTCCACCTCCATTGCCGTCGGCACGTAGTGATTGATCAGGCTGACGAGGCCTAGTTGGTCGGCGTAGGCCTTGAGAATAGGCAGATGGTGGACGGGGTACACCTCGATAGCGGGTGGTAGGGCCTGCATAGTTCACTCCCCTAGGGCACTCTGGCTCCTTGCCGACATCAATCCTCCTATGGTTATGGCTTCTTCGAGGCCAAAATACCATCAGAAAAATGCGCTTGAGCACAGCTTGCGGGGGTGCGGGATGTGAGCACAACGCACAGGGGGGCTGGTGCGTCCGGCCTGCACAGGGCTTGGGTTCAGGGGAACGCTGGGGCTGAGGCGGGCTGGGCGCTGGCTCGGCTGGCCTCGGATGGGACGCGACGGCTTGGCTCGACCAGGCCAGATGGCGTATCATAAACTGCCATACCAGCGCCACCCAAACGAGTGGGTAGTAAAACAGAGGTGAGACCATGGCATTGTCCCTTCAGGAATATGCATAGGGGACATTTTACCGGGTTTTCAGGCCAGCGGAATTATCCGCAAGATAGCTCTACACGACCCGGCGTTATAACTGCCGGGTTACAAACGGAGTATAAGAACGGAGGCCAAATGTCAGCAATTTGCGGGGTCGTAGGCGAAAGCGCGGGAGCCGGCCGGGGCAAGTGGAATGTCTCGTTGATGCTCGATCTGCTGAAGCCGCGCGGACCGGACGGCGCGGTCGTGCACGAGCAGCAGGCGTCGCGGCCGGTTGTGTTCGGGGCGCGGCGGCTCGCGATTCACGGGCGGCCTTCACAGCCGGCGATCGGCCGCGGCACCGGCGCGGCCGCGGCGGTCGTCTGCGATGCCGAGATATTCAACGCGGGCGAGATCCGCGAGTTCCTGCGGGGGGCCGGTCGCTCGCCCGGCGAGGAAGCCGCCGAGCTGTTCGCCCACCTCTACGAGGTGGAGGGCGCGAAGGGGTTCCGCCGGGTCGACGGACAGTTCACCATCGCGATCTGGGACGGCGCGAAGCAGCAGCTGGTGCTCGCGCGCGATCCCCTCGGTGTGCGCGCGCTCTACTACCGCACCGGACCGGCCGGCACGCTGTTCGCGTCCGAGATCAAGGCCCTGCTGGCCGTCCCGGACGTGCCCGTCGAGCCCGACCCGATCGCGGTGTCGCATTACCTGACGTTCCTGACCGTCCCGGGGCCGCGGACGCTGTTCAAGGGGATCCAGAAGCTCACCGCCGGTTCGACCGCGACGTTCGACGCGTCGGGGGCGGTGCGCGTCGAGCCGTTCTGGGATCTGTTGTGGGACGCGGTGCCGGAGGTGGACGACGAGAATTTCTACGTCGACCGTGTCCGCAAGCTGCACGACGGTGCCGTCGAGCGGCGCATGGCGCAGGGGCCGTTCGCGGCGCTGGTGAGCGGCGGCAACGACTCGAGCGCCAACGCGTCGATCATCGCCCGCAAGATTAGGGAGGCGGGGGGCAACGTGCGCCAGCAGCTGCACACGTTCACGGTCGGCCTCAAGCAGTTCGAGGGCGAGGCCAAGTACAACGACCTAATCTACGCCAAGCAGGTCGCCGATCTGATCGGCTCCGAGCACCACGAGAGCCTGATGACCAACGAGGAGTTCCTCGCGACGATTCCGGTCACGATCGAGGCGCTCGACGATCTGGTTTCGGAACCGTCGAGCATCTTCCTGCACCACGCGCTGAAGATGGTCAAGCAGCAGGGGATGAACGTGGTGATCACCGGTGAGGCGAACGACGAGCTGTCGTGCGGTCACGGGGAGATGATCTCCATCCGCGACGGCTACTACCGGCGCTGGCTGCCGTTCTCGCGGCTGCCGGGTGTGGTGAAAAAGCTGGCCGCCGCCTTCGCGCCGGTGCTGTCGCCCAAGCGCAGCGACATCCTGCGCCGCGCGGCCGCCGGCGAGGAATACTTCTGGAACTACGAGATCGCGTGGCCGGAGTCGCAGATGGCCAGCATCCTGTCGCCCGACGGGATCCGCGCAGCCGCGTCGGAGCGGGCCGGCGCGGTGGTGGCGCGGGACGTCGAGCGCCTGCGTGCCAGCGCGCACGGTTCGCGCGACTACCTGAACCACATCATCTACCGGATGATGCAGGACTACTATTTCGGCAACTTGATGCTGGGCAAGCTGGATCTGCTGGCCGGGCATTTGGGGCTCGACGCGCGCTGCCCTTGCACCGACCCGTCGTACGCCCATTTCGTCTACAACATCCCGGCCAAGTTCAAGCAGAGGGACAAGGTGGTGAAGTACTTCTTCAAGAAGGCGATCGCCGGCATCCTGCCCGAGTCGATCATCTACCGTCCCAAGCAGGGTTTCCGTACGCCGGTGAGCGAGCTGTTCATGGGGCCGCTGGCGGACTCGGGACAGGCGGCAATCCTCGACGGCGGCTTCACACGCAGCGGTTTCCTCCGCCGCGAGCCCCTAGCACAGTTGATGCGCGAACACCGCACCGGGATCCCCGATCACAGCAATCGGCTGTGGACGGTGCTGGTGCTCAACCTCTGGCACCAGCGCTGGATCGAGTCTGCGCGCCCGCGGCCCGAGACGCGCTCGGACGCCGCGCCGGCGTCCGCCTGACGTGTCGCGCGTCCGCCGCGGTCACTGGGCCGGGATGGCGTTCGGCGTCTCGGCGCTGGCGGGCGGTATGGGGCACGGCTTCTTTCATGTGGCCGCCCGGAGTATAGATACTATGCTTGTCCGCTGATTCCTTGAGCGGGCCGTTGTTGGTAAGCTGCTTTTCCATCACCTGCATCGATCACCATGGAGGAGCAAGCCCATGACGACCCTAGCGACCTGCCATACGCAGGATACCACAACAGAGGGCACCTTGTGTGTGGCCTTTGAACTGAGTGAAAAAACCTGGAAGCTCG
>Ga0075428_100002439_pt1 | contig 20204 bp, 14 predicted proteins | sample RhiMetdeltSRZDD2_FD_75291 | JGI IMG/M metagenome (GOLD analysis project Ga0075428, IMG submission 75291) | Populus rhizosphere microbial communities from Tennessee, USA - Rhizosphere MetaG P. deltoides SRZDD2 | ecosystem: Host-associated > Plants > Roots > Rhizosphere > Soil | place: USA... | reverse complement strand
ATCAACAAGGTGAGCCTGATCATGCCGCTGCCGTCGTCCTACCAGCGGGAGCTCCAGGCGGTCCCCGGCGTCGAGGTGGTGACGCACAACACGTGGTTCGGCGGCGTCTATCAGGACCCGGCGAACTTCTTCGCGACGATTCCGCTCGAACCCGAACGCTATTTCTCGATCTACCCGGAGATGAAGCTGCCGCCCGAAGAGATGAAGGCGTGGCTCGCGGATCGGCAGGGCGCGGTGGCGGGCCGCGATCTCGCCAACCGGTTCGGCTGGAAGGTCGGCGACCGCATTCCGATGCAGGGCACGATCTTCCGCACCAAGTCGGGCAGCAGCACCTGGGAGTTCAATCTCGTCGGCATCTACGACGGCGACCCCGGCGTCGACAAGACGAGCTTCTTCTTCCGCTACGACTACTTCGACGAGGCGCGTCAGATCGGCCAGGGTACGGTGGGCTGGTACATCGTGAAGATCGCCGACGCCTCACGGGCGAAGGAAATGGCCACGACCTTCGACAAGATGTTCGCCAACTCTACGGCCGAGACCAGCACGACGACGGAGAAGGGGTTCATCGACGGGTTCGCCAAGCAGGTCGGCGACATCGGATCGATCATGATCGCGATTCTCTCCGCCGTCCTCTTCACCATCCTGCTCGTCGTCGGCAACACGATGGCGCAGGCGGTGCGCGAGCGCACCAGCGAGCTGGCCGTGCTGAAGACGCTCGGCTTCTCCGACGTGCGGGTCCTGACGCTGGTGCTCGCCGAATCGTTCTTCATCGCCCTCGTCGGCGGAGGCGCCGGACTGTTCGTCTCCTGGCTGCTCGTGCAAACCGGCGATCCGACCGGCGGGCTGCTGCCCGCTTTTGAGCTGACCAGCCGCGATCTGATCGTGGGCATCGGCCTGATGGCGATGGTCGGACTCCTGGCGGGACTCTTCCCGTCGGTGGGCGCGATGCGCATCTGCATCACGGATGCGCTGCGAAAGGCGTGAGATGTCCTGGCTGACGCAAATCGGCGCCGTCACACTCCTCAACCTCCGAACGCTGCCGCAGCGGGCTGGCTCTTCGGCCGTCGCCATCGTCGGCATCGCCGGGGTCGTCGTGGTCTTCGTGGCCGTGCTGTCGATGGCCGAGGGGCTCATCACCGCGATGGCCAGCGCCGGCTCACCCGACCGCGCCATCGTCATGCGCTCGGGCTCCGACGACGAGATGACGAGCGTGATACCGGGGCCGGAGGTCGACGTCGTCAGGCAGGCGCCGGGCATCCTGCACGAAGGGACGCGCGCTCTCGCCTCGGGCGAGCTGTACGTGATCGTCGATCTGCCAAAGCGATCGACGATGACTCCCGCCAACGTTCCGCTGCGGGGTGTCGAACCGATCACGCCCCGGGTTCGCATCGACGCTCGCATCGTCGAAGGACGAATGCTGCAGTTCGGCACCAACGAGATCGTGGCCGGCCGTGCGGCGACGCGTCAGTTCGCCGGGCTGTCGCTCGGCTCCCAGATCACGTCGGGCCAGAACGTCTGGGTCGTGGTGGGCATCTTCGAATCGGGCGGCAGCGTCTCGGAGACGGAGCTGTGGGCCGACGCACGCGTGCTGCAGGGGGCCTACCGCCGAAGCAACAGCTATCAGTCGGTGCTCGTGCGCCTCGAATCGGCCCAGTCGTTCCAGGCGTTCAAGGACTGGCTCACGACGAACCCGCAGCTGAATGTCAGCGTCCGCCCCGAGACGGAGTACTACCAGGCGCAGACGGTGACGCTCACGAACCTGATTCGCACCATCGGGTTCAGCATCGCAGCACTGATGGGGATCGGCGCCGTCTTCGGCGCCATCCTGACGATGTATACCGCCGTGGCGACGCGCACGCGCGAGATCGCAACGCTGCGCGCCCTCGGGTTCAATACCGTGTCGGTGATCGTCTCGGTGCTCGCCGAATCGCTCGGGCTGGCAGCCCTCGGCGGCGCCATCGGCGGGCTGGTCGCATTCGTCGGGTTCAACGGCTTCCAGACGTCGACGATGAACTGGCAGACTTTCAGCCAGGTGGCGTTCGCGTTCACGGTCACGCCGTTCCTGCTGGCGCAGGGACTTTTCTATGCGCTCGCGATGGGGCTGATTGGCGGGTTGATGCCAGCGATCAAGGCTGCGCGACTGCCGATCTCGTCCGCCCTCCGGGAGCTCTGAGCCCTACACCGTTGCGGCGACCGGCAGCGTGACGTGGAATGTCGCCCCCCGTCCATTGTGGTCCTCGGCCCGAATCGTCCCGCCGTGCGCCTCGACGATCGATCGCGTGATCGCGAGGCCGAGGCCGACCCCTTCTTCCTTCGTCGTGAAGAACGCGTCGAACAGTCTGGAGAGGCGGTCGGCGGGAATACCCTGTCCGCTGTCGCTCACCGAGACCTCCACGTCGTCGCCCGACTGGCGAGTCCGCACGACCAGCTGCCGCTCCGCCACCTCCACCCGCTCCATCGAGTCCATCGCGTTCAGCATCAGGTTCAACATCACCTGCTGCAGGCAGACCCGGTCAGCCACGATGATCGGGAGCGACGGCTCGAACTCCAGCCGCAGCGCGACGTGGCGGCGGCGCGCGTCGCCGCGGATGAGCGACAACATGTCGCGGGCCACGTCGTTTACGTTGATCGGTTGCAGGTCGAGAGGTCGGTCACGCGCCAGGGCTCGCAGCCGCTCGACCATGTCGGCGGCCAGCCGGCCCTGATCACGAATATCGCCGAAGAGCTCGCGGATCTCCCACCGCTCGACCGGCTCGGCGCCGGCATCGAGGTGACGCAGCGCGGCGCCGGCGTTGCTGATGATCGACGTGAGCGGCTGACCGATGTCGTGCGCGATCGAGGCCATCAGCCCGCCCACCAGCACGAGACGCGAGGCATGCGCGAGGTCGCGGCGCATCGCCTCGAGGTCTTCCGCGAGGCGCTTCCGCTCGGTGATGTCGCGACAGGTGAAAAGGACTGTCGCTCCCTGAATCGAGACGGCTTTCAGGTGAATCAGCAGGACGCGCCGTTCACCTGACTTCGCGATGACCTCGCGCTCGATGTTCCGAATTTCCTGCCGCGCCGCGAGATCGCTGCGGTCGAACAGCCCCTCCCCGAGGAGCCGGTCGATGGTCGACATCGCCTGCACTTCGTCGGGGATGTATCCGAAGATGACGTCGACGTTCGGGCAGATGAAGCGGAAGCGCCCGTCGTCGTCGGTGAGGAACACGGCGTCGGAGATGCTGCTGAGGGTCGCGCGATGCAGTTCTTCCGATTCGCGAAGCGCCCGGTACGCCCGCGTACGGCCCCCGTTGTTGGAATCGCCCATGGACATCGGTCCAAGTGTGTGCGTGCCGCGGTCGGCGCGCGATCGCGGCAGGCGCTTCATCTCGCGCCAAGCACGCCGAGGCCAGTCGCACGCGAAAGGCCAACGAATGGTGTGCTGCCACCGACCAGCGAGTCAAGCGTCGACGACCGCTGGTTCGGGGTCTCCGAACAGCGGAAATCGTCCGCCTTCGCAAGGCTACGGCGGGACAAGATGGTGGCGCTAGACATCTCCAAAGGCCATCATCCTGACGAATGAAGCAAGTTTTCGGGCCGGGCCTTTGGAGATGTCCGCCCCGCGAAGCGGGGCAAAGCCAACACTGCCGCTAGCGAAGCTGCGCCGTCCCGGGGCTCGACGGTTTGAGGCGCAGCTTCGCTAGAGGCCCTGACGCACAATAGAAGAGGGCCCGAACTGAAGATGGATACACAAAGCGCCGATTGGGAACCCAGGGAGATCCGCGTCATCGCGCATCGCGGCACCGTTTCGATGAGTCCATCTACGCCAGTCACCCGACATCGAGTCCCCACGACCCTCGTGCTCGCGATCGCCGCGCTCGTCTGCGCGAGGCCGACCGCCCAGGATCGCCCCCTCCCCGACTTCAATGCGTTCACGACGCAAGTCAAGAAGCACCTGCAGACCGACGAGGACCTGCAAGCCGGGTACGCGTTCACCGAGCGCGAGACGGAGCAGAAGCTCGATGGATCGGGACGGATCAAGGAGCAGACCGTCAAGGTGTTCGAGGTCTACCCGGGACTGCCTGGCGAGGACCGCTACCGCCGCCTGATCGAAGAGAACGGCAAACCGGTTCCGCCGGCGGAGCTCGAGAAGCGCGATCGCGAGCGTCAGAAGAAGGCGGAGGAGTATGCGCGGGAGCAGACGACGCTGAGCGAGTCGGACCGGCAGCGCCAGAGGCGCGAGTACGAGAAGGCGATGAAGGAGCGGCGCGAGGCGATCGACGACATCTTCAATGTGTTCGACGTGCGAATGGCCGGGCGCGAGAGCATCGACGGCCACGACACCATCGCCTTCACGCTGACGCCGCGTCCGAAGGCGGCGCCGGCCACCGACAGCGGCAAGATGATGCAGCACTTCTCGGCGCGTGCCTGGATCAGCGAGTCGGACTACGAGCTGGTGAGGATCAACGTGGAAGCTGTGGAGCCGGTCTCGTTCGGTCTCGGCCTGCTCGCGCGCCTGCAGAAAGGGGCGACGGCGTCCTACCAGCGCCGCAAGGTGAACGGCGAAGCCTGGCTGCCGGCCAAGGTGACCTATCGCGGCAGCGGGCGGGTGCTGCTGGTGAAGTCGATGCGCCTTGGCGGCGGGTCGGAGTTCTCCAACTACCGCAAGTTCACGGTGGATACCACGACCGAGATCGCTGAGAGGAAGTAGTTCCCGGCCTCACCCTTGCACCTTCGTCCGCACCCTGAACAGGTGCGTACACGCGGCGATGTAGAGTCCCCGGTCGTCGGCATCGCCGAAGGCCATCGACACCGAGAGCGGCTGCCGCGCTTCACTTGTAGATGACATTAGCGGCGTTATCGCCGAGCGCAGCGGCAGTCGAGTCAGCTTTCATCGGACCTCGAGCGACGCGAGCGCGCCCAATCGACCCTCGTTCGCTGAGCGAATTCGGGGCGAACGTGCCGGCTTCCAGGACCCCCGAAAAAGGGTCCCGCGCCCCCTTTCCGACGTCCAGCAGCGCAGGCCGCACGCCCCCAGCGGACTATTTAACAAACTACTAACATTCTCCAGGTTGATACACCTCGCAAGGCTTCAGTATCCTATTGAGGATCAGGGGGTTAGGTGGGAGGGGACTGGTCCGTTCCGCAGGCCATGGGCCAGGCTCCGCGATCAGTGAACACCTCGTTGCGGCATGTTCGGAGCGATGGATGATGAATAGGACGACGACGGTCGCGTTCGGCGCGGCCCTCTCGCTGGTCGTGGCAGTCGCGGCGCAGGCGCCCACTCCTCCGCAGGCGCGTTCCGGCGCGTCGCAGGCTCGTCCCGCCCAGACCACAACACCGCAGACAACCGCTGCCAGACCCGCGACGCCTTCGACACCAGGCGCAACCCCGGCTCCTGCTGCCTCGACGATCTCGGCAGACCAGGAGCGGCAGCTGCTGAGCACTTACTGCAGCGCCTGTCACAACGAAAAAGCCAAGGCGGCGATGGATTCGTCGCGCAAGCTCGCGTTCGACGCGCTCGACGTCGACAACCTTCAGAAGGACGGCGCGGCCTGGGAGCTCGTGATCAGGAAGATGCGGGCCGGGATGATGCCACCCGCGAACATGAAGCGGCCCGACCCCGCTGTCTACGAGTCGATGATCGCCTACCTCGAGAGCACGCTCGACCGGCAGGCGACGCCGTTCATGCCGCCTCCGGGCCTTCACCGGCTGAATCGGACGGAATACGTGAACGTGGTGCGCGACCTCCTGGACATCACGATCGATCCCTCGAGGTACCTGCCGAACGACGACGCGACCCGCGGGTTCGACAACATCGCCGGAACGCTCGGCTTGTCGTCGACGCTGGTCGAGGCCTACGTGACGGCGGCGCAGCATATCAGCCGACTCGCGGTCGGCGAGGTCGAGCCGGCATCGCTGGTCGTCTATCGCACTCCCGAAGACACGTCGCAGGACTATCACGTCGAAGGGCTGCCGTTCGGCACGCGCGGCGGGCTGGTCGTCGATCACCCGTTCCCGTCCGACGGTGAGTACACGATGACGATCACGCCGATCTTCGGCGACAACATGTCGCCGACCGGTTTCGGGTCGGTACCCTGCGAGAAGCTCGCGGTTCTCCTCGACGGAGAGCGGGTGCAGCTGCTCGATTGGCAGGGTGGCCGCGGCGGCGGCGGTGGCGCCAACTGCGGTGGCGCGGCAGCGGGCGGTGGCGCGCGCGGAGGAGCCGGCAGGGGCAGCGGACGCGGCGCGGCGGCCGGAGCAGCGGCGACCCCGGCGGCGCAGCCTGCAGCGGCAGCGCAGCCTGCTGCGGCAACGCCGCCTGCAGCCGCAACCGCACCGGCTGGCGATCAGGCGCAGGCCGCCGCAGCACAGGCGGCGCGGGCCGGCGGACAGGGCGGCGCGCGTGGCGGTGGCGGGTTCGGCGGCGGACGCGGCGGCAACAACGCGATGCGCGTGCGCTTCACGACCACCGCCGGAACGCACTCGATCGGCGCCACGTTCCTGGCGACGAACTTCGCGCCGCAGCTCGATCTCGATCGTCACTTCATGCGGTCGACCGTGCAGACCGGACCGACGCCCGGGTACACCTTCTACCCGCACATCGGCACGATTCGCATCGAGGGTCCGTTCAACGCGAAGACGGCGAAGGACTCGCCCAGCCGGCGCCGGATCTTCGTCTGCACGCCGGCCGCGGCGGCTGAAGAGACGGCGTGTGCGCGGAAGATCCTCACGAACCTCGCGACGCGCGCCTTCCGCCGGACGGCCACGACGGCCGACGTCAACCTGCTGATGACCTTCTATCGCGACGCACGCGGAGAAGGCAGCTTCGATGACGGGATCGAGGCCGCGCTCGCGCGCATCCTCGCCTCGCCGCAGTTCGTGTATCGCATCGAAGAGGAGCCCGCCAGCGTGAAGACGGGGCAGGCCTACCGTCTCAGCGACGTCGACCTCGCCTCACGGCTCTCGTTCTTCCTCTGGAGCCGCGGCCCCGATGACGAGCTGCTGAAGGTGGCGACGTCGGGACGGCTGAAGGACCCGGCGGTGCTCGAGCAGCAGGTGCGCCGGATGCTCAAGGACCCGAGGGCCGAAGCGCTGGCCGTGAACTTCGCGGGGCAGTGGCTGAACCTGCGCGGCCTTCAGAGCTCGGGACCGCTGCCGCTGCTCTACCCCGATTTCGACGATCCGTTGCGGCAGGCGATGCGCCGTGAGGTGGAGCTGCTCTTCGACACGATCGTGCGCGAAGATCGCAACGTCAACGAGCTGCTCACGGCCGATTACACGTTCGTCAACGAGCGGCTGGCCAAGCACTACGGCATCCCGAACATCTACGGCAGCAACTTCAAGCGCGTCACGCTGCCGGCAGCGCTCGACAACCGCCGCGGTCTCCTCGGCAAGGGGGCGTTCCTCGTCACCTCGTCCAAGCCGGAACGGACGTCGCCGGTCACGCGCGGCAAGTGGATCATGGGGAACATCCTCGGCATGAGCCCGCCGGATCCGCCGCCGGACGTTCCGCCGCTGCCGCCGCGGACCGCCGACGCCGCCGGTAACGCGAAGGAGCCGACGATGCGCAAGAAGATGCTGGATCATCGGGTCGCCACCGCCTGCGCGCAGTGCCATCAGCTGATGGACCCGATCGGCTTCGCACTCGAGAACTTCGACGCGATCGGCGTGTGGCGGACCACCGACGAGGGGCAGGCGATCGACGCCGCGAGTCAGACCTTCGACAGCACCAAGATCGACGGGCCGACCGGTGTGAGGAACTGGCTCGTGTCGAAGTACTCCGACCTGTTCGTCACCGTGGCGTCGGAGAAGCTCCTGACCTATTCGCTTGGCCGAGGGCTGCAGTATCAGGACATGCCGCTCGTGCGCACGATTGCCAGGGACGCGGTGAAGAGTGACGGCCGCTTCTCGTCGCTCGTGCTCGGCATCGTCAAGAGCAAGCCGTTCCAGATGAATACCAAGACCTCGGCACCCGCCACGTCGCCGGCCCAGGTCGCCAAGGCGAATCCCACTGTTACCGGGAAGGGGAACCACTAGTCATGTTCATCTCCAAGCGACACATTCCCCGACGAATGTTTCTCAAGGGCGCCGGCGTCACGCTGGCGCTGCCGCTGCTCGACGCGATGATCCCGGCGCGCACGCTGCTCGCCCAGACGGCGGCGGCCGCGAAGCCGCGGTTCGTGGGCATGTTCTTTCCGCACGGCATGGCGCCCAGCTACTGGGAGCCCAAGGTGGAAGGCGCGCTTCCGGAGCAGCTGCCCTACATCCTCGAGTCGCTCAAGAACGTCAAGGACCGCACCGTGGTGCTGAGCGGTCTCTGGTCGAAGTCGGCGGAGCCGCCGGAGGGAACGACCGGGTCCGACCACTGGGTCGCGGCGGCGTATCTCACCGCGATCAAGCCGCGCAAGACGTCGGGATCGGACGCCACCGTCGGCAGCGCCACGATCGATCAGCTGATCGCGCAGAAGATCGGCCAGGACACGCTGCTGCCGTCGCTGCAGCTGGCCTGTGAGGATCCGAACTCGAGCTCGAGCAACTGCGGCGAAGGCTACAGCTGCTCGTACACCAACTCGATTTCCTGGATCGAGCTGCCCACGCCGAAGGACGAGAAGGTGCCGCGGACCAGCCCGCTGCCGATGGAGCTCAACCCGCAGGTCGTGTTCAGGCGCCTCTTCGGCACCGGCTCCACACCGCAGGAGCGCGCGGCGTGGCTGAAGCAGAGCCGCAGCATTCTCGACTCGGTCAACGGCGAGCTCGCCGGGCTGAGGAAGGATCTCGGACCGACCGACATCCAGACGCTGAATCAGTACACGGAAGAGATCCGCGAGATCGAACGCCGGCTCGATCTGGCGTCGAAGGCGTCGAACAACCTGCCCGAACAGGAGCTGCCGACCGGCATTCCGGAGCAGTTCGACGAGCACGTGGACCTGCACCTCCGCCTGGCGGCACTGGCGTTCAAGGCCGATGTCACACGCGTCGTGACGCTGCTTGGCGCACGCGATCTGACCGGCCGCTCGTACCCGTTCCCGAAGGGGGATCTGTTCCCGGAGGGCGGCACGAGCGTGAGCTTCCACGGCGGATCGCACCACCAGGACGATCCGGCGCAGCTTCGCCGCTACGCGGCGCTCAACCGCTATCACGTCTCGACGATGGCGCGCTTCGCCAGCCGGCTGCGCGAGATCCCCGACGGCGACGGCACGCTGCTCGACCGGTCGCTGATCATGTACGGCTCGAACATGGGGAACTCGAACCAGCACCAGCACTACGACGTGGCGCACCTCCTCGTTGGCGGAGCCAACGGACAGCTCAAGGGCAACCGGCATCTCACCTACGAGCGGAAGACGCAAACCACGGGCAACCTGCTCCTCAGCGTGCTCGACATGTTCGACATCCATCTCGAGACGCAGGGCGACAGCACCGGCCGGCTGCCGAAGCTGGTGTGAGCGGCGGACTGAATTGCCGCCGGAGACACGCGGTCTCCGGCAGGACTCGGAGAGCGATCAGATGAAAGCAGGCCATTTCCTCGGCTGCATCGCGGCGTTCCTGATCGCGGCGACGACCGGCTTTGCCGCCGGCCAGAGCCGCGTGGCGGACGCCGCGATGAAGTCCGACACCGCGGCCGTTCGGGCCCTGATTCAGCAGAAGGCCGACGTCAACGCGGCGCAGGTCGACGGCGCCACGGCACTGCACTGGGCGGTGCACCGCGACAACGTCGAGATGGCCGACGCGCTCGTCAAGGCCGGCGCCGACGTGAAGGCCGCCACTCGCGAGGGCGTCACCCCGCTCTCGATGGCCGCGCTCTATGGCAACCCGCGAATGCTCGGCCTGCTGATCGAGGCGGGCGCCGATCCCAAGCAGCGCGGGCCGAACGGCGAGACGATGCTCATGTTCGCGGCCCGGAACGGCAATCCGGAGGCGATCAAACTGCTCGTGGCCAAGGGCGCCGAAGTGAACGCGCGAGAAGCGCTGCGCGGCACGACCGCGCTGATGTGGGCTGCCGAGCAGCGGCATCCTCAAGCGGTGAAGGCGCTGCTCGAAGCGGGCGCCGACCACAGCTTGAAGTCCGGAGGCACCGGGATCCCGCGCAACTATCTTGCGCCGCGCGTCAACGTGCGTAACGTCGAGGAGGCGCAGCGGCGGCGTCAGCGGGCCCAGGAGGCCGGACGCACGTACGAAGAGCAGCTCGAGTTCGAGACCGCCAACGGCGCCAACTTCCGCTCCGGATCCCCCGGCGGCGCCATTCTTCCAGGACAGGGAGTCGCGCCGGCGCCGGCGGGCCGTGGCGGCGGAGCAGGTGCAGGAGCTCCGGCTCCGCAAGGCGGGGCGGCGCAACCGGCACAGGGCGCAGCGCCAGCCCAGGGCACAGTGCCGTCATCAGCGGAAGGTGGTGTGCCGTCAGCGCAAGGGGCCGCAGGCGCTCCGCAGCAGGCGCAGGCTGGAGCAGCGGGCGGCGGCCGCGGACGCGGCGGCGCGGGCCGGAACGGCGGGGGCGGACAGGCAGCGGCCGGCGGCGGCCGCGGTCAGGCGGCAGCGGCGCCGCAAGGAGACCAGACCGACAGCGACGACAACGAAGTCGTCATCGCGGGCAACGTGGGCAGCGGCGGCGGCGGATTGACGGCGCTGGTGTTTGCCGCGCGTGAAGGCGATCTCGACTCGGCGAAGCTGCTCGTGGAAGCCGGCGCGGACGTGAACCTCGCAACGACCGGCAGCTGGTCGCCGCTGCTCACCGCGATCAACAACCGCAACTACCGGATCGCCGCCTATCTCCTGGAACACGGCGCTAATCCGAATCACGCCAACGCGCCGTTCGGGTGGACACCGCTCTATCTCGCCACCGACAACCGGAACATCGAGGGCGGCGACTACCCCGTGCCGAAGCCCGACATGGACAACCTGGAGATCATCAAGCTTCTCCTGGACAAAGGGGCGGACGTCAACGGCACGATCAAGGACAACACGCTGACGCGAACCATCTTCACGATGCAGTGGTTCTTCGAGGCCGGCGCCACGCCCTTTATCCGCGCCAGCCAGTCCAGCGACACCGAGCTGATGAAGCTGCTCCTCAAGTACGGCGCAGACCCGAAGGCTAAGACGGTCAACGGGGACAACGCGCTGACACTTGCCGGCGGAATCGGCTGGGTGGATGGCGTGACTTTCGAGCGATCGCCGAAGGACAACGTCGAGGCCGTCAGGATGCTGCTGGACCTCGGCCTCGACCCGAACAGCCAGAACAACGAGGGGCGGACGCCGCTCATGGGCGCGGCCTTGAAGGGGCGGAACGAGGTCGTGCAGATGCTCGTCGACAAGGGCGCGAAGCTCGACGCCCGCGACCGCGGGAGCCGGGACACGCACATCGTCGCGGCCACCATCGCCGGCCACACCTGGGAAGCGCTCGACTATGCCGAGGGGTTGGTCAGGGTAGGCGTGCAGTCAGCGACCGCACGTCCCGAGACGGCCGCGCTCATCCGCAAGCTGATGGCCGATCGCGGATTGACGGTGCCTCCGGCGAATCGCACCGTTCAGTCGATCTGCATCGTCGAAATCTGTCAGGGGATCCCATAAGCACGAAGGCACGAAGCGTCACCACTTCTTCGTGTTCTTCGTGTTTACTCCACGCCGAAGCTCTTCGCCAGGTAGTTCAACACAATCGGAAAATCTTCGTCGGAGAGCGGGGCACCCTCGTTCAGCATCGTTGAGAGCACGTCCTCCCACTCGTCGGCTGTGTGGCGGCTGCGCTTGATGCGGGTGAGGTCGTGGCACATCGTGCAGATGTTCAGCACCACGTCTTTCCCTCGTCCGTCTGGAATGGGACCGTAGATGCGGACGAGATACGGGACCAGGATGGCCTTGTCCTGATCCGAGATGGTGGCGCCCCGATCGACCATCGTGGCGATCGTCTCCGTCCACTCCGCCTGGCTCTTGGCCGACGTCTGAATCGGGCGGCTGTCGTGGCACCCGGTGCTGCACGATGCGTTGAGGATCTGCTCCCCATCTCGCGGCTGCTGCGCGCCGGTGCCTGCGGCGGCAGCGAAGACCATCGCCACGGCCACCGTCACGGACACGAGCCATACCTTGTGTGCAGCCATCCCTCGATGCGCCCTCTCACGCAGGTCTGAAGACCCGCGTCTACCTACGGTCAGACGACCGGCCGCAGCGTTTGGTCCCGAGCCCGGCCGCGCCGAGTTCGGATCGATGTTAGCAGACCCGCTCGGCGCCCGGAGATGCGCGATAATCGAGCCGACGCTGTCGTTCAAACCAAGCTGAAGCTCGGTTCTGCGGAGACCTCATCGATGCCGCTCTACGACTACACCTGCCGGAAATGCGCTCACGAGTTCGAGGCGCTTGTGCGCCCGGGCACGACCCCCTCATGCCCAGCCTGTCACGGCACCGAGCTCGAGCGGCTGCTGTCGGGCTTCGCGGTGAGCTCCGAACAGACCCGCGCGCTGAACCTCAAGGCCGGCAGGAAGCACCTGGAGAAGGATCGGAAGGACAAGGCGATGGCGCAGTACGAGTACGAGAAGCATCACCGCGAAGAACACTGAGTCGCCCAAAGCCCAACCTCGCTACGTCTCCGCTACATCCAGCAACACCTTGAGCACCGGCTGTGTTCGCGCATGCTCGAGCGCCTGCACGCCGTCGGAGAGGTCGAACCGCGTCGAGATCATCGATCGCACGTCGACGCGCCCGGACTGCAGCGCCTCGAGCGCCTGATCGAAGGGGCCGCAGCGGGAGCCGACGAGCGTCACCTCGTCGATCACGAAGGGCGCCCACGCCTGCGTCTGCGCGCCGGCGACCGTGGTCTTGAGCACGATCGTCCCGCGCGGCCGCACCATCGCCAGGGCGGCGGGGAGGCCGGTCTCCGAGCCGGTCGCGTCGACGACGATGTCGGCCATGCGCTCGGAGGCGACATCGGGGAGAAACGCCGTCGCGATGCCGAGCGACGCGAGCAGCGACAGCTTCTCCTCGTGCTTGCCGACGACGAGCACGTGATCCGACAGCCCGGCCAGCACCTGCGCACAGAGATTCCCCAGGCGCCCGTCGCCGAGCACAACCACGCGGTCGGCTTTCCGAACGTTCACCTGCACCGGAATCTGAAGCGCGGCCGCCACCGGCTCCGTGAACACCGCCACGTCGTTTGGCATCGCGTCCGGCACGAGGTGCAGGTTGCGCTGCGGCACCGCGATCCAGTCGGCGAAGGCGCCGTCGTGATTGAGGATCCCGAGCACCGTCCGGTTCGAGCAGTGGGTGGGCAGGCCCTTCCGGCACATGTCGCAGCGACTGCAGCTGCAGTTGATCTCGCCGACGACCCTGCGGCCCGCGCACGGACCCGACTCGGCGACGCCGACGAACTCGTGGCCGAGGACGCCGCGAAAGCCCATATAGCCCTTCATGAGCTGCAGGTCGGTCTCACAGATCCCGGCGCAGAGCACGCGGACGAGCACTTCCTCTTCAGCAGGAGCGGGCTCGGGGCGGTCCGCGCTCAGCCGCACGACGGTGTCCAGCACAACGGCTCTCATCGAAGACACGGTATCAGAAGCGAGGCACGTTACGCTCGAGTCGGTTGGTCGCTCGCGCGCCCGCCGTCGCCACGGGCGGAGGCGGATCGGCGTCGGGTTTGCTGCTGGATCCGTCGGAGCTCATGCGCATCCGACCTCGGCAACTCGTGCTCGCCCTGCTCGTCGCCGCGGCGCTCGTGGTGGTCGGCCTCGCCATCGCCCAGGATCAGGAGACGCTCAACGTCAGGACCGACGTCGCGGCGACCGACGCCGGGTTTCCGTCCTATCTCGCGCGCCTGCTCGGTCACGGCCTCACCGACGGCAACTCGGTGATCGTCCACACCAACGGCGACGCCGCCTTTCCGGCCATGCTCGCCGCCATCGCGTCGGCACGCCATCGCGTCAGCTTCGAGAGCTACATCTTCGACAGGGGGCGCCTGGCCAGACGGTTCACCGACGCCTTCGAGGCGGCCGCCCGCCGCGGCGTCGAGGTCCGGCTGGTGCTCGACTCGGTGGGCGCGGCGTCGATCGATCAGGCCGATGTCGACCGACTCCAGCGCGCCGGCTGCCGCATCGGCTGGTTCAACCCGGTGGCCAGCTACTCACTGGAGGAGGTGAACTACCGTACGCATCGCAAGGCGCTCGTGATCGACGGCGAGACCGCCTTCGTCGGCGGCATCGGCATCGCCGACCACTGGGCCGAGGACGCGCCGGGAGCGCCGCGGTGGCGCGACACGCAGGTGGAGCTGCGCGGTCCCGTGGCGCTCGACGTCGAGGCGGCGTTCAACGAGAACTGGATCGAGACCGGAGGCGTCGTCGATCCCGACCTGCTGCCGCACGACACGCCACACGGCGGGCCGGCACGGTCGCTGGCCGTCTGGAGCTCGCCCGAAGGCGGGATGGGCCCGATGAAGCTTCTCTACCTGATGGCGATGGCCGCGGCGCGCCGCACGCTCGACATCCAGTCGCCCTACTTCATCACCGACGAATCGACCGAATGGAGCCTGCTCGACGCGCGGCGGCGCGGGGTGCGGGTGCGGGTGCTCGTCGAGGGCGACATCACCGATGCGAAGCCGGTGAAGTACGCCAGCCGCGCGCTCTACGAGAAGCTGCTCGCCGCCGGCATCGAGATCGCCGAATACCAGCCGGCCATGATGCACACCAAGGCGGCAATCGTCGACGGGGTTGTCGCCGTGGTTGGATCGGCCAACTTCGACAACCGCTCGCTCGAGCTGAACGACGAGCTGAACGTCGTCGTCTTCGATCGCGGCGCAGCGGCGCGGCTGCTGGCGGACTTCGAGCGCGATCTGGCGGTCTCGAAGCGCTTGAAGCCGGAGGAGTGGCGGTCGCGGCCGCTCCTGGAGCGGGCTCGTGAGAAGTTCTGGAGCTTCTTCGGGGAGATCTTCTGACGAGGCCCAGAGCAAATCGGAGGCACCGAATTCCACACACTGAGGCCCCGAGAGTCTTCAGGAACAGGGCTGAGGCCAACGCGGCGGCGTACCTACTCTGCGCGCAGGACGATCATCGGGTCGACCCCCGTGGCGCGCCACACTGGCAACAGTGCGGCGAGGCCCGCAACAGCACCGAGCACGCACGTGGAGGCGGTCAGCGATATCCAATCGAGAGGTTCGACACCATAGATCAGGCTGGTCATGCTCCGACCGACGAATATGGCCAGCGCGAGCCCCAACACGAGCCCGCAGGCCACCCACACCGCACTGTCACGCGCGATGAGGGAGACGAGATCCCGTCGCTGCGCTCCGACCGCGGTCCGCACACCGAGCTCACGCGTGCGCGAGATCACAACGAACGAGAGCAGCCCATAGACGCCGAGCGCCGCCATCAAGAGCGCCAGCCCGGCGAATGCAGTCAAGAGTCCTGTCTGAACTTTGCGGGGGGAGATCTGCCTCTCGACGAGGCTCTCGAGCGTCCGCACGTTGTCGATCGTCTGGTCCGGATTGACTGCCCATATCTCGCGCTGCACCGCCGGCGCGAGGGCTGTCGGATTCCCCCTGGTTCGAATCGCGAGGGCTCGCGGGCTGAGGAAGCCGATCTCCCCCAGTTGCGCCGCTGGCAGGTAGACCGTGCCGCGTGTGTTCGGCGTCTCCAGACCTTCCCCCTTGATGTCGCCGACCACGCCGACGACGGCTATCGGCGTTGGGCCAAACCCCACGATCCGCTGGCCAACGGGATCTCCCTCGAATGACGCGCTCACGCGTTCGCTGACGAGGGCTACGGGCGGGCCGCCGCTGTCCCGATCCGAGAATCCGCGGCCACGGAGAAGGGGCACGCCGAGCGTACTCAGGTAGTCAGCCGTCACACACCGAAGGAGCGCAATGTTGGAACCATCACCCGGGTCAGGGCGGCCCTCCACTCTCACCGGCGCCGACCCAATGGTCGTGGTGTAAGGCAGGAAGGTGGTGAAGCCTGCCGACAGGACGCCGGGAAGGCGACTCACACGTTCGATGACCTCGCGGTAGAACGCATTCTGACGTTCCGGCGTTGGATACTCCGTCGCGGTCAACGCCACATTGGCCGTCAGGACGTTGTCCACGCGAAATCCCGGATCCACCGCCTGCAGATTGAGGATGGTCCGAATCATCAGTGCTGTCGAGAAGAGCACGACAACGGCCAGCGCGACCTCACCTGCCACGAGCGCCGCCTGCGCACGACGGCGGCCAGTCGCAATGTCAGTTGTTCGGGCGTTCAGCGGTGATCGCAGATCCATCCTCAGCGCGTATCGCAACGGTACCAGGCCGAACACGAGCCCCGTGAGCAGGATGGCAACGAGGGCCAGAGTCACGAGCCGCAGGTCCAGCGTCGGAGCGACCGCGCCGCGGAGAGACTCCGGGACCAGCGTCTCCAGCACGTCGAACGTTTGCGTGGCCAGGAACAGTCCGACGACAGCGCCGGCGGCGGACAGCAGCAGGCCTTCGACGAGCAGTTGACGCAACAGCTGGATTCGACTGCCGCCGAGGGAGGTGCGGACCGCAAATTCACGGTCGCGTTCCGCACCGCGCGTCACCAGCAAGCCAGCCACGTTCGCGCAGGCGATCGTCAGGATCAGTGCTGCCGCCGTCAGCAGGAGAAGGAACGACGTCCTGGCGTTGCGGGCCAGGTCCTGCTGAAGAGGCACGGCAAAGGCCGATGAATCGGTGTTCTCCGGATACGTCTGGGCCAGCGCCCTGGCGACGGCTTTGAGCTCCGCGTTTGCGTGGTTCAGAGAGACACTCGGCTTCAATCGACCAACCACAGACAGGAAGTAATTGCCGCGCGCCTGTACGCCGGCGCCCGAGCGATAGTCGACGGGCGTCCAGATCTGGGTGCCTTCGCGGGGAAACTGGAAGCCGCGAGGCATGACGCCTACAACCACGTAAGGTTCGCCATCGAGGCGAATCGCCTGCCCGACGATGCCGCGATTGCCACCGAAACGGCGTTGCCACAAGCCGTAACTCAGGATGGCCACCGCGGTCCGCCCCGGTGAACCGTCAGGCGTCACGAACCAGCGGCCGATGAGCGGGTCGACACCCAGTGTCTGGAACAGGTTCGGCGTCACCATGGCGGATTGCAACCGTTCCGGTGTACCGCCTCCCGTGAGGTTGACGTATGCGTTGACGTATGCAGCAAGACTCTCGAAGGCCTGCACCTGCTTTTGCCAGTCGACGTAATTCAACGGCGACGCTTCGACCCGTGGCAGGTTGAGTCGGGCGCTCACCCCCCACACCATCGTCAATCGGTCTGGTTCTCGGAACGGAAGGGGCTTCAGGAGGACGCTGTCGATCAGACTGAACATCGCCGTCGTCGCGCCCATGCCGACGCCGAGCGTCAGTACGACCACCGCCGCGAAGCCCGGTCGCCGGATCAGCGTTCGTACGCCGAAGCGCACATCCCGACGAAGCGCGTCGAGCCAGGCACCGACCCACACATCACGGACGTGCTCCTTCACCTGGTCGACACGACCGATCTCCAGTCGGGCTGCCCGCCGAGCGTCGTCACGGGACATGCCCTGCGCAACCTTTTCCTCGATCAGCAGGTCGGCGTAGCCGTCGATCTCGTCGGTGAGCTCGTGCTCGACGCGGTCGCGGCGGAGGAGATTGCGCACGAAGTGGCGGAAACCCGCCCTCATGCCTTCGAAGAAGGCCATCACGGCCCCTCCACCGAACGCAAGGCGCGGCCAATCGCGAGGGAGATGCGCCCCCAGTTGGCGGTCTCGGCTTTGAGCTGGCGGCGCCCGGCAGCGGTGAGCCGGTAGTACTTCGCCTTGCGGTTGGTCGCCGAGGCGCCCCAGTCGGACGTCAGCCAGCCTTTCTGCTCCAGCCGGTGCAAGGCCGGGAACAGGGACCCGGGATTGACGAGAAACGCACCCTGCGTGAGTTGCTCCACGCGCCGAGCCACGCCGAGCCCGTGGTTGGGTTCGAGCGTCAGTGCCTGAAGGATGAGCAGGTCGAGGGTGCCGCGCAGGAGATCGGTTCTCGGCACGAGGCCTCCTTGCCGTAGACGTATCGAGTTCCGATACGAATACGCTGGAGACCTATCGAAAGTCAATAGGAGACGACAGCGCGGCGCCTCGATCCGCCGCCGGCCTCGTGATCCACGAGTATCCGCCGGCGATGGTGCACGCCAAGGCGCTCATCGTCGTACCGGGCAAAGCCTGAGACAATACCCCCATGTCCAGATATCGCGTTGCCGCGACGATGTTCGCGGGCATCATGATTGTGCTGACGGCCCACGTGTCCGCGCAGTGGTTCAACTATCCCACTCCGAATGTGCCGCGCCTGGCGAACGGCAAGGTGGACCTGCAGGCGCCGGCGCCGCGGACGGCCGACGGCAAGCCGGACTTCTCTGGCATCTGGCTGGCGGACAATCACCTGCCATGCCCGCCGCTGCTTCGCGATGGCGACGACTGTCTGGAGAAGACGCCATTGTCCGCGTGGGCGTATCACATCGACGCGGATCTGAAAGAGGGGCTGCCGTATCAACCGTGGGCCGCGGAGGTCGCGAAGGCGCGGCAGGCGGCCAATTCGGCGGACGACCCGCACGCGAAATGCCTGCCGTCCAACCCGCCGCGGATGTTCACGCTGCCGCACTACCAGCGCGTGCTGCAGATGCCGGGACTGCTGACGCTGCTGTCCGAATACAACGCGAGCTATCGGCTCATCTACATCGACGGCCGTCCCCTGCCGGATGACCCGCAGCCGTCGTGGAGCGGCTACTCGACGGCGAAGTGGGAGGGCGACACGCTCGTCGTCCAGACGAACGGCCTGCGCGACGATCTGTGGCTCGATGTGGCGGGCAACCCGATGACCGATGCGGCTGCGCTGACCGAACGGATCCGCCGGCCCGACTTCGGCACGCTCGAGATCGAGCTCACCGTCAATGATCCCAAGGCCTATACGAAGCCATGGACGGTCCAGATCCGGCAGAAGATCGTGGTGGACAGCGATCTGATCGACGAGTTCTGTCTCGAGGGGCTGAAGCCGCTGCACGTCGCGAAGTGAGAATGATCGCGAGCCTCACGCCCGGGTGCGAACAGCCGTCAGGTGTCGGGGAGCAGCAGGCCTGATCGTGATGCCCCTCAGCGTTCCCGCTAGTGTGCGGGCGCTCGTTCGGCTGCCGGAGTCTCCGCCGCCGGCGGCCGCATGGTGTTCGGCGCCAGGCGCCCACCGCTCGGCGTGATCGTGATCTGCGTGCCGGCGCCCGCCGTGCCCTGCGGCGACGAGAACCAGCCGCGCGAGAGATAGTCCGTCAACGTCAGCCCGAACATCGTCATCAGGAAGAAGAGCGCCATGCCGACGATCATCTTGGTCAGCCGGCTGCTGTACTTCACGTGCATGAAGAACAGCACGACGAGCGTCGCCTTGGTGATGGCGATGGCGATGGCGACTGGAAAGTTCAGCGCGCCGAGCGGCACGAAGGCGACGGCGACCGTGACCGCGGTCAGCACCATCAGCGCGACGAAGATGGCGTAGTAGACGCTGCGAGGCGAGAGGTGCCCTGACATGCTAGGAGGCCTGGTGCGCCCGGTCGACGAGGTAGAGGAGCGGGAACAGGAAGATCCAGACGATGTCGACGAAGTGCCAGTAGAGACCGGACATCTCCACCGGGGTGTACCATTCCGGCGAGAATCGGTTGCGCGCCGCCATCCACAGGATCACGCTCAGCAGCCCGAAGCCGATCACCATGTGCGCTGCGTGCAGGCCGGTCAGCGCGAAGTACAGCGTCATGAAGAGCTCGACCTGGCCGGCGTCCGCGGCACCCTCGAATTGGAAGTTCGGGCCCGGGATGTGGTTGAGCTCGTACTTGTGCTTGTACTCAAAGAACTTGACGACGAGGAAGGTGAGCCCGAGCGCCATCGTGCCGACGAGATACCAGATCGTCCCCTTGCGCGATCCGGTCTGCGCCGAGCGGACGGCCATAGCCATCGTGAGGCTGCTGCCGATGAGCACCACCGTGTTGAAGCCGCCCAGCCTGATGTCGAGCTCGAGGCTGCCTTCCGACCAGGCATGCGGGTACCAGATGCGATAAATCAGGTAGGCCGTCAGCAGCCCGCCGAAGAACATCACCTCGGTGACCAGAAAGAGCCACATCCCGAGCGTTGAGGCCTCGAACTGCTGCTCCATCGTCTCGAAGTGGTGTTGGTGCGCCGGGTGATGCGCCTGCGCGTGGCCGTGCGCGTCGGCGTGAGCGAGCGTCCCGTCAGGCAACTTTGATCTCCCGCTTCGAGTA
>Ga0075428_100002437_pt1 | contig 20209 bp, 22 predicted proteins | sample RhiMetdeltSRZDD2_FD_75291 | JGI IMG/M metagenome (GOLD analysis project Ga0075428, IMG submission 75291) | Populus rhizosphere microbial communities from Tennessee, USA - Rhizosphere MetaG P. deltoides SRZDD2 | ecosystem: Host-associated > Plants > Roots > Rhizosphere > Soil | place: USA... | reverse complement strand
CCCTGGCGGGAAGCTGCAACGTGCCGGTGGGGGCGTACGCCGAGATCGAAGGCGGGCGCATGCGCCTGCGCGGCCTGGTCGGCGCGCCGGACGGCACGCGTACCGTCAGCGGCGAGCGTAGCGGCCCGGCGGCCGAGCCGGAGGCGCTGGGCCTCGCGCTGGCGGAGGATCTCAGGTCGCGCGGCGCGGACGAAATACTCGCGCAACTTCAAATCTGAACCGCCAAGACGCCAAGGCCGCCAAGAAATTTAGACAAGAGCATTAACCACGGAATCACACGGAAACACACGGACAAATGCAGACCGGAACACTCTATTTTCCGTTCTGCCGCCAGCGGAAGACAGAACTCCGAGCTGAACGCGGTTTTCTTCCGTGTACGTCCGTGTGGTTCCGTGGCCAATATAGCGACTTGAAACGATGAACGACAAGCCGCTCGCGGGAAAAGGCATCGTCGTCACCCGTCCCGCTCGGCAGGCGGAGCGGCTCGCGAAGCTCATCCGCGCTGCGGGCGGCGAGGCGATTCTCTACCCGGTGATCGAGATACGCGACGTCGACGATCCGGCGCGTTTGAACGGCCTCATCGACCGGCTCGACGAATTCGATCTCGCGGTGTTCATCAGTCCCAACGCTGCCGGCAAGGCGATCGGGCTGATCGAGGCCCGGCGCGCGCTTCCCGCGACGCTTGCCGTCGCGGCGGTCGGTCCGGGTACCGCGAAGGAGCTCGCGGGCCTCGGCATCGCGAACGTGGTGGCGCCCGGCGGACGGGGCGACAGCGAAGCGCTGCTGGCCTTGCCGCAACTCGCGCAACCACGGGGGAAGCGGGTGATCGTTTTCCGCGGTGACGGCGGGCGCGAGCTGCTCGCGGACGAGTTGACCGCGCGCGGAGCGCTCATCGAGTACGCAACGTGCTATCGGCGCGTCCGGCCGGACCTCGATCCCGCGCCTCTTTTTGCCGCGTGGGCGAGCCGGCACCTGAACGCAGTCACGGTTACCAGCAGCGAAGGCCTGCGCAACTTGTGCGAGATGGTGGGTGCTGCGGGGCGGGAGCTCCTTGCGCAGACGCCGCTTTTCGTAACCCATCCGCGCATCGGCCAGACCGCGGACGAGGTTGGCATGTCCACTGTGATCGTTACAAGAGAACCCGGTGACGAAGGCCTTGTTGCTGCCGTGGTGGAGCATTTCACCACGTCCGGTTGAGATAGCGAATCAGGTTGGGTGTACGGTTTCGGTACCGGACCTTCGAGACACCGCGAGGTCCGCGATTACCTGCGCTTACGTAACCGCAAGAGATCGGTGCCATCAAACTGTGGTCATCGGTATCGCTACTCACGCGGGGATCGCAAGCAACAGTTCTGGCGAACGCCAGCATCGTGTAATCCGTGATGCACAAAACTTGATGCGTTGAATCAGAACCTGTGATTCCAGTTGAAGTGACCATGCCACGCATTCCGGCGCGCCACCGGCCTCTTGATCGCAAGGCGATCGCATTCCCGCAGAATGTAAGCTGTCGAGTCTGATCCTGTTGATCGCTTGCCTGATAGCTCATAACCTATAGCTGCTACCATCCGCCCTGATGAGCGAAGCGCCTGAAACCGCAAAGGTGGACGACACTTCAGCCGCAGCGCCTGGAACCGCGCAGCGGGATGGGGTTTCCGCCGAATACCCAGCCGGGACGGAAGCACCGGCATCGGGGGCAAAGCCCGCCGCATGGCGGCGCTACGCCTCGCCCGCGTTCCTGATCGCGGCCGCCGCCCTCGCCGTTGCAGCGTGGCAGTGGCACGACAGCCGCGGCCAGCTGCGCGCGATCAAGCAGGAACTGGGGAAAAGGCTGTCCGAGACCGATACCCAGAGCAAGGAAAGCCGCATCGTGACCGAGCAGGTGCGCGAGGCGGTGGCCGACGCCCAGGTCAAGCTCGGCGTGCTCGAGGCGCGCATCGCGGAATCGCAAAACCAGCAGATCGCTCTCGAAGCGCTCTACCAGGAGCTGTCGCGCAACCGCGACGAGTGGGCCTATGCCGAGATCGAGCAGGCGATCAACATCGCCGCCCAGCAGCTGCAACTCGCCGGCAACGTCAAGGCCGCGCTGATCGCCCTGCAGACGGCGGATTCCCGCCTGCAGCGCATGGATCGGCCGCAGCTCCTGGCGCTGCGCCGCGCGATCAATCGCGACATAGACCGGCTGAAGGCGCTCCCGTTCGTCGATGCGCTCGCCATCAGTACCCGTCTCGACAACATGATCGCGGGCGTCGACGGGTTCCCGCTGGCGATGGAGATGCGGCCGCAGCCCGAGGCGGAAGCGCCGGTCGCGGCCGGTGGCAACGCGTGGACACGCTTCTGGCGCGAAGCCTGGTCCGACCTGAAGCAGCTGGTGCGGGTGCAGCAGATGGACAAGCCCGAAATGCCGCTCCTCACGCCGTCGCAGGCGTTTTTTCTGCGCGAGAACCTCAAGCTGAGGCTGATCGGCGCCCGGCTGTCGCTCCTGGCGCGCGACGCGGCGAGCTACAAGGCGGACGTGAAGGCCGCCCGCGACTGGCTGAACCGCTACTACGACACGCGCAACAACAACGTCGCACACGCCGGCGCCGTCCTGCGCAACCTGCACGAGGCGGAAGTGAGCATAGAGGCGCCGGACATCTCCGGCACGCTGGAAGCCGCGCGCACGCTGCGGCTCGCGCGCGAGCGTACGGCGCGTTAGGCCCCACTATGGCCCAATCGAGCGTAACGAAGTGAAAGCTCTCGCCTGGATCATCGTTCTCTTCGCCGTCGCCGTGGGCGTCACGCTGTTCGCCCGCTACAACACGGGCTACGTGCTGCTGGTGATTCCGCCGTGGCGCATCGAATTCTCTCTCAACGTTCTGCTGGTGGCGCTGGCGGTGGCGTTTGCGGGGGCTTATGCCGTTCTGCGCGCGACGTCGGCGACGATGCGCCTGCCGCGCCAGGTCCGCGAGTACCGGCTCGCGCGCCGCCGCGAGCAGGCGCGGACCTCGCTGCTGGAGGCGTTGCGCGAGTATTTCGCGGGCCGCTACGGGCGCGCGGAAAAAGCGGCTGCCGTGGCGATGGAGTCCGGGGAGCAGCCGCAGCTCGCGGCGGTGCTGGCGGCGCGGTCAGCGCACGAGCTGCGTGCCTGGGAGCGCCGCGACCAGTACCTCGAGCGGGCGGGCGGCACCGATCCCGGCGCGGACATCATGCGCGTGGTGACCGAGGCCGAGCTGCTGCTGGAGCAGCACCGCCACCAGGAAGCGCTGGAGCGGCTGAAAGCGCTGCCGCGCAAGCACACCGCGGCCCTGCGGCTGGAGCTGAAGGCGCAGCAGCAGGCGCACAACTGGGAGCGTATGGCCGCACTGGCCGGCGAGCTCGAGAAACGCGGCGTGTTCGACGCCACCCAGGCCGGGCAGATCAGGCGCTACGCGCTGGCCGAGGACCTGAAACGCAAGGCGCTCGACACGCACGCGCTGGAGGAAGCCTGGCGCAAGGTGCCCCAGGACGAGAGGACCAACCGGCGCGTGGCGGCCGCCGCAGCGCAGTGCTTCATCTCTCTCGGCGGCTGCGCACGGGCGCACGGCATCATCGAGGCCGCGCTTGCCGCGGAATGGGATACCGAGCTGGTGGGACTTTACGCCGAGTGCGATGGCGGCGACACGGTGGCCCGCATCGAGCGCGCCGAGGGCTGGCTGAAGCAGCATCCCGAGGACGCGGCGCTGCTCCTGACGCTCGGCAAGCTCTGCGCGCAGCTGGAGCTGTGGGGCAAGGCGCAGAGCTATCTCGACGCGAGCGTTGCGGTGGAACCGACCTGGTCGGCGCATCTCTCGCTCGCGCGATTGCACGAACGGCTGGGCAACGTGGAGGCCGCGCGAAAAAGCTACCGCGAAAGCCTGGACCTGGCGCTGGCGCAATTGCGGACGGTGACGGGCGGGCGGCGCCGCATGCCGCTCTAGACCGCAAGCACCAAACTCAAAACTCAAAACTCAGCACTTAACACTCAACCCCCGACCCCTCGACCCTCATCCCTCATCCCTCATCCCTCGCGGAGCAGCCATGTTCACTCGCATCGACCACGTCATGATCTGCGTGCCCGACCTGCCGCGGGGCATGGAGCAGTACCGCAAGATCGGTTTCAACATCTATCCGGGCGGTGTGCACCCGGGCAAGGGAACGCACAACGCCATCGCCTTCAACCGGGACGACTATATCGAGTTGCTGGCGATACGCGATGAGGCCGAGAACCGGGCGGCGGTGCGGGCGCCGGGCGCTCCGGTGGCCGGCCTGGCGGATTTCATCGCGGCGGGCGGCGGCATACGCTACGTCATCCTGCAAAGCGACGACCTTGCTGCTGACGTAGCCGCGATGCGGGGGCGCGGCATCGACGTAAGCGACCCGGTCGAAGGGGGCAGGCACACCCCGTCCGGGAAGGAGTTGCGGTGGAAGACCGCGGTGCCGGGTCCCGGGAACCCGCTTCCGGTCGCTTTCATCCAGCAGCTGACGCCGATAGAGGAACGCCGCAGCACGGTGGAGATAGCCGGCAACCATCCCAACGGTGCGTACGCCCTCGAGCGCGCCTACATCGTGACGAACGACGCGGCGGCCGCCGCGGCGATCTACGCGAAAGTGTTCGGCGTGCCGCCGCCGGCATTGACGCGGGGCACGGTGATCATGGCGGACATGGCGGTGTTCAAGCTGGGGCAGACCGCGTTGGGGATCGCTCAGCCCTACGCTCCGGACCCGGCGAGCGACGCGCTCGAGCGGCGCGGCCCCGGCCCGTTCCAGGCGTTGTACCGCACGAGCAGCATGGACGCGGCCGCGCGCTGGATGCAGGGGCACGGCTTGCCGCCTCCGGCCCGCGGCACGCGCAACGATGGCCAGCAGGCGATGCTGGTGACCCCGCCCGATGCTTGCGGAGCGTATATCGGGTTCGTGGGACCGGAGTGAAAGATTGGCGCCAAGACGCCAAGGCCGCCGAGAAGTACAAATATGACAAACAGCGATAGCCAGACTCAGGTTGATGCTTCGGTGCGCGACGCCATCGCGCGGCTGCATGCCGCCATGACGAAGGTCGCCATGGGGGACGTGTCCGCGATCAAGGCGCTCTACTCCGACACCGCGGACGCGACGAGCTTCTACGGCTGGGGCGGTTACGAGAAAGGCTGGGACGGCGTCTCCGCGCGCTGGGACTGGGCCGGGCAGCAGTTCAAGGGCGGCAGCGTCAGCTATAAGAACATCACGACCGTCGTTACCTCGGACATGTTTTTCGTGACCGACATCGAGACCTACACCAATCAGCGGATGGCAGGTGTCGAAGGCGTGGCGGGCTGGAGCAATCGCGTGACGCACGTCTTCCGCCGCGAGCACGGAGAATGGCGCCTCGTACACCGCCACGCCAATCGTTTCGAGGCGCAGTACGAGCCCGCGACGCGGATCAAGCCTGCTTCAAGCTAAAGTTCCAAACAATTCCATCGCCAAGACGCCAAGGCCGCCGACAGAAACAGGAATGGAACCGCGGGTTAACGCAGACCAACGCAGACAAGACACAGGGCCGTAAGGCGGCTCCAGATCGAGCTCGAGGGGCCGGAGGTCCAGGCGCGCGGCGGACGCGCGGCCGCGAGCCGGGAGGACCTCCACGCGTACATCGAGAAGCTCGTGAACCTCGTGTGACGCGAACCGAAGGGCGCGCGCCCGGTCTCACTGGGTACGAAACACAGGAGGATCGGTCCCATGAAACGGGCAGAACCCCGAGGCAGAACGCGCTCGAGCAAGATGGCTCCAGAGAGGCAGGACGTCCGTCAGTTGACCCGCAGGGTGAACGTGCCCCGCCATTCGCAGCGCCCCGCGGAGCGAAGCGGGCAGCGCCGCAGTCGTCGGCCTTAGCCGCGAGCCGCCAGCTAGGGGCTACGAGTCACGCTTCTCCGCCCCACCGTCCGCCGGGGCATCCAGTTCCATGTCCTGATACGACTCCGGCCGCCCGAGCGGCTCCACGTGCGTCAGCACCGCTGCTCCCGGCAACGCCGCCAGGATGTCGTCTTCCACTTTGTGCGCGAGCCGGTGCCCCTGCGCCACGGTCCACTCGGCCGGCACGAGCACGTGGAGCGTGATGAAAGAGCGCGCGCCCGCCTGGCGCGTGCGCACCGCGTGGAAATCCATGCCCTGCGCGCGATGACGATCCAGGACGCCGTTCAGGATCCGCATTTCGTCCTCGGGCAACGAGCGGTCGAGAAGTCCCTGAAACGACCGGCGCATGAGGTAATAGCCGGCCCCCAGGATGTGCGCGGCGACCGCCAGGGCGATCAGGGGATCGAGCCGGTCCCAGCCGGAGAGCCAGACCGCCCCCACCCCGACGATGACCCCCGCCGATGTCCAGACGTCCGTCATCAGGTGGCGCGCGTCCGCCTCGAGGGCGATGGACCGGTACTGCCGTCCGGCTGCCATCAGCCGTCGCGCTACCGCGAAATTGACGAAGGATGCCGCGGCGGAGACGAGGAGGCCGGCCCCGATGTTTTCCAGCGGCCGCGGCGCGATGAGACGCTCGATCGCGGTCCAAGCGATGGCGATCGCCGCAAGGAAGATCAGCGTGCCCTCGATGCCGCTCGAAAAGTACTCCGCCTTGCCGTAGCCGAACGCGTGCTCGTCATCGGGCGGACGCGCAGCGACGCTCAGCATTGCGAGCGCAAAGATGGCCGCAGCCAGGTTGATCGTGCCTTCCAGAGCGTCGGACAGCAGGCCGACCGAGCCGGTGATCCACCACGCCGCCGCCTTCAGCGCTATCGTCGCCAGCGCGGCGGCGATGGAGAGTAGAGCGAAGCGGCGGGTGCCGGACATCTGGAAATGCGTGATTGGTGAATGGTGATTCGTGATTGGTGTCGAGCATACTCTGCTGCGCCCGGCAACTCCTCACGAATCACCAATCACGAATCACGCCTTCTGGGGTACAGAGGGTGTGAAGGAATCCGAGTAGAACTCCTCTTCCGGCAGGCCGCACTGCGCGGTGAAGTCCCGGTGCGCCGCTTCGACCATGGGCGGCGCGCCGCAAGCGTAGACCTGGACTTCGGAGAGGTCCGGCAGATCCTCCATCACCGCCCGGTGCACGAAGCCGGCGCGGCCGGTCCACTCATCGGACGGCAGCGCCTCGGAGAGCACCGGCACGTAGCGCACGCCGTGCTCCGTGCTCCAGCGCTCCGCCAGATCGTTCATGTAGAGATCGGAGCGCACGCGGCAGCCCCAGTAAAGCGTCATCGGCCGCTCGACTCCCGAATGAAGCGCGTGCTCTATCATCGCCTTGACCGGTGCGAACCCGGTGCCGCTCGCGACGAACACGATGGGCTTCGCGCCGCCCTCGCGCAGAAAGAAGGTACCGAATGGCCCCTCGAAGCGCAGGATGTCTTTTTCCTTCATGCGGCCGAACACGTGCTCGCTGAACGGCCCGCCGTAATTACGCAGGTGCAGTTCGAGGAACTCGTCGTTGTGCGGCGAGTTGGCCATGGAGAAGCTGCGGCGGATGCCGTTGCGCATGAGGAGATCGATGTACTGGCCCGCCAGGAACTGCAGCCGCTCGTTCGCGGGGAGCTTGAGCAGGAGCTGCATCACATCGGGCGCCACCCGCTCGATCTTCTGCACGCGGCAGGGCAGCATCCTGATCTGGACGTCCTTGACGCCGGCGATCTCCCGGCATTCGATGACGGCATCCGTCAACGGGCGCGCCTGGCAGAAGAGCGCCATCCCGGCCTCGCGCTCGGCATCGGGCAGGGCGTGCTCCTCGTAGGTTCCGTAGTCCAGCTTCCCCGAGACGAGCCGGCCCTTGCAGGTCCCGCATGCCCCATTGCGGCAACCGTAGGCGATGATGATGCCTTCGCGCAATGCCGCGTCGAGCACGGATTCACCGTCGTTCACGGTGAACGTGTGGCCGCTGGCCTGTATGGTGACTTGGTGGGGCATGAGCGGGAGCGCCGGCTTCGGGCTAAAATCGCATTCTAACCAACCGGCAGGTTGCACAGTTCGGGACTTTAGCACTCGTCCCTCGACCCTCGACCCTCGACCCGAAGTCTAAGACATGGACGAAACCCTCCTCGTGCTCACCAATCTGCCGGACCGCGACGCGGCCGTGAAGCTCGCGCACGGGCTGGTCGAGCGCCGGCTGGCGGCGTGCGTCAACGTGCTGGCGGGATGCACGTCGATCTACCGCTGGAAGGGCGCGATCGAGAACGCGCAGGAGGTGCCCGTGCTCATCAAGACGCGGTCCGCGCTGTACGAGGAGGTCGAAGCGGCGATCAACGAGCTCCATCCCTACGAGGTACCGGAGATCATCGCGGTTCCGGTGGTGCGCGGTCTCGCGGAGTACCTCGCATGGGTGGGCGAGGGAACTTCGATTTCGATCGGTTAGGAGTTTGCCTTGCTTCACGGCGGCAAATTCCTTAACGGTCCAGTGAGAAATTCTACTTTGTCGTACGCCTCTACTAAGGTCGGCCTCGGCGGCAAAGACCGTTCAGGATCCATATGCGCCTGATTCTCGTTCTCCTGTTCGGCGTAGCCTGCATCGCCCATGGTGCCGAGGCCGATCTGCTGGAGCCCGACAAGGCGTTCCGTTTTTCAGCCCGGTTGAAGGACGCCCGCTCGATCGAGGTTACCTACGATATCGCGCCCGGGTATTACCTGTACCGGCAGCAGTTCAAGTTCTCGGCGGCCCCGGCGGAAGCGAAGCTCGGCCCGCCGCAGCTTCCGCCCGGCAAGATGAAGAAAGACGAGTTCTTCGGCGAGGTCGAGACCTATCGCGGGAATCTCACGATCCTGGTGCCGCTCGAGGTGGCGGAGCCGAAACCGTCCGTCGTCACCCTGGCGGCGGTCTCGCAGGGATGCGCCGACGCTGGCGTCTGCTACGTCCCGCATGAACAGAAGGCGCGGCTGCAGCTCGCCGCCGGTGGTACTGCGACGGGCGCGCCGCCCGAGCCGTTCCCGGCGCCGGAGCGGGCGCGGGCGGGCGCGGACGACGCGCGCTTCGCGAGTGTCTTCGCCGAAGGTTTCTGGGTCACGATCGCGAAGTTCTTCGGTGCCGGTCTTATCCTTGCGTTCACCCCGTGCGTGCTCCCGATGGTGCCGATACTGTCAGGCGTCATCGTCGGCGGCGGCGGGCACGTCACGAAGATGCGCGGCTTCCTGCTCGCTGCACTCTACGTGCTTGGCATGGCGCTCACGTACGCCGTCGCGGGCGTGGCCGCGGGATTGTCCGGCGCGATGCTCGCCGCAGCGCTGCAGAATCCATGGGTGCTGGGCGCCTTCGCCGCCGTGTTCGTCGCGCTCGCTCTCGCCATGTTCGGCCTGTACGAGCTGCAATTGCCCGTGGCGCTGCAAAGCAGCCTCGCGAACGCGAGCAACCGCATGCGCGGCGGACAGGCAGCCGGCGTCTTCGCGATGGGAGTGCTCTCGGCGCTGATCGTGGGACCCTGCGTGGCGGCTCCGCTCGCCGGGGCGCTCCTCTACATCAGTCTGAGCCGGGACGTGGTGCTGGGCGGGTCGGCGCTCTTTGCGATGGCGCTGGGCATGGGAGTACCGCTGCTCGCCGTGGGCGCTTCTGCGGGCGCGCTCGTGCCTCGCGCCGGGCCGTGGATGGAGACCGTAAAGCGCTTCTTCGGGGTGCTCCTGCTGGGATTGGCAATCTATATCGTCTCGCCCCTCGTTCCGACCGCCGTGCATATGGGTGCCTGGGCGGTGCTCCTGATCGTAACCGCCGTTTTCATGCGCGCGATCGATCCCTTGCCGCCGAACACGCACGCTTTCGACCGCTTCAGCAAGGGCATAGGCGTGATCGCCCTCGTGGTGGGGATAGCGTTCGCCATCGGTGCGCTGTCGGGCGGGCGCGATTTTCTACAGCCGCTCGCAGGCCTGCGCGCGGGCGCCGGCTTTCCGCAGGCCGGTGAGACGCCGTTTCAACGGGTGGGGAGCATCGCCGAGCTCGAGGGGCGCATCGCGACGGCAGGGAAGCCGGTGATGCTCGATTTCTACGCAGACTGGTGCGTGTCGTGCAAGGAAATGGAGCGATTCACCTTCACGGACGAGCGTGTCCGGCAGCGGCTCGGCGCCCTCGTCCTGTTGCAGGCCGATGTCACGGCCAACAGCCCCGAGCACATCGCGCTGCTCAAGCGTTTTCGCCTCTTCGGTCCGCCGGGGATCGTGTTCTTCGATGCCGCCGGCCGCGAGATCGAGGGGCTGAGGGTGATCGGATTCCAGCCTGCGCACAAGTTCGCTGCAGTGCTCGACGAAGTCCTGCGCTTCCAGCGAACCGCATCCCAATGAAGGATTCCAGGCGGCGCTGGCTCGCGATGGCCGGCGTGGGGGCGCTGGCTGCAGCCGCAGGCTACGGTGTCCACCTGTGGTGGGCCGATGGCCAGGCAGACGTCCCGAATGCCGCGGCCGTGGAGGCCCTGCTGACGGCACCTCTCAAGGACCTCGAAGGCGGCAGCAAAGCCATCGAGAGCTGGCGGGGCAAGGTTCTCGTGATCAATTTCTGGGCGACCTGGTGCGTGCCGTGCCGGAAGGAGATTCCGGAATTCGTCAAAATGCAGGAAAGCCACGGCGTCCGCGGGCTGCAGTTCGTGGGGATAGCGTTCGATCAGCCGCAGCCGGTTAGAGATTTCGCTCGGGAATTGGGCATCAACTATCCGCTCCTCATGGGCGGCCTCGACACCATGGCATTGATGCGCGAATCGGGTAACAAAGCCGGCGTATTGCCTTTTACGCTGGTTCTGGACCGCAAGGGCAAGGTTGCGCGCACCCACCGGGGAGTGCTCACCGAGGCCGCTCTCGAAGGCATTGTTCGGGCGTTATTGTGACCTATCTACCCCTTAATCCAGTCTAAATTCTGGCAAGTTACGTTAAAATGGCGTAAGCTCCCAGCGGGCTAGCCTAGCGGTACCGTTCCATCCGGGGAGTGTCATGGGCAGGGCTGTGGAATAAATCACAATCAGGATGCCTGCAAAGAAAAAGCAGTTGCTCGTCATCAACGGGCCCAACTTGAATCTACTGGGCGTGCGGGAGCACCGCCATTACGGCAAGGAGACGCTGCCGGCGATCATGGCGCGGCTTACCAGACGGGCGCGGCAGTCGGGAGCAAAGCTCACTGCCTACCAGAGCAATTCGGAGTCGGCGCTCGTCGACCGGATTCAGCAGGCACGAAAAGAAGGCGTCGCTTTCATCATCATCAACCCTGCGGCCTATACCCATACGAGCGTTGCCATGCGGGACGCTCTGGCCGCGGTCGACATTCCGTTTATCGAAGTCCATCTTTCGAACGTGTTCGCGCGAGAGGCATTCCGGCGCGTGTCCCATTTCAGCGATATCGCTGTAGGCGTCATCAGCGGGCTGGGCGCCAAGGGCTACGAGCTGGCGCTGGAATTTGCGCTGCAGCACGCCGGGGAGCGGAAGCGGTGACGATGGATCTCCGCAAGCTGAAGTCGCTGATCGATCTCGTCCAGCAGTCGGGGATCGCCGAGCTGGAAATTACCGAAGGCGAGGAGAGGGTTCGCATCTGCCGGACCAGCCCCGCGGTGCCGCAGGTCGCGCCCACCCAGGTGTATACCGTCGCGCCGGCGGCCGCTGCGCCAGCCCCTGCCGGCGCACCGGCCCCTGCCACCGCCCCGGCTGCGGAGCAGGAAGCCGCGGAACCGGAAGGCCACGTGATCCGTTCGCCGATGGTGGGGACCTTCTACCGGTCGTCCGCCCCGGGCTCCAAGGCCTTCGTGCAGGTCGGCGACACGGTCAAGTCCGGCGACACGCTGTGCATCATCGAGGCGATGAAGCTCCTGAACGAGATCGAGTCCGACCGCGACGGGACGGTGAAGGCCATACTCGTGGAGAACGGCCAGCCGGTGGAGTACGGCGAGCCCCTGATCATTCTCGCCTGACGGCATGTTCGAAAAAATCCTGATCGCCAATCGTGGCGAAGTCGCGCTGCGCATACAACGTACCTGCCGCGCGCTGGGAATCAAGACCGTGGTCGTCCATTCCGAAGCGGATAGCGAGGCGAAATACGTCAAGCTCGCCGACGAATCCGTGTGCATAGGCCCTCCGCCCTCGGCGGGCAGCTATCTCAACATCCCGGCGATCATCAGCGCCGCCGAGGTGACCGATGCCGAGGCGATCCATCCGGGCTGGGGCTTCCTGTCCGAGAACGCCGACTTCGCCGAGCGCGTCGAGCAGAGCGGCTTCGTGTTCATCGGCCCCAAGGCGGAAACGATACGGCTGCTCGGCGACAAGGTGAACGCCAAGGCCGCGATGAAGAAGGCGGGAATACAGACCGTCCCGGGCTCGGAGGGCGTGCTGCCGGAGGAGCCCAACGACATCGTGAAGATCGCGCGGTCCGTCGGCTACCCGGTCATGGTCAAGGCCGCCGGCGGCGGCGGCGGGCGGGGCATGCGCGTCGCGCACACCGAGGCGGCACTGCTGACCGCAGTCCAGTTGACCCGGACGGAAGCCCAGGCCGCCTTCGGCAACCCCACGCTGTATCTCGAGAAATACCTCGAGTATCCCCGGCACATCGAGTTCCAGGTGCTGGCCGACAAGTTCCGTAGCGCAATCCACCTGGGCGAGCGTGATTGCTCACTGCAACGGCGGCACCAGAAGGTCCTGGAGGAAGCCCCGGCTCTGCACATCAGCGAGAGGAGCCGCCTGCGCACCGCCGAGCGCTGCGCCGAAGCGTGCCGTAAGCTGGGCTACGAGGGCGCCGGCACGTTCGAGTTCCTGTACGACAAGGGGGAGTTTTACTTCATCGAAATAAACACGCGGCTGCAGGTGGAGCACCCGGTGACCGAGCTCGTGACGGGCCTGGACATCGTGCAGCTCCAGATACGCATCGCCGCCGGCGAGAAGCTCGGAATCCGGCAGCGCGACGTGCAGTTCCGGGGTCACGCGATCGAATGCCGCATCAACGCCGAGGATCCCTTTCGCGGCACCCCTTCGCCGGGACGCATCACCTCGTTCCACGCGCCGGGCGGCCCCGGAATCCGGATGGATTCGCACGCCTACAACGGCTACTTCGTCCCCCCGTACTACGACTCCCTGATCGGCAAGGTGATCGCCTACGGCGACACCCGCGAGCAGGCGATCGCCCGCATGAGCATCGCGCTCTCGGAGATGGTGATCGAAGGAATCAAGACCAACATCCCGCTGCACCAGGATCTGCTTCAGGACGCGGCGTTTCAGCGCGGCGGAGCGAGCATCCACTATCTCGAGCAGAAGTACGCGAAGCTGGCCAAGGAAGAATAAGGCGTGATCAGTGAAATAACGCTGGTGTATATCTGACTTGACCTCGGCGATCTCACACGTGCGCGCTTCAGAAGCACGGCGCGCGCTACCGGAATCAAAGGGGATCGCCTGCGCCACGAAGAGACCCCGTCACCTGCGCAGATCGGCGTTCTCCCCACTAGTCAGCGGTCACCGTCATGAACTGGCTATCTGTTTCGTTTGAGATCGGCGCCTCAGAGGTGGAAGCCATCACCGACGCGCTCCTGGCGGCAGGGGCGCTCGCCGTTGACGTCGAGGACGCGCACGCGGGGTCGGAGCGGGAGGAGCCGTTGTTTGCCGAAGGCGTCGAGGCGCCCGGGACCTGGCGATTGAACGTGGTGCGGGCGCTCCTTGCTGCGGAGGCCGATCCCGGGGCCGTGGTCGCCGCGGCCTGCGCAGTGGTGGGCGTTCCCGCACCACCGCACACTGTGGAGGTGGTGCCCGATCAGGACTGGGTGCGCGCGACACAGGCCCAGTTTCATCCAATACAGATCACCTCTAGGCTCTGGATCGTGCCGAGCTGGCACCCCCCGCCCGACCCCAAGGCGCTCAACGTCACGCTCGATCCCGGCCTCGCGTTCGGCACCGGCAATCACGCCACGACCCGGCTGTGTCTACGCTGGCTTGCACGCACGGTCGCCGGCCGCGAGACCGTGATCGACTACGGCTGCGGCTCCGGCATACTCGCGATCGCCGCGATGAAGCTCGGCGCGGCCAGCGCGACCGGGATCGACATCGACGAACAGGCGCTTCTTGCGGCGCGCGGCAATGCGATTCAGAATCGGGTCCACGTCGAATTCCGAGCGGCGGCCGATCGCGCCGGCCGGTCGGCGGACATCGTGGTCGCCAATATTCTCGCCCATCCGCTCATCGTTCTCGCGCCCGTGCTGGCGGGCCTGACCGCGCCGCGCGGCAGCCTCGCCCTGGCGGGGATACTCGCGTCCCAGGTCGCCGAGGTGCGCGCCGCCTACGGCGAATGGTTCGACCTGGTCCCGGACAGCGAGGAGGAGAACTGGGTGCTGCTCGCCGGGGTGAGAAAGTGAGATTGCGGCAATGGCGATAGTGACGCGTTGCCCGGCCTGCAACACGGTTTTCCGCGTGGCGCCGCCCCAGTTGCAGGCGCGAAACGGGATGGTGCGCTGCGGCCGCTGCCTGACCGTGTTCAACGGATTCAAGACGCTTTCCACCGCTGAGCCGGCCGCGACCGAGGAAACGGCAGCCGAGCCGGCCGTAGCGGAGACGGCGCTACCGGGGACCGCCGCACCCGCGGCCACCGAGCCCGTATCCGCGGCGCCGGAATCGACCGCATCCGGTATTTCCGCGCCAGCCTCCGCCACACCCGCGCCAGCTACGCCCTCCGCGGAGGCGTTCAGGCTGGAGCCGGTTTCGGCCACGGAGCTCGCGGCGGCGGCGGTCGCATCGGGGGAAATCCAGCCGGCGAGAAGCTACGGCGTCGAAGAGACGAAAGACTTCGGTCCTGCACCGGAGCAGCTTACGCTGGAGGACCGCCTGTTCCTCGAGGACACGCACGAGGCGAAGGCACGCAGCGCGCGGTGGTGGGCCGCCGGGGCCGCGCTCGTGCTGCTCGCGCTTGCGGCGCAGGTCGCCTATTTTTACCGCGGCGAGATCGCCGCCCACTATCCCGGGATGCGGCCCCAGCTCACGCGCCTGTGCGAAGCGATCGGATGCGTCATCAACCTGCCGCAGCGGCCACAGCTGATCGCAATCGAAGCTTCCGACCTGCAGGCAACCGATCCGGCACGGCCCGCGGTGATACAACTCACGGCTACGGTGCGCAACCATGCGGGCTACGACGTCGGCTTCCCCGCGCTCGATCTCGTACTGACCAACAGCCGGGACCACACGCTGGCACGCCGCATCTTCCAGCCGCGCGAGTACCTGGAGCCGGGACGCGACGCCCGCGCCGGGATTCCGCCGAAAGGGGAGATGACGATCAATCTGGATCTCGATACCGCGGACCTGAGGCCGGCGGGTTTCCGGCTCGACCTGATGGCGGCGTCGCCGCAGTGACCGGTGACCAGTGACCAGTGACCAGTAAGAACTTCCGCCGCCATGTCGATTCCTTCCGATCTGCGATATACGAGCGAGCACCTCTGGGTGAGACTCGAAGCCGACGGCATCGTGACGACCGGCATCACTGCGCATGCGCAGGACGAGCTGGGGGACATCGTGTATGTCCAGGCGCCGGAAGCGGGGCGCACGGTGACGCAAGGCGAGGCGTGCGGCATTGTCGAGTCGGTCAAGACCGCGGCGGACCTGCACGCGCCGGTCTCCGGGGAGGTGGTCGCGGTGAGCGGTGTCATCGCCGACCATCCCGAGCGGGTCAACAGCGATCCGTACGGGACCTGGCTCTTCCGGATCAGGCCGCAGCGGCCCGCCGAGTTCGATGCGCTGCTCGACGCGACGGCTTACGCGAGACTGGCAAAGGGCGAGGCATAACAGGACAGCGGAAAGCAGTTATCATTGAGCAGCAGGGCGCGGGCCACCGGTGCGCGCCGGATCACACGAAGGAGACCAGCATGGCGAGCGTTACCTTCGGGGGCAGTCCCGTCACCGTCAACGGCAATCTTCCGAAGAAAGGTGAGACCGTGCCCGACTTCACGCTGACCGGCAAGGACTTGAAGGACGTCGCCCTGAAGGACTTCGCGGGCAAGCGCAAGGTGCTCAACATCGTGCCCAGCCTCGACACGCCCGTTTGCGCGAAATCGGCCAAGGTCTTCAACGAGCAGGCCGGCAAGAAGCCCCATATCGCGGTGCTGGTTATTTCGGCGGACCTGCCGTTCGCGGCGGGCCGCTTCTGCACCGCCCAAGGCCTCGAGAACGTGGTGACGCTGTCGACCGCGCGCAGCCACGACTTTCACGCGAAGTACGGCGTGGACATCGCCGACGGCCCGCTGCGGGGACTCACCGCGCGCGCGGTGGTGGTGCTCGACGAGAACAACAAAGTGCTCCACTCGCAGCTCGTTCCCGAGATCAAGACCGAGCCCGACTACGAGGCCGCGCTGGCCGCGCTCAACTAGCCGCGTGTCGGACCTGAGGCTCCGGCGGGCGATGGAAAGTCCATACAAGGGCAAGACCGGGTTGCGGCGCGTCTGGAACGCGCTCACCTATTCGCTCGACGGGCTTTCTGCGGCGTTCAGGCATGAAGACGCGTTCAGGCAGGAGGTCCTGCTCGCCATGGTGTTGATCCCCATCGCGCTCTATGCACCGGCGTCCGGAGCGGGCAAGGCGATGATGGTGGCGGCCGTGCTGCTGGTGCTGGTCGTGGAGCTGCTCAATTCCGGCATCGAAGCGGTCACCGACCGCATCTCGCTGGAGGACCATGTCCTCGCCAAGCGCGCGAAGGACATGGGCAGCGCGGCGGTGATGATCTCGCTCGTCAACGTGCCGGTGGTGTGGCTGCTCGTGCTGCTCGGTTAGCCGAGCAGCAGAACCGGTCATGGGTCATGGGTCAGGGGTCAGGCGGGTCCAGGACTGTCAACGCCTGACGCTCTAGGCTTGACGCCTCACTTCTTGAGGCTGTCCCTTATCTCCCTCAAGAGCACGACTTCCTCCGGCGTGGCGGGAGGCTCGGCGGCCTTCGCTTCCTCCTCACGCTTCAACCGGTTGATCGCCCGCACGAGGAGGAACACGGCGAAGGCGACGATAATGAAGCTGAGGCACGTGTTGATGAAGACGCCGTAGTTGAAGGTCACGGCGCCGGCTTTCTGCGCGGCCTCCACCGTCAGGTACGGGCCGGCGCTCGTCCCGGGCTTCAACACGACGAAGAGGTTGGCGAAATCCACCTTGCCGAGCGCGAGCCCGATCGGCGGCATGATCAGGTCCTTCACCAGCGAATCCACGATCTTCCCGAACGCGGCGCCGATGATGATGCCGACGGCCATGTCCACGACGTTGCCTTTTACCGCGAATTCCTTGAACTCCTTGAGCATGCTGGCCTCCTTGCATCGAGTTGACGACGATCTTCCGTACCGTCCTGTCCTCATTCTAGCCCAGGACATATCGAGAAACCGATACCGGGCTCACGGTCGATGACGGTGATTCCGGGAACGAAGGCTCAAGCGGTTATAATTTTGTGCCAACCAGTAGAGTGGACCTTCCGACGATGCGCACACTGATCTGCGGCTCGATCGCGTACGACAACATCATGGTGTTTCAGGACCGCTTCAAGAACCACATCCTGCCCGACCAGATACACATCCTGAACGTGGCGTTTCTCGTGCCGGAGCTGCGCCGCGAGTTCGGCGGCTGCGCCGGCAACATCGCCTATACGCTCAGCATGCTGGGCGGCGAGCCTCTCGTCATGGCGACCGTTGGGGATGACTACTCCCAGTACGGTGACCGGCTGACGAAGCTCGGGATCCCGCAGCAGCACATACGCCAGGTGCCGGGCACCTATACCGCGCAGGCCTTCATCACCACCGATCTCGACGACAACCAGATCACCGCGTTCCACCCGGGCGCGATGAATCACTCGCACAAAAACCACGTGCGCGATGCGGCGGGCGCGAAACTGGGCATCATCGCCCCCGACGGCCGCGACGGCATGCTGCAGCACGCGCGCGAATTCCACGAGACGGGGATACCGTTCGTGTTCGATCCGGGGCAGGGACTGCCGATGTTCAGCGGCGCGGAGCTGCTGGAATTCGTGCGGATGGCCGGCTACGTGGCCGTCAACGATTACGAAGGACGGATGCTCGAGGAGCGCACCGGCCGGAAGCTCGCGGAAATCGCGAAATTGGTCAAGGCGCTCGTCGTCACCCTGGGCGCGCAGGGCTCGCAGATCCACGCCGGCGGACGATCGATCGAGATTCCCTGCGCGAAGCCGGAGGCGGTCGTGGACCCGACGGGCTGCGGCGATGCGTTCCGCGCGGGACTGCTGTACGGGATCGCCAACGGCCTCGACTGGCCGCTCACCGGCCGGCTCGCCTCGCTCCTCGGCGCGATCAAGATCGCCCGGCGCGGCGGGCAGAACCACCAGTTCACGCGCAACGAGATCGGTCAGCGGTTCAAGGAGAGCTTCGGCACTACGTTGTGGTAGGAGAAAGTGAGGCTTTTTAGTCCTCGCGAGCCTTGCCCGCCAGCTCCGAGCAGTCGCAGTCGGTAAGGCGCCGGTCCTCCAGGCGCAGCACGGAGAGCTTCCGTCCCCAGACGCACCCGCTGTCGAGGCATACCACGTCGTCGCGCAGCAGCAGCCCGAGCGCGGCCCAATGCCCGAAGATGACAGTGGTGCCGCGGCTCGCGCGCTCCGGATGGTCGTACCAGGGCGTGTACCCCGTCGGCGCCGTCGCCGGTCCCAGCTTGTGGTCGAGTTCCAGCGTGCCGCCGGGCGCGACGAGGCGCATCCGCGTCATGGCGTTCACGATGATGCGCAACCGGTCGTAGCCGGCGAGGTCCTCGCGCCAGTCGAGCGGCTCGTTGCCGTACATCTCTTTCAGGAACTCCACGTGAGCGGGCCCCCGCAGCGCGGCCTCGACCTCGCCCGCGCAGGCGAGCGCGTGCGCGATGCTCCACTGGGGGAGCAACCCCGCGTGCACCATCGCCCAGGCACCCTCGGCGTGCATCAACTTCTGGTGCCGCAGCCAGGCGAGCAGCTCGTCGCGGTCGGGCGCGGAGAGGACGTCGCCGAAGGTATCGCTGCGATGCGCCTTCCTGATGCCTGCGGCCACGACGAGCATCGCGAGGTCGTGATTGCCGAGCACGGTGACCTGGCGGTTACCCAGGCCCTTCACGAAGCGCAGCGTCGCGAGCGACTGCGGCCCGCGATTGACGAGGTCGCCGACGAGCCACAGGACGTCGCGCCGCTCGTCGTAGCCGGCGCGCTCCAGGAGCCGCATCAGCTGGTCGTAGCAGCCCTGGACGTCGCCGATGGCGTAGGTAGCCATTGCAGAAGGAGTGACCCGTGACTGGTGACTGGTGACTGGTGACTCGTGGTTCGGGGTGTTACTAGCGACCCCTGCCGGATGACGCGCGTCCGGCAAACAAAAAGGCGCAGCTCATGGCTGCGCCGCAGGATCCCGCTTGGAACGGGTCACGAGTCACGTGTCACCTGTCACGCATTACTTGACGAGGCCGACGAGATAATCCACCGCCGCCTTCACGTCGGCATCGGAGAGCGACACGTTGCCGCCCTTGGGCGGCATGGCGTTCTTGCCCTTGAGCGCGGCGGCATAGAGCGCCTCCATGCCCGTTTTCAGGCGCGGCGCCCACATGGCCTTGTCACCGGCCTTCGGGGCGCCCGCGACACCGGCGGCGTGGCACACCGTGCAGGCTGCGTCGTAAGTCGCCTTGCCTTTGCCGGAGTCCCCCTTGGCCGCGGCCGCCGGGGCGGGGGCGGAACCTTTACCTGCGGGCGCAACCGCGACGACGGGCGCGGCAGGTGCCGGCGCTGGCTGATTGGGATCGATCACCACCTCGCCCACCGGCTTCAGCCGCCGGGCGATCGCGTCCTCCGACATCGCGGAGCTGCCTTTCTCGACGTGGCCGTCGTTCGTGACGAGATGCGCGATCATCGAGATCAGCGTGATCGGTATCGCGAAAGCGAGCACGACGACTGCGATCAACTGCTTCGGCGTCTTGATCGGGCTGGAATGCTCTTCGACGTGTATCTCTTGCGACATGTTGTTGTGCGCCTTGCTGCGGGGAGGCGCCATTGTAATACATTGAATTTCGGGGAGATAGTGAAAGAGCGCCGTGCTAGAATGCAACCCCTCGCGCCCGTAGCTCAGAGGATAGAGTATTGGCCTCCGAAGCCAAGGGTCGTGGGTTCGAATCCCGCCGGGCGCGCCAGTCATCAACGAAGCTGGGCACTTCGCCCAGCTTTCTTTTTTCCATGAAGCCGATCGCGTCCGCCAGCCGCCGATGGCTGCCGCGGACGATCAGTTCGTTCCCGTCGAGCTTGATCTCGTCCACCAGCAGGCGCAGGTAG
>Ga0075428_100002434_pt1 | contig 20219 bp, 22 predicted proteins | sample RhiMetdeltSRZDD2_FD_75291 | JGI IMG/M metagenome (GOLD analysis project Ga0075428, IMG submission 75291) | Populus rhizosphere microbial communities from Tennessee, USA - Rhizosphere MetaG P. deltoides SRZDD2 | ecosystem: Host-associated > Plants > Roots > Rhizosphere > Soil | place: USA... | reverse complement strand
TCGTCTCCGTAGGCGGCGGTTCTTCCTCGGTCTCCGTCGTAGATGTCGTATCGGTCGTCGTGGGCGGCGGTGGCGGCTCCGGCTGCCGCTGCTCCGGCGGTTCCAGCGGACGCGGCGGCGGTGTCACGCGAACCGGCGGTCGCGTCGTCGTGATCGGCGGCGATGCGATCGGCGGCATGGTTCCCGCCATCGTGCCTGGTTGCGTGACCGTCGTCGTCGAGGTTGCAGACGATGGCGGCGCGTTCGGATCGAAGTCGAACGCGGTCGTGTGATCCGCGTTCGTTCCCGTGATCGGCGGAAGCGTCTCGCCCGGCCCGTGAATCGTCGAGGTCACTCCGCTCGCGGAGCCTTCGTCGACGGTCTCGTACTGCTGCTGCTGATCGCGCTTTGCTCCGCCGCGGGCGCAGGCGATGAAGACGATGAGCAGCAGCGAGGCGATCAGTTTCGTGTTCATAGGGCCAGCGAGTGGAGAGAGTGGCAATCCGCTTGCCACGCGGTTCCCTCCGCTCGGAAGAACCCACCCTAGCCGCGGGTTGTAGAAACCGTACTGACATGGTACGGTTTCGCTCCCTTTGGGGAAAAAACTACGATGCTGAAGCTCTCCCGACTCACTGATTACGGCCTTCTGGCCAGCGTGTATCTCGCCCGTCACGGCGGCCGCACCGTCGCCGCGCGCGAGATCGCGGAGTTCTACCATCTGCCGCTTCCGGCGATGACGAAGGTGCTGAAGACGCTGAATCACAGCGGCGTGGTCAACTCGCATCGCGGCGTCGGCGGCGGGTATTCGTTCGATGGCGACGCCGAGGCGGTGACGCTCGGACAGCTCATCGAAGTGCTCGAAGGTCCGTGGGACCTCACGGAGTGCGAGACCGTCGACGATCACGGTCACGCGACGTGCTCGATTCGCGTGGCCTGTCCGTCGCGCCGGTTCATGTTCGGCATCAATCGCGCGATCAAGGGAGCGTTCGAACAGATCACCCTCGGCGATCTCACACGCGGGCATCTGCCCGTGCCCATCATCGACAAGAAGCAACTATCCGCTCGAGAGGCGGTGTCATGAGCAATCTCGAAATCCAGGAAATCGCACGACAGGAATACAAATACGGCTTCGTCACCAACATCGAAGCCGACACTGCTCCGCCGGGCTTGAGCGAAGACATCATCCGCTTCATCTCCGCGAAGAAAGAAGAGCCGGAGTGGATGACCGAGTGGCGTCTGAAGGCATTTCGCCATTGGACGACGATGCAGGAGCCGACATGGGCGAACGTGCATTACCCGCCCATCGACTATCAGGCCATCAGCTACTACTCCGCGCCGAAGCAGAAGAAGAAACTCAACTCGCTCGACGAAGTCGATCCGGAGCTGCGCGAGACGTTCGGCAAGCTGGGCATCTCGCTCGACGAGCAGAAGCGCCTCACAGGAGTGGCGGTCGACGCGGTGTTCGACAGTGTGTCCGTCGCGACCACGTTCCGGGCCGAGCTCGCGAAGCTGGGCATCATCTTCTGTTCGTTCTCCGAGGCGGTGCGCGAGCATCCTGACCTGGTACGAAAGTACCTCGGTACCGTCGTACCGTACACCGACAACTTCTTCGCCACGCTCAACAGCGCGGTCTTCACCGACGGCTCGTTCTGCTACATCCCGAAAGGCGTGCGCTGCCCGATGGAGCTGTCGACGTACTTCCGCATCAACACCGCGGGAACGGGACAGTTCGAGCGCACGCTCATCGTCGCCGACGAAGGCGCGACCGTGAGCTACCTCGAAGGCTGCACAGCGCCGATGCGCGATGAGAATCAATTGCATGCAGCGGTCGTCGAGCTGGTCGCGCTCGACGGCGCGACGATCAAGTACTCGACCGTGCAGAACTGGTATCCGGGCGACAAGCAGGGCAAGGGCGGCATCTACAACTTCGTCACCAAGCGCGGCAAGGCATTCCGCGGCGCGAAGCTGTCGTGGACGCAGGTCGAGACCGGATCCGCGATCACCTGGAAGTATCCGAGCTGCATCCTGCAGGGCGACGACTCGGTCGGTGAGTTCTATTCGGTCGCGCTGACGAACAACTATCAGCAGGCCGACACCGGCACGAAGATGATCCACATCGGAAAGAACACGCGCTCGACGATCGTGTCGAAAGGCATCTCCGCGGGCCACGGGCAGCAGACCTATCGCGGCCAGGTGAAGATCATGAAGAGCGCGGCGAACGCGCGGAATTACTCGCAGTGCGATTCGCTGCTGTTAGGCGACAAGTGCGGCGCGCACACGTTCCCGTACATCGAAGTCCGCAACTCCACCGCGACCATGGAGCACGAAGCGTCGACGTCGAAGATCGGCGAAGACCAGCTCTTCTACTGCCAGCAGCGCGGGATCACCGCGGAAGACGCCGTGTCGATGATCGTCAACGGCTTCTGCCGCGAAGTGTTCCGCGAGCTGCCGATGGAGTTCGCGGTGGAAGCGCAGAAGTTGTTGGGAGTGAGTTTGGAAGGATCTGTTGGATGAGTTGCGAGTGTCGAGTTGCGAGTTGCGAGTTGCGCGGGACTTACCGCTTGGACGAAATGCCCGCGCTACTCGCTACGCGCAACTCGCAACTGAGGTAAACATGCTCGAAATCAAAAACTTACATGCCGGAATCGACGGCAAAGAAATCCTCCGCGGGCTCGATCTCACGATCCGGCCCGGTGAAGTGCACGCGATCATGGGTCCGAACGGATCCGGGAAATCGACGCTGGCGAATGTGCTGGCAGGGCGCCCGAAGTACGAAGTGCTCGAGGGCAGCATCACCTTCGAGGGGAAAAATCTCCTCGAGATGCCGACCGAAGATCGTGCGCGCGAGGGTGTGTTCCTGGCGATGCAGTATCCGGTCGAGATCCCGGGCGTGAACAACATCTACTTCCTCAAAGCGGCGCTCAATGCGCTGCGCAAGCACCGCGGCGAGGAAGAGCTCGATGCGATCGAGTTCCTGCAGCTTGCGCGCGAGAAGATGAAAGTCGTCGAGCTCGACGAGTCCTTCATGAACCGCGGCGTGAACGAAGGATTCTCCGGCGGTGAGAAGAAGCGCAATGAGATTTTCCAGATGGCGGTGCTCGATCCGAAGCTGGCCATCCTCGACGAGACCGACTCCGGACTCGACATCGACGCGCTGCGCATCGTCGCCGAGGGCGTGAACATGCTGCGAACGGAGCGTCACTCGGTGCTCGTGATCACGCACTACCAGCGCCTTCTGCGCTACCTCGTGCCGGACTTCGTCCACGTGCTGGCGAACGGGCGCATCGTGAAGTCGGGCGGCAAAGAGCTTGCGGAAGAGCTCGAGCAGAAGGGCTACGACTGGGTGGAGACGGAGGCCGTGGCGTGACCGCAGTCGTGGATACGGACCTGCGCGAGCGCGCAGCCGAAACCTTCGCGAAGCTCGGGTGGCCGACGACGCGCATCGAAGAGTGGCGCACCACGAATCTCGCGCCGCTGCAGAAGATCAACTGGCGCGTCGATGAGAACCCACGCGCGATCGAGCATCCCGCGACCCTCGGCGGACGCGCGGCGGTGGAGCTCGTGTTCGTGAATGGGCGGCTCGTCAGCGGCGAAAATCCATTCGGCGGTGACGTCGACGCGCAGATCGCGGACTGGGAGCGCAACGCCATGGTCGCGCTCAACACCGCGAACATGCAGGACGGCGCGCGCATCGAGATTCCTGCCGGAACCGTGGTCGATGGATTCATTCACCTGTTGTTTATCGGTCACGGCGATGGCATCTGGTCGCATCCGCGCAACGTCATCGTCGTCGGCGCGAACGCGCAGGTGGCGATCGTCGAAACGTACGCCGGCACGGGCAGCTACTTCACGAACGCGGTCACTGAGATCATCGCCGGCGAGAGCGCCGTCGTCGATCACACGCGCTTCGAGCGCGAGTCGATGAGCGCGTTCCACGTCGGAAACGTGTTCATTCACCAGGCGCGCGGGGCCAACGTGACCTCGCGCAGCGTCGCCATCGGTGCGGCGCTCGCTCGCAGCGAGACGAGCGTCGTCCTCGCCGGCGAGGGCGCGTCGGTCACGCTCGAAGGACTCTTCGTCGGCAGCGGCACGCAGCATCTCGACAATCACACGACCATCGATCACGTCCAGCCGCATTGCGAGAGCCACGAGCTCTACAAGGGCGTGCTCGATCAGAACGCGCGCGGCGTGTTCGACGGCCGGATCATCGTCCGTCCCGGCGCGCAGAAGACCGTGTCGCGCCAGGAGAATCGCAATCTCCTGTTGTCCGAAACGGCGATCGTCGATTCGAAGCCTACGCTCGAGATTCACAACGACGACGTGAAATGCAATCACGGCTCGACCATCGGACAGATCGACGCCGAGCAGTTGTTTTACCTGCGCTCGCGCGGCATCGGTGAGGACGAGTCTCGCAATCTCCTCGTGCATGCCTTCGCCAGCGAGATCGTCGACCGCATGAAAATCGAGCCGGTGCGCGAGCAGATCCGCCGTGCGCTGTTCGAAGCGATGCCGGATCGTCTTCCGGAGCGAAGAGGAACTTCCCGATGAGTACCGTCGCCGCGCAACCCACCACTGTCTACGACGTCGAGCGCATCCGCCGCGACTTCCCGATCCTCGGGCGCACCGTGCGCGGCAAGCGTCTCGTCTATCTCGACAACGCCGCCACGACGCAGAAGCCGCAGGCGGTGATCGATCGCCTCGTGCGCTACTACACCGAGGAAAACTCGAACGTGCATCGCGGCGTGCACTACCTCAGCGAGCTCGCGACCGCGGAGTACGAGAACGCGCGCGTCTACGTCCAGAGCTTTCTCAATGCGCGAAGCGAGAAAGAGATCGTCTTCACGCGCGGCACGACCGAGTCGATCAACCTCGTCGCGCAGACATGGGCACGTACGAACGTCCGCGAAGGCGATGAAGTTCTCATCTCCGCGATCGAGCATCACTCGAACATCGTCCCGTGGCAAATGCTCTGCGGCGAGAAGCGGGCAACGCTGCGCGTGATCCCGGTCGCCGACAACGGCGAGCTCCTCATCGACGAATACGAGCGGATGCTGAATCCGCGCGTGAAGATCGTCGCCGTCGGGCACGCATCGAACGCGCTCGGCACGATCAATCCGATCCAGCGCATGGCCGCCGCCGCGCACGCGCACGGCGCGGTGATTCTCGTCGACGGCGCGCAGGGCGTTCCGCACATGCGCGTCGACGTGCAGGACCTCGGCGTCGATTTCTACGCCTTCTCCGGACACAAGGTCTATGGACCGACCGGCATCGGCGTGCTGTGGGGACGCGAATCGATCCTCGACGCGATGCCGCCGTGGCAAGGCGGCGGCGACATGATCCTCTCCGTCTCCTTCGAGAAGACGACCTACAACGCGCTGCCCTACAAGTTCGAAGCGGGCACGCCCGACATCGCCGGCGTGGTGGGATTGGCCGCGGCGCTCGAATACGTATCGAACATCGGTCTCGACGCGATCGGCGCGTACGAGCATGAAGTGCAGCAATACGCGTCGAAGCGTTTGCTCGAGCTCGACGGCATTCGTCTCATCGGCACCGCGCGCGAGAAGGCGTCCGTGATCTCGTTCGTGCTCGAAGGCGTGCACCCGCACGACATCGGAACGATCCTCGATCAGGAAGGAATCGCCATTCGCACCGGACATCATTGCGCGCAGCCGCTGATGATGCGATTCAATGTGCCTGCGACGGGACGCGCGTCGTTCGGCCTTTACAACACGCGTGAGGAAGCCGACGCACTCGTCGCGGGGCTGCGCAAAGTCATCGAGGTCTTTCGCTGAACATGTCTGATTTAAGAGAGCTCTACCAACAGGTCATTCTCGATCACAACAAGAATCCGCGGAACTATCACGAGATGGCCGACGCCACCTCGACCGTCGAGGGATACAACCCGCTCTGCGGCGATCACTACACCGTCTTCCTGAAGATGGAAGGCCCGACCATTCGCGACGTGAGCTTCACCGGCAGCGGCTGCGCGATCTCGAAAGCGTCCGCATCGGTGATGAGCGCGACGCTCAAGGGAAAGTCGAAGGACGAAGCCGAACAACTGTTCGATACGTTTCATCGACTGGTCACCGGAGACGCGAGCGGACTCAGCGCGGCAGATCTCGGCCGCCTCGCGGCGTTCTCGGGAGTGAGTGAGTTTCCGGCCCGGGTGAAGTGCGCGACGCTCGCATGGCACACGCTGCGCAGCGCACTGGAAGGCAAAGGCGAAAAGGTGACGACGGAATGAGAGAAGAAGTGACGTTCAGCCGCAACGCCGAAGCGATCATGATCCCGAGCGGGGAAAAAGTTCTCGTGCCGAAGGGCGCGCAGGCGACGATCACCCAGTCCCTCGGTGGAACGTACACGCTGATCACGGATCGCGGTCTCATGGTCCGTGTTTCCGGCCACGAGGTGGAGTCGATCGGCAAGGCGCCGCTGGACACCGCGGACGTCAAGCCGGAAGACGTCACGCCGGAGAAACTCGAAGAGATGGTGTGGGAGACGCTCCGCACCTGCTTCGACCCCGAGATTCCCGTGAACATCGTCGACCTCGGTCTCGTCTATCTCTGCGAGGTGAAGGACGGCGACGTGCACATCAAGATGACGCTCACCGCTCCCGGCTGCGGTATGGGTCCGGTCCTCGCCAGCGATGTGAAGATGAAGGTCGAAGCCCTGCCCGGCGTGAAAAACGCCGAGGTGGAAGTCGTCTTCGATCCCGTGTGGGATCGCAGCATGATGTCCGAGGCGGCGAGGTTACAGCTCGGCATGATGTGGTGACGAGCCGTACAATGTCGCGTACATGTACTGCGCACATTGCGGCAGCTACGTCGCTCAAGTCTCCTACCAACCTTGTGCTTCGTGTGGGAAGCCCACGAACGGCGCTCCGCCCCGGCCGCAGGCTGCGCGCGGCGGGACGAACACGGCGGCGATCGTCATCGGCGTGGTCGTCGGAGGCTTCGCACTGATCGCGATCATCGGGATTCTCGCGGCGATCGCGATCCCGAACCTGATCACCGCGCAGCAACGCGCGAGGCAGAAGCGCACTCTCGCCGACCTGCGCTCGTTCGCGGTCACCTTGGAGGCGTATCGCGTCGACAACGGCGTCTATCCGCACGCGGAGTCGATGGATGAGCTTCAGCCGCGGCTCGTTGCTCGTTACACGCGCGCGATTCCATCCAAGGACGCGTGGGGAAACGATCTGCGCTATCACTGCATGGACGAAAGCTGCAACAGCTACGGGCTCACGAGCTCGGGCGGCGACCGGATGTTCGAGCACGTGACCGCCGCCGAGTACGAGCAGAAAGCGACGACGAGCTTCGATTGCGACATCGTCCTCGTCGACAGCAAGTTCGTGCAATACCCCGAGGGCCTGGTCGGACCGGGAGGAGAGTAGCGTGTACTGCGTACATTGCGGAGCAGAGCGGCCCGACAACGCCACCGTTTGCCCGAGCTGCGGACGTCCCCTTCAGAACTTTTCGGCGCCGCAGAACATCAAGAACTATCTCGTCGAATCGATTCTCGCGACGCTGTGCTGCTGCCTTCCGTTTGGCATCGTGGCGATCGTCTACGCCGCTCAGGTCAACTCGAAGCTCGCCCTCGGCGACGGTGCCGGTGCGGAAGCGGCATCGCAGAAAGCGCGCAAGTGGGCGCTGACCGCCTTGATCGTTGGCCTCGTCACCAATGCCCTGTCGGCGGCATTCATGTTCTGGTCGGCGAACCATTGACCGCGTACAATTCCGGCATCCGAAAAGCTGGCCACGTCATCCTGAGTCGCGTAGACGACGAGGCCCCTCGTCGTCTACGCGACTCAGGGTGACGTGGGCTATGACAGGGAGGTTGTAGCGTGACTTGTCCGAATTGCGGAACTTCGAATCTCGACACAGCAAGTATCTGCGCGAACTGCGGCCGTCCTCTTCAATCAGCACCGCCGCCTCCGCCGCCGTCCACGTACACACCGCCGCCTCCGCCGCAGCCCGGCGGATCGTTCGGCTCTGCGCCCATAGGCACGCCGCCTCCGAACTATCTCGTGCATGCGATTCTCGTCACGCTGTGCTGCTGTCTTCCGTTCGGCATCGTGGCGATCGTCTACGCGGCGCAGGTGAACTCGAAGTTCGGCGTGGGCGACTACGCCGGCGCGCAGGTCTCTTCGGCGAACGCGAAGAAGTGGTTCCTGATCGCGCTCATCAGCGGTCTCGTCGTTCAGGTCCTCTGGGTCATCTTCTATGGTCTTGCCGCGTTCAATGCGTACCGCCAGTCTGGCGGTATGTAGCGTCCTTCTCGTCGCCGGCGTGTGGGTGCTCTACACCTTCCCGCCGGCGACGACACCGTTCTACCCGCGTTGCGCGTTCCGGCAGCTTTCGGGATTCGATTGTCCGGGCTGCGGAATCACGCGCGCGCTGCACGCGCTTCTTCACGGCCGCATCGGCGAAGCGTTTCGTCTGAACGCGATGCTCTTTCCGCTGATGGGCCTCGCGCTGTTAGGCGCGCCGAGCTTTCTTCGCGGCCGCACCCCGGCCTTCATGATGCATCGCTGGTTCGGATGGACGACGCTCGTCGTCGTCACGGCGTGGTGGATCGGACGAAATCTAGTCGGCAGTCTGCAGTAGGCAGCCGGCAGGAACACGGCTTCGCTCCTGCGGACTGCCTACTGCCGACTGCCGACCGTATTGTGAAACATCGTCCACTCACCGATCTCTAGTCCCTCTGCGAGCCGCGACGCCTGCAGGTACACATCGATCGCGGAGACGATCGAGATCGCGAACGATGCCGCGAAGCAGGTGGGGATTCCGGCCGCGAAGAAGATCACGATCATCACGATGCCCTTCTTCCGCTGGCCGATGTAGAGATACCCGGCGCCGCCTAACACGAGGAGATTGAGCACGAGCGCGGCGATGGGATCTTTGCCACCTCCGCCGCGCGGCGGAGGTGGACTCGCAGGCGATTCGGACACTTAGATGTTGATCTTCTGCCCGAGGTCCGTGAGGACCGGAACGACGTAGCGCTGGCCGCTCGTGGCCTTCACGATGCAGATGATGCGCAGCACGAGGAAGCCGATGCCGATGACGCAGCCGAGTGCGCTCACCGCACAGCTGATCGCCGACGGCAGGACGAACATCAGGATGTAGTACGCGATCCAGATGCCGACCTCCCCGATGGTGATGCCCATGCCGCTCTTCGCGTGCCACTGCACTTCGGGATCTTCCTTCTTCGTCAGCAGAGGGATCAGGAACAGGATCCAGGCGTACGCCAGCACGACCATCAGCGTGCGGTCGGAGCCCGGCGCGGCCGGTGGTGGAATCGTTCCGCCCGGCGGTGGCGGCGGGGGCGGTGTATACGATCCGCCTCCCGGCGGCGGAGGAGTTGCGGGGGGCACAGTGGGCGGAGGAATCTCGCTCATCTTTTCTCCTTCCGTGTCGTTGAGACGGACACGATTCTAATCTGATTCACTGATGCGGGAGAGACGTCGTTCTGCGGCGCGAATAGGTATCACCGTGAGCGCGGCCGAGAGCGTGAGCGCAATCACCATCGACAGCACCACGCCGAGCCAGTCGCGCTCGTCTCGAATGTACAAGACTCGCGCCATGAAGTAACGCATCACCGGCCGCGCCATGAGCACCATCATCGTGCCGACGTACGCCATCGACACCGCCATGTACGCGAAGCCGCCGATCGAGAGTCCGACCTGCAGCGGATTCTCGGCGTTGAAATTCGGCGCGAGCGCGCCGAGCGCGACGCCGAGACTCACGAGCGTGATGGCGAGCATCGACGCGCCGACCAGCGTGAACGCCCAGATCACTGCGTTCGCACCGAGGATGACGTTCGCGAAGGCGGTGAGCACGAGCGCGAGCAGCGTGAGCGGCGCCGCATAGACGAGGACCTTCACGCGCAGAAAATGCGCGTACGAGATCGGCGCGGTCTGCACGAGCCAGAACGCTTTTCCTTCCGCCGAGACGGACGGATACGCGAAGCGGAGACAGATCGCGGCGATGACGAATCCGGCCATGCCGAGGTTCGCGTACGCGACGAGCGGCGCGCGGTAATCGCCGCCGAGCGGCAGCATGCGGATGTTGTAGAGGTAGATGAACAGCAGCGCGGCCATGAGAAAGACCTGCGACCACTGCGCGGCATCGCGCGCGACCGTGCGCACTTCTTTGCCGAGCATCGCCCGCAGCGGCGGATCCGCACGCGCGAAGAGGCGATCCATCAGTCGTGTCGTCGCCGCGCCTCCGATCGCGACCGGCGCGAGGCTCTCCCGCGCGCGCACGAACGCGATGAAATACGAGCTGCGCGCGACGAGCACGAACGCAGCGAAGAGAATCGTCGCCAGAATGGCGATGCGCGGGGACAGCAGTTGCGGCGACGCGACGGTCATCATCCGCGCGATCTCCGAGCTCGGATAGATGCTCATCGCCGGCAGCTCGATTGTGCTCAGCACCTGGCGCACGTCATCCGTGGAGATGTCGGCGAAGAATCGCTCCGGACGGCTCACGCGAAACGCCAGCACGGCGAGCGTCAGCACGAGCACCGCGATCGTCGCCACGATCTGATGCACGCGCTGCACGGGAAACCAGCGCACGAGCAGCAGGATGATCAGCGACGCGAGGCTGACCGGAATCGTGAGCAGCAACGCGAGATTGCCGATCACGATCGGATAGAACGAGACCGGCTTCGGATATTTGCTCGCGAATGCGAAGAGAAGTGGGATCAGGAACACGAACACGATCGTCGCGCTCTGCATCAGGGTCTTCACCCATCGCGTCAACGCGATGCGCAGCTTCGAGCGCGGGCCGGAGTGGTAGATGTCGAGATCGAGGTCGTTGAAGAACGATCCGATGGCGACGGTCAGCGACGAGGAGAAGAGGATCACCGTCGCGACGAGGAAGACGAGCGAGAGCAGATTGCGCAACAAGCCGAGGGCGAAGAAGGGCGTCTGCTTCTCGACGTTCTTCGTCGCCGCGAACAGCTTCGCGAACAGCGCGTAGTCCCCGATGATGAAGAGAATCACCACGACGAGCACGATCGACGTGCGCAGCGCCATCGCGCCATTGAAGGGGCGGAGCCGCGCGGCAAGTACCCGAAGTGACCACATAGTTTGACGGAGTTGGCAGTTGGCGGTTGGCAGTTGGCGGGAGACCACCGCCCGGCCACGTGGTTGGGAGGGGGGCCTCCTGCCAACCGCCAACCGCCAACCGTTTCCTAAATCGCAATCACGTGCGACACGTAGTCCGCGTCGCAAACCTTCGACTTTCCGTCGGCACCGAGGTGGTAGACCGCGCGGCCGTTCGTGTAGACGATCGATCCGTCCGCGGCGAGGTCGTACGACGCCACGCTGTTCGCGAGCGTCTCCGTTTTCAGCCCGCGTTGTTTCACGAGCTCCCACGACGACGGCACGAGCGATTCGGGATCGGACTCGTTTTCTTTGGCTTGGTCGCGCGCGCGCACGAGATTGTCCCAGATCATCATCTGCTTCACGTCTTCGCCGCGCCGTTTCGCGTTTCCCGCGGTGGTGAGCTGTTTGCCGCTGTAGCGTGTCGAGAAGAAGTTGAGGAAGTTGAGAAACGCGAACAGCAGCCGGACCGGGAAGAGGAGAAAGTCGAGATTGGCGCGCCAGAAGGAGGGCTTGCCGGTCGTGACGTGCGGGCGGCGGATGTAGTACAGCGATCCATCGGCGTCCGCGCGCGGCGCGATCAAATCCGCGTTCTTCTCTTCGGCGACGACATCCATCTGCGCGCTGTCGATGTCGAGCCGGTGAATCACGCTGGCTGCAAACGAGCGCACGTTTCCGTTCGCGTCGCGGGCGATGCCGCTCGACGCAAACACGATCTCCCGTCTCTCGCCCGCCGCCCAACTCGGATTGAAGTCGAGCGAGTCGCCTTCCGTGAGCTCGGCGTATTCGGTGGCGTCGCAGTTCATGACCGCGATCGACGAGCTGCCGTCGCGCTTCGGCGTCGAGCACGCCACCAGGCCGTGGCTCGCGCCTAACGACAGATCTTCGTAGAGATGATCCGCGCCATGCACGATGCGCTTCTCGTCGCGAGTCTCCGGATCGAACGAGAACAATCCGTTGACGCCCTGTCCGCCGAGGCAATAGAGCACGTCGCCGTTCCCCGGTCCGCGCGTGAGACTCCGCACCGACATCACCACGCCCTCCCCATCCTCGGCGTCCATGCCCCACAGAAAGCGGCTGTTCATCAGCCGTCCGTACATGAACTGCGCGCCGCTGCCCTGCGTCTTCCACGCATTGCGCGCAGCAACGCGTAGCAGCCGCTCGCGCACTTCATGCGCGAACTTGCTCTCGATCGCGCGCGGATCGCTGCCGGCGTATTTGAGATGGAGTTTTCCCGCGGCGATGTAGGCGACGTTGATGGACATGGGAAGGGAAATGGTACTTCAGGTCAGGGACTGGACTTCCTCGAACCACTTCATCGTCGACTCGGCGCGCGCGTTTCGCGTCTTCGCGCGCTCGAGGCCGAGCGTCACCAATCGCTCGATGAGGCGCGAGTATTTGATCTCCGTCGCTTCCCACAGCTTCGGATACATGGAGATCTTCGTGAAGCCGGGGATCGTGTTGATCTCGTTGAGGAAGAGCCGGTTCGTGCCGCGCTCGAGGAAGAAGTCGACGCGCGCGAATCCCGCGGCGCCGACGGCCTTGAACGCGGCGATGGCGAGGCGGCGGAATTCATCGGACTTGTCGGATGGAAGCTTCGCGGGGATGACGAGCTGCGAGCCGCTTTCGACGTATTTGTCCGCGTAGTCGTAGAACTCGCGTCCGGCGACGATCTCGCCGGCCAGGGACGCTTCCGGCTTCTCGTTGCCGAGAACCGCGACTTCGATCTCGCGGGCATCGACGCCGCGCTCGACGAGCACCTTCTCGTCGAAGCGCAGTGCGTGATCGACCGCTTTGCCGAGATCGGAGTCGTTCTTCACCTTCGTGACGCCGACCGACGATCCGCTGTTCGCGGGCTTGACGAAGTACGGCAGCCGCAGCGCGTTCGCGACCGCGCGCGTGACGCGCTCGCGCTCGTTGTTCCATTCGTATTCGCTCAGCGCGACGTAGTCGACCATCGGCAGTTTCGCCGAGGCGAAGGCCTGCTTCATGTGCACCTTGTCCATGCCCACCGCGGACGCGGTGACGCCGCTGCCGACGTAGGGCAGGCCTAACATTTCGAGATAGCCCTGCAGCGATCCGTCTTCGCCGCCGGTGCCGTGAATGAGCGGAAAGACGATGTCGATCTTCTCGGCGCGCGACCAGTTCTCGAACGAGAAGGCCGCATCGCCCGACGTGCTCTTGTCTTCGCCGGCGAGAATGCGCGCGCTTCGTTCCGGCGCGACGAACTTCCCGTCGCGGGCGACGCAGACCGGAACGATGTCCAGCCGATCCTTCGGCGCCGCCGCGGCGACGGATCGCGCCGAGAGAATCGAGACTTCGTGCTCCGCGGAGAGGCCGCCGAAGAGGAGAACGGTGCGGATTGAATTCGTCATGGTTGCGAGTTGCGGGTTGCGGGTTGCGCGAGATGCATCGTCCAGGCGCTGAGGCCCTCGCAACTCGCCACTCGCAACTCGCAACGGTTCATCATCGTCCGACCGGAACGCTCCCGATCAGGTACTTCAGATCCTCATCCTTCCATCGCACGCCGCCGCCGAAGAGGAACGCGGTGTCGTTGAGGGCGTTGTCGACGCCGGTGTTGAAAAAGAGCAGCGGCGTGTGCGGCTTCTCTTTGCGGATCACGTACTCGCCGAGGAGACGGATGTGCGGATTGTCGTCGCGCTTCTGTCCGAAGTCGAAGGCCTCGCCCGTGAAGCGGATGCGATCGTTCCACTGGTAATCGGCGCCGACGCCGCCGGTCGAGTCGAACAGACCGATGCGCAGCGCGAGATCGTCGAGCTTCCATCCCGCCTGCGCGGAGATGAGGAAGTCGCGGTCGTACTTGGTCTGCTCGGTGATGACGGTCTCCGTCGCGCCGGTCGCCGGATTGGTGCGCGTCTCGACGGTGATCTTGTCGCGCTTGCGTCCGCGCGGATCGTCGGCGAGCTCGATGTTGTAGAAGCGGTTGCGCTCCGGATTCGGAACGAGGCGCAGGCCGAGACTGGAGCGCGAGTTGCCCTGGATCGTGTCCACGCCGTCGACCTTGTCTTGGCTCATACCCGCGTAGTAGTCGGCCTTGATGCCGAGATCCATTTGGATGCGATTCACCCGGCCTAACGTGTCCTGCAGCGACGTCACTCCGCCCTCGACGGATTTGAGCGCGCCCGTCAGGCGCTCGTGCGCCTCATCGCTGTAGAACAGCTTGCCCATCGTGCCCTCGCCGCTTTTCACCTGTCCGGTGATCGCGTTGAGGTTGTCGGCGGTGACGCGCAAGTCGGCGGACAGTCCCTTGATGTTGCCGACCATGGCCCGGACATCTTCGCGATTCTCGCCGACGGTTCCGTTGATCTGATTCGCGACCCGATCGAGCGAATCCGCGAGACGCGGGATCTCGACGCGCAACTGCGCGGTGATCTCGCGCGCGTTGGCGAGTGTGGCGTCGACGTTCGTGCGGTTCGCGGCGACGAGCGCGCGCACCTGTTCGGTGATGTTGCGGACGTTCTCGACGATGTCGTCGAGACGCTGCTGTCCCTGCGGCCCGGCCATGACCGTGCGCAGCGACGCGGTGATGGCTTTCACGTCTTCGGCGATCGCGGAAACCTGGTCGGTCACTTCGTCGAAGGACGTCGGTTGCGATCCTTTGACCATCACCGGCTCACCGGTTTGAGCGATCACCGGCGCGGTAGGCGTTCCCGGATCGAGCTCGATGTACTTCTCGCCTAACAACCCGAGGTTCGCGACTTTCGCGGAGGCGTTCGCGCGCAGCGGCACGTCGTCGTCGACTTCCATCGTCACTTCGGCGCGGCCGTCGGGCAGCACGCGGATGTCGGTCACGTGCCCTTTGCGCACGCCGGCGATGCGCACGGCCGACTCGTCATCGAGGCCGGCCACGTCGTCGAAGACGGCTTTGACTTCGCGCGTCGTGCGCGAGCGGCTCAGGCTGATGTCTTCGATCCGCAGAACGAAGTACCCGAGCACGGCCAGCGCGATCAGCATCACGATCCCGACTTTTGCTGCAGACGTCATTGGTAGTCTCCCAGTATGAGTTGGCGGTTGGCGGTTGGCGGTTGGCGGTAGACCTTCTGATCCACCGCCAACCGCCAACTGCCAACCGTCAACCGGTCAGCGGGTCGATGCCCGCTCTTCGCAACATCTGAAAAAGCGTAGCAAGCGGCAGTCCGACTACGTTCGTGTAGCTGCCGTGGATGGAATCGATGAACATCGCACCGATCCCCTGCGCGCCGTACGCGCCCGCCTTGTCGAGCGGCTCACCGGTGCGAACGTACCACTCGATCTCTTTGCGCGACAGCGCTGACATGCGCACTTCCGTCTCGGCGACGCGCGTCTCGGTGTAACCGCGCTCCGCATGCTCGAGCGTGACGCCGGTATAGACGACGTGCGTCTTTCCGGCGATGGTCGCCAGAATCCGCTGCGCATCCTCGGCATCGACCGGCTTCTCGAGCAATTCCTCGCCGAGGAAGACCGTCGTGTCGGCGGCGATCACCCAGCGCGACCGATGCTCGCGCGCGATCGCGCTGGCCTTGTCACGCGACAACCGCGCCACGTACTCCTCCGGCGCCTCACCCTCCTGATGCACCTCGGGGACATGACTCGGCACCACATCGAACTGGAGACCGATCGACGCCAACAACTCCCGCCGCCGCGGCGAAGACGAAGCGAGGATGAACTTCACGGCGCGGAGTGTATTACGGCTCGGACTCGTCTAGCCCGCACGCTGCGCTTCGATCTTGAGCTCCCTCGTCGTGAGGATACGACGGCGTTCCTGTTCCTCGGATTCGCGTGCGCAGCCGTCGGGTGCGTTCTGGCATTCGGGCATTGTTCGCGGTTCGACCGTGTAGTGGACGCGATCGTTCTTGAGGACCTCGCGGAACTTTTTCGTCAGACCCGTCTTTGCGGGTTTGATGGCGACGCTTTTGTCGGACTGGAGGGCGTCCGCGGCGTTGGCGTCGATCGGCAGACCGACGGCGATCGCTTTGCGGAGCATCCAGGCGAGGGCGATGTTGCTCAGTTTGTAGTTCGTGTTTCCGCCGCCGACGTCGGAGTGCACGCCGCGAAACCAGACCTGGTAGCCGTTGTCGACGCGCGTGACGCGAAAGGCGTCGCGGCGCTCGTCCATGGCGATCGCGTGGAAGCAGTACTTGACGTGCTCGGGCAGGGTGAGCTTGTAGCCGAGATTGATGCGCTGAAAATGCAGCGGTCCGAGATCGAGCGGGATGCCGAACGCGGCGACGACGTCCCACAGGCCGAGGAAGCGCACTTGCGGCGCGATGCGATTGCCGGCGCGCGTGGCGACCTTCATCTCTCCCACGACATTCGCGAAGTGAAGCGCGAGCGCCGCACCGCGGCTGAAGCCGACGATGTCGACGATCTCATCGCCCGATGCGAAGCGTTTCTCCAGCGCCGCTTTCGCCTCGCGGATGCGCGTGCGGCCGCCGACGCCGAACGCTCCTCCGAAAAGCCGGCCGATCCGGCCGTGCCGCGTGCCGACGCCCGACTCGTAGAAGTCGTCGCGGACGGTGGGCTCGCCCTTCTCGTCCGCCTTCTGAACCACCGAGCGCTGTCCGGCGTAAGCCTTCGCGAATTCGACGACGTTCGTGTTCTCTCCGTACACGCCCGCGTCGTGCTCCTCGTTCCACGTGCCATCGAATGCGTAGAGCGCCATGGGACCCTCCTGCAATCTCTCTTTACATAGGAGAGTCCTTCCCGCTTTAAGGCACACCGGCAATATTGGAAGCGGGATCTATGGGAGGGTGGCGAGTTGCGAGTTGCGAGTTGCGCGACGAGAGTGGCTACTGGCCACTCTCCACTCTTTCGATACTCAACACCACCACGATCTTCGCCTCCGCCACGATCTTGTACACGATGCGCAGGTTGTCGGTGCGGTAGCTCCACAGTCCTTTGAGCGGTTCGAAGAGGGGCGAGCCGGCGATGGGGTCGAGCTCGATGATGCGCAGCGCTGCGTCGAAGATGCGCGCGGCGCTTTTCGCGAAGCGCAGTCGCTCGTACACGCCGCGCGTTTCCACCTCGCCTTCATCGGCCTCGGCGAGTCTCGCAAAGAGCAGAGGATCGTTGGCGATGGCGAGGGTCTCGCTCATGGCGAGGTACTCGTCGTAGGAAAGGAGAATCGCGACGGGCCGGCCGTTGCGCTCGAAGACGGTGTGCGCGCCTTTGACCTCGCTCTCGCGGATCAGGTCGCGCGCGTCTTCGGGAACGTCGAGGAGGTCGAGGCGCTTCACGAGCCGATGGCGCTTTGGAGGTAGGTTCGGAAATCGCCGCCGAGCTGCGGGTGGCGCAGCGCGTAGTCGACGGTCGCTTTGAGGTACCCGAGCTTCTCGCCCGCGTCGTAACGGCGGCCTTCGAAGACGTAGCCGTAGAAATCGCCGGTGCGCAAGAGCTCGCGCAACGCGTCGGTGAGCTGGATCTCACCGCCGGATCCGCGCTCCGTTTTCGCGAGGATGTCGAAGACGTCGGGAGGAAGGATGTAGCGTCCGATGATCGCGTAGCGCGACGGCGGGTTCACCTTCGGTTTCTCGACCATGTCGCGGACGCGAAAACGCCGCTCGCTCACGAACTCGCCCGCGACGATTCCGTAGCGCGAAGTCTCCTGCGGCGAGACTTCCATCAGCGCGACGACGGGACGTCCTGTCTCCTCGAACACGTGACGCATCTGCAGCAGACACGGCTCGTCCGCGAGGATCACGTCGTCGGGCAACACAACGGCGAACGGTTCATTGCACACCGCGTCGCGCGCGGTGAGCACGGCGTGTCCGAGTCCGAGGGCTTCTTTCTGACGGACGGAGATGAGATCGACCATGCGGCTCACGGCGTCGACTTCAGCGAGGAGATCGGTCTTTCCGCGCTCCTGCAAGGAGCGCTCGAGCTCCGCGGTGCGGTCGAAGTGATCGAGGATCGTGTCCTTCCCTTTCGACGTGACGATGACGAGCTTGTCCATGCCGGAGTCGCGCGCTTCCTCGATGCCGTATTGCAGGATCGGCTTGTCGACGAGCGGCAGCATCTCCTTCGGAATCACTTTCGTCGCGGGAAAGAAACGGGTGCCGAAGCCGGCACAGGGAAAGACGCACGTGCGAAGACCATTCATGGGCGCGAAGGATATATCGTCCTATGGGTCCTATACGTCCTATAGGTCCTATGGCGGTCCGTTTGCTTATCGCACTGTGGTACAACTCTCAATGAACGGGCGATCATGCGTAAAGTCCTGATTCTTCTGACGATTTTGGTGATGGCGATTCCGGCGGGCGCGCAGTGGCGCCGCGCGGCGCTGCATGGCGCGGACGTTCGTGCGCTCCTCGCGGATCCGGTGAATCCCGAGACGCTGTATCTCGGTACGAGCGGCGGTGAGGTCTACGTCTCCCGCGACGGCGCGAAGAGCTGGACGAGCCCGCGTAACGGCATCCCGTTTCCGAACTACGTCGTCGACAACCTGGTGATCGATCGCGAAGGACGGCTCTGGGCCGCGTGCTGGGGGCTGTGGGGCGGCGGCGTGATCGCCGTCTCGACCGACGGCGGCAAAACGTGGCAGCGCCGCGATCAGGGACTCGAAGATTTTTCCGTGCGCGCGATCGCGATCGATGCGAGCGACGCGAAGTACCTCGTCGCCGGCGGCCTAACAGGCGTGTATCGCAGTGCGGACGACGGCGTAACGTGGGAGAAGATCAGCGATCAGATCAACGTCGAGTCGCTGGCGATCGATCCGCGCACGCGCGATCGCATCTACGTCGGCACGTGGCGCCAGGGCTGGCGCACCGACGACGGCGGCAAGACGTGGAAGCACATCGCCGAAGGGATGGTGCTCGACACGGACATGTTCTCGATCACCATCGATCCGCAGCGGCCCGACAATCTCTGGGTCGCGACGTGCGGCTGGGTCTACAACTCGGAGAACACGGGCGACAAATGGACGCGCTATCGCGACGGCTTCAACAACCGCCGCATTCACGACGTCGACATCGATCCGTGCGATCCGGATGTCGTCTACGCGGGCTCGGTCGCGGGACTCTATCGATCCGAAGATCGCGGGAAGACGTGGTACGTGATGTCGGACGAAGGTCTGGTCATCAACTCCGTCGTCCTTCATCCGCAGCGCCCGGAGCGCATCATCCTGGGCATCGAAGGCGATGGTGTGTATGTCTCGCACGATCGCGGCAAGACGTTCGAGCGATCGTCGGCGGGTCTGCACAACGTGCGCATCGCGACGCTCGCGCCGGATCCGATGGAGAAGGATCGCGTGTACGGTGCGGTGATGTTCGGCGGTCTCGCATCGGGCATCTATCGATCCGATGACGCGGGCGCGACGTGGGCGAAGGTGAGCCGCACTCCGTTGCCCGAGGTGTTGTCGATCGCGATTGCGAACGAAGCAGATGCGGAGATGAAGTTCCTCGCCGGAACGGAGAAGGGTTTTTTCTGGAGCCACGACGGCGCGGAGTGGACGCAGGCGGAGCCGTCGAGCTTTCCGATCCGAGTGTCGAAGATCGTTCGCTTCAACCGGCTTCGCTCGTTCGCTGCGACCGCCGAAGGCGTCTTCACGACTCGGGACGGCGGCAAACATTGGTACCGCCTCGGCGGCGCGAAGAATCGCGCGGTCGACATCGCCATGGGCACGATCGATGGTCATCGCGCGCTCTATGCGCTGACCGCTGTCGGTGTCGAAGTGTTCGACGGCGAGAAGTGGGTCTCGATCACCGACGCGCCGTCGAAGGGACGCACGCTCGCGATCCGCACGATCGAAGAGAAAGAGCGTGTGTTCATCGCCGGCGCGCAGGGCGTGAAGGCGGGAACGATCGATGCGTTTCACGTGTGGCACGCGTCGCCCGCGCCCGATGCGCTGTATGCAGCCGTTCACGGCGGCTCGCGCAGCAACGGACAGATGCTGTTCCTCACGTCGCGCGAACAACGCGAGATCCTCATCGGTGAGCCGTCCGATCCGCAGTGGACCGAGCTCACGCTTCCGCTGCGCAACACCGAAGTGACCTCGGTGGTGCCCGATCCCTTCACGCGCGATCGCTACTACGTCGGCACGTTAGGCGACGGCGTGTTCGTGTACGAGGGAAAACCGAAGCGCTACGTCGTCGAGGAAAAAGGCTCGCGCGTGCAGGTAACGCCGAGCGGGGGACGGTAG